>Ga0182739_1000290_pt1 | contig 79073 bp, 59 predicted proteins | sample eDN5th30CBELigBY_FD_128873 | JGI IMG/M metagenome (GOLD analysis project Ga0182739, IMG submission 128873) | Enriched backyard soil microbial communities from Emeryville, California, USA - eDNA 5th pass 30_C BE-Lig BY (version 2) (version 2) | ecosystem: Environmental > Terrestrial > Soil >...
GCAACGTCCAGAATACTCATAATCAGAGTGAATAAAAGTAGCTTGATTTACTCTTCTACATATAAAAATGCTAAACAGGGTTTAGAATCGACGATTCTAAACCCCGTTTGTCATCAATCTGAACAACTCGTACGAACGTACGAGTTGTTTTCTTTATCTTATCAAATTTAGTTCGTAATTTCACTAGCTACAGCTGAATTTGCTGATGTAGCTTGCTCTTTTGATGGGCGAATTTTAGTCAACGAAGCAATAATGATATTAATCAGCATTGCTCCGACCATTGTAGCAGCTAATCCCCATACATAAGGAGCTGAGCTAATGGAACCGAACATCGTTGCAAAATATGCTTGTACAGAATAATACATTGGTGAAATATAACTTACCCATTCATATGGCAAATACATCATATCTCGTGGCATTGTTGCCCCATTGGCAATCGTCTGAAAAAGTAAGATCGGAATATTTAATACCATTCCACCTTCGCCAACTAAGAAAATCGGGATTGCACATAGATTAAATGCCGCCATATACATTAAGACTTGCTGACCTGCTACAGGCAGTAATAGACTTAGATCAATATCTACTATTGCAAAAGAAATTGAAACTGCTGCTATCATGGAAAGTACCGCGATCATTAGCGCAGCCAGCTGTGCATATACAAATAAACGCTTTTTACTAGTATGTCCCATGTTTTCTTTGAAGGAGGCTACTAATTGCATCGCTGCGATCATCGCCCCTACATAGGATGCCATCGTAATAAACATCGGTAGCATGTTGTTATGCATGCCCACAGGAACATCATTTAATATGACATAGTTTCCTGTATAGCTACTGCCGATTTTCTGAGCTAATTGACTAGCCTGCTCTTCAGGGATATTAAACTGCATCAAAATTCCTTGTGCTGTTTGCAGAGAAAAGCTTGCGCTTAACTGATTGTTAATCTCATTGACGATAGAAGACATTGCAGACGAGATCATGGTTGCACTTGCTTCATTGATTGTATAATCAATACTTGTTCCTTCACCGCTTTGAGCCATTTCAGAAAATTGCTCTGGAATATGAATAACTAGAGCAAGCTTGTTGTGTTCCAGCTTATCTAGCGCTTCCTCATTGGTTATGTCGGTAAAGATTTTCTTGAAAGGTAAGCTTTCAGTTAATTGGCTTGCAATCTGCTCGCCTGCTTGCCCTTGGTCATCATTTACAATGGCAATTTTGAGATCATCCATATTTCCTGGCAGTGCCGTATATCCAGGTAAAAAGATTCCTAGCATGGCAACAGCATAGAAAACTCCCATAAAGATTGAGGCAATCGCGCCTCTTGTTTTTAAGAACGCTGAAAATTTCATCCGTATGCTCCTTCTCCTATCTTAGTTAACTTCTCTTTATACTCTAATTTGAGTACTTTATTTATACCATTTAAAGTGATTTTTTATTGAAAATAAAGAAAAAACATCAGCATTTGTTTCATCATCGCTTTAAATGTGTCGATTTTGTTGCAAGCAACAGCACTTCGCTTTTCCATTTTATTACTGATATGTCGTCACATTACTAGAAATAATTACATTAATTCCATTACAGTTAACTCAATAATTCGTTATAATATTAGTAGTTATATAAAAAGGAGCATTCTATGAATATTATTTTCGTTCAAAATCTTGATCATTCGCCATATAGTAATGATATTTGGAATTTACTTGTTAACTATGACTTAAGCTTTATTCCACCTCTATCAGCAAGAGAAAATCCTTATCAAAGTGATCTTGCTCTTAATGGAGACAACGCTCAGACTACAAAGCCTTACAAATACTTTGAAAATCTTAAGGAACAGCTCTTCTATATTGCAGTAGATGAGCAAAATAAGGCGATCGGCTTTATGTCCTTCCGAATGCATTATGTATGTGCTGATCTTGAAGATGGGATCGATACGCTGTACATTTCGACCATTATTGTAGATGAGCAGCATCGTGGAAAAGGCATTACGAATTCTTTCTATGATGAAATCGAGGAGCTTGCAGCGAGTGAGCAAAGATCTGTGACAACTCGCACATGGTCTACGAACAATAGTCATATTCATGTATTGAAAAAACGTGGATATACAAATGTGCATATTATTGAAAACGGGCGTGGTCCACAGATTGACACCGTCTATTTCCGCAAAATGATTTAAGGAGCAATCAACTCACAATGGAACGAAAACTTTCACTTTGGCAAAAAATCGTCGCTTATAAGCTTAACAACAACGTCTATGTGCTAGTGCTGTTATTTGTCAGTGTAATTCTATCTTTTCTTATCTATGCTTCACCTTTAGCGTCATACAAATTCGTTCCTGAAATCTCTATAGCGATCGCTACCTCGCTGCTAGCAACCATCTTTTCTATTGTTGCAGATATGTATGTTAAATTTAGAACTTACGAAAATGATCAGCTGCTAGAAGGCATTCATGAATTTGGTATCGGAGACCTGCACTTTAATAAGCAGCAACTACTGGAAAACTTACTATCGTCCTGCGATAAGGAGGTTTGGGTATCTGGCTACCGGCTAATTTTAACTACTAAAATTAGCTCCAGTCTTGCTCAAGCGCTTAAGCAAGGAGCAAAGATGAAGATCTTAATTTCTCCGCCTTGGAAGGAAGGCTTTAGAATTGTCTATGGGGAGCATGAGAAGGTTATTGATAACTACTGTCATGTTCTCAATGCTATCGCTAAAGCAGCAAAAGATTTGAACGTGTCTGCTGAGAGTATTTGTGAGGTACGGTTTACGAATAAGCCGCTGTTTAACGATACGTATAAAGTCGACATGCATCTTATTACGGGCTCATTTCTGCATAATAAGGACGAGGAGCATAAACACATTACTGCGAATGATTTTTTTACATATAGCTTAATTCGCAAAAGTAGACTTTATCATTTGATTGAAAATGAGTATTTAACCTTGTGGAATGAGGCTGACCAGCAGCTGCAATGGGAGAAATACGTGCACATAGCAGAACAGATTAGAGTAAGCGATCTACGCGAAAGTGAAAAAATTCAGCTAATGCTTCAAGCCTGCACCAGTGCTAATGACGTTAGTGAGCAGAAACGTGATAGTAGCGATGAGAAGATTATTGTTGCGCTATAATTTATTGTTGATCGAATAGAATAGCAAACCGCCTGATACTTTAGCTTCACGATCGAGATGAACGATTGGTAAGCAGTAAGCATGGGCGGTTTTTATTGACTTAAATAACTAGACCTTATCAAATTTTGTGATAGAATTGAAATATTATCCAATTTATCTAGATGATAAGGGAGGTCGAATGATTATGCAATACCGCGCTGTATCACTTTGCATCTTTAGACGAGATGAGCATTATTTATTTGTTGAAAAATATGATAAGACTTTAGGAATAACCTATTATAGACCCGTAGGCGGTACGATAGAATTCGGGGAGAATTCGATAAAAAACGATCCAACTAAAATGTTAGTTCCGAGCGGACTGATGGACATATTATGTGGTGAGCCATATCTAGGAATAAATAATGTTATTCATTATAGCTCATTATGAGCTCGTACTCTGCATATGAACGGAAAGGTGTGAGCATATGAGAGATAAACCAACACCTTATTTAAGCTATATCGGACTGATATTATGGCTGATCACCGTGCTTGCTCATCTCACTTATCACTTCGTACATAGCTCTGATCCAGGATTAGGAATAATATTGTCACTGGCAGATGCCATGTTGTTAATCTATACATTACTGTGGAGTATTATGGGAATTATTGAGCTGAGTAAACTACGTAAGCTTCGAATGAGAATTAATTATCACCTTACTAAGCAACGAATTACTGAAGACATCCATAGGTCTTATTCAAGAAGACTGTCGTTTTGCCTTACGATTAATGGAATTTATTTATTTCTCGTATTCTGTCAGTTGATCTACGTTATCTATCAGTGGGAAGAGTTGATGGTATAGTGGGTGAAGTGCACAGAGGTGCATCCTCCAACCAAAAAGCCAAGCTAGAGTTTGCAAGCCACAAATATTAGGAGCAATCCTAAACTTGTTAGCTCGTTCTATCTAGCTTGGCTTATTTAACTAAATTAGCTATCCAGCTAATTTAGTTACTTTGCAAAGGTATGGTTGCCAATCGTCGTTGTTACTGGACGACTATGAACCCATGCATTGTCTGTCTTTTTTGGATTGTAAAATACAACTGCTCCTAAACTTGGATCAGACCCGTTAATTGCCTCTTGCACTGCCTTCTTCGTATCTTCGGTAGGCTTCACGTTATAGATCCGTTTATCAAGTACTGGTGAATATTGATAGTACGCTTTGCCATTAATATATTCGACTTGAAAAATTGTATCCTTGATCGAATCTGGCCAATCGTCACTTGCAACACGATTTAATATTGAGGCAGCAACTGCGACCTTACCCTTGTGACTTTCTCCTCCAGCTTCTGCCTCGGTTATTTGATAAAGCCAATGCAGCTCTTCCTCGGTCGGTTGTCCCTTGGAGCTACTAAGCAGTTTTGGAGCGGACTGCGATAAAGCGACAACCTGATTTCCAGAAGTCGAGATTACCGCTGCACGCAGCTTAGCATCATATTGCACATTCATGCCAAGCTTTCTCGCTGTATACCCAAGTGGCACATAGCTAACCCCATCAATTAATGTCGTGCGAGTATCTAAATTATCTCTAATCCATTGCTGCTCATTTGTACGATGATAATCGGTATGTAGCTTCCCTACAGGAAAACTTATTTCGATTGATCCGTTGTTTAGCACTGCTGAACGATAGCTCGAGCTCCAAGAGACTGTAACATTAAATTTGCGAAAAAATGAAGCCGGTACTAATTGATATCCATTTTGATTAATAACTGTCGTTGTCGTTGGTTGATTGTTAACATAAACTTTTGCACTGCTAGCTGTTTGTGCGGAAACCGTGAAATTTGGAACAGTCAATCCAATTGCTAGCATAAGCACGGTCAATATTTTTGATCGTCTTTTCACCATCAATTACCTCCTGTCTGTCTTGCCTCATTATACTAGAATCTGATAGCAGGAAACGGTGGTAAAATAAGGTTAATGAGAGTTGAAAATCCGCGCAATATTTGCAAACCTACGTCAATACAGCATTTCTCTAGCATTACTAGACTCTATTTATGATAATGATGAGAAGTTTCTAATTGATTTTGAAGCGTTCAATTAGTCGCTGTAGCTCTAATGACATATCTCCAAGCTGAACGGCAGCGGCAGAAACCTCCTCCATAGAAGCTGTCTGCTCCTCAATTTCCGTATTAACAACCTGTGCACGGTTCGAAGCCTCATGCGTAACCGTTGAAATTTGCTCCATTACATGAACCATCTGATCAGTATTCGCATGAACCTCTTGGACAATAGCGGAAATTTCCTGACTTTGTGCAGATAGCTGACCAACGGCACCTACAATTTGCTTGAATACGACGCCAGAATCATTGACATAGCTTATTCCTTGCTGGGCAACAGCTGCACCTTGCTTCATCGATGTTACGGCATGCTTCGCTTCCTGCTGAACCATTTCTATAAGTGTGCGGATTTCCTCAGCAGAGGTAAGCGATTGATCCGCGAGCTTTTTAACTTCCTGGGCTACAACACTGAAGCCCGCACCATGCTCGCCTGCACGTGCCGCTTCGATTGAAGCATTAAGTGCTAATAAATGTGTCTGGTTAGCAATTTCAGAGATGATTGTAATAATACTATTGATTTGCATTGTTTTCGCATTGAGTTGCTCGATCACATCGGACGCTTGATTTACCGTTTCATCGATTACCTTCATCTGATGAATGGTATCCTCAACGATTTTCTGTCCTGCGTTTGCCTCTTCATTTACAGAAATCGCAAAATCGGTCATATCCTGAATAACCGTTGCTGTTTGCTGCATCCCGACAGCAATTTCATTCGTTGCTGTTGTCGCTACATCTAGGCTTGATTGCTGCAATTCTGCACCAGCAGCCACTTGATGAATTTCCTCACTAATTTGCTCAGCTGCTTTTGTAGTTTGCTCAGTGCTTTGTACTAGCTGCTGAGAAGCTTGTGATACGTGCTGAGAAGTATCAGACACCTTAGCAATAACCTCTTTAAGCTGATGCAGCATTTGTCCGACTGAGCCTAAAAGCTGTCCGATTTCGTCCTTAACCTGCTTGTCAGGCAGTTCTGCTGTAAGATCACCTTTGGCAACAGCCTCTAAAACTTGAGCAGCCTTTTTTAGTCGTGCAATCATTGGACGAGTAAATAGATAAATTAAGACGAAAGCTAAAAGTAAAATAACAAGTGCTTGCACTAGTATTTCTATGTAAATCTCATTTTTCAATATTTGTATACGCTCACTGGCATCAGGTGCTCCAACATACAATATGCCGACTATCTCACCAGCTTCACTCTTTAACGGCATATAAGCAGCCTGATAGCTGTTTCCCACTACATTCGCCGTGCCAAAAAAAGTTTCTCCCTCTACCAAAACCCTCTGTGCCACTTCTTCAGAAATCTTTGTTCCAACTGCACGTTCGCCATCCTCTGTCTTAACATTGGTAGCGATACGCGTATCCTCCATAAAAAGTGTAACCGTATCTCCATTGGTTAGTTGACCGATTTCATCAATAATGTCGTAATTGTCATTAATAAGTGTCGTTCCTTTATACAATTGATTATCAGCGATGCTCCAGCTACCTGGGAATTGTAGATCAAGAATTTGCAAGCTTGTCTGCAAATCAGACTTCGCTTTTTCTAGCGCTTCGTTTTCAATTACATTGGTAACTACCTTCAACTGCTGATAGCTAAGCATTGAAAATGAGCTTATTAATATAATAATGAACATCAAGAATAACTTAGCCCTTATCGTTTGAAATAATTTCTTGATCATTTATTTCGTTCCCCTTTTGCTAATCGTATTCAGCTATAGTCTTAAGGATTTCTGCTACAAGCTGTTAACATAAATTTAACATTTTTAGATGAACACGATTGTGAAAAATATCACACATTTTGAAGTTCTCCATTAAATTTTATCAAGTATTTATGTACGAGCATAAACATAAATGATCTATATCACACGATGTCTAATGAAAAAGGCATGCCCTGCGGAAAGCTCAGCCGCAAAGCATGCCTTTATTAAACATCTTATTAATTTGCATAAAAAAAACCACACCCTATGCACTTCATAAGTGCAGGGTGTAGTTTGTAACTTATAGAAAACAATCCCTAGCGATTGTTATTAGAATTCAAATATTCTCTTAGAGCATCCTTCCAATGCCTTCTAGGTGCAAAACCATTGATCCTTAATGCAAGATCACCTAGAACGGAATAAGCTGGACGCTTCGCAGGACGTGGAAATTGCTCAGTTGTCAATGGCTTAACTGCAATCTCCTTGTTCGCTAGCTTAAAGATTTCCTGCGCAAACTCATACCAAGAGCAAGTCCCGCTATTCGTACAATGATATATTCCGTATTTGTCAGTGCCTACTAATTCGATCAAAAACTGCGCCAAGTCAACCGTATAGGTCGGAGAGCCAATCTGATCATGAACAACGCCTAGCTCATCTCGTTCCTCGGCTAATTTAAGCATCGTCTTAACAAAGTTAGCGCCAAACTCTCCGTAAACCCATGCAGTTCTTACAATAAAATATCGACTACTTAAAGTTGAAGTTAAAAATTCACCAGCATATTTAGACTGACCGTATACCCCAAGCGGCTCTGTATTACTATATTCATTGTATGGAGAAGTTGCTTGTCCATTAAACACATAGTCCGTGCTAATATAACATATCTTGGCACCAATGTTTTCCGCTGCAAAGGCTAAGTTACGTTGCCCAACAGCATTCACTTGATATGCTAGCTCAGGATTGGCCTCCGCACCATCCACATTCGTATAGGCTGCCGCATTTATAATAACATCTGGTCGAAGCTCATTACATACTGCAGAAACTTGATCACCATTCGTAATATCAAGCTCTTCCTTCGTAAATGCAACTAACTCAACCTCACTAGCTGTTAATTGTCTAACAAGCTCCTGACCTAACTGACCATTAGCTCCAGTCACCATTATTTTTATCATAGCTTACCACCATATTGCTGAGCATAATAGTTTTGATAATCGCCAGAGATAATGTTTTCCCACCATTCACGATTATCTAAGTACCATTGAACCGTTTCCTTAAGTCCTGTTTCAAAGGTATATTTAGGCTTCCAGCCAAGCTCCTGCTGAAGCTTAGTCGGATCAATTGCATAACGAAGATCATGTCCTAAGCGATCCTCAACATATTGGATTAACGTCTCAGGCTTTCCAAGCTGCTTTAAAATTTCCTTAACAACTTCGATATTGCGCTTCTCATTATGCCCGCCAATATTGTAAACCTCTCCGCTAATTCCTTTATGCAGTACCAAATCAATTGCAGTACAATGATCACTAACATGTAGCCAATCTCGTACATTTTTGCCGTTGCCGTACACTGGAAGCGGCTTGTCATTTAGAGCGTTAATAATCATCAATGGAATTAGCTTCTCTGGAAAATGAAACGGCCCGTAATTGTTAGAGCAACGCGTAATATTTACAGGCAAGCCATACGTTTCGTGATAGGCAAGTACAAGTAAATCCGCACCTGCTTTACTCGCGCTGTAAGGGCTGTTAGGAGCTAGTGGTGTTGTCTCCGTAAAGAAGCCTTCTTCACCTAATGAACCATACACTTCATCCGTCGAAATTTGAACATACTTTTGTACTTTGTATTTTTTAGCAGCATCTAATAGCACTTGAGTTCCTTGAATATTCGTCTGCACAAAAATACCTGGGTTCGTAATACTGCGGTCAACATGAGATTCTGCAGCAAAATTAATAATAGCATCCACACCATTACCAACTAGCTGATCCATTGCTGCAGCATCAGTAATATCTGCCTTTACAAATTGATAATTTGCTTTCCCTTCAGATTGCTTCAAATTTTCTAAATTTCCCGCATACGTTAATGCGTCGACGTTTACAATCGTATAATCGGCATATTTCTCAACCATATAATTGACGAAGTTACTGCCGATAAAGCCTGCTCCACCTGTTACTAATATCTTCATTCGTCTCATTCCTTACCTTTGTATATAAATTTAGGATCAAATTCCGCCAGAAGCGGCTGCTTCATATCCTTATCAGATAAAATCAGATTTGATATAGGCCAATCAATATTAATTTGTGGATCATTCCAAGCAATTCCACGATCGTGCTGTGGAGAATAATAATTATCTACTTTATAAAGGAACTCTGTATTCTCTTCCAATGTACAGTATCCATGGGCGAAACCCTTAGGAACAAGAAGTTGTCGTTTATTATCTGCACTTAATATAAACCCTTGCCACTGCCCGTAAGTAGGTGATCCATGCCTTAAGTCAACGATAACATCGTAAACAGCTCCACTAGTCACACGTACCAGCTTAGTCTGCGCATATGGTTCTAGCTGGAAGTGTAAGCCTCGCAGTACACCACGTTCCTTTGATAACGCATGATTATCTTGAATAAAGTTAAAAGTAAGTCCTTGCTTTTCTAATAATTGTGTATTATAGGTTTCCATGAAAAAACCCCGATGATCTTCAAAAACCTTCGGCTCTAATATATATGCATCGATTAAATTCGTCGCAATAATGTTCATTTTATTCACTCCACATCCTATCACTCAACACTATAGCTTTTTTTCAACAAGCTCAAGTAGATATTGTCCGTAGCCGCTTTTCTTTAATGGTTCAGCGAGAGCTAATATTTGTTGCTTGTTAATGTAGCCTTTACGGTAGGCTATTTCTTCTAGACACGCTACTTTTAAACTTTGTCGACGTTCAATTGTTTCGATAAAGGTCGATGCTTCTAATAATGAATCATGCGTACCAGTATCCAGCCATGCAAAGCCACGTCCTAATAACTCTACATGGAGCTTTCCAGCCTCCAGATAGGCTTTATTTACATCGGTAATTTCTAGCTCTCCGCGAGGCGATCGCTTAATTGACTTCGCAATTTCCACGACATCATTATCGTAGAAATATAACCCCGTTACAGCATAGCTTGATCTAGGATCTGTTGGCTTTTCTTCGATCGAAACAGCCTTTCCAAGATCATCAAACTCCACAACTCCAAATCGTTGTGGGTCCTTAACATTATAGCCAAAAACTGTTGCTCCACTATCTCTTGCAGCAGCTCTTTCTAGCATCTCAGTAAACTTATGACCATAGAAGATATTATCGCCCAAGATTAATGCTACCGAATCTAAACCAATAAAATCCTCACCGATAATAAACGCTTGCGCTAATCCATCTGGCGATGGCTGCACAGCATAAGACAAGCTTATACCCAGCTCATGACCATCACCTAGCAGTTGCTCAAAGCGAGGTGTATCCTCCGGTGTAGAAATAATTAATATTTCTTTAATCCCGGCCAGCATTAACACAGAAAGAGGATAATAGATCATTGGCTTATCGTATATCGGTAATAATTGCTTCGATACGGAACGTGTTAGCGGATATAAACGCGTACCGCTTCCTCCCGCTAGAATAATGCCTTTCAAAAGGATTCCTCCCATTACTAATTAGTTTTTAAGGATATATTTTGATAATATAAATGTTACAGGTAATGAAACGACTATAACGATAATAGGTGCAAAAGTTTCATTTACAATTCCATATTTGACCAATAAATTTAATACAATAACATTGATGATATACTGAGCTATATAAACCAGTGGATATTTAAGTGCTTTCGTTAATGTAAGCTTAGTATGAAAAACATATCGACCGTTTAATAAAAATGATATTATTATTCCACTTACATATGAAATGATATAGGCAATGTTAAAATTCACAAATTGCAGCATTGCGTAATAAATCGCATAAGTAATACCTGTATTCAGCCCACCGACGATTAAAAAACCTAGCACTTCTTTATTCATGTACTTCATATACTTCATCCACTATAAAGCCTGGTTTTTTTCGTGTTTCATCTAATGTACGCCATAGATATTCCCCAATTATCCCCATCATTATCATCATAATTCCTTGGAATAATGTTACTAGCGCGATTATTGTTGTCCATCCTTCGACAACTACATAACCTGCAAGATAAGCACCAATTGCAAAAAATGCATATGCAAAGCTGAGCAACGCAATGACAAATCCAATAATTGTCATAAATCGAATTGGAGCATAAGAAAAACTAACAAATGAATCAACAAATAATTTAATTTTTTTACTTAGTGTCCAGCGAGATTTTCCGTGTTCTCTTTCTTTGCGAACATATGGAATGATCTCTTGATTGTATCCAAGTGAAAAAATTAAGCTCATTATATTCGTGTTCTTTTCGCTAATTTTATTGAGTTCTTGCACTACTTGTTTATCAATTAAAACAAAATCAAACCCACCCTTGGGATAACCTTTGATTGCAAGTTTGTCCATTAAATAATAGTACGTATTCGAGAACAATTTTTGAGAGAAACTTTCCTCCCTATCCGCCCTTGTTGCCATCACTACTTTTTTTCCATTTTCCCAACTTTTCACCATTTGTTCAAATAACTCTGGAGGATCTTGTAGGTCTGCCGAAATAATCCCTACACAATCCCCTGAAACATGACTTAATCCTGCCTGTATCGCTTGCATCGAACCAAAGTTTTTACTTAACTTGATTACTTTAATGCGATTATCTTTCTTTTGCTCCTCAAGTAATAATTGTAAAGATTTATCTTGAGAACCGTCATCGACAAAAACAAACTCTAAATTATAATTTGGCAATAATTTTTCTAAAGCTTGAAGTCTTGGAACTGTATGCGGAATATTTAACTCATTATAATAAATAGGAACCAAAATAGAGAATTTATTTTTATTCATAACGATTTATTACCTCTACGACCATTTTCGCTTCATCTAATGTCATTACTGGACTTATCGGTAAACTTATAATTTCTCGGTGAATCTTCTCGGAAATTTCAAAGCTCAAATCATTCCATTCTTTATAGGCCTCTTGTTTATGAGGAGGAATTGGGTAATGAATCATTGTTTGAATTCCGTTATCCAACATATACTTTTGCAGCGCATTACGTTTTTCTGTACGTATTACAAACACATGCCAAACATGATGAGAATCATGCTCCACTGAAGGAAGTACAATTTTATTGTTATTAATGTTTTCTAAGTAATATTGGGCAATTGTGCGTCTATGGTTATTTTCTTTATCAAGAAAATCTAATTTGACAGATAGAATGGCAGCTTGCATCTCATCTAATCTGCTATTAACACCTTTATATAGATTTTCATACTTTTTATGTGAGCCATAATTTCTTAAAGCTTTAATATTGTTGTATAATTCTTCATCATTGGTAGTTACAGCACCAGCATCGCCAAGTGCCCCTAAGTTTTTACCAGGATAAAAACTAAAAGCAGCTGCATTACCTAAATTACCTGTTTTCTTCATCTCAAAATATGCTCCATGCGCTTGGGCACAGTCCTCTATAACTTTTAAGTTATATTTTTGAGCAATTTCGTTAATTGCTCCCATCTCACAACTTTGTCCATATAAGTGAACAACCATAATTGCCTTTGTTTTATCAGTAATATATTTCTCAATATTGTTAGGATCTATGTTATACGTATTAATATCAGGCTCTACTAAAACAGGAGTTGCTCCGTTTGCAGATACAGCTAGTATTGAAGCAATATATGTGTTTGATGGAACAATAACTTCATCGCCTTCCCCAATACCATAAGCCCTAATAATTAAAGATAAAGCATCTAATCCATTCGCCACACCAACACAATATTTCGTGCCACAATAAGCAGCAAATTTTTGTTCAAATTGAGTTACAGCTTCTCCAAGAATATACCAACCCGACTTCAGCACATTATCGATAGCCTGAGCTATTAAATCATAATACTGATCATTTATCTTTTTCAAATCTAAAAATGGCAGCATAGTTGCCCTCCTTAACTTATACGGGATACTTCACCAGCAGTTGACTTTATATATTTTTTTCCGCATTTACAATCAGCAGTATCAGAATTAAACTGAAGCTTTTCTGTACATTCACAAATAAAACCTTTTACTCTCGCTGGATTACCATACGCTAAAGAATATGGAGGCACATCCTTTGTGACGACCGAGCCAGCACCAACCATTGCGTATTTTCCGATCGTTGTTCCAGCAACAACTACGCTATTAGCCCCTAAACTTGCTCCTTCTTCAACCAATGTTTTTAAAAATTGTTCCGGATATTGCTTGCTTCTTGGCATTAAATCATTAGTAAAAACAACATTAGGTCCTAAAAAAGCATTATCTTCAACGGTCACACCATTCCAAATATAAATACCGCACTTAACCGTTACATTATCTCCAATCACTACGTCATTTTCTATAAAACAATGATCGCAAATGTTGCAGTTCGAGCCGATCTTAGCTCCGTTCAAAATATGAACAAAAGCCCAGATTCGAGTGTCTTCACCGATATCTTCAGTTTCTACTAATGCATGGGAATGTTTGAAATACTTAGCCATCTTACGCCTCCTTCACATTGTCCGAATAAACTCTTAAAAATTCATTGTAGTCTCTAATATAATCAGCGCTATCATAAAGCTCAGATGCTAACACTAACAATACACAATCTTCAGTAAAATCATACATTTCATGCCAGTCATCAGGTTCTAATATCAGAACTTTATTAGGCGAATCTAACAATACTTCTTCGGTTCTAACTGTATTATCTAAATGAACTTTACATGAGCCAGAAACACTAACTAATGCTTGTCTCGTTTTATAGTGCGCGTGAAATCCTCTACGTACCCCATCTTTTGTACCATAAATATAAAATACTCGTTTAATTTCAAATGGTACCTGACTTAGATTTTCAATTACAGATAGATTACCTCTTTCATCGCCCAGAACACTGATCTCAATAGTCTTACTAGCATTAAATTCCATTTACTTCCTCCTTGTCTATATGCCTAATATTTATCATAATGGCTAATAGCATCTGATATTTTTCCGCCTTACTTTTAACCAATATTGCCCTTTCTTTTTCTTATAAATAGAACAATATAGACCAAAATACTAACTAAACTTATATACATACCTAACTTAAATCCCTTTTGCTCATAATACAACTCTACTTTGCTATTGCCGCTAGGTATATCTACTCCTAAAAAACCATAATTAATTTTATTTACTGGAACAGCCTTACCATTTATTTTAGCTTTCCAACCTTCATCATAAGGTATAGAGAAAAATAACATTACTTCTTTTTCTGTATTTATTTCACCAATAATATTATTTTCTGAGAAATAGCTGATATCCATTCCTTTATTTCTCAAAATATCTTTTTGCGCCTCTAATGCAGCTTTATCTTTTGATTCAACAATTAAATTTTCAAGCAAATACTTACCTGGACTATCTGAAAGATCTAATCTTATCTCACTTATATTGAGCATATTAATTTCTAAACTATATTCGTATTCACCCTCTAGCAATTGGAACGGAACGGAATTCTCTTCGTTAAATATTCCATCTATTGTTTTATAATACAGTCTTCCGTTACTACCAGCCTCCGATGTAGCAGTAAATTTCACTTTTAAAGGAGTAGCTGAAGTCTCATCCAACGTAAAAATTATTATTGGATCATATGACTCTGAGATAAAATCCAATTTATTAGGAAAATTATTTTCTACTACAATAATTCCTTCAGTGTATATTTCGTTCTTTGTTCTAACCTGTTCATTCTGAGTAGTAGTTATTAATCCTAAATCATTATTCTCTTTACCTGTTGCGACATAATGATAGAATATATTAATTAATTTCTGTTCAACATTCAATTGTTCAAATGCTTCTTCACTAATACTATTCTCATATAAGAAAGCTAATGGTAATGCATAAATATTCTTGTATGCATGCACATCTCCAAAACTACCTATATACTCAAAACCAAAATACTCCTCTTTTTGTTTAGTTAGCATATATTTAAAACTAAGTAGATTATATAAATCTAACTTCTCATCATAACCAACCAAATAATGTAAAGAATTTTTGTTTCGTACGTCAAATTGCTTACCAAACTCTAAAATATTTTCATTATTTAAGGAATTATACAATTTTTCGCTATAGTAGTCTTGAAATAAAGCATCATTAAGATCAATCTTAGAGTACGTTTTAAACACTCGATAGAACCCTTGATCCTGTGATTTGATAAATTCTAAGGCATTATTAGTATTGTCAAAATAAGGGATCTCATCCTTTGTCTCAGCCGAGATAATGGATCTTTTCACCACGGATATATAACTGTTACTAAATAATTCAACTAGTACAACCACTAATATTAACGTTTTAAAAAATCTTGCACGCTTAGTATTAGACCAGTTTAAACATAACAGTATTACATATCCCGTTAATGAAACAATTAAGAAAATAAAGCTAGTTTTTATGATATCGATATTCTCTCTTTGAAGAAAAACGATATCTCTTTGCAGAAATATAAGAAATAAAAACACCATAATAGTGATGTACATACTGATGATATACTTAATTGGTGATTTATTTTCTAATTTATCTTTTTCAACTAATGTAATAGCTTTTGCTAGAGCTAATGAAAAGATTGGGAATAAACAAAAAGTCCATCTAAACGTATAGTCACTTAATGCATTAAAAATAGGATTAAAAAAGCTAGGTAAAAATAATAAAGCTAATACTATTAGACCGCTCAATACTACATACTTATTTCTAAAGTTCTTTAAGAACAATCGTGGAAAAATTAATAATATCAATGTACCTATAAATAAATGAGGAGCTTCATAATAGTTACCATATCCATTAAAATAATGAGTACCTAATAAGTTGTTTGATAACATACTGCTAACTATACTTATATACTCTTGAATTGAACTTAATTGTAATTGTGGTAATAAGTTCGCTCCTACTCGCGAACTTCCAAGCATAATATTAACTTCTGGAATTAGTAATATAGCACCTATCATAAAACCTAATAGAAATACGCTGGCTGTTTGTAATATGAATACTAAAAATTCCTTCCATTTAATTTTATTCTCGAAACAATATCTTATTAGAATATATACTAGTAAAAATAAGCAAATTGTGTATAAAAAATAAGGAGAATTAATTGCAGTCAGAACAAATATTAGCACTAACACTTTAAATTTTCTTTCTCTAATCCACTGTTCAGCATAGTATACTAATACTGTGAACAACACAAACATTGTTGCGAAATGATAATGTTGTCCCCAAACGATAAAGAAACTACTAAAAGTATATGAAATTGTTGCAAGTATAAGCGCATAGTTAGAAATCTTAAATAACTTTAAGAACTTATATGCAAACAGACTAACAGTGTAGATTTTTAAAATAGTAACGACAACTAGTCCATAATCTAAGCTTTCTTTATTAAATAAAAATAGTATTATATTAAATGGATCGAGTAATAGACTATGGAAAGTTAAAATATTTCCACCTAGCCCAAAATTAAATGACCAAAACCCCCATTTCATCTCTCTAACAAAATCTGAATAAAATGCATAGTATGGCCAATAACTGGAGTAAGTATCTGCACCAATATCAAGATAGACATACATCTTATCGCCTATAATAAAAGGACCATAGATAAATAAAATACCTATGGTAGTTAACAGCAATAAAATTTGAAAACTTTTATCTCTTATCGTTTCCATTACTTAATCCCTCTATTTTAGTTTTTTTATTATTTTTTTACATAATACTTGTAAACCTTCTGTCTTATATACTTCATTTACCTTTTTCAAACTTTCTTTAAGCGATAAATTTGTCTTCTTGTTATTTAACTTTTCTTCAAAATATCCATTAGAATGAGTAAATGGATTTCCACAACTAAACATCACATCATAATCTTTGCGATACTTCACTCTTAATTGGTCATCGATTTTTTCTCCACTAGTATAGTAATCATATGACCATTTAGTTTTAGAAACATTATCAAAATTGTTACCGTCGTGTAACTTAGCATACTCAGCATACAACGTTCTGAAAGGATGATCACCTGCTGGCAACCAATCATCCATACATTTTTGAGCTGTTCTTCCATAACCAGAAAAATGAATAAAACGTAATGGATCCCCTTTTATGAATACTTGTCCATTTTCTACTGTCATTCCACAGTCAAGTAATGACCACGGAGCGAAGTCGTATCCTCTATGTTTAAATACCTCTACATCAAAGAAGCACGGCGCTAAGTCAATCCACTTTTGATCTGTGAACACTCCATTTTCTTTATCATCATAGCAAAATAAGTATAGACGTTCTGCCCACCAGTTAATAAACTTTCTTGCCTCTTCAAACGATTTATTAACTGCTAAAAAACCTAAGTTATATACTCCATGTGCTGTACTCGATAGTTCCATGTCAATATTACCTGGCTGTAACAAATGTGGACACAAAACGATAGGACGAGTTTTTAAAGTTTCCTTTAGTTCAACAAAATCGGAGTATACATAAATATCTGGATCTAGATAAACAAATTCTGACTCGTTTTCATACTTATTAAATAAATAGTTAAAGAAGTTTCCTTTAACTGATGTTGATGCTTCTACGATTGAATGTTTAAATATAAACCTCTCAAACTCACCTTTCCAAGAGTCTTTAGCTAAAACTACCTCGTCAAAATATTCATAGTCAGCAGAGCTTGGGTATTCTTTTTCTAACAGGCAAACCACAAATGTTGCATCAGGAATATTGTCCTTAACAGACTTTGCTAACGTTCTAGTTTTATGTAGATAGTTAGCACAAATCGAAGTGAAAATAATCATTACTACATACCTCTATTTCATTAATATTTTTTTCAATAAATTTTTGACCTTAGTTATTCGTTTAACTTTATTTAGAACAGAACCTAAGTCAGTAAGTCGTCTATTAATATGGATATGTTCAATTAATGCATCTCTTAACACCATTGCATATTCATTACTATATTTGCTATAGAATTTTGGATGATTTAAATATATTTGTCTATACGTATTTTTTACAACCTCAGCATTATCACTAAACTTAGTCGTTCGGGATACTTTCTTAATCCGGTAATAGAACAGTATTTCTTTAAATTGAATAACTTCTCTATCTAATTCGAGTATAGATAACCAAAAATCATAGTCTTCCATTCCATCTACTAATTGCTCATTAAAGCCACCAACAGCTTCCCAATCTTCTTTTCTAAACATAGAAGTAACGAAAATAATGTTATCTAATAACATTTTTTCGAATGAATAGTCAGGTAAATCCCATTTTCCTGATTGCTCACCGAAAAGTTCTGCATAACAATATACAATACCAATATGGGGATTTTGTTCTAATTCTTGTACGCATTTTTCTACATATAAAGGATGAATTTTATCATCTGCATCAACCGGTAATACATACTTTCCGCTACTATTTTGAATACCAAAATTTCTAGCAGCTGCTGGTCCGATATTAGTAGTGTGTAACACTTTTATTTGTGGATGTGATAACTGATTAATAATTTGAGTTGTTTTTTCATCAGTAGATCCATCATTAATAATAACTAGTTCAATATCATTATACGATTGTACAAGAACAGATTTTATGCTTTCCTCAATGTACTCCCCATCATTATAACACGGCATAATAACACTAACTTTGGACATCTAGCTCTCTCCATCATTATTAGAATTTTATCAATCTTAGCTTTTTTAACAATCTCCATGTTCTAGATGTAACAACTCGCTCAATAAATTGCTCTTTTTCTCGGATGATTTCATCTCTCTGTTTGATCACTTGTTTTTGTTCACTAACTACTTCTTCTTGTTTCTTGATACGTTGTTCCTTCTCTACAATTATTTTTTCGTAAGTCTTGATAGTCTCTTCTTTTATACTTAATAACTCATCCTTTTCATTAACAATTGCATTTTGGCTGTCAATAATATCCTTGTATTTATTTACTTCATTAAAGTAATTATTAATTTTCAAGTTTAAATCATCATTCAATTTTTTATAAGCGTCAACCTCATAACCTAGATCTCTTATCACTTTGTTATGGATATTAAATGTCTGAGATAATTTACTTTCTACTTTATGACAATATGTTAATGTAATCCGTATTTTTTTTATTCCTTGTTCTCCTAATAGCGAGTTTGTCATGAATAGTTGCGGGTCTACTGAGCCACTAATAATAGTTTTCTCATTAGCTTTATTGCTATTAATGACCGCACAGTCAAGTGTAGAAATGATCCCTTCCAACAGATTAACTTGTCTCTCACCGAGTATAAGATCAGCCTGTATATCCATGACACCTATGAAAGTCATTGGGTCGATTCTTAACATCGAGATTTCTTTGCTTGGTAACTCAATCTCAATGGTTTGTTCATGAAACTCTTCAAGCAAGTTTGTTTTTATCGATTGTTTTTCGGAAAACTCCCCATTTATCGACCAAAACACTTGCAAATAGCCATTAACGCTATTTACAAGTAACTGCTCAACATTATCTCCATTTAATTCATGTAGATCCTTTAAATAATTGGAATAGAACATCGAATGGTGTCCAATATAGGTCGTAAACTTTTCTTCCATTTTATTAAAGTTAATAAGTACTTCAGTTGTTATCCCCATTTTATTAAATAACTCTTCAAGAACAACTTGAAAATTTTCCGGTAATTCATATTTAGATAAGAAACTATTAATGCTTCTGTAAAATATAAAGTTTACAGGGATTGGAAAGTGATAGATCCATTCATAATCAATAACAGTAACATTACTCTGCTCATCTATTATAAGATTATCGAAGTTCAAATCGATATTGGAGTGTAGTAAGGATTTGCAATCAGTAAAATTGTATTCATTACCAAATATAGTACTGAATTGGGGTGTTACGAAAAAGTCAATTTTCTCTTCCATATCTAATAAAGATTTGAACCATAGTATCTTATTACTGAATTGTTCTACATCCCCATTTTTTACATCCAATAACAGTTTGCTATCTAAGCTCTCACCTTCAATAAATGGAAATACCACTAAATCTCCATCCAACCTAGGAGCAAGCAATTGCATGCTTGAATGAATGAATAACTGATAATTTTCAATCATCTTTTTAATATGATCAGCTGCATGTAATGTATAAGGCTCTTTCCTTACGTATAAGCGTCCATTCTCTTCAAAAATTATCGTTTTTATTTGATATTCTTTTTTCCGATTCACACTATACCGAACGCTAAGAACATTCACAATAATAGCTCCCTTCACTCACATACAAACAAAAACGAATTAGCAAAAAAATCAAATTCATTATTCGCAATAATTGAATCATATACTTTAGCTTCATCAAACAACTTCATTCTATCTTGGTCAAAATTATGAATCAGGTTTCTTAATTCCCCTACCTTAGGTAATTGACGATCAGAAAAAACTTGGAATGGTAACTTATAATCAGGTATTGGATAATAAGTACTAACTTGTCCAAAACCAACTTCCGCTAAAATTTCAATCATTTCACTTTTTGAAAAAGTACGGACCCTATTATTTTGAGGATAATTTTCAATTGACTCAAAATATTGACCTGTATGATCTTCCCTAGCTCCTGCCCAATACTTAAGCCCAAATCTGTTCTCTATAGCTATAAATAGCTTTCCACCTTCTGCGAGTAAACTTCTTACATACTGTAGCAATTCATGAAATGGTTTTTCTGTTTTTGAAAAGGACGGTGCGTATTCCAGTACCCCTATTAGCGTAATGTAGTCAAATTTATGCGGAAATTCAATCTTATTAAAATCACCCACAATTATTTCTACATTACTATATTTTTTATTTCGATTAGCATTGATCATGGAGCGTCGTTTAGATAATTCTACGCAAGTAACGCTTTCAGCTTTTTCAGCCAATACTCCTGTAACTGCACCACATCCAGCACCGATTTCTAATATTTTCGAGTTTTTCTCGAAGGGGTACCACTCTATAATGTTCCCTCTATGCGAAGAGAGATGATACAAGATCGGCCATCTGTCATCTTGTGCAATAACTTTTTCATAATCCTCATTTTCACTCACGATTTTTAGTAATTCGTCCTCTATATCACCATCACTATATAGATCAGAACCACCATAATATTCTAGGTTCAACAACAAGTTACCTATTTTTTTCATCATTTTACCACCTAATTAATTCTTAATGATTTCTATATTAGCGTTCAAGTCATAGTAACCTACTGTATTCTTCGCTGATATTACTTGAAATGGGATTACATCATATAGTCGATGATATACAACAAATTCTCCTTGTTCAAAGCCCGTACATCCTAGTGATAAAACATAATTGGCACCCTGTAAATTCATCTCAAAACCAAAGCGAATCTCTATTACTTGATCCTCTCGAATCTCATCGGTCGAAATATTTTCCACCATTGTGTTCGTCCCGGTAATCTCGGTTCCTTTTAAGTCCTTAATTGTAAAAGCAAAAATCGGAGACTGAATAGTTTGATTAAATTTAACCTTCATTTTTATATAACATAAGCTAGTTTTAGTAACTGTTGTTGTCAGTTGATGGTGTTCATCAAAAATACCAAAGTCAATGATCTCAGCTTTCCCGTTACCATACTCAAGTAGTTCATTATTAATAATATAGAATGATTTCCATTGCTTTTCATGTTGAATTACATGGTCTATATTTTCTACTGTTGTTTCACTTTCTTGTACTTCTTGTGGACTATGCAATTTAACAATTGCTTTCTTATATACATCCACTGCTTCCTTTGCTGGATAAATTCCAAGTGATTGTCCTTTATTTAATACGAGCACGTTGTCACAATACTTAATTACACTTCCTAAATCATGTGTTACTAATAATATAGTTTTACCCTGTTTTTTAAATTCATCAATTTTTTTATAACATTTCATTTGAAAAATCATGTCTCCGACAGCTAAAGCCTCATCGACAATTAGTATATCTGCATCAACGTTAATTGCCACAGCAAAAGCCAACCTCACGTACATCCCACTTGAATACGTTTTTACAGGTTGGTCAATAAAATCACCTATGTCTGCAAATCGAGCGATTTCTTCAAATCGTTCATCCATTTCTTCTTTTGAGACACCTAAAATTGAGCCGTTCAAGTAAACATTTTCTCTACCTGTATATTCTGGGTTAAATCCACTACCTAATTCTAACAAGGCAGCTACACGTCCATTTACTTCAATTTCACCTTCAGTAGGGTTTAATGTATGAGCTAGTAATTGTAGCAATGTACTTTTACCCGATCCATTTTGTCCTACGATACCGAAAGTTTGTCCTTGATTCACCTCAAAGCTAATACAATGCAGCGCACTGAACTCACGAAAATACTGTTTTTTTCCAAAAGTTAAAAACTGTTTTAATCGATCAGTGGGATTTTCATATATTTGATAAACTTTCGATAAATTGTCTACACGTATAACCATATTGTTAGAGGACATCTGCAAAACCCTTCCTTGTCTTTTTAAACCATACATATCCAATCAATGCTATAATTAATCCAATACCACATTGAATAGCTAATATTCCCCAATGAGGAAGTTCACCAAAAACAATTGCCCCTCTCATATCCTCAACGACATAAGTAATTGGATTTAATGTATACATTAATTGAAATTCTTCTGGAATTGCTGTCCGCGGATAAAATATGGGACTCATAAACATCAGAGCTGGAATAACGATCGAAACAATTTGTCCAATATCACGAATAAATACCCCTAATGATGCTAACAACCAAGCAAGTCCTAAAGAAATTAATAATAAAGGTAATATAATAATTGGAAACAGTAACGCAGTCCAATAAAATGTCCCGGTAAAAATAAGCATTGCCAGTAATAAAATCACATAGCTAATTACAGCTTGGAATAAAGCCGATCCTAAAGCTACAATTGGCAATATTTCTAGTGGGAATACAACTTTTTTTACATAGTTAGTATTGGATATAATTAGTCCTGGAGCTCGCGAGACGACTTCTGAGAACACATTAAACACAAATAACCCTGTGAATAATAATAAAGCAAACTCAACCTTGCTTGTGCTTTCACCGGTACTCCATTTTGCTTGAAAAATCACGCTAAATACAAAGGTATAGATCGTTAGCATCATTAATGGAGTAATAAATGACCAAACAACTCCTAAATAAGATCCTTTGTATCGATTCGATATTTCTCTCTTCGTAAATTGATTAATTAGAGATTTTTGAGAAAATAAATAATACAACTGTCTCTTCAAAAAACTTAGCATTAACATACTCCTTACTTAATTCAAAGATGATCTTTTAAGTTCGATAGAAATAAAAAAGTTTGAACTCACAAAAAATTATTAATCCAGATTTATTGTACACTATTTTCGTACAACTTTCTTGATTAATTACAATTAAGAAGCACGATAGCTTCTTCTATCATACCATGACTTTGCTTATCGATTAAATAAAATAACTTCCTATTTCTGCAATTGATTACAAATTACAGAAACAGGAAGTTATTACGACTCTTATAAAGTTTAATATATATTATTTCCCCCCATAATACTCCTGCATCACATAAAACGCTGGCTTCCTATAGCTCTTATCCGCAGACAGCAGCCCCTTCGTGTTGTAATACTCCTGGGTGAAGTGCAAGCGGCGTGGGCAGCGGAAGTCGTATAGAATCCACGGACTTAAGCCTTTGACATAAGGAATTTGCTCGAGCACGCTAATTTGCTTCTTATAGATATCAAGCTGACAATCCTCTGTCCCCTTCTCATCCGCTGATCCTCGGTGACGTGGCTTAGCATCCGCTCCAAACTCGGTAATAACGACTGGCTTACTCGGACGACTATTGTCGAACAGCTTAATCAAGTTATTAAACTCTGTCTGATACCAGCCATAATATTGATTCGCACCGATCACATCCAGGTACTCCGCCAAGCGATCATCGATGATATGGTTTATATGATCGAGCATACACGCAGCAGATACAAGACGAGTTGGATCGAGCTCCTTAGTTAGCTTTGCTAATCCACTCATAAAGCGTAAGCGTGGCTCGGTATCTGCATTCTCATTGCCTACTGACCATATAATGACGCTTGCTCGATTGCGATCGCGCTTAATCAATTCCGTTAGCTGATTCGCTGCATCCCGGTAAGTGTCTTCATTCGTAAATTCGATCGCCCAGTACACAGGAATCTCTTCCCATAGCATAATCCCAACTTCGTCAGCGATTTGTGCTGCTCTTTCGGTATGCGGATAGTGGGCTAGACGCATATAGTTACAGTTCATTTCCTTAGCTAGCTGGAAATTTTCTCGTATCTCTTCGTCTGTCATCGCTTTACCATTCAGCACGCTTTCCTCATGACTGCTAATTCCCTTTAAGTATATCGGCTTGCCATTCAGTAGGATGTCTGTACCCGATACTGTAATTTCACGGAAACCAATGCGCTCCTTAATCACATCCACACCGTAGTAGATGTTTACGTCATATAGCTTAGGATTGTCTGGACTCCACAGCTCTGGAGTTGCATGAATCGTTAGCTTTCCTTTTCCTGCAACGATCGGGATTGCTGCTTGAATACCAAGCTCAGGAATAGCGACATGTGCCTCTTCCCCTTGATCTACTGCTCCAATCACCTCAAGCTCAACACCAATTGAAGAGTAATCACTGTTAGGCAGGAGATATACGCTTAGATCTTTTATATAGGCTGCTGGTAGACGAATAAGCTCCACATCACGATAAAGCCCGCCATAATTAAACCAATCTGTATTTTCACAAGGGACATTTGTTCTTTTGCGCGTATTGTTTACGACAACGATCATTCGGTTATCCTCTACTAGCTTATCTGTCACTTCAACATAGAACGGCGTAGAAGCACCTTGATGCATACCTACATACTGCTTGTTTAGAAACACCTTCGCTTCGTAGCTCGCTGCACCGAATTTTAGGAAAACGCGCTCCTCACCACGGTTAATATATTTGAAGCGACGCGTGTATACTGCGCTTCCTTCATATAAAAGCCATTTTTCATTTTGCGTATTCCATACAGATGGCACAGTGATTGTTTCCCATTGATCGAAGCTAAAGTCGATCGGACGATCACGTCCTTCTTCATCCTTCGTTACTTCTTCATACCATTTGGCACGAACACAGGTGTCATATTGGTCGATTCCAAAATTCCAACGCCCGCCTAGCGACTCCTTTTCTCGACCACGATCATAAACCATATTTTCATGAGTCAGCATTGCAAAGCGATAAGCATCCTCATAGTATTCATTATGAATATCTTCCGCAAAATTATTTGGTCTTGTTGTCATATTGTAGCCTCCAACCCTTCTCTAATAAAAACCGCATGCTCCACAAGAAGATGAGAGCATGCGGCATGGAATATTAATCTGCTGTCTAGCTCCTATATGTGATATTCCCCTGTTGCAACTTGCTAGCCCTTACTCCTCCAAAAGCTTCAGCAAATTGTATAGCACCTGCACACTTTCAGCACGAGTCATCATGCTTTGAGGTGCAAATCGACCATCGCTATGACCGTTCAGAATACCTAGTGACTGAGCAGCTTGAACAGAAGCCTTTGCCCATCCACTAACTTGATCATAATCGCTGAACGAAGCGCCATCATTAGATCCACCTGCAGTTGTACCTTTTGCATATTGATAAGCTCTCATGACGATGACCGCCATCTCTTCACGAGTTACAGCAGCATTTGGATCAAACAGATCTGCATCTTTGCCTTGAATAATGCCTGCTTTGTTTGCCGCGATGATGGCATTGGTATACCATGCGTCAGCGTTAACATCGTTAAAGGAGGCTTCTGTTCCCTCATCTACCTGCAAGCCTAATACTCTAGCAATAAGTGTAGTAAACTCTGCTCTTGTCACATCGCCGTTAGGAACAAACAATTCATCGGTAACGCCATTGACAATATGCTTTGCAGCCAGCTCCTTAATGACATCGTTAGCCCAGAAGGTGTCACTAACATCAGCGAACTGCTTGTTATATTCTAGAACAACATATTGACCTGGCTGATCCACTTCCGCTTGCATCACGCCATCGACCAGTTTTCCTCCGATATATTGCAGCGTTCCATCATCAGCAATTCTATACACTCCAAGTAAATTAGCATTTGCTTCAGAATCTACTGTTAACGAAAGTGTCACTGGCTCTGTAAATTCAGTGACAGGCACTGTTTGACCATCTTGCAGTGTAATCGTTACAGTCAGCTCTGCCACTTCACTTGCCGCTGTAAGCCCAGTATTAGCCGTTGATTGCTGTGCGATCTGCTCTGCAGCCTGCCCTTTAGCTTGCTCTGACGCCAGCACTTGAACCGTCATACCAGTTGTCTGACCATTACCAGCAGCTTGCAATAATCCCTTTAACAGATCATTGCTTAGTTCAACGCTCACTTGCCCTTGGTTAAGCTGCAGCGCTTGTTTGCCAACTAGCTCATCTACATTGCTTGGAAGATGAACAGCATTCTTACCCTCTGCTACCTCAACAACAAGCTCCGCTCCTTCACCTTGCTTAAAGTCCTCCTTATCCAGCTGCTGTGTAGTATCAGGCAGTATTGGTGGAGTTGGCGTTGGTGTCGGTGTCGGTGTTGGTGTTGGATCAGGTGTCGATGGTGTCGTTTGCTTCGCACGTACGATGACCGAACGCGTTACCTCATCAGCCGCATTGCCCGCTGCATCAGTTACGTTGTAGTGGAACGTGTACGTTCCTGCTACCTTCGTATCTAGCTCGCTCACAAGCTGACCTGAACGCGTAATCGTTACAACGATTTCACTTGTAATATCTCCGTCCACATCATCTGCTGCTGTTGCCCCTGCATCAATGTAGCTTGCACCATTCTGCAGACGAACCGTTACATTACCAAGTAATGTAATGACCGGCCTCGTAACATCCTCTGGATCATTTGGTTCTGGATCCGTTGATGCTGCTTTTACCACAACGGTACGTGTTACCTCATCGGCTGCATTGCCTGCTGCATCGCTTACGTTGTAGTGGAACGTATACGTTCCTGCTACTGTCGTATCTAGCTCAGTAACAAGCTCGCCGCCTAATGTGATTGTCGTTATGATCTCACTTGTAAGTTCTCCATCCACATTATCTGCGGCTGTTGCGCCTGCATCGATGTACACTGCTCCGTTTTCCACCTCTACAGTTGCTTCACCTAGCAATGTAATGACCGGCTTCGTAACATCCTCTGGATCATTTGGTTCTGGATCCGTCGATGCCGCTTTTACCACAACAGTACGTGTTACCTCGTCGGCTGCGTTGCCTGCTGCATCGCTTACGTTGTAGTGGAACGTATACGTTCCTGCTACTGTCGTATCTAGCACAGCGACTGGCTCGCCTCCAAAAGTAATTGTCGTTACAATCTCGCTAGTAAGATCTCCGTCTACATTATCTGCTGCTGTTGCGCCTGCATCGATGTATGCCGCACCGTTTTCCACCTCTACAGTTGCCTCACCTAGCAATGTAATGACTGGCTTCTCGGTATCTGGCACTTCTTGCTCTTCAACCTTAGATACAATAATCCAGCTAAGCTGAACGTCGGTATTGCTTCCTGTTCTTGCAGGAGCAATCACAACCTCCATCACACCGTCCTCGGATAGAACGATATCGTTATGTCCTGCAATTTCATATGAGCCAGTAAATACGCGATCGCTTTCTACCGTTACACCATTAATAATCGTGTTTGCCAAGCGATTACCTAGCGAGCTAGAATACCAAGGATCATAGAAGCCTAGGTATACGTTATAGCTGCCTTCTTCTAGTTCAAATTTGTAGGTCAAGCTTCTAGGATTGCTGCTATTGACATATCGTAGACTTTGGAAAATATCTGCTGTACTTGTACGTAGCGTACTATTACCGCTAACATATCCCCATGTATTTCCATTATCAGGATCATAGCTTTGCTCTGGTACATCATGGCGCAGTGTCTCACCATGTTCAGCTACATAATCGCTAATCAATTGATCATATTGCTCTACTGTACCTACTGATGGGTTTACGAAGTAGATCATTCCAGCAGGCAACGTTACGGTAACCTCATAATCTACTGTCTGACCTGACAATTCTCCACCAAGTGTACCTTGTACCAGCGTTGTACCTAGGCTCAACGAAGCTTTGTTCAAGCTAGCTTGATCCCATTCTACAGGCACATCAGTATACACATTGAAGCCCTTTTGAACATCTAGCCATGTTGGAAGCTGTACTGTTTCGCCTAGTCCGATCTTTGTTTCTGTTGCAGATAGTATTTTAATCGGAGCATATTCATCTAGCTGCTCCAATTTCCAATTACTTAATGGTACTCCTTCTACCTTCGTACCGTTTCCGCTAATTTTTAATGGCAGCCATACATATCCAGATGTCTCAAGAGCACGTTGGATCCAACGATCTCCCATATAAATGAACATGCCGTTCTCTGGATCGATCGGAATAACTGCCGTAGATTGCGTACGGTAGGATGTATTTGAGCTATCATTAGGGAATGGATTACCTAGCTTCGTATAAGCAGTGAAGGTTTCTCCACCATCATTGGTATTACCGAAAATATGATTCGCACGATATGCGATCGATGGATTCGGGTCCCAACCGGTCGTACCAGAAGTAATAAAGTAATAATAGCCATCATACTTAAAAACTGCTGGTGCTTCGCGTGAAGCATCTGTAAATACGCGAGCGGTAAAGGTTTCGCCTAGTCCTTCTGTTCCATCATTCACAGGTGCTGTATACGTATCGTTTAATAAAGAAATATACGTATATTTATTTTCCTCACTGGAATAAATCGCATAAGCCTTGCCATCATCATCCTTAAATACGGTCATATCGCGAGCCATTCCTTTGTTGCTATCGTAGTAGCCCTCGATATAATTCATTTTCTGCGCATTTACAAGCTTGAATGGTCCGAATGGTGATTCAGATACCGCAAAGCCCATTTGTGCACGGCTATATCGGCTAATTCCTGTGTTGGCCATCGGATCATTTTTCAATGTGTTAAACTGCTCGACGATACGCGCATCGGACGGACCATCGACATGATAGACGATTACATATTGATTGGTTGCATCATTGTAGAGCATCTTCGGACGCTCCATAATCGTGTAATACGCATACGTACGATCGAATGCCAGCAATAGGCTGTCATCATCATAGCTAGCATTGATATAGTCGAAAGCTTCATCAGTGTCTCTGCTGTAGCTAGGATGTGCATTCTTATCGACATACGCTTGAAGGAAATCTCTTGCATAATCGATGTCGAATTGAGTTAACGGCTCTCCTAACTCGTTCACACCGTCTCCAGCAGTTGCCATCGCGCGTGCCTTCAATGCATCAAGCTGAGTCTCGCTTACTTGAACGCCATCAGAGCCAACCTTCTCCACTGGGAATACACGGTGTGGATACAACGCTACCCCCATATCAACCCAATTGTACAAGTCCTTCGAAACATAGGTGTGAATTCCTCCAATTGGACGTCCACCATATGTCTTATCCTCACCGACCCATAGCCATGCACCGTCTCCTGTACCTGGATTGTCAGTGTAGGAAGGATTATCGCCATCCCATCTTACATGCTCAACCCACTGTACTTGACCGCCATGCGCTTGAATCGGAACACCGTTGTTATCCAGCCAAATTTCTGTGTTATCACCTGCTAGACCACCGATAGAGTCGTAGACAATCGCTTCTGCAGCTGTAGCTAGCTCCTCCACCGCTAACCAGCTAATCGCTGCGTTTTTATTCGTTTTACCTGCTCCAGGTCCCTCAACATAGGAGCCAACATTCGTTAGTACATATTGCACCTCCGTTGCGCCAACTGGAAGGTTAATGCTGTACGTAACCTGAGCAGAATGATCTGTATGATCTAGGTGTAGTCGATTAATATTGTGTGTTACACGCTCACCATTTAATAGATAAGATAGAGCAATTTTCATCGGCATTTCGTTGTTCCACCATAAACGATGGTACGATGTGAAGCGGTAGCTCTTACCGCCCTCTAAGCCATCAAGACGATAGGTTAACGTTGACAATGGATCGCCACCATCAATCATGATCCCTGTTGCATTCTTATCTAGATCTGGCTGCGCTGATTTGTTAATGATCGGTTTAGTTGCCCCGCTGCTCGATAGCGCAATGTAACCCCAACCTGAATCAGCATCATATACTTGGTTAGTTGAATCATTAAGTAGTGTTGCTCCTGCTAGCTCAGCTACCGCATTATAAATGTACGGATTACCTGCACCAGCATCGATAAAGTACACTAAGTCTTTGCCAACAACCTCTACATAGGCTGTCACAGGTGTCTCTAGCTCATATCTAGTTTGCTCCGCACCTACCTTAAGGTGTGCCTGACCAGTTACCGTAATGATGTTGCCGTATGCCGTCGCAAATTCTTCTGCAGATAGCGTCTCCCACTCTACATAGATGTTGTCTACCACACTTGTATCTGCTGCTTTTCCTTTAATGGTCTCTGGTAAATTAGGAAGCTCACCAGCATACGTAGCAACGACCACTTGATCGTAAGAAGTTGGAAGCGTAACTTCCGGTACTTCTTGCTGTAGCGCAGCCACCGCAGCAGCTAAGTTTTCCCAAGCTTCATCAACCTGATCTTGCGTTGCCTGATCATCATTCAGTGCATTCAAAGCATCATTTAGAGCAGCTTGGAAGATACCCCATGTTTCTGTCGTATACCCATCGTTCACTTTATCCTTATGTGCATTGTATAGCGCTTGCAGCAAAGCTTTATTGACGACAGGCTCCTCTTCAAGTACTTGAGCTACCCCAACAAATGATAGCATTGGAGACTGATTCGCACCTGTTGCTTTCAATTGCAGCTTCAATGTTCCCGCTGCCTGCAGCGTTACATTATACGTGCGTACTACATCATACGAGCTGCTATTGAGCGTAATCGAATCAACGACTTCACTTTCACCATCGTGAATTAAGCTAACCTCTGCCGTTCTTGCATAGCTAGCCCACCAGCTATAGGAGCCTACCGTTACCGTATAGTCACCTGCAGGTAAATTTCCAAATGAATACGATAATGTCGAACCGATCTGATCCTGTGTGTACATTCCTGTTGTTATTTGCTTACTATAAGGACCACTCACTGTGCCTTTATAGTTGTTTACTAAACTGCCACCCGCATTACGTCCTTCATGTCCCCAGCCGCTTGCAGCATTGTATGGCTGATCGGCTTTGTTATTGAGTAGTGGCTTACCACTGCTTTGTGCAAGTGCTGCAACAGACAGGTAGGCAGGTGAATCATAGCCAAGCGAACCAGTCGCCACACCATTCACGTCAACAAAGTATGTTATGTTCTTCGGTACTACTTCAATATATGCCGTTGTAGTTAGACTACCTAATGACCCTGTAACAGCTACCGTTGAATACGGAGTATTGAAGCTTACATCCTCCAAGTTCCATGTCACTGCCACTTCCATTGGTGATCCATCTTCATGCGTTGCTGCAATTTTACTAGGCAGATTCGGCGTTTCTCCTACATACGTTGCAAAATAATGTGGAGAAGATAGCTCACGAACATCGCCGTATAGCAGCCCATTAGCAGCATCTGTAAGTCGAGATGCTAATTGCTTCGCACCCTCTTGGTCAAGACGATAAGCAGCTGGTTGAGCTAATGCCTGCTCAGCAGCGCTGCGTGCAGCTACAAAACGCTGCCAGCCCGTTTCAGAATATTCATCATCCTGTTCAATATCTGCACTTTCTGCCACTACTGCTTGTAATCCATTCATCTCCACTTCACCAATGACAGAACCATCAATAACGCCTACCGCGTCGATAACAAGTGTGCCGCTCAGTACCTTGAACTGAACCGTATGCTCGCCATACTCTAACCCGCGCAGAGCAAAGGTTTGATACAATTCGTTAGACGCAACAGTGTTAGCGGAAGGAATCAATACATCGCCATCCACCGTTACCTCTAGCTTAGCTGTACCGCCATTCGGACCTAAAATATCCAGTCCTGTTCCCGTAAAGGTATACGTTAACGTTGCTCCTGCTGCTGTATTTGTAGACAGTGAACGTTGATAGTGGAACATGCCTTGCCCGTTTTCCTGTCTCCATAGATCGTTGTAGATTAGTCTCACTGCAGGAGTTGGCGCCAAATCATGCTTCTCCAAATCATCAATTAGCTCAGCATAATAAGGTGTATAGCCATCTACCGTTTCCACTAATAAATTATCGAAGCGAACATGATAATATCCGCTAGCTAGATCAACTCGTCCGGATAGCTTAGGATTAGCATCTTGATACGTTGCCAGCTTCACATCATCTAAATAAGCGGTAATTGTATTACCTGCCACCTCAATCGCGATATTATGCCATGCATCATGGTCTGTATCGAAGTCTGGAATGGTCACGCCGCCTACTCCTGTATCGACATTTCCACTAGCGACTACGCTGTTATTAACGACTAGCTGCCAGCCTCCATCAAACCAGAATTTCAATACATAAGGTGTGCCGCTAATGCTATGCGAGCTGCCACCGCCTTGATATCTTGCACCAATCGCCGCGTAGTTTGCTCCGCCTTGCGTGCTATTATTTTCAAAGGAAACATCGACGCTCGCCTTATAGTTGGTCCAGCGATTGTCACCAATTGCTGTTACAGGCTCACCATTGTTCCAGGTGCCGCCAAGCCCCATAATGCTGGTGTCAAGCTGCTGACGAAGCACATAATTGGTACCCGATTCATCCAAATATGCTTCAAAGGCACCGTTGCGATCATGCGTATAGCGAGGAATTGCTCCTGTTATACCGCCACGATCGTTAATATAGCTTTCAGAATAATCAAAATTATCAGCATAAAGCACGTTGTCGGTCGTATTTTGCACCTCACCTGTAGCATCAGTATCAAGTACCGTACGTTCGCCTTCTACAGGAAGTGGTGTGTAGTTATCGTCACTTTCCAATGTACTAACGGTAACGATGGAGTAAGGCTTTACCTTAATCGTATACGTACCGCTGCTATTAGCAGTAAGCTCTCCACGATAATTCATATAATTGCTATTAAATGCGTCTCCTTGCTCTGCCGCACGAGTTTCCCATGCTTCAAGCTGAGGAGTGCCACTATAGCTCATATTGATCGCTTTAATTTTGTATGTTTTTGCATATTCACTGTCATTGACGATAATCGTTGAGAAATCACTCTTATCAGGTGCAGCTAATGTCATATAGTTCGGTATACCATTGCGACCATTAACGGGGTTCGTGCCCGTCGCACCGGTAGAGCTTGCTTGTGGTACAGCTCGCCAAATCCCGGCAGTGTTATCATCATTCTCCCAGCCGATATTAGCGAATCTACTAAAGTGCTGAAGAATTACTAGACCTGCATCATAATGAATCCAGCCGGACCAAGGATCACGCGCGCTTAATAGCTCTTTAAAGGAATATTGTCCACCTTCATAGAACGAGCCAATCGCTGGCTGATAGATGAAATGGGTACGTCGAGAATTGACAAAGCCCTTAATAATAGTGTTTGCCATTTCTAACGCACTACCCGTGCCACCGATACCTGTTCCTGGTACTGTAGGATCTGCTTTATTGTTGTTCGGACGGAATGCTGAATTACTGAATGTAGCCTGCGCTTCACTATTCCATACTTCAATATCATACTGCTCAGCAAGCTTTTTGAAATTGCCAGAGCTATCATCATCAGTGTTATAGTGATAGCCAGCAATCGGAGCTGCTTCTCTTAAGGAGGCATCACTAACCATGCTGCCGCCGAAGCTGCCGATCCCTACCTCATCAGAAATAACCACTTTAATTTTGTTGTACAGTGCTTGCTCCTCTGGACTTTCAAAGCCCACATTATCTGTTTTAACACGGTTTGCATATTGCTTCGTCCACGTAATATCCGGCGCATGCTCATTAATATGCGGATTTACAAAATCAACCATATAGCCAAACTCACGGTATGCAGCAAGAATGGTATTTTTATACCATTTGTAAATTTTATCGTTATTGTTATTTGCCCATGCTGGTGCATTCCAGCGTAAAATGCTTACTTTGAGATCAGGATTGATCGCTTTAGCATCGGCTGCTAGCTGGAAGCCTGGATGTCTTCTAACATTAGCCTCTTCATCCTCAGTACGCATCGTTGCTGGGTCAGGACCAGTCGAGTTGTTGCGATCATTCCCCATCTCGATTTTCACTTGCGTCATAATCGGATGATCGCCACCGAATAGAATTTGCAGCATTTCCTCGTAAACATCTGGATGCTGCGTCTTGTAATCTAACAGCAGCGCACTCGTGCTATTCGCGCTTAATACGCCAAAGCCTTTGAACGTAAGACCGTTTTTGTTATTTGCTTTAATGTCATTACCATCTAGCAGCACATTAACAACGGAGGCTGCAGCTTGACGAGCATCATTGATATAATCCTTTATTTCACCTTCAGCGATAGCAAACCAACTTAAAATTGGTCTTTCTCCACTGACATAGGCATATGTCAACGTCATCGGTACATCGGTGTTTACATCTACCGGAATAGTAAACTCATCTGAAATAAAGGTTGTGGCATTCGTATTAAACTGAGTCAACGAGATGCTTTGCTTGTCGCCATTTAGATTCTCATATTCTAGCTTTGGACGCATTTCACGATTGCGATTGCCATACCAATCATGGAAGCCGCTGCTTAGCGTATACGTTCCTGGCTCTAGTGCAGTTAGCTTGTAAACGACATCTGCAGAGTTATTCACATTAGGATTAACACGTAATCCTACCACCCATATGGATGGATCAGTCGCTGGTTCGGTGAGATTACCTACTTTAGAGTTTCTCAGCTTATGTACGGAATCATCAAAGCCCCAGCTTGTCGTTCCAGAAACATAGCGCTGATCAGGAAGCTCATTAAGTAACCCATCTTCTGTTAACGCTTTCACAGCGTTGTAAAATGGTGAAGCTGATGATGCGCTACCCTCAGAATCTCCGCCTCTACCGCTATCAATAAAATATTTCAGCGGATTGTCCTTGGGTGGAATAACGAGCACCTGTGCAATGACAGGCTCTCCCGCTGCGGTACCTGTAATCGTTACAGTATCATACGGTACATCGAAGCTATCCTCGGCGATTTGCCATGTTACTGCCTCCGCTTGTCCGCCGATGATGATGTGGCTAGGTAAGGTTGTGTCGCTTGTTGTCTGAGCACCTGCATACGCAGCCCCATAAACAATATCTGTTACTGCCGCTGACACAAGCGGCAACTGAGAAGTAGGAAATAAACCGAAAACTAATGCTGCAGCCAGAATAATGGAGCATACTTTACTGGCAACACTTCGTCTCTTCATTATTTAATTCCTCCCTGAGTTTGAATTGAATACATATGCAAGCAGCATGATATAACTAGGACCTGTCTGAAAGGTGCCACTGAAGTGGTTTTCAGACACCCCCTAAACCAACATGCTGCTAATTGCCATACTATTTTTACTCCTCGTCTACCTTGAACTAACCTTTGATACCTGAAGAAGCGACACCTTGAACAAAGTTTTTCTGCAATGCTAAAAAGATAATGAGTACCGGAATAATCGACACAACACTGGCCGCCATAATGAGCCCATATTCTGCCGAATATTGAGAAATAAACATCCGTAAACCGATTTGAATTGTTTTAAGCTCTGTTTTCGTTAAGTAAATCATCGGCCCGAGGAAGTCATTCCACGTCGATACAAAGGTAAAGATCGTTAATGTTGATAGTGCAGGCTTGGACAATGGAAGCATTAAGCGTGCCCAAATCCCATATTCACTTAACCCATCAATCCGTGCAGCCTCGACGAGCTCGTCAGGAATGCTCTGATAAAATTGTCGCATCAGGAATACCCCGAATGCTGAGAAGGCTTGCAGTAGAATAATCGCCATATGCGTATTGTTTAAGCCAAATTCACGCATAAGAATAAACTGTGGCACCATGTATGCCTGCCATGGAATCGCGATCGTTGCGATATAGGCTAAAAACAATGTATTTTTCCCACGAAAGCGCAGCTTAGCAAAAGCATAAGCAGCAAAGCTTGACGTGAGAAGCTGCAATATTGTAACGATAATCGATAATTTAGCCGTGTTATAAATAAACTTGCCCAGCGGAATCCGCGTCCAAATATCTAAGTAGTTTTCCCAGCGAGGAGAATCTGGAATCCACACCATCGGAAAGGAAAAAACATCCTTATTCAACTTAAATGAGGAGGACAGCATCCATATATATGGAATGATCATGACGAGAGCAACTGCAGCCAACGCGATATAAGCAAGTGTCATCCAAGCAACGTGATATTTCTTTTTAGCTCCAACCATTTCTATGTCCTCCTTATTGACCGTATTTCTTCTCGCCACGGAACTGAATAATCGTAATTCCTAATACAATTAGGAACAGCACGATTGCCATTGCATTCGCATAGCCATAATCCAGTGAGCGGAAGGCTGTGTTATAAATTTGATAAACCAGTACGCGAGTCGAATCATTCAACTGGTTATCTGCCCCAGCAAATAGGTTAATAAAGATGTCGTATACCTTGAAGGAGTTAATGATTAGAATCATAAGCACGAAGAATGTTGTTGGTGCTAATTGTGGAATCGTTACGTTAGTGAATCGCTTCCAAGCATTTGCACCGTCCAGCTCCGCTGCTTCATATAGCTCTGGATTGACACCCTGCAGCCCTGCTAAGTAAATGACCATATAGTAGCCCATGTTTTTCCAAACGGTGAATAAAACAACGGTAAACATTGCCCAATCTTTATCTGCTGCCCAGCGAGGCAGATCCTCAATTGGAATGCCTGTAATGTTATGCAAAATATTGTTGATTGGTCCCATTGTCGGACTGAAAATAAAGTTCCACACTGCTGCTACTGCAACAAGTGAAGCAACATACGGGAAGAAAAACGCCGTACGCATAAAGTTTCTTCCTATTAGCTTCTGATTTAATAGAATAGCTAGTGCAAGCGCACATACCATCGTAAGCGGCACTACACCAATCGTGTAAATGACCGTATTCCATAACGCTTTATGAAAGGTTGGGTCCTTAATCAATCGCGTGAAATTGTCTAATCCCGCATAAACCATTGGATTCGCGCCGTCCCATTTGACAAAGGCTAGAATGATCGCAAATACCATAGGCACTAGCGTAAAGATCGCAAAGCCAATAAAGTTCGGTGCGATAAAGCTATAAGCAATCAGATGATCCCTGACTTTCTTTGATAGGAACGAATTGCTGCTTTTTTTCGTATTTAATGTCGTTTCTTTCTGCATGCTCTTCCCTCCAAACCTACTTTCACACTCATCTAGTTAGAAAGAGGCGGAAATGACTCCGCCTCTTTGCACTTTCGCATGACATTAATTGTTCAGTATAAGCGCCACACGTTCGTTCATATCTGCCAAGCCTTTTTCGATTGTCGTGTTTTTCGTCATAATATTGTCGTGGTTTTCGTTAAGAATAACTTCAATATCAGCACTCTTATCATGCATTGGCATTTCTAAGTAAGTTTTGAAAGTGTTTAGAGCTTCTTTACTGTTCTCATCTGTAGGGAAGCCATCAATACCAGCGATAGATTTAAGAACTTCATCGTTTTTGATTGCAGGAATTGTACCAGTAGATGCGATAACCTCTGCACCTTCAGGACCAGTTACAAATTGCATGAAATCAAGCGCTGCTTCTTTATTAGCGGACTTTTTATTTACAGCTAGAGATGTAATTGTACCAAGTGTTGTACCTGCCTCTACACCATCTGGATGTGGGTATTTCACGATTCCCCAGTTAACTGCTTGAGATTCGCCGCTTTTTACTTTCTCGATTTGTGTAGCGATAAACCAGCTACCCATATTCATCATTGCAACAGAGTTGTTGTAGAATACGCCAGAGTAGTGCGTGCTGGACGTTTTCAATGTTGCATAGTCCATAATGATGCCGTCATCTTGCATTTTCAAGAAGCGCTCATAGGTTGGTTTAAGGAAGTCGTAGTTACCATCTACAACTGTGTTTTGACCATCTAGAATACCGAACAATTGAACCGCACTGCGCCATGTATGGTTGTGTGCCCCATATACTTTCTCCGAGCCAGAGCCAGAAGTCATTTTTCTAGCAATCTCTTCATATTGATCTAGCGTCATATCATTGGTTGGATATGGAACGCCCGCATTGTCGAATAGATCCTTGTTGTAGAAAACAACCCAGAAATCGCTACGGAAAGGAAGCGCATACACTTCATCGTTAACTTGAATTTGCTCTACAGTACCACCATAAGCGCTTGTATCCACGCCTTTTTCACTAATAAAGCCATTAAGCGGTTCCAAATGATTTTGCTTAACAAGGTTCGCATAACCTGGGATGTCTTTAATTGTTAGTACGTCTAGATCTGCTCCACCAGATAGCTGTGTGCTAAGCATCGTCATATAGTCAGTAGAACCAAGGTCAATGTATTCAATCGTAACGTGAGGGTTAGCATCTGTATACGCTTTAATTAGCGGCTCATAATAAGCAGTAGCTTCCCAGTCCCAAAGCGCCCATTTGATTGTTACAGGCTCATTACCCTTTTCTTCTGGAGCTGTCGTCGCATTCGTTGATTCTGCTGGCTTTGGTGTAGCTGTTGGTGTGCTCGTAGAGCCTCCGTTGTTGCTGTTAGAGCATCCAGCAATTAAACCTACAGCAAGCACGGCTGTCAAGCTAACTCCTACTGTCTTTTTCAAATTCATATCCATATCCCCTTTTCCTATATGATTTGGTAGAATCAGTTCGATTTGAAGAACTTAATTGAAGTTTAGTCTATATTTCAGTCTATGTGGATATAAAATTAACCGTTTATTATTCACTATTTTATCTAATAAAGCGTTTTCATTACTCGATCATGTAAAATTATAAGATAAACATGTAAATTTTCCAGTTCCTTTTTACTTCCTTTTTCCAATTATACATCCTATGATATGATAAGCATATTAAATCGATTGTATCGTCGTATAATTGGACTTCCCATATGGAGGATAATACCAGTGAGAAAAACTAGACATACAAGCATTAAAAGTCGGATTATATTAATAATGACTGTTTTTGCGCTACTCATTGCTTCTCTCTTATCTATTTTCAGCTATGAGCTCATTTCATATTTTCAGCGTAAAACAGCGGTGCAGGCCGCAGAATTTAACCTGCAGCTCGTTGCCCATATTATACAGAAGGATTTAATTAACTTATCAGCATTAGCAATGACAACAAGTGCCAATTCAAAAACCAATACGTTGCTTGCCGAATACTTTACGTCTGATGATGCAACAGCAATGGATGCAATTATTGTATTTAACTCGATGCAGGAAGATTTTCGCTCGAATTATTCCAATAACTATGTTCGTCGTCTAGTCGTTACCGACAATGCCAATAAATTTTTGCAGGTAGATAACGTCGCCAGCAGTACAATGCAGCCATTAAATAAGCATAATATTCATTTGCTGAAATCAATCGTTTCGGAGCAGTCGACCTACTGGGGGCAGATCGCCAAGGACCCATTCTCACATGCCAATGTCATCCCTTATGTTTTTCCTATCTATAGTCAGAGCTCAACCGTTGGCACAGTATATATGCTAGCAGCAACCTCAGTAATAACGGATAAGCTATTAGGCTACTCATTGCCTAATGGTTCAAAGCTACTGCTTACCTTAGGTGAAGCACAATACGTAATCGACGGGGAGCATATTACGCCGCTTACTTCAGCTTATGTTGATACCGCTTACATCTCTGACTATTCCACTGGCACACAAACCGTAGTATCGCAAATCGAGGCGACTGATGGCACACATGGTATAAGCGTATCTTATCCCGTAATCGATGGCATTAAGCTGACGCAAACGTTAGATATGAAGCAGTTGACCTCGCTGTCGAATATATGGATATTACTGATGATTGGTGTTTCTTGCTTAGTGTTGACGCTCAGTGGGATTATTACCATTTACTTGACGAGAACGATTAGTAATCCTGTCGAAAAGCTGAAAAAACGAATGGACAAAATAGCCCAAGGGCAGTTTTTCGTAGATAAAATGATTGAGTGGGACAATGAGCTAGGCGACGTAGGCAGAGGAATTAACCGATTATCTCAGGATATCGTTGCGCTGATGGAAACTAGGCTTGCCGACGAGAAGCAAAAGCAGGAGCTTGAATATCGCATGCTGCAAAGCCAAATCAACCCGCATTTCCTATACAATACACTGAACTCGATCAAATGGATGGCTACGATTCAAAATGCGCGCGGAATTGCCGAGATGACGACCTCCTTATCGAGATTACTGCGTAATATTACGAAGGATATTCGCAAGCTCGTGCCACTAAGAGAGGAATTAGCACTGCTGGATGACTATTTTCTCATTCAGAAATATCGCTATGGAAGCATGATCTCATTAGAAAAGCATATACTCGCAGAGGAATTGCTAGACTGTCTCATACCGCGCTTTTCGCTGCAGCCAATTGTGGAGAATGCGATCTTCCATGGCATCGAGCCGAAAGGCACTAGCGGTCTAATCAATATTACAATCCAGCGCAGTGGAATGTTCGATATGTTAATTGTTATAGAGGATAACGGAGTTGGGATAGCTTCTGAAAAAATAGACTCCATTCTAATGAAAGCGGAATCCAGCTCGGCAGATTTGATGACGCATTTAGGCTTAAGCAGTGTGAACGAGCGTCTAAGTCTAGCATTTGGCCCGCAATATGGATTATCGATTGAAAGTGAGCTTTCGCAATATACCAGAATGTCGATTCTGCTGCCTGCCAATAACAAGCTGCAGCCTGGCGACAGCGTCTAGGAGGGATGACCATGATAAAGCTATTGATTGCTGATGATGAAACACTAGTCTGTGTTGGATTGCAATCGATGATTAAGTGGGAGCAATACAATATTGAAATTGTCGGTACCGCGCAAAATGGTGCACAGCTTGAAGATATGATCGACTCGCTTAGGCCAGACATCGTTATCTCAGATATTAAAATGCCAGTTAAAAATGGGCTAGAGGTGGCGGAAAACGTACGCAAGAAATACGGTCGACTACCGCTGTTCATTATTTTGACGAGCTATGAGGAGTTTCAATATGCTCGGGCGGCGATTGAGGTTCAAGCTGCCGATTATTTGGTGAAGCTCGAGCTTACACCACAAGCACTTTCCGATTCCATCGTAAAGACTATTGCTAGACTTGAGGAATATCGCGAGCTTGAAAACGCACCAAGCTTAGATTACAGAAGCAACTTGAACGCTCAGCGAGATAAGTTTTTTATTCGTCTATTCAACAACCTATTCGAAAATCGCAGCCAGTTTTTACTGCATAAGGATGATTTATCGATTGAGCTAAATGAGCCTGCTTATGCCGTTAGCATTTGCCGTATTGAAGAGCCTGAAAGTGTCCCTCCACGCGGTGATAAGCTAGTCGCGCTGTGCACCAGTACGCTGGAGATGGCGAAAAGCACGCTGCAAACCGACAGACCTTGCTTTGTCACTAGCTTGGATTTGCGTAACTTCGCCATAACGCTTCCACTGCCTACAACTGATCCGCAGCTTTGGGCTCCTGATGTTAAAAGGCTGTTAGAAAATATGGCTGTTATATTGGGCAATTATTTCAATGTGACCATTATGGGCTCTGTCGGCTACGCCGTTAAGGATCCTTATCTTATTCGTGATAGCTTCCAGGTCGCACGTCAGATGCTGCCGCAAGCGGTCAAGCAAGAATCATTTCTGTTTCACACCAATAATAAGCCAGCTTATGAAAATACAATATTTGATTTTTCTGCCATGGGTTCACAAATGCGACGTGCATTTGAGGAAATTGATACACGCGCACTGCATTCTGTTATTACAAGCATGATCGAAACTTTCCAAGGCAGACAGGATGCGCTTGTACCAGCCATTGATGCTGCTTGTAATGTGTTATTTATGGCTACGGCAATGCTTGCCAACGGTAAGGATATGGTGGAGCAAATCTTTGAGGACGAGCCTGAAGGTTATCGTAGCATTTATCAAATGCATACCATTGGTGAGGTCATCGACTGGTTGACGAAATTCAGAGATGGCTGCTGTGACTTCCTCTCCTCTCATACGCAGAGCTATAAAACGCAAATCGTCAATAATGTGCAGGAGTATATTAAGCGAAATCTTAACGTAAAATTAACGCTGAATCATGTTGCCGATGTATTTAATTTTAGCCCCAACTACTTAAGTACTCTTTTCTCTAAAGTGGCTGGAGTCAACTTCGTAGAATATATTACGGAAACGAAAATCGCAGCAGCGAAAGAAATGATGATGCGCGGTGAAGGGCGGGTATATGAGATTTCACAGAAGCTAGGCTATGAGAGCGCCTTTTATTTTAGTAAAGTCTTTAAGAAGGTCGAAGGGATTTCCCCGAGAGAATTTCTACAACGCTTAGAATCCGAAGCGACGGCCCGCAGAGCATAGCCTGCGAGCCGTCGTTTCTTCGCTTATTAGCGACTGTACTTTCTATGAAAATTATCTTCATTAGATGCCAAGTAGACGATTCCTTCGATAAACCCAATAATTCCAGGTATATATGTCCAGCAGAAAAGCAAATACACAATTCCCCAGCCTATACGTCCTAGATAAAATTTATGAATGCCGAAGCCACCTAAAAATATACCTAGCAAACCTGCTGCAATCTTACTTTTCGGATTACGATAATATGGTCTTACATAAGGCTGACCATATGGCTGACCATATCCCTGCTGGTATGGCGGCACTTGATTCTGTGGACCTTGGTAAGTCCCTTGTGCATATGGCCCTTGCGCCCCGTACTGCCCTTGCGGTGGCGGCTGATACTGTCCCTGCGCTCCATACTGCCCTTGCGGTGGCTGCTGATATTGCCCCTGCGCTCCATACTGCCCTTGCGGTGGCTGCTGATATTGTCCCTGCTGCGCCTGAGACTGACTAAATGTCCCATTAGGCGGTGGTGGTGGCGGTGGTGGTGGCGGTGGTGGTGGCGGTGGCGCAGCTTGAAACGTTCCTGCAGCTGGTGCCTCTAATCTACCATTACAATAATTACATCTCGTTAGGTGCAATGCTATAGGCGAATCACAATGAGGACAAGTTCTTAAGCTCATCTTCGATCTCTCCTTTATATTAGGAACTAAAGCGCCGTAAACTCTCTTTCCTCCATTGTAGTATATTACTCCCAAATCAAGCAAATACTAAAATGTTAGCCATTTACCAAGGGATTGTCACATTGCCACGCAAACGCGCTATCCCTTCAACAAAGAAGTAATCACCATAAATTAGTGGCACATCGAGATTTCTCTGCTCTGGGTAATGGCTCGTACCGTGCAAGATGATGCCTTCTTGAGCATCATCAGCAAAGCTGCCGTAGTTCGCATAAAGTGAATGCAGGATGCGTTCCCCCTGCTTACGGTATAATTCTGCTTGCTCGCTTGGTACTAAGTCAGCAATCAATAGCAATCCGCATGCAGCACATGCTCCAGCAGAGGAATCACGATACGGTGTTACCCCTTCAGGTATGCGGAAATCCCATACAGGTACTGCATCCTCTGGCAAATTAGCGATAAAATAATGTGCTACGCGTTTCGCTGCCTCCAAATACCGCGGCTCCTTCGTATATTGATAGCTTAATGCCATTCCATAAAGCGCCCAAGCTGTACCACGTGACCAGCCAGATTCCGGAGCATAGCCTTGACCGCCATTGTAACCAACATGCTCTCCTGTTTCTGCATCGAAAATAACGATATGATACACTGAGCCATCCTCTCGAATAAAATGCTTCAGTACCGTATCTGCATGTGCCATCGCTACATGCTTAAAGCGTGGATCGGCAGTTGTTTCACTTGCCCAGTACAATAACGGTAGATTCATCATACAATCGATAATTGCCCATCCTTCGTTGCGTTCCCCCGGGCTCCATGGATTCCATGCTCGAATATAGTTTCCTTTAATATTGAATCGACCAACTAATGCGCTTGCAGCAAGCAGGGCGCGTTGACGAGACGCTTCTGTTCCTTCGATTTTATATTGAGCTACGCTCGTTAAGCTCCACATAAACCCCATATCATGGTCAAGCTTGTCATATTGTAGCAATACTTGATCAAGCTGATTCTCACAATCAGCCGCGATTTGCTTAAAGCTCTCAGCTGCATTGCGATCGCTTTCATATAGCAACCAAAGCAGACCTGGCCAAAAGCCTGCTGTCCACCAATGGGCAGGCTCAAGCTTATATTGACCATCTATACTTGCATGAGGAAAATGCGCACCAATACGCTGGCTGCTCCACTCAACCTTTTTCTTCGTTTGCTCCCAAGCTGTTTCCACCCAATTTGCATGCATATTCTCTTCACTCATGTCTACCCTTCCTCTCACTTTCTATATGAATCTTCCTCTTAGTTTAATTTTGAGTTGATGATAGCGCAACCATTAATATGAAATTTTTGCTAAAAAGCATGGTTGAAGCTTCAACCATGCTTAACTACTAGTCGGATAGATATACACTGCATCGACAGCACTTGTCGCCCATATTTCAGTATTAGGTGGGATATATTCATTATGTAGTGCATAAAAAATTAGATCTGGCTCGACAAACAGTGTGCAACGCCAATGCTTCCCTTCAAAGCTGCTGTAGCGAACTAGCGCTCTAATTAAGGAATAATTTTCAGGAATGGACTTTGGCTTTTCTAGAAAAATTTGAATATCTTCAGGTCGGCTTCTTAGTTCTACCCGATTACCCGCTGGAATATATGTTTCGGGAACTGGAACTGTTCCTCGCAGCCTTTGCTCTCCAACCTTGACCTCTACCTCACTTTGATCAATCTCACTTGATGTTGTACTGTTAATCGCGCCAAGCAAGCCCGCTACCCACGGACTTAAGGGACGATAATAGCACATTTGCGGCGTGTCAATTTGCTCAACACGACCGTCCTTCATCAACAGCAGACGATCTGCCATGGACATTGCTTCCTCTGGCTCATGCGTGACATAAAGCACGGTCGTTCCTAGCTGCTTGAATAGTGTCTTTAGCTCGAATCGCATTTGCAACCGCAAATAGCTGTCCAAATTAGACATCGGCTCATCAAGCAATAATAGCTTTGGTGCGGTCGAAAGCGCACGTGCTATAGCGACACGCTGCTGCTGTCCTCCTGATAATGCCGAAGGCAAACGCTGCTCAAGCCCTTGCAATCTGAGCATCTCGATTAAATGCTGTGCCGTATGCTCACGCTCATTTTTACTTAATTTCTGCTGCTTTAATCCAAAATCAATATGCTGGATCACATTCATATGAGGCCACAGCGCATAGTTTTGATAAACCATGTTGACACCCCGTTTGTCTGGCCCAACCATTGTCGTAGCTGATGATACTAACTGATCGGCTATGTAAATTTCACCCTCATCCGGCTCAAGAAAGCCCGCAATAAGCTGCAGTAGTGTCGATTTTCCACAGCCCGAAGGTCCCAGTATACTAATAAACTCTCCACGATAAGCTTCAAAGCTCAAGTCATTAATGATATAGTCTGAATCATATTTCTTCTTCAAATGTGAAACCTTTAATAGAATGTTAGCATTAGAATCTGAATTCATCACTGTTTCCTCCACAACTCCAGTTTAGCAAGCCTGTTGATTGACACAATGACACTAATCACGATAATTCCACCAAGCGTAGTAGCTGCTGCTGCATAGCCAAAGCGCATATTCTCAAAAGCTCTATTAATCATAACCGGTAATGTCATCTGTCCGGGAGGAAATAATAAGGAGCTAGCCGCTAAATCAAACACGCTTATTCCGAATGCCGATAGTGCCGCTGTAAGCAATGTTGTTTTACATAAAGGAAATAAGACGACAATCGCTCTCTTCATCCACGACGCACCTTGCAGCTGCGCTGCATCTAACATGCTGCGCGGAATGGTAGCCATCATGCCAGATAAAATACGTGTCGTAATCGGGATTGCTCCAGCTATTGCCGCAAGCACCAATATTGCTGGCGTTCCATAAAGCAGCAAGCCGTAAGGCTCCAGCCATTTCTGATTCCATACGAAAATATAGCCAATCCCAAGCACGACGCCAGGAACAGCTAAAGCGACCAATGTTGTCACTTCGATCACAGCCTTTAGCTTAAATCGGACATATACGAGCACATACGCGATAATTACCCCAATTGCCAGTGCAACAAGAGCCGCTACCGTAGAGATCGTAAGTGAGCGAAGCAAGCTTTCAAGAAACATCGAACGATCGGCAAATAATTCGCTATAATGGCTAAAGGTAAGATTGCTCCAGGCAAACCCAGCAGAAGGTGAATGTACTAAGGAAATAAACAGCGTACAGCCAATCGGCACACCGACAGCTACCCCTAAAAATAGGATATTCCCAAGCGATACTAGCCAAGCATGCTTAGGGAGTTTGCGCTGTTTACTACGTACTGCACCCGCAGTTAAGCTATCGTAGCGTGTGTTTCTCATGATATACAATTGTATGAGTAGAACAAGCATAATAATTAATATTAAATAAAACGAAAGCACGCCAGCCATATCGAATCTTACTGGGGAGGAATAGATCGCAGAATGTATGGCATAAGGCAGTGTAGGAAAGCGATATAAGGCAGACATTGTCGCTGGAATTCCATAGTCTCCAATAGAATCCATAAACACTAATGCTGCACCTGATCGAATAGCTGGTTTTAATAATGGGAGGCGAATCACCAGCCATATTGTTAATGAAGAAGCCCCTGTTAATTGGGCTGATTGGGATAAGCTCTCAACATTCCATGACATTGCCGCACGGACGGCAAGATATGCCAAAGGAAACTTACATAACACCATAATAAATATAAATCCGCTAGGATGGAAGATAAAATCCCCAACAAAGGCTGCACCTAGCAGCTGTGACGCAACGCCATCATTAGCCGCAAATAAAATCCAGCCCTGTGCGATAATAAACGAAGGCGTTACAAGCAGCAGCCACGCTGCAATATCAAGCCACTTCGCCGTTGGGAAGTCCCAGCTCGAGCGAAGAATGGCAAGCACTGTTCCCAGCAATGTACCGAGTGCTGTCGTGCTAAACGCAATAATTAACGAATTTTGAAAGGAACGAAGCCAGAACGGTCTTCGAAATACTTCAAGTAATAAGTCGAGCTGTCCAGGCTGACGATTACCCCAAAAATATCCCGGCACAATAATTTGTAATAATACAGAAAGCAGTGGAGCTAGTATGAGTATGATGAGCAATGCTAGCACCAGCCATCCCGCTTTGCTTTCACCTTTGGGTAATTTCATAATTAGCGTATCGAATAATCTGCGAACCATTGCTTAATCTCCGCTTCCTGCTTATATGAGGACATTGCATCGGCAAATAATAGCTTTGCCCCTGAATCACGTTCTAATTTAGGCGTAACTCCCTGAGCAGAAGGCTCATGATACGCTTCATCACTTGCTTCGATAATGGCTTGCTGTGTTGCGGGATCTAAGAGGAAGTTAACAAACGCCTTGGCAGCCTCGAGCTTTGTCGTATCTTTGGAAATAGCAGCAACACGAACCGATGCAGGAGCGCCTTCCTCCGGCCAAACCAGTGAAAGCTTCTCATTCTCTTGAATAAGTCGATGAGCATTGCTCTCTTGCAATGCAGCGATTTTAATTTGTCCTGATAATAAAGCCATCGCCACATTCGGATTTTTCGGAAAAATGCTCAAGCCATTATTTAGCCAGTCGCTGATCATCTGCTTCCCGCTATCCATGCCATCCTTGTAGAAAAACCAATTGATAAAGCTATATGCTGGAGCGGCTATTGTTGGATCAGCGATCCCTATTATCTCATTAAAGGTAGGATCAGAGAAATCCTCCCAAGACTTAGGGGCTTCTGCAGACAGCTCATCATTATGATAGACAATGACAGAAGCTGCATGCGCACTTGTCGGATAATACCAGCGTTGCTCAGGTACTAGCGAACGGTACACATCGGTTAGCTTAGAAGCGTTGTCGGGCGTGTAGTCCTCATATAGCATTCCGCTCATACCAAGACCATGAATCGACGAAATCATATCTAACCAAACAACATCCCAATGAGGGTTGCCTCGTTCCGCTTCAATGCGAGATAAGATCTCTGCTCCTCCGCCTTGTACAAGATTAACCTTGTAGCCTGTCGCTTCCTCAAACAATGGTCCAATCATCTCATCAAAATCATTGAGATAGACCGTCAAGTCAGTCTCGTCTCCAGTAATGGTTGCTTTGCTATTATCATTTACTAGACTGGAGCTGGTTCCGCACCCTGCTTGTAGCATAAGCACAATAAGCAAACCTATTGCATAACGACGTTTCAATTCATGATCCTCTCCAGTTCTGCTTGTTAAAGAAAATCTATAGAGTCATTATACTATAGAAGAATATGGAATGTTAACTAGAGTAAGAACGTAAATTTCCTAAAATTTAGTAAACATTATTTCATATTTTCAATTGCAAACCATATAAAGGAATTAACTTGAGGTGAAAGTAATTCCTCATTTCGATAGGCAAGGCAAATACATCTTCTATATTCATAAGCAGGCAGCGGTACAGCCTTAATTGCACCACCTTCTAGTTCCTGCTGAATGCTTTTCTCTGGCAGGATACCAATGCCTGAGCCTCTCTTTACCGCTTCCTTAATGGCTTCAATGGATGTAAACTCTTTACGCTTACTCATCGCAACATTATTTTTAGCCGCCCAGTCGTTCGTAACTACTCTTGATGTTGTTCCTTCTTCATGCAGCAAGAAGGTCATTTGCTGGAGCTTGTCTACAGTAATTTCATCCTCGCCCGCCAGCTCATGGTCTGGCGAGTAAGCGAGGAGCAGCTTGTCTTCAATTAATGGATGGATGTTCAATCCCTCAACCGCAAAATTTTGCAAGGAAACGACTGCCAGATCAATTTCATTATCCTTTAACAGCTGAATGGACTTTCTTGCCTTATTGACTGCTATATTAATTTCAAGCTGTGGATTCTCTTCCTTAAACTTTTCGATATAAGGCGGTAAGAAATAATTAGCAGGCGTATGACTTGCACTTATTCTTAGCTTCGGATGCTGTCTATTTTGCACTGCGGTCATTTTTTTCTTCGCCTCTAGCATCAGTTTCAATATTTGATTGGCATAAGGAATGAGCTCACGGCCTGCCTCAGTCAGCACTAGATTTCTCTTTTCCTTGCGATAGAGCGACAAGCCAAGCTCCTCCTCCAGCTTCCTCATATGAAAGGTAACGGTAGGCTGAGTTATTTCCAATGCTTCTCCGATCTCGATAAGCGATTTTCCTTTGGAAAGCTCTACAATGATTTTCAATTGTTGTTTATTCATAGCTTCCCCTCCTTCACTCTTTCATTTTCTATTCTACCCTCTAAGCCGCTCTTTCCATTAATGTTGCGACGCGGCTTAAAATCTCATTTTTCAAATGAATAAGCTCCTCATACTCGTAGAAGAACAATACCTTCTGCTCGGCAATGCTGTCTCCTTGCGGCTTAGCATCTAAAACAAAATGCATCCACGACTCTGCCATATCCTCATCAATATGGCTTGCCGCGTATTCCGTTACAAATTCATCCTCACTAAACTCTGCTTCTCCTGCTTCATCGTCCCAAAATAATTGCTTAAAAGCATACAGATAGGAAGCTTCATATAAGCAGCCTGTATCCTCCATATAAAGAGTGTCACAGGATTGAGAATCACCGTACGGGTCTAGCTCGTTGCTATTCAAAAATAATAGATGGCCAAATTCATGTGTTAATGTGCCGATCGCTTCGTTCATGGTACCGTTTTGCTCTACATTAATCCCTAGTGACCAGCTTTCCCAGTCGTCATCCTCCTGAACCACATAGGCTAATGTATCGACATGCGAAAAGATTGCAAACGAAGTAATCATCCATCGATACTGCTCTGGAATAATCCATTTGAATTCATTCCATAGGCTTTCGTAGAAGCCTTCATCAGCCTCTTGACCATCAAGCACTAGCTCATGATCTTGAATAGAATAGGTGACGAGAATCTCCTCTTCTTCTTCAGATAGAGCTTCCTCTTCTTCAGTGAGCTCAATCCCCTCTACATCAACAAAGCTGCCATATACATTCGACAACAGTTCAACTTGCTGCTCTCCCCAAAGCTCACATTCCACAACATCATTGCAAGCGATGGGCAACGCACAAATTCCTTCTTCATCGATATAACGTTCTCCGCTAGAACATGCTGCTTCTCCATCATCGTCTTGCCCTGGCTTGAGGTCAGCGACTTCTTCAGCTTCCCATACTACGTTCCCCTCTTCAACAACGACCGCTTCTTCCTCATAGTCATTGCTGAGCCACTCACTACAGCCTGTCATTAGTAAACAGCATATCATCATAATAAAAAGCATCGACCAGCGTTTTTTCACAACCATCCGACCCATTTCCCCTTTTTATTGTCTAGTGAGGTTATGTATTGATTCTATTTCTCTTTAGTATAACAGAGAATCGGGCACCTTTTAAATTTTTGAGCTATCACTCGCCTATTAAACTATAACGATATCTTCATCTACCTATTTTTCTATAAATAGACTTTCGTACACGCTAAACATTTGGCGGAGCATAGATTATTGTATCTTCAAAATAAGGAGTGAATTTCATTGAGTAAATTATTTAAAGCATGGTTGACTGGATCTCACGAGGTGCCAAGTGTTTCCACTAATGCTTCTGGTAAAGCACTTTTTAAATTAAAAAGAATTGGTGGTCAATTCAAGCTGCTTTATCTAGTAAAAGTAAAAAATATCGGTAGTGTAACTAGAATTGACTTACACCTCGGTAGAAAAGGTCAAAACGGCCCTCGCATTTACAATCTGTTTGGCCCTACAAACCCTGGTATTTCCGTAGACAAAGGTGTTGTTTTCGGCAAAATTTCACCAAGCAATTTTGAAGGTCCATTAGCTGGCCATTCTCTATTCAAGCTTATCAAACTATTTTTCTTGAAAAAAGTATATGTGAATGTGCATACTGCACAACATCCGTCTGGTGAAATTCGTGGTCAAGTGAAGCCAAAACACAAGCATCATCATCACCATAATCACAACATTTCTTAATTGAATTTATGTCGTAATTAGCTTTAACTCCCTACTGAACGTTATGCTGGGCATAGCAACTTAGTAGGGAGTTTTTTTGTTGGATTTGTTGAGTTCTGTTGAATAACCAACATAAACTCAACTATAATAGTAATAGGAGGTGTTTTTATGATTAAAGAAAAAGATGAACAAACTTTAGGTGATCTGATAGTTCTGTTCGAACATGAAAGCAAAAAGGATTACGTGAGCGCTGTCGTCAAAGTAATGGTTGAGAGAACTCTTGCTTTGCTTCGAAAACCCACTGACTTTCTTGATGAGTTACCATTTGAAATATCGTCAATGGAATTGTTCAGCTCTTTTCACCATTTAGATAAAGAAATAAGACGTTCTCTTCGCAATAATGAGAATAACAAAACTTATGAACTTTTGGTAGATTACATCGATCTGCTACCGAAATTTACTCCTGGAGATGATCATGACATAATTCGGAAATATATTTTAGCGAATTTGCTGGTTTCTTCCGAGCCATTAGAAAGCCCCCTTCTGATGGAAGAAAAAGTCGATGTATATACTTCGTCTGAAGCAGCGGGTATTTTAGACGTATCTGATCAGACAATTCGTCGTTGGTGTGATAAAGGTAAATATCCAGATGCCTTTCAGACAGAAGGTGGTCACTGGAGAATTCCTAAGAAATACTTCAAAGTCAGCCTTGAACAAGCAAGAAAACGTAAGCTATTTGAACAACAATTAAATGAATTTAATGAATCTAACGGGGAGGCTGATGAAAGTGAGTGGCTATAACTCCTCTCCTAAAGTGCTTTTTGATACCACCGTGTTATGTGGAGCTATCCGTAGTCCTGGTATCAACCGTCAGTTATTAATTCTTGCATCACAGACGGTTGATTATCGGGTTGTTTTATCAAGAGTGTGTTTATTGGAATTTTATCACAACGCGATTGTTAAAGGGATTGGCGGTACTACATACCCTCTAAATTATGTTGAAGAATTTCTAGATCTTTTTGTTTATCCAGTCCTAGATAATCAGCCTTCTGTGAACAGTAAAGTTGGGAGATACGCCATCGAAATCGTCCAACGATTAGACAGCCCAATCGGAAGAGCACTAGCGGAAATCAGTGAATGTAATACACAAACAGCCATAGCGATTGCACAAGACAATGGGCTGAAAATCCACTGATAAATTATGATGAAAATGATGTGCATGTTTGGGTAACTGCAATAAATGAAGATTGTAAATATATTGTCACCAGTAACACGAAACGTTTTCCTCAAAAAATCGGTAATATTGATGTTAAAAAACCTGGTGAATTTTTTGATATGATGATGGAATAAAACTCGCCCTTAATAGATTTCCCACAAACTCTTTTAACGGTTCGACCGACATACAAAACTTCGCAAATAGATAAGCTTTATAATAATGTTACTATTCACATAACAAACCATACATATTTTAGCAAAAACTGAAAACACTAATGAAAAAGAATTAGAGGAGTGTTTTCAACCAATGTCTAATGAATCATCGGCCTTGCCACAATTTCCAGAATCTTATTGGCTCCAGTCCACAACACTTCCAACCTTTCCAGCGTTAACTGGTGATGAAAAAGCCGATGTCACGATCGTTGGAGCTGGTATTACAGGTATTACACTGGCTTATTTACTCGCGAAACGCGGCATGAGCGTAATCCTACTAGAGGCTGGCAAAGTGCTAAGTGGAACGACTGGTCATACAACTGCAAAAGTTACTTGTCAGCATCATTTAATTTATGATGAGCTGATATCTCATTTTGGCGAAGAACGTGCTCGGCTTTACTATGACGCCAATGATGAAGGACTTCAATGGATTAAGCAAACCATTGCCGAGCATGACATCGACTGCCAATACCAAGAGGATAGCGCTTGGCTTTATACACGCTCTGTTGACTACATACCACAGCTTGAAAAGGAAAAACAAGCCTATGATAAGCTAAATATTGAAGGAAGATTTACGGACAGCAGCCCGCTTCCATTTAATATTAGAGCTGGGCTTGCAATGGACAAGCAAGCTCATTTTAATCCTGTTAGTTATCTTAACTCCTTATTAAAGCTAGCGCTGCATCATGGCGTAAAAGTCTATGAGCAAACGACTGCGATCTCCGTAGAAAAGGGCGAGCCAGCCTATGTAATTACGCGCGATGGGCATAAGCTATATAGCCAGCATATTGTCTCTTGCTCGCATTTTCCATTCTATGACGATAGTCAATTTTACTTTGCTCGTATGTACGCTGAACGCTCCTATGCCGTTTGCTTTTTACCTGAGCAGACTTATCCTGGCGGTATGTACATCAATATCGAGCAGCCTAATCGCTCCTTGCGCGAAGTAACCATTAATGGCGTCCAATATGTTATTGCCGGGGGAGAAAATCATCCTACGGGTCAAGGCATCTGCACGATTAAGCATTACGAAGCGCTGCAGCAGTTTGCACAGGAAAGCTTTGGCGTTCGAAGCATCCCGTATCGCTGGTCAGCTCAAGACTTAACAACGCTGGACAAGCTGCCTTTTATCGGAGCCACAGATAACGATCCTCAAATTCTCGTAGCAGCAGGCTATAAGAAATGGGGGATGACGACAGGTACAGCAGCAGCTATTCTGCTCGACAAAACAATAAATGGTGAGGATTCTCCTTACGCAGAGTTGTTCGGACCTGCTCGGTTTTATGCAGACCCAACGATTAAAACCTTCTTCACCTATGCGGGCAATATGGTTAAGCATATGGTAAAAGGTAAATTGATCATCGACAGCAATAAGCTTCCTGAACAATTAAACAATGGTGAAGGCTCGGTAGTCAGCTTGAATGGAAAACGAGCTGGCGCTTATCGTGATGAGGAAGGAAAGCTGTTTGTTGTTGATACAACTTGCACGCATATGGGCTGTGAGGTGGAATGGAATAGCGGAGATTTATCCTGGGATTGTCCATGTCACGGCTCTCGCTTCTCCTATGATGGTACGGTGATGAATGGTCCAGCAGATAAACCGCTAGAGCGCCTCACTTAACGCTAGGTAATTTGCAAAAAAATCGTCAACAGCTATTTCAAAACTATAGCCCTAATGCATGATGAAAATTCCATTCCTCTGCATTAGGGCTTTCTATATAAGCTTACACAGGCTGCGACTCTTGTACGAGTGGCTTATTCGGTAAGTAATGTGATGTTTTAATGTAACGGATGGTTCTTGTTTTTGCACGCATTACGATGGAATCTGTTTCAGCACGGTTATCGGACAAGTAACGTACTCCGCCTAAAAACTCGCCAGCTGTTACGCCAGTTGCTGCAAAAATAACATCCTTCGTTCCAACCATATCATCCATCGTTAGCACTCGATAAGGATCACTGATCCCCATTGCCACGCAACGCGCGTATTCCGTTGCATCAGCAGGCATTAAGCGACCTTGGATTTCTCCGCCCAAGCATTTAAGCGCCGCTGCTGCCAATACTCCTTCTGGAGCGCCGCCAGAGCCAACATATAGATCAATACCAGTCTCAGGGAAAGCAGGAGCCATCGCACCAACAACATCCCCATCAGATAGGAACTTAATCCGCACACCTGTTTTACGCAATAATTTATTAATCGATTCATGTCTTGCGCGATCTAAAATCATGACAGTTAAGTCTGAAACCTGCTTATTGAGTGCCGCAGCTGCCTTATGTAAGGTGACATCTAACGGATCTGTTATCGTTAGCTTCCCAACTAGTGCTGGACCGTAAGCGAGCTTTTCCATGTACATGTCTGGTGCATGAAGCAATTGCCCTTTATCTGCAACCGCAATAACTGACAAAGCGTTATTTAAGCCCTTAGCAACAATTTCTGTACCCTCCAGCGGATCAACGGCAACGTCTACCTCTGGACCTTGAAAGCTACCTACCTCTTCGCCGATAAACAGCATCGGCGCTTCATCCATCTCACCTTCACCAATAACAACTGTTCCATGGATGGAAACCGAATCAAACATCTTTCTCATTGCAGTAGTCGCTGCACCGTCGGCGCTGTTCTTATCTCCACGCCCCATCCAAGGTGCTGAAGCCAACGCTGCCATCTCTGTTACGCGAACAATTTCTAATGCCAATTCTCTCTCCACAATACGACCCCCATCCTGGAATTTAAGCAGAGCTTTCTGCCTCTATTCATATTTACCATACAATGAAAATGAGGTTCAATAGTAGATTGCTATAATCTGCATAAATATATCGGATGATAGATATTCAAACATTTTATAGTGAAATTACCATTATAGCTAACCAGATGAATAATCCGGGTATCGTTAACAGATTTGTAGACAGAGATTTAGCTCTTTTGGTCCCCTCACTATCCTTCAAATATAGCTGCAAATATTGCTCCTTACTCCATTGCTCCCATTGCAAATGAAGCCATACTCGCTTCACTAAAACTAGCCCTATGACGACGACGAGTGCTCCAAAGCCATCGACGAGAAAAACAGCATAGCTGCCGCTGGCAATGATCGTTAGTCCTACTTGAAGTACGGATAACGATCGAAGCAATGCTTTGATTCTTAGCTCGCAAACCGTGTATACGTAATCACTGCTTTTAAATAGTCGTTGAGACTTGCGAAATATCCAAGGCTTCTTTTTACGCTTAGTCGACTTTTGCTCCTGAACTTGACTAAGCAATATGCCCGTTAAATTACTGCGGAATTCCTGCTCCTGCTGTAGTTGCAATGCAAACGGCAGCTTTCCTGTAAAATATCGCCATGTGCATCCAAGTATAACAAGCAACAGTGCAATGAATATGTAGTCTAATTTCCATAGATTAGCCATATAGCCGTAAGCAGGCACTGCCCATATCACAACGGTTATCAAGGAGCGCAGGGATGAACGTAACAGCCTTGCCCACCACTTCCCTCTTTTATAGAAATAAGGACTGATACTGTACATCATAATAGTGGAGCCTAAGCTATATAATTGTAACGGCAGCAAGTCAGCAACTGTAAAACCACTTCCTAACACTAGAAAAGGCAATAAAATAATCAGTATTAGCGCTAGACGAATAGTGGTCATCAAGCCGTTATATAATAGCCCCCACTGCTTCATTACCTTGTACCATCGAACATGCTGAAGTAGAATAAGCTGATCCGCCTCTGCCACACCTACAAACGGTTTGGCACCAATAAGAAAGAGGTTAATGATTGCGATATATATCCATTCCCAGCCAATATTCAATGCCCAATCTGGAAACTGCCGCCATAAATCGGCATACAATCCAATCGCAACAACGAGCAGCGGTACGACGATATACAACCATACCGACCAGTCGAGTACGGAGTTTAATGCCTTAGTAATATAGCGAACATGCTGCCGCAAGCGAATAAAAAATAATTTTGTTGGCGTTAGCATTGTCGTCACTCCTTTATTCGCCCTGTTCATGATTGTCACTTGTTAACACGTGAAAGCAATCGAACAACGTATGCTGATTACTTAATCCGGCTTGGGCTCTTAGCTGGTCTAAATCACCGCTTGCAACAATCGTCCCCTGATGTAAGCAAATAAAGGAGTCACATAAGCGCTCAGCACTATCGAGCACATGTGTACACATAAGGACAGCTGCACCATTAGCTCTCGCATCCTTCAGCAGACCGATGAAATCAAGCGTAGCCTGCGGATCAAGTCCGATGAATGGCTCGTCCACAATGTAAACATCTGGCTCTAGCATAAACGCAATAATAAGCATAAGCTTTTGCTGCATCCCTTTAGAAAAGCTGCTCGGATAATGATGCTTCTGCTCAGTTAATTTAAATTTCTCAAGAAGTCGCATGCCACGTACTTCAAATTCCTCCTGCGTTAAACCATTGACTGAAGCTGCTAACCATAAATGCTCCCAAAGTGTAAAATAATCGTAATAAATCGGCTGTTCGGGAACGTAGGCGTAGCTACCATTCCCTCCATCACTGCCTATCTTAACCTCACCTTTGCGATAAGGAGCCAGTGACATAATTGACTTAATGGTTGTGCTTTTGCCTGCTCCATTCGGTCCAATTAAGCCTACTAATTGCCCAGCCCTCACTTCAAAAAAGAGGTTGGCGATCGTTGCTTCTCGCTCATTATATCCTGCTTCCTCCAGTGCTACCGTAAGCTGAACGTTCTGATGATCTATTTCCATGATGAAGCTCCCCTCTCAAGATTATAGTAACAATATTCTAGTCTACATTATGCCTTAATTGTACGTAAGTAAGAGGTAAAAAGTTACAACGATGATTGGTGGTTGGGAGGGTGTGATATTGCTATATGTTAGGGAATAAAAAATACGGCTGCTGCAGTTAGCGTAGAGCCGTTCTGCAGCAGCCGATATTAAAGGTTTATTGTACCTTCTGGCCTTCTAAAAATTTCATAAAATCATCATTATCCTTAATAAGCGTAATTCGATTACTTACATATTCCTCATTCAATTCTCTTATGATAACAACATACCCTAACGTTTTTTTGTTATGATCGAAAACGATAAACTTCGTCTGAATATCCTTATCTATTTTAGGGAAATGAAGATAGCTTGCTCTAATGAGCTTCTTTTGCTCGTCTAGTTTGTAATAGGTTGTAGTATTACCAATATCCTGTACGGAAGGAATAGCTTTTTTCAATTCTGCATCATGAAGCGTTGTGAATGGAATCTCACTATGAACCGATACATAAGCTGCTTCCGCTATCGACGAGAAGTCCACTTCATATACGATATCAGCTTGTTCATTATTCTTTTTAATGTACGCAGCTCTTTCAGCAGCATTGAATTGATGTACGATTACCCCATATAACTGGTTTAACGGAGAAAAGTCATACTCATAAGAGCGTTCATGCAGCACAGCGCTATTTCTAATCAGCTTAATAGATATGTTTCCCTTACCATTTGAAGGAGTAAAGGATATTCGTTCATCTCGTTCAGTATCGTAATAATTGACAAGTGAAAAGGACGTATCTCCAGCATAGCTACCTTTAGCATCTGAGTCATCACTAACTACTGTAAACTTATAAGTATAGGTTTTACCTGTGGTATTCACATCACCTGGCATCTTTACTTCTACCTGATCCCCGACCTGAAGTAGCTGTGATGAGAGCGTTAATTGGCTAAGCTTAAACCATTCACCCTCATCCCTAGGCGATAACAGCTCAAATCTATAATCTTGATACGCTCCGCTATATGGATTGATTATATTTACATAGATCGTGTAATCCTTTTTATCCTCTAGCCTCAGATGTACATCTTCCCTTGGATCACCATAAGTAAATAGTACACTCTCTTTAATAGTATTCGTCTGAATATCTTTTTCCACCACATGAATGCTCAGATCAAGGATTGGATTAGCCTGAAAGCTTATTGTAATATTTTCACCCATCAGTGACTGATCTAAGACTGTCATATAGGAAAAATAATTCGAATCAAATCCCTCAACTGGTGCCTTAGTATTCTCAGCGAGCTTTTTGGTCCAGATGATGGAAGGAGATGAGTTAATTCCAGAAAGTAAGTTAGGGAGCTCATGCAGTTGCTCAATCTTCATTTCTTCTTCTAACATTTCTTTCGGCAGATTGACATCCCTTCTCACTTTATCAATTAATACGATAGCCTCAGCACGTGTTAATCCATCCTTCGGCCGGAAGTTGCCCTTTGCATCTCCGTTTATATATCCGCCAGCAACAAGTGCCTCGATCGCATTTCTGCTCCACGACGGGATATCGTCAGCATCTTTAAATTGTAATGATGTTGAGCCTCCTATCCCCTTTAGTTTAACGAGAATAACTGCTGCTTCTTGTCTAGTAATAATCTTATCTGGTGAAAGGGTATTCTGTGAGGTGCCACCAATATATCCAGCTTTGATGGCTGCTGCAAATTCATCATATGCCCAGTGGCTTCTAGGCAAGTCGTGATAATGTAAATCAGCAGTCATTCTATTAACTTCAAATACATGGTTTACAATTTTCACAAATTCAGCACGTGTGATGCCATTATTCGGTCTAAAGCTACCATCACTATAGCCGTTAATATAGCCCTGCTCCAGCCAGCTTTTAATCGTTGCTTCCGCCCAGTGACCGCTGATATCATCGTTAACGGTTGCTTCATTGCTTGCCGTAATATTGCTAGAATTACCTGCAGCACTTACGACGAAAGAACCTAGAAACAGTTGAAACATTAATGCTAGTAAAACCAATCTAGTTAACCTTTTCATTCATTGCCTCCTGATCAGACACAGAATACACAACGGCTGCATACAGCTTCTATAGAATTCTGCAGCAGCCGTTGACTAGTAGGCTACTTACCTACTTAGGGCTAATAATCGTTTTATTATCATTGACATATTCGTCAGTTAGCTCAGCTGATAAACTAACGTAGCCGATTGGTGTGCTATTGATATCGTATATTACGTATACAACATAAAGATGTTTTCCAAGCTCCGTTGCTCGAAAAGTATTACTTGACGTAAATTTGAGTGCTGAAGAAACGTCTCTAGTTCCTAATGATTGCTTATTTGGAGCCTCTATTTCATTGTCAGGTAGAGCATTAATAAAATTTAATACAAAATAATTAGAAGTATAAGCAGCACCTTCAATTCCCGAAAAATCCAGTCTATACGCAACATCTGGAGGAGTAACCATAGGTGGGTACATCGCTATTCTTTCCTCATCATTTAATAATTGAATTGTCGCCCCACTAAGCAATGGCAAAGGTGTGTAATCGAATTGTAGCTCTCCCTCATACAGCACTGTACCTTGTCGGGTAAGCTTGATGATTAAACTTCCAACTTCCGTTGGTGAGAAGCTCACGTCTTCATCGAGCTCTTCATCATAATAATCCGATAGAGAAATATATTGTGTTCTTAGCTCGTTAGATACGGTATGCGTTAATTGATACGCTACACCTGTAGTACTATACTCGGCTGGCAATTCTACTTCAATAATATCTCCTGGCTTAAGACTTTCTGCTATTAGTGCATTATTCAGAATTGAAAACATATCGCTATAATCGCGATATCCAACTAGTTGAAAAATATAGAATATCCCTTCTTTGGTGTATGGGTGTTCAACTGAAACGGATATTTCATAATCCATATTAGCTTCAAGTGTAAGCTCGATTCCTGCTCTTGCTTGATCATCATTATATTCAACTAGCTCACCGATTAAGTCACGGAAGCTTCTGGATCGAACATCAACCGATATTTGTAGTCCTTCTACTGCATCAAACTGTAAATTGAGATTTCCATCAGTCTGTTCCTTGCTTATTTCCGCTAAATAAAAACGATGCGTTGGGTCAAACTCTTCAATTTCTAATTCATCTTCGTTTTCAGCAAGATCTGTCTTCTTCCAAGTGAATGAAGGAGTTGTAATAAAATCATCTAATTGTACAGCTACACCTTCTAAGTCATCTTCAGTTACACTTTTCTTAGGCACTACATTGCTTGCCAAATATTGCTCAGGTACATCGAATCTAAATTTTAATGCCTGAATTAATTGTAAATTCTCATCATATAGGTGTAATCTTACAATTTGTCCCGTAACCACTTCGTTAATATCAGCATTCACATTCAAATCAAAGAAATACACACCACCGGAAACTTCATCAAATTTATGTACCGTATGATAACCATAGTTCATTGTAGGCTTCACACTGTCATAATGGAATTGCTCATTTGTAGCAAATAACACATCATCATACTGCGCGCTCATATTCCAATATGCGGCATCTGGATATAGCCTAGTTACTTCCTCATCATCCAGCGCTAAATTGTACTCATAAGCAAACAGATTATATGATCCTATCCCAGTGTTCCATTGATCAAGCTGCTCCCGTTCAACAAAGTTGAATTTAAATAAGTCATTGTCTAAAGGCTGTTCAACTCGCTCATATTGAATTGGTGTAATATCGAAGCTGTAGCTGCCATCATATACGGTGATGCCATTACGCACTAGCTTTAACCCAAGCTCACCTGTATTACTGCTCGGTTTTAATAAGTAATAAAAATATTGTGAATGAAAAACATAAGTTCCTTCAGCATACCCATTACTACTGGTGACTGTACTTTCATTTACAATTTCTTGACCAGTGCTCGAATGCTCTGCAGGTATTGTCACAATAAGCTGATCACCAGCTTTAACAAGATTCGATCTCAAGTGATAGTCTACTCTAGTATTATTTATCTTATAGCTGACTAGATTAAACGAATATTGTACATCCAATTCTCCGATAAGATTGATAAAGTAAACTTTAGTATATTTTTCACTTTCACTTGTTACATAGATACTGATGCCATAGAATTTACTGGAGTTAATATTAAGCGTTAACTGATTATTTTCTACTTCTTGAGGCTCCCCATAGTGACTTACACTATAATCAGTTACATAAAAGCTTACCTCAGCATTCTTCTCAGCCTTTACATTCAGCTTAAACTCCATCTCTTCTTCATCTGCTGGTAGATCCACATAATATTGCATATGATCCGTTGCAAAGCCTTCTATACTCTTACCTTGCTGCTGCATCCAATTATGCTTGTTAAGTACAAGCTCTTCGTTAATTGTTAAGCTGTGAATGCTTGCATCGTTCGACTTCTGTGGTGTTTTGGTAGGTGTAGGTGTCGTTGGAGATGTTGGTATTGTTGGAAAATCTGGAATTAACTCTGGAGTTGGGGTCGGTGATGGGATTGGATTTCCACTGGGATCAACTACTTCTAGTTGTTTAGGTTTTGTTTCAAATGTGCTCTGTTCCGCTGCTGGTGTTACTTGTGCTTGGTTAATGGTACCTTGACCGATAATTTGAGCTACGATGTCGAGTATTAGCTTTTCAACAGTAACCCCCTCAACAAGATCGATCTTATTATTACTTGCTTTCTCAGCAACATTTAACTGTCCAATACTACCGCTTGGAATTTTCACTTGAATGCTTGCTGCCATAATCGCAACCGTTTCAAAATGCCCGATCAGCTCAACATCTGAACCGGCTGGTAATGATGGAGTAAGCTCAATATTTTGGAAGCCTGTCTCGGAAGTTTGTGATTCTTCTAGCTTAACAGGTGATTGTACTGCTACTTGTTGTACGCTTGTTGAACCAGAAGCGACGATACGCACCTTGCCTGTCGCTTTATCTACGATTAAGTTAACAATGATCGTATCCTCAAGATGAACGGAGTTTTCTCCACCACCATTAACGATTGTAGAGCCGCTAACCTTAACCTGCTTCAGATATACGTCACCTTCACCAACGGCTTCATCGATAATAAGATTACCCTTTATCTCGATATTAAGGAGCGTCACATCGGCTGCTGTAATTCGTACATCACCGTTAATGACAGTTACTTGCTCTGCACTTCCATATTGTCCTGCTGCTTCAAACTTCGTCTCTAAGCTAGCGCTTATATTATCTAGCAGAACAACAGCCTCTGCACGCGTTAATCCATCCTTTGCGCGGAAGTTGCCAGCTGTGTCGCCTTTCATAAAGCCACCAGCCACTAGCGCTTCGATCGCATTTTTACTCCACTGCGGAATATCTGCTGCGTCTTTGAAATTCAATTCTGCCGAGCCTTTCAGACCTGTAAGCTTAACAAGCATAACTGCTGCCTCTTGTCTTGCGATCACTTTATCTGGTGATACCGTTGTTTCTGTTGTACCGCTGACATAGCCTGCTTGAACTGCTGCTGCAATTTCGCTATATGCCCAGTGACTTTGCGGCAAGTCGCTATAGTTTAGTATATAGTCGCTTTTCTCTACTTGAAATACACCATTGACGATCTTTACAAATTCTGCACGTGTAATCTTATTATTCGGTCTAAAGCTGCCGTCGCTATAGCCATTAATATAGCCCTTGTCGAGCCAGCTTTTAATCGTTGCTTCTGCCCAGTGACCACTTATATCGCTACTTGCATGACTAGAATTGGTCGAAGCGCTTGCAACGAAAGACCCAAAAATCACTTGTACAATTAAAGCTAGTAGTACTATTCTTGATATTTTCCTCATAACAACCTCCTAATATTATAGTAAATATGTACGATATCTTCTATTAATATACAATATTTCCTCTAGTATTGTAAGCATATCTCTATTTTTCCAAACTGCAACAAATCTAGTATGTTATACTGCAAGCCGCATCAGAAAACAGATCTCATAAATTTACTGAAAATTTTTCTCAATGGGTACTTGATTATTAAAAAAAGCTATGCTATTATAGTGATAATGATTCTCAATATCATATATATAATTACTCACCTTTCGCTCTGACGTATTGTGATGTCATTCTAGTTATCCTCTCCTAAACGATAATTATCATTGTTTCAACAATAGAGATGGTGCGCTGCTACTCTACTGTGCAATGGTTGGAATGTAAACGTAATATGTCAGAAGTGCTAACCTCATCGATGTGCAATTGATGCTGAAGGAGCCGCCATCTCCCTTACATCATTACTAGTTGCCATCACAAACCAAGTTTCAGCTCATATCTAACCCCATAGCGTGAGCCAAGACGAGAGGCTCCAGCGATGCCAACACATCACTGGAGCCTCTCGTCATTTTAAATACTGGATTTAGCTAAGCTCTTCCCTTTCCTCATCAACTGAACAATATAGTATATTGAGTATTGCAATAGCCATAAGGCCACTGCGACTAAGAGAAGCCCAGCAATATAGCCATTTTTTCCAAAGGCTTCATATATCAACATCAATGGCGAATTGGCAATTGGCCGACTTAAGAACATATAGTTCGTGCCCACCCATGCATTGAAGCTATATACAAGAGGAATAATGAGCAGAAGCACAATTCCGACCTTCCACAGCCCTCTCGGATTCGGCTTCAGCTCCCCAGATGATAGCAATAACAACGGATAGACAGTAATGATCCCGTGATAAACAAAGGAATGAATATGGATAAAGCTCATGACAGGCTCATCACTCCATCCAGGAAAGAGGAGAGCGATAAATGCACCAGGCAGCGTTAAGCTAAATAAAATTTCATTAATAAGCGAGGTAGGCCGATAGATATGAAGCATCAGGAGTATAATTGCAAAACCACAAAGATGAATCGGCAAATAATAGAGCAATGACTTTCCTTGCTGCCATACGACTAGCAGTTTTATGATCTCACCAATAAAGATGGAATATGCTAGCACTCTCTTGATCCACATTCGTCCAGCATCTGAAGCCCTCACGTAACATACCATCAGCACAATAATTGCTACAGCAATACCGATAAGCCACCATGTATGTAGAGAATCAAAAGCTGTAAACCCTTCGTTCATCGCTTCACCTTCCCCCTTTGCTTACTAACTACGCATCTTCTTACTTAACTATAATATAAGACTTACCAACAGAATTTGCCAACCGTTCTTTAATTTTTCAGCTCCTCCACCTCTAGAAAAACATAGCAGGTAGCAGCTACGAGCCAATATTCTGATATGCTATACTAAGGTAAAACTAGACTATCCTCATCATGCAAGAGTTGATGAAACGAGGAGCTTAAAATGAAGAATTTACTATTTTCATATAGACATATAGATCAAATAACATTATTAGCTGCTGATCGCCCATTACGTCAATCATTGGATTGCTTTCAGCTTTTATTAGTAATTGAAGGTAAGGGTGAGCTGAGCATCAATGCGTGTAAAGTGATGCTAGAGGCTGGCTCTCTATATTTCATTAACAGTCATCGCTTTGTCGAAATACATAGCCTGTCTCACAGCGATCTATATTTCTACCAATTATCATTTGATATTATTGAGCAGAGGTTTAACGAACCACAGCAGGCAGGAATTCATCATGACAGTAGATTGCCTCTCTATCATTCCTTCCAAGATCAGTGGCTACCAGATGGTGAGCTTTACGGTGTAGATCATCTAATGATTCGAAATTTGATGCAGCAATTGTGCGCAATCCAGGAGAGCGAGTATCGCCCATATGATAAACCAAGTACCATAGAGCAGCAGCGCACGCTATATGAGCTGCTTGGTTTTGTTATGCAGCATACATCGCTGTCTGCCAATTCACAGCTCAGCTCTCTGGCAGAGCATCGTCAGCAGATTCAGAACGTCATTAGCTATATGCAGCAGCATTATGCTGAGGAGATTACGAGAGATGAGATGGCACAGCTTGCAGGTTTTCATCCCCGCTTCTTCACGAAAATATTTAAACAGGAAACAGGAGAAAACTTTATCGATTATTTAACGCAAATTCGTATTAAGAAAGCAAAGGAGCTAATCCTGCTCTCAAAGCTTAATCTAGATGCAATTGCCCAGCGGATAGGCTATTCCAACGGCTTATATTTAAGTAGAAAATTTAAGCAGCATACTGGCTATGCTCCAACTCAATATGTAAGGAATCTGCAGCGAATAGTCGTGTATGACTGGGTTGGCAATGTGCTTGCATTGAACATGAAACCTGTTGGTGCTTCGTATTTTTACGGTCTAAACGGTCTTCGATTGCTGCAGGAGGAGCTGACTGACATTATCGATGTCGGAAGACAATCCGTTGAGTCGGTAATTGAGCTAGAGCCTGAGCTAATCATCGTACCAAAATGGTTAGAGTCAAAAGCAGTGAACGAGCTGCAACAGATCGCACCAACATTAATTGTTCCGTACGGCAATCCCTTCGAACGATTCCGCCAGCTAGCCGAGTTGCTTGAACGACGAAAGGAAGCCAATGCGTTTATTGCCCAATATAACAAACGAGCTGCTCAGATCAAGCAAGAGCTTGCAGCCGTAATTGCCCCTCATGAAACCGTCGGCTTGTATGAGCTTTCGGAATCACATATATGGGTACTGAACGAATTTCACGGCCGAGGCGGATATAATTTATATGAAGGCTTAGGCTTTACCCCACCATTAAACGTCCAAAAGGATGTGATCGGTAAAGGTCAAGTCATTCGACTTACGATGGATCAGCTTAAAGACTATGCAGCCGATCATATGATCATTAGCTATAACTTCTGTGAGGATGGACATGCGCACGCCGAGCTCATGCTGTCTCATCCTGTGTGGCAACAAATTGCAGCATATCAGAACCAACGAATCTATAGGATTGATCGGCGTTTGTTTCATGCTAATGATGTGTATTCGCTCTACAAACAGCTAGAACTTCAACGCGAGCTTCTGCTTAATGTATATTTGTGCATGAAATGAATGACAATATGACATGGACAAGTTTTCGTTCCCTGCTACAATTAGATGATGTGAACGATAATGAGAATCCTTATCACTTACAAACGATAACAGGGGGAAATATAATGGTTTCAACACGCAAGACACTCTTAGTTACACTTTGCATGATCGTAATGCTGTCCGTATTAGCTGCATGTGGCGGTAACAACAAAAACGGTGGCAACAATGCTACAACAAGCAATGAGCAATCTACTGGTAACAATGCAACGAATAATGCTTCTGGCAACAGCTCAGACGCACAAGCTACTGAGCGTACACTGACTGACCCACTTGGACATTCTGTAACGATTCCAGCACAACCAGAGCGAATTATCGCTTCTTATCTTGAGGATTATTTGGTAGCGTTAGATGTGAAGCCTGCTGCACAATGGTCGGTTTCAGATTCACCAATGGCTTATCTGCAATATGCGCTTCAGGATGTGCCGACTGTTCCATATGATCTTCCATTCGAAATTGTGACAGGACATAACCCAGATCTCATCATCATCGGTGATGAATCACTGATCGCAGATGGCAAATACGATAGCTATAACAAAATCGCACCAACCTATGCACTAGGTGCAGAAGTGAACAGCGACTGGAGAAAAGCACTGCTTGAGGTCGGCAAGGTTCTAGACAAGGAGGCCGAAGCAGAAGCTGCACTCGCAGATTACAACGCTAAGGCAGCAGCTGCCAAGGAAAAAATTGCAGCTACCTATTCTTCTCCTTCAGCAGCGGCAATCTGGCTAGTTGGCGGTACGTTCTGGATGGTTAGCGAAGGACAATCTAGCGGTGATGTGCTTTACAATGATTTAGGCTTTGCTGTACCTGAGCTTGTAAGCACTGTTTCAAAAGGTGAAGGTGGGATTTGGAAGTCTGTATCGCTTGAAGCATTAGCTGAACTGGATGCGGATTACCTATTCCTTGTCAACAGTGACATCGATGCTGGCTCAGCTGCTCTTGATGACGCGATCTGGAAAAACATTAAGGCTGTGAAAAACGGCAATGTTCATGAATTTGGTAAGGAAACAAGCTGGCTGTACACAGGACCAATTGCCAACAACCAGATCATTGATAATGTACTAGCGAGCCTTGGACTAAAATTATAAGAAAAAGTAATATAAGAAAGCTAGACTAGGGAGATCATAATCTCCCCTTAGTCTAGCTTTTTCTCCATCATCACATGCTGTATGCCGGCATCAAGAAATATCTCTGATACGGCAGCATAGCCCAGCTTCTCATAAAATGACTGCACCTGCAGCTGCGCGCCTAGCTTCACCTTATGAGCGCCACTTTCTCTGGCAATCGTCTCCAGTGCTGCTACCGCAAGCGCTCCTACTCCCTTACCTCGGGCGGAGCGCAGCGTGCATATTCGCTCCAGCTTCCCTATTCCACCGTCTATAATACGTACTCTGGCCGTTCCTACAGCCTGCTCATCATCAAACACTAAGATATGGGTGCACTCTGGTGTTAATGTATCATACTGATCATTCTCCAGCTCCTCAGCAATGCCCTGCTCCTCGATAAACACCGCTCGGCGAATGGCTTTGGCTAGCTGCAGCTCATCTAATGTCGTTACCTTCTTCCAGCTCATCATCGTTAATTGGCTCCTTCTTGTTACGATCACCATAACATTATAGCAAATTCAAAGAGAATATAAAAAAAAGCAGCATTGCTACGAGCGCTCACCCGCTGCAATACTGCCCTTATATAATCACTCTATTACTTTGCAAAGCGATGATTGCCAATCGTTGTAACCACCGTTAAGCTACTCCAATAGGAGCCTTTTGAATATTTCGGATTGAAGAAGTAAACAGCATCTTCCACATTATTTTTACCGTTTAATGCATCCTTCGTAGCCTTCAACACACTAGCATTCGGCTTACTGCGATCTAGTAGACCATTATGTGCTGGTGGGAATTGCTTGCCTGAGTAGATAACGTCCTTAATCGAATCAGGAAACTTACTGCTTTTTACACGATTAAGAATAACATTCGCTACTGCAAGCTGACCCTCATATCCCTCATAGCCAGACTCTACTTGTACTAGCTTTGCTAGAAGATTAAATTCTGTTTCAGTATATGGCTCTGCCTTATGATCCAATACCGATGGAATCATAACAGCTAGCTTCATCCCATTTTTAATAGAATCCTTGGAAGAGAAGCCATTACGCTTCACGACCTGCGCTTGTGACAATGAGTGTCTTGCGCTAATTTCAGCCAACGTATTATCTTCACTAACAACTTCAAGCGGTACGCTTTCTAACGTAACCGTCTTGCTGTCTGCGTCCCATGTTATCTTCGCATGCAGAAACTCTGCAATATAGCGGATTGGTACAAATAATCTGCCCTCGTATAGATACGGTGCAGCTTCCATTACATAGCGTTGACCATTGAAATATACGGTTGGAACGCCATCGCCTAAAATAATCTCATCATTGCTTTTTGAAATTAAAGTTGCTTCCATAGCTGAAGAATCCCAATTCAAGGAAGCACTAAGATCACTTGCTACTAACGCAACTGGCAGGTACAGTCTGCCGTTAACCATATGTAGAGAAGAATGGAGCGTTATTGATCTGCCATCTAAAATTAATTGTGAATTGGATAGCTCTCTTGAATCATGAGACGATGCGGATGCTGCTAGTGGAACTGCAGTAAGTAGAGTCAACACTAGCAAAGCTAGCACACCTAATCTGCTTACTTTTAATGTTTTATTTAACATAATTCCTCCTAGTTATTCCTTAAAATCCTGATCAGGAACTGTCTGTTAAGCATTATAGCACAGCAAATTGCCCAATTTTCATTAGGTTTATCTCATAGATGAAGTTTTCATGAAGTTTTTTCAACGCTATCATTGCCGCAACATTTTGCATTTCAATTACGTCGTAGCGGAAAAAACCTTGCCAGACGTGGAATTTTCAGATTTTTCACTAAGTCTTTAGACGCATGTCCAACGGCGCTGTTTTCTATTAAAATTTTTTGAATTTTTTTTTGATTTTCATAAATGATTTAGCACAAAATGAGCGATTTCTGAAAAAAATGAGAAGCTATTCAGATATGTTACGTCAGATGAACTTATTTGAGTTCCATGATAAGATAAGAATAGACCCTGTCATTTGGCTAGGGTCTGTTATGCTAGCTACAGCTAGTTATAACCATTTATGGTTACTCATTTCCAGACAAGACTAGCTGAGGCTTACTACTTTTACAGGTTAAGGAGGAACGTTAAATGTGTGTTCAGTTTAATAGCTTGTGCTTACACATGGCAGCAGTTGGGGGGGAAATCTACTATGAACCGTAGTTCACAGTGGGCGAGCGATAAAATGATACTGCTTCAGCAAATAGAGGCGGTTGAGGAAATTCGCAGTAAGCAAACCGAGCTGTATATGCTGCATAACAGTGTAGAGCATAAACGACTGGAGCAGCTGCTACATCAATATATTAAGCATATTAAGAGCATTGTCTCTCTCCATGAGCCGCCTAAGCAGCAGCTCGTTCTGCTTAATCATCGCATTGAGATTCAATACTTGGATGATGGCTTTATTGATACGCTTTGCATCGTACTGCCGAGCGAGGTCAATCCCGAAAGCGGGAAAATTTCCTTACTGTCGCCAGTTGGTCAGCAGCTTCTGCTAGCACCGCTGCATAGCTTGCTTGATCTACACACACCAGCAGGACTTGTTCCAATCAAGATTATGAATATTACGTCGATGGCAGCTTAAGCATTGCCAGACTATTACCTTGCCTGGCAGCCTTTCATGGAAGCCAGACATCAACACAATAGCTCTAAACAGAAACAACCGTCCCCTAAGGCAGGCAGCTAATGCCCAGCTTATGAGACGGTTGTATTTATTTATTCGTTAACTGCTGCATTTGTTGGCAACTGAGCGTTATTCAACAGCTTTCAAGCGATAAACCACGCTTTGGAAGTCGCCATAGAAGAACGGCTTCGCCATTCCAGCGTATAGCAGATGACTGCCACCATATACACCCTTGCGCTGTCCCTCAAACACCTCATACGTTTTGTTCGGATCAAGTCCCTGCAAGCGGAAGAAGCCAATTGGTGGATTCGGCTCCTGCAGCACCGTTGCGTACACAACAAACGCTTCACTCTTGTCCTTAGATACAAACATCCAAGCTGTATCATTGCCTTCAAATGGGCTTAACAAGCGATAGAAATCACCAAATTGAACAATATGGCGAATTTGCTTATACGTATCAATTTGATACTTCACAAGCTCCTTCTCCTCATCGTCGAACTTCGACAGATCAAGCTCGTAACCAAAGTTACCAGACAGCGCCACGTTACCGCGAGTAACAAGCGACGTCATACGGTTCACCTGATGGTTAGGAACGGCGGATACATGGGCACCCATCGAGCTGATCGGGTACACCATGCTCGTACCGTATTGAATTTTCAAACGAGAAATCGCATCGCTGTTGTCACTTGTCCATGTCTGTGGCATGTAGTATAGCATACCAGCATCGAAGCGTCCGCCACCGCCTGAGCAGGATTCAAACAAAACATGCGGGAATGCAGATGTAATAGCATCCATCACACGATATAAGCCAAGCATATAGCGGTGAGCTGTTTCACGCTGACGATCAGCAGGCAGCAGCGCAGAACCGATCTCGGTCATATTGCGGTTCATATCCCATTTGACATAAGTAATCGGTGCACTCGACAAAACGTCGGAAACTGCCGAAATAATGTACTCCTGCACATCTTGACGAGATAAGTCGAGCACAAGCTGTTGTCTCGCTTGTGTGCGTCGACGACCTACGACATGTAGGCACCAGTCTGGATGCTGGCGATAAAGATCGCTATCAGGGGATACCATCTCTGGCTCAAACCATAGACCGAACTGCATTTCCTTATCGCGCACCTTATTGACAATACCTTGCAAGCCATTCGGCAGCTTATTCTTATCAACGACCCAATCGCCAAGCGACGTTGTATCATCATTACGCTTACCGAACCAGCCATCATCAAGTACGAATAGCTCGATACCAAGCTCCTTGCCTGTATTAACAATTTTCTCAAGCTTTTCTTCATTAAAGTCAAAGTAAGTCGCTTCCCAGTTATTTACGAGAATTGGGCGAACCTGATCGCGGAACTGTCCACGAATGAGGCGCTTACGATAGAGATCATGGAAGCGACGAGACATGCCGCCAAGTCCCTCATAGGAATGAACCAACACAACCTCTGGTGCTTGGAACACTTCTCCTGCTTCAAGCTTCCAATTGAAGTCGAACGGATTAATCCCCATAAACAATCTCGAATGATGATATGGATCAACCTCTACCCCTGCAATAAAGTTACCGCTGTATACAAAGTTAATTCCGTATACATCACCATGCTCTTCTGTAGCACCTTCGCTTAATAGAGCTAGGAATGGATTCTGCACGTGACTGCTCGCACCACGGCGGCTTTCAATCGATTGCATTCCTGGCTGCAGCTTGCGACGGTAAACATGACGCTCGCGAATCCATGTTCCAGATAGATGTAGCATCTCATAATTGTAAGCAGGCAAATCAACACTCATACTAAGTGCGCGTTTTAAGTTCAGCACTTCGCTGCTCTCATTGCGATATTGCACGGAGCGAGTAATTGCCGAATAATCACGGAAAACAGTGTAGGACAATACAATTGCTGCTTTGCTATACTCATCACGCAGTGTAATAAGCAGCGTTTGCGCTTCGTCTTCTGCTTCTACATAGACGGATGGCAAGCCAGCAAGCCCTGGTTTCCCAGCAATAATTTGATGAGATTCATATAAGAAATTCGTAACCGTCGTGCCGTCCTCTAGCTGGAACTGGTACGCAGGTGTACGAAAGTCCGAGTTGCCGTAAGCTGGAAGCTCCTGCTGCAATGTATCTAGTGAATAGGTTAATTCATTCAAATCCGTGCTGGGTGTAAATGATGGACGCTGTGCGCGAATGTACAATTGCTCATAATCAGACTCGCCAATTGCACGCCCCCAATATAAATGTGCCAAATGACCTTGATCCGTCACCTTCAAAATATAGCTCGTATCCACTGAACGCAGATGAAAAATTTTCGTTGCTTCATTAAAAGTAATCATAACTGTACAAGACCTCCAATATTCGACTTTTTTGAGTGATTTATTCAGCTTCAGTGATGCTTGCCGCCCGCTGACAGCTTGCTCGCTCAATTAAGGTTGTTGCAATTTTCACCTGCACTGCCGCCTCTCGACCTTCCAAGCGCTCCATTAATAGCTTAACTGCCGTTCTACCTAACTGCTCAGCATGAGCCCGTAATGTCGTTAATGGCGGAATAACGAAGCCTGCCAGCTCAATATCGTTAAAGCCGATAATGCTCATTTCCTCAGGGACTCGGATACCTCGCTCATGTAAAGCAGATAATGCTCCGACAGCCATCGCATCACTCGCTACAAAGCAAGCAGTGGGACGCTTCTCCCTATCTAAAATTCTCAGCATTGCTTCATAGCCACCTTGTGATGACCAATCTTCGACCTCTTCAATACAATCATACTGTTGCTCGTACTTCTGCTGCATCGCGCGAAACGCACGATAACGGTGCTCAATCCCATGTCGATGCTGCCCTGCATTTTTTAACGAATATACGTACTCTGAACCACCAATAAAGGCGATATCTACATGTCCAAGCTCATACAAATAGCGATAAGCTCGCTCAACTGCAGCCTCAAAATGCATATGAACAGAATCGTATTCGTAAATGGGTTCGCCATGATTGACGAACACGATGGAATTAGGCTTCGGGAATACCTCCAACACCTCGTCCACTTCAATCGAGCCAACAACGAGCAAGCCATCTAATGAAGCCACCTCTTGCTGAACCTGAGCCAAATCACCACGAATGACCTTATTAATGTTAAGTCCATACTCCTCACAATGAAGCTCAATTCCACGTCGTACCTCTTTAAAGTACGGATCAGTGTTGCCTTCATCAGCAGTAGACCAGAATAATAAGCCAATCTCCGCAGTGGATCGCTGCAGCTCCAGCCTTTGCTTGCGAAGCTGCTTAGGCTTATAGCCTATTTCCTCGGCAATAGCGAAAATTCTTTGCTTCGTTTCAGCGCTCGTGCTTAACGTTGGATCATTATTGAGCACACGTGAGACAGTAGCCGTTGATACTTGTGCAAGCTCAGCAATTTGCCGAATTGTTGCCATGCGATCCCCTCACCATTATGTTTAGTTAATAATTTTACTTAACAACAATTTCACTATAACTAAAATTCCCTAAAGTTGCAAGCACTATTACATCTATTGACATTATTTCATAACCGAAGCCGTTGACCTTACGAATTGGACATGCCATACTATGGAAAGAATTTCTATAAAGATATTCTCATTCGGATTTAGAGATATCAATAAAGGAGGTTAGCCCATATGTCACAACCAATAGATCATGATCATAAAAAGCTGGAGAATTACGAGGACTTACAGCAATATTGTATGACTTTCGCAGGGGCAATGGAGGACTTTCCATTTGGACCGACGCCCCTTGTTATGAAGGTAGCTGGGAAAATGTTTGCGCTCATTAGCCCTGCAGATACAGATTCCCATCCTTCTATTTCAATAAAATGTGATCCGTTTATTAATGAGCTGCTGCGTGCACAATATGCCGCAGTGAAACCAGGCTATCATCTTAATAAGAAGCATTGGATTACCGTCGAGGTGGACGGAAGTATTCCGAATGATGAATTGAAGGATATGATAAGAAGCTCCTATCAATTAGTGGTCAATAAATTACCGAAGGCACAGCGTGAGGCGTTATTGCAGAGCTAAGATAAAGGGAACAAAAAACGAAAGCTAAGGGTGCTTAGAAGCTAACCCTCGGCTTTCGTTTTTTATTGCTACAGCTTATGTTATTGTGATAGTCCTGATAATGCTCCAATATCAAGCTCCTCAGCATTCGCTGCTGCTTCCGGAACTACAATTTCCTTGATCTCATTATGATTGCTATAATTCATGTTAATATTGGATTTGATGCTCATCGCTGGCGAATTTTCAGATTCCAGCATCGACATATCCATATAAATATCCATCGCTAGCAGGTTATTGCTTTTCTTATCAACTTGAACGGTGTATTCAAGTGCTTTAATCTCCATATCCATTGCTTGGCCCCACACAGTCTCCTGCTCATCTAGCTTCTCCTGAATAAGATCCGAGAAAGCTTCACCTTGAGCCTTCAACGTAAAGGTATAGATTCCGTCTTTCTCAATGACATTAAATTGATCAGCATAATCTAGCAGCTCTGACAGCTGTGCAGATGGGTCTAGCGCTTGCTGGTCAACACTTTGAAATGCCAGCTCCTTTAATTCATTAGGTAGCTTAACCCAGCTATCTGAAGTCGGATCTTTCATAAAAAAACCATCAGCAGTAAAATAGGATTCTACCTCTTGCTTCTGCCCTTCCGCTTCGACTGTTGTGAATTGCTTATAAGCAATTTCAGGCTTTAGCACAATGTCCATCGCGCTTTCTGTTTTATTATCCATGTTTACACCATCAGATTCCATTTGCGATTCAGCAGTCATTGTAATTGAGAAGCTGTCTAGATTAGAGGTTTCCCCTAAAACCGCTACAAATAGCTCCTTTTCATTGCCAGATGCTGTGGAATTTCCCGATGATGCAGATGTTGTTTCTGGTGTACCTGTTGATGTACCCTGTTCCCCTTCACCACATGCAGTAAGTGATACGATCGCTACTACTAAAACTAGCAGCAGCAGCATTTTACGAACCTTAATACTCAAAATACCAGCCTCCTCAAATCCTTATCCAACAGTTAAAATATGGTTGGTTAAGTAACAATAAGGAAAAGTATACCATAGGTTTCCTTTACGTCAACCCCTATGAGGCATAGGTCAAAAGTACAAAAAAGTGCTGTATCTAGGCTATTCCTAGACAAGCACTTTCTTATCCGAGACGAATATAGTCTTATTGACACTCAACTATCAGCTAACGTTAAGCCTAGTTATCTAACATTCATCCAACTATTGCTTATTCGCACGTTGCTCTAGCTCATGCAGCTCATCATGGAGCTGCTCTAGCGTTTTTCCCTCAACATTAATCCCTTTACTTTGTGCATAATCACGAATTTTTTCTAGCTTCTGAGCACGGAATTGCTGCTTGAACGCTTCCCACTTTTCGGGCTGAGCTTTTTTTGCCTGTTCAATTTCTGTGCGAAGCTGATCAATCGATTTGCCTTCCGTTGAAATTTCAAAGTATTGAGCTAAGCGCTGCAGCTTCTTTAAGCGCATTTGCTTAAGCTCCTCACTGCTCAATTTTTTATGATGATGAGAATGCTTGTGCTCTTTATTCTCGTCCTTGATTTCGGCCTGCTGCTCACTGGAGCTTGATTTCTTCGGATCTAGATCGGATAATTGAGCGCTCGCTGTTGGCAGCATTAAGCCGTACGCAAGCATTGTTCCGACTAGCCATAACGCCGTCTTATTATGTTTTTTCATGCTGTTCCCTCCACAATCATTAAGTTAGCAATCATCTTGGATTACCTTAAGTTGGATCTACTATAGTATTCCCAACCATTTACAACTTAATCATTTGAAGGGGAAAGTGGTTTAATCGTTATTAGACTCTAAACGTTCCAGCTCTGCCTTCAACCACTCACTGTCAAAATGCTCACCAATAAATACTGCAACATCATGAACCTGCCCTTGCGGCTCTATTCGCATAAAGTCGGATTCACGATAAGCAAATTGGAATAAGAAGCGACTTGGAATATCGCGGAACGTTACAATCCCTTTAGCACGATAAATATTGGCTGGCAGCTTAGCAAGCCATGCTTCAAACTGCTCGCTATGAGGCTGCGCTTGCCAATAATGAGTGTAGGCCATAACATGGGCGTGATGTGCACTTGGTCCATGGTCATGGTCATGTGTATCATGATCATGATGGTGAGCATGGTCGTGCGTATCCTCATCGTTGCGCTCCTCATGTACTTTAGCTTGAGCGCGTTCAACACTGCCAATATTATTATCCTCATCAACAGAAGGCTGCACCAGCCAGCTCCAATCCTCCAGCTTGGCGTATGAGGTTGTAATAATTTCAGCATACGCATTTAGTTCTCTGACCAGCTGCTGCAGCTCTACAATTTGCTCAGGAAACAGGCGATCGCATTTGTTCAATAGTATCTTAGTCGCACAGCGAATTTGCTCCTGCATTAAGCGATACGTTTTATCCTTAGCACTTTTAGAGCGAGCCAGCATATGCTCACTATCGACTACCGTAATGATATGTAGGAGCTTCGTCTCCTTGTACATCGACGTTTCCGTGATTGCATCTATACTTTCTAATGGATGAGCTGCACCAGTGGATTCAACGATTACAAGATCTGGATTGTACTTCTGTAGTAAGCCGTTTAGCTCAAGTGACAAATCTCCGCGCATACTGCAGCAGATACAGCCGCCCAGCACTTCAGCCATCGCCACTTCCCTGCTTACAAGCTGTCCATCCAAATTCACCTCGCCAAGCTCATTCATTAAGATCGCAGGTGTCAGTCCAGCAGCCTGTGCCTGCTCGACCATCGAAGTAAGCAATGTCGTTTTACCACTGCCAAGAAATCCAGATAATAAATAGATCGGTACTACTGTCATGAGTTAACCCTTCTTTTCTAATAGACTTGCCTTATTATAGCCCATCCTTTAAACAAGAAGAAAGTCCTTGGTTGCCCAAGGACCTCCTTCTTGCGTCCGCTCGCTCAATGTGGGTTGAAGATGTTAATGACGTATTAACACACGCAGATCAGAAGAACTAATAGAATAAATAATACTAACACCCAACCAGCGTTTAATCCGCCACAATGGCCACCTTTTCCATTATAAGCAGGGCTTACTCCAGAAACATTAGCTGCATAATTCATAACTGTCAACTCCTTTGAATTAAGGTACACAACATCATATGTTTAAAGGGGCTAAAATGTATGGGCCGCTGCCTACCAACTGGATAAATAACTGTTTTTCCACATTCGCCTATCTTTTGATCACACTAGTCATTCGTCCATGCTTAAAGAGCAAGGTAAACATATAGTATGGTGTAGTCATTTACTTGAGGAGGTGCATGTTACTATGAAAGGTTACGCTGGTGGATACTCAAACTCTGCATTTATTTTGGTGTTATTCATTTTATTAGTACTTCTAATTTCTTGCGTCGGTTACTAATCAGTAACTGAGACGTTGTAACATGACATGAAAGAAACGCAGCTAAAGGGAATGCGATACGGGGATCGCATTCCCTTTTTCATGTTGCTCGAGCTTATTTGACAAACTGTTCCTTGAGCTTGTAAGCAAGCTGTGCAACATATTCAATTTCCTCGTCCATTTTCGTTGTGACGTGCTGCTGCTGCTCCGTAGCTGCAAATAGCTCCTCAATTGATGCTACTTCCTGCTCCGTAATTGCCGCCATATTCATCATCTCATCATACATATGACGCGATCGCTCTCGTAAAGTCCTAGCTGTCGCATAGAGATGATCAATAATCTCGCTCATGGCATCGTTGGCTTGCTTCATCTCCATATATTGTGCCACGGCAACACGAGATAGCTTAACCGTTTGCTGCGTGCCCTGCTCCCCAGCCTCCATACGAACCGTCATAAGCTGAGCTTCCTCCACTATACTACCTAGTAGCTCATGAATTTCCTCTGTCGCTTGACGGGATTGATCGGCTAACGCTCGAATTTCCGAAGCAACAACGGCAAAGCCTCGCCCATGCTCACCTGCTCTCGACGCTTCAATCGAAGCATTTAACGCTAGCATTTTAGTTTGCATAGAAATACGAGCAATGAGTTGCATTGCTCCATCGATTTGCGTTGTTGCTGCTTGGAAGGTATGTGTTGCCTGTGAAGTCTGCTCAATCGCCTGAGACACCTCATCAATTTGCTCCGTCAATTGACTTAACGCATGATAGCTACTCATTCCCTTATCCGCTGCAAGCTGAGTATGTTCATATAATTGGTCAAATGCTTCTGCATTATCTTTAATTAACGCTTGTACCTCATTCAAATCCTCGTGCACAAGATGGATCGCTCTATTCTGCTTCTCTAAGCCACTTGTCACCTCTTGGAAAGACTGCAGCATTTCCTTAGAGGTTTGCACGTGACGAATCGATTGCTCACTCATCGTCTTAGATCCTGAATCAAGCTCCGTTGACAGCTCCTCTACCTTAGCAACTAAAGCTTGCAGCTTATCATCCTTCTCCTGTTTTTCTGCTTCAATTTGTGCCATTACACGCTGCTTCGAATAAATTTGACTGGTTGTTGCGCCTGAGGTGAGAAGCAGGAACAATGCATGGACAACCAGCATTCCAAAGGAATACGAATCGACGCCAAATACAAGCTGTGGGATAAAGAAAAAACCAAGCACATGCTGCAATGCGAATATCACTGTACTGACTGCAATGAGTTTAATTTGCTCGTAATATGCAATAACAGCGACCATCATAAAAATAGAAAAGTGAAGCTCAACCATACCGCCCCCACCAGCAATAATCGAGATACTAGTAAAGGTAAGCGATAACGTGTTCAATAGCGGAATCCATTGATGCTCTCGATTACGACGATATAGGATTAGTCCTATGATTAAAAAAGCTATAGGCAAAATAAAAAGCGTGTTGAGTGCAGCCCCATACACAGCTTCATCGAGTTCAATATAAATATGTGAACCTATCCCGTGATGCATCCAATGCTGTAACACATCAAACACACGATTTAATAAATGAAATACTAAACTTAATACCACGCCAATGACTGAATAAATGAGCATTAAGCGTAAGCGTCAAATAACTCTGTGTATTGACTAAAACAGCCTGTGCTCCATCGTGGATTCACAGGCTGTATGTTATTTGCAGTGTGCTTGAACTTCTGGACTCCATGGTAGGTAAGCATCGAGC
>Ga0182739_1000291_pt1 | contig 78624 bp, 58 predicted proteins | sample eDN5th30CBELigBY_FD_128873 | JGI IMG/M metagenome (GOLD analysis project Ga0182739, IMG submission 128873) | Enriched backyard soil microbial communities from Emeryville, California, USA - eDNA 5th pass 30_C BE-Lig BY (version 2) (version 2) | ecosystem: Environmental > Terrestrial > Soil >...
AGTTCCTCGAGGCACACCCGCGTGTCGAGCGGGTTTATTACCCAGGCTTACCGTCACATCCTTCGCATGCGATCGCCAGCAGCCAGATGAAGGGCTTCGGTGGGCTGATCACATTTTTGGTCCGTGATGCCGATTGGCAACAGACCGCAAAGGTCATCGACGCGGTGCAATTACCGCGAATCGCCCCCAGTCTCGGCGGCGTGGAATCGCTGATCGAACAACCGCTGGTGATGAGCTATTTCAATTATTCCCCCGAGGATCGCCAGCGGTTCGGGATCGCCGACAACATGATTCGGATGTCGTGCGGGATCGAAGACACCGCCGATCTGATCGCCGATTTAGACCAAGCGTTAAAGGTGAGTCTGGATGACTAAGTCAGCTCGTGAGTTGTCGTTTCGAACCCGCTGTATCCATGTCGGCAGCGAAGCGGATCCTGTAACCGGTGCGGTCGTTCCACCCATTCATCTTGCGAGCACCTTTGTGCAGCCGGGGGCGGGCCAATGGGGCGAGTTCGATTACTCGCGCAGCGGCAACCCGACGCGTGCGGCGCTGCAAAAGACGCTCGCCTCGATTGAAGGTGGCTGTGGGGCTTTGGCCTTCAGCTCCGGGATGGCGGCGATTCATGCCGTCACCATGCTGCTGTCCAGCGGCGATCACATCCTGGCGGGCAGCGACTTATATGGCGGCGCCTACCGCCTACTGCACCAGATTTGTGATCGCGCCGGCTTAGGGGTAACGCTCGTCGATTTAACCGACCTGGATGCGGTCGCTGCCGAAATTCGGCCAGAAACGAAGCTGATCTGGGCGGAGTCGCTCGGCAACCCACGGTTATCGGTTCCGAATCTGCCTGAACTGGCGCGGATCGCTAAGGATGCTGGCATCCTGCTGGGGGTCGACAATACCTTTGGGACCCCGGCGCTGATCCGCCCGCTGGAGTTGGGCGCCGATATTGTCATGCACTCTGCGACAAAATACCTCGGCGGCCATAGCGATTTGATCGGTGGGACACTCGCCGTCGCCGATCCGGATCTTTACAACCGGCTGTATTTCATCCAGAACGCGACCGGCGCGATTCTCGATCCCTTCTCTTGCTTTCTGGTCGCACGCGGGATCAAAACGCTCGACCTGCGCGTCTACGCCCAGTCGCAAACGACGCTGCGACTGGCGCTGTGGCTGCTCGAACATCCGCGCGTCTCGCAGGTGCTCTATCCCGGCCTACCCGATCATCCGGGGCATGTGATGGCGACCCAAATGATGGGCGGCCATTATGGCGCGATGCTGACCTTTCAGATCGATGGCGATCTGCTGCAGACCGCGAAAGTCTGTGAATCGACCGAGCTGTTTCGGCTCGCCGTCAGCCTCGGTGCGGTTGAATCGCTGATCGAACAACCGGCCACGATGTCGCATGCGAGCTACGCAAAAGCCGATCGCGATCGCTTCGGGATCACCGACGGGTTGATTCGCCTGAGCGTCGGTCTGGAGTCGTTTGAAGATCTGCGCGATGACCTGCAGGCCGCGATGACCGCAGCCGGATTATAAGTAGGTCAATCACGAAACTCGGGCTTAAAGAAGGCGAGGATTTCAAGAATCTCGCTCCGCAGCTCGGCGGTTAGGTGCGGGTAGTGCTCGCTCTCTTCGCCATCTCGCAAGATCCGTTTCAATCGCGCCACGATCCGTGAACGCACCTCCTCGGGCAAGGCATCGAATGCCGGCGACTCGATCAGGTAGCTGCACGGGTAGCGAAATAACCGGGTGTTGAGATCGAGGTCCCGCAGCGATCGTCCGTGAGGATCGCGCCGGCCGCGAGCGACAAATTCTTCGGCAAAACCGCTCGTCCCAGAAACCGGAGCTCGCAAGGGGAACTCGTCGCGCAATAGCAGGTAGGAGACGACCCGTTGGGCAGCCGAATCGATCCGCCGCTCGGCGCTGTCGCTGATATGCCCCGGCTCGCGGTCGAGCAGTTCGTTCATTTCGAAGGATTGAGCCAGCGCTAAGCGGGTTTCGTAGTTCGCTGCGGCAATTGCATTGTGCATCTGCGTCTGGTGCTCCAGCACCATCAGCGCCACCAAATCGCTGTGCGGCGTGAGGTAGCTAGCGACGGAAAACAGATCGTCCACCGTTTCCCGGTTGGCCCCGGACTCGCGCTCCTCCGCTCGCGGATCGCGCTGCGTGAAGATTTTGTTGCCCATGTGCCGCATGTCGCCATGCTTTCCGGTCACATACCAACCTCCCCAGCGCTCCTCAAACGGACTGGTATGGTCCGTCGTGAAGGTTCCGCTGCCGAGGATCGGATGGCCCGCAGCATCGGCAAAGACGCTACGAATCAAATAGCCGGGCACGTTTTGCGTGCGGCTCGATGCATGACAACTGAGGCACTGGCCGCGGTCACGGATGAAGGTCGGTGGCTCATCACGCTCCTGTGTGAGCGTATAGAAGGTCGCCCCCTGTTGCGGATCAGTGGCAGCGAACTCCAAGACGTCACCGCGTTGGCACCAACCGACGTAGACGTCGTCATTAAAATAGATGGCGCGAGGCCGCCGCGGTGAAATCCGCTGCAGTTGCAGACTCGTTTTTGAGAATACCAGCGTCTGCGAACTGAGCGGTATATCGAGTGCGGCCAGCACCGCCGGCAGGTAGCCGTGCTGGTCATCGTAGGCCAGCGTCTGCTCGCCGGTTTCCATCTTAGCGGCCAGTTGAGCCACCGGATCGTTGACCTCGGCATTCAAATAGTCGATCACCGGCCCTTCGAATGTCCCCGACTGGGCCGCTGCTGGTAAGCTCCCACAGGTCCCGATGACGACCACCAACAGGCAGGCCCGCAGTCGCCGGTAGATTGTGATGCAGTTCATGTGCTTGCCTTCGTTCACTGGCGATTGATCCGCAGGCCGCTAATTGCCGGCAATGGACGCCGCGTTCAGATTGTCCCTTGACGATCAAACTTCAACATTCAGGATGCGGCCACGGGGCAGGTCAATTCCTGACGCGGGCCAAAGAACTCGAAATGAATCCGCGACTCATCGACACCCAACTGGGTCAGTGCCGCGTGAATGCACTGCATGAACGGTTTGGGCCCACAGAAGTAAAAATCGGCTTCTTGATAGGGAGTCCAGTCGCGCAGCAGATTCGCATCGACGACTCCCGAAACGTCGCACTTCTGTTGTGCCAGGTCCTCATCCAGCGGCTGGTCATAGAGCACGCGGGTTTGCACATTGGCCCCCTGGGCGGCGAGCTGCTTGACTTCGTCAGCAAATGCGTGCACGACGCTGTTGCGGGCCGCTTGCAGGAAGTACAGCGGAACGTCGAGGCTATGATGTACCAACGACTTGGCCATCGACAGCAATGGCGTGATCCCGATGCCACCGGCCAAAAAAACGACCGGACGCTGGCGCGGCTCGGCCGGGTTGATCGTGAACTCGCCGCAGGGCGGACCGACTTCGACGAGATCGCCGGGCTGAACGTCCTCATGCAGGTAGTTGGAAATCAATCCATGCGGCGCATCGGGAACTAACGCCGGTTCACGTTTGACACTGATCCGGTAATGCCCTTGCCCCGGCCGATCCGAAAGGCTGTAGTTCCGCGGCGAGGTCGGCGTTCGCGGGTGAGCGATGCGGACCGTGATGTACTGGCCGGGTACGAACGGTGGCAGCGGCCCACCATCGGCCGGGCGCAAATAAAACGAGGTGACGATCTCGCTCTCGGGCACCTTGCGATCGACCACAAACTGCCGAAAACCGTTCCAACCGCCGGGCTGTGCGAGCTGTTGTTCATAAATCTCCTGTTCGCGACCGATGCAGACACCGGCCAACAACTGATAAGCCTCGACCACCGCCGCTTCGACTTCGGGGGTGACCGCATCGCCCATCACATCCTTGATCGCCGCGATCAAGTGCTTGCCGACGATCGGATAGTGCTCCGGCTTGATCCCCAGCGAGCAGTGTTTCTGCGCAATCAGTTCAACCGCTGGGGTCAGCACCGCGAGGTTGTCGATGTGAACGAAGTAGGCGCAGATCGCTCCGGCCAGCGCCCGCTGCTGACCGCCACTGTGCTGGTGAGCCTGATTGAAATAGGCTTGAACCTCCGGGTTGCCTTCGAACATCAGCGTATAAAATCGCCGCGTGATCGTTTCCGCATGGGCGGCGACAGCGGGCGTAATCGCTTTGACAATCTGGATCGTTTTCTCGCTCAGCATGACAGGAAATCCGTGGGTGACGTTGCCGCCGGGGTAACGACGGGGTAGAACTAATATCTGCACACAAAGGTACAGATTGTAAACGTGCACGTCAACGTGCAGATTTCATTTTTCCAGAAACATTTTCAAGCCACCATGCTCTCCAAGACCGCCGAGTACGCGCTGCGTGCCGTCGCCTGCTTGGCCGGACGCCCTGGCCAACCCGCATCGGCCGATTTTTTAGCCGATAAGACCAAAGTCCCGCGCCGTTACTTGCAGCGGGTGCTGCAGGATCTCGTCAATGCCGGGGTGGTGCATTCGCGCCCCGGTCCGGGCGGCGGCTATGAAGTCGCGGTGCCGACGGACACGTTGACGATCTACGACATCGTCCAGGCGGTCGCGCCGCTGGAACGGATTACGGCCTGCCCGCTGGGGCTCAAAACGCATACCGAGCTGTGCCCGCTGCACGCGGAGCTCGACCGCGCTTATGCAGCGACCGAGGCCGCGTTCAAAGCAGTCACGATCGACCAGGTCGTCAACTCGACCAGCCCCGTGGTGCCGCTATGCGACGTGTCTTAAGCAATCAGATACTCAGTTTTTACTTGCAGTCGTTTCCTGATTGAGCACCTGCTGCAGAAATTCATAAGCCTGCAGGCGGGTTTCCGGCGGAAAATCGTGTTCGCTGTCCGGGTACTGAACCACAAATCGCTGCTCGGCTCCTAGCAGCCGGTAGACCTCGGCGATTCGCGGTTGAGCCTGTTTCACTCCTTGCGCATCGAAGTTTCCATCGCGTAACGGACTGCAGGAAAAAAAGCCGCGGGGAGCGAGTGCCGCGGCGACTTCATAAAAATCGAACGGCATCGCGTCGGGATCCAAACCATACAGCTCACGAATCCGCGGCATGTAACGATCACTCGCCCAGCCGGCAAGTTTGCCGCCATAGTAATGGTGAAACGGATCCCAACCACAGCTTGAGACGATCGCTTTGACCCGCTCGTCAAATGCGCCGAGGAACATCGCATTGTGACCGCCGAGCGAATGGCCGATGACCGCGATCCGCTGGCTGTCGACTTGCGCGTGGCCAGCCAACAGATCCACGCCGCGACGATGACTGACGATGGCGGCCATCGTGCCCGACAGATAACGATCGGTGTGGAAGTTATAGTCGGCCAGATCGCCAAACGACGGGTAGTCTGGCGCGAGCACCACGAACCCGCGCTCGGCCAGTTCAACCGCGTAGCCGCGATTGGCCAGCGGTCCTTCACCGGCTACAACGCGTTTGCCTAAGTGGGAAGTCGGGTGCAGCGCGAGCACGGCGGGCAGCTTGGTTGCCGCTGGCTGAGGCGTTGCGGAGGTTGTCGCCTTGGGCAAATAGAAGTGCGCCGGCGTCTCAAAACCTTCATCGACGCGGTAACGAATCGATAACCGCGAGTAGGTGGGAAACTCCTGGCGATCGAGCTCTTGGACCTCCAGCGGCGGCAATTCCTCAGCCTGCGGCAGCCGGCCCATCACCTGCTGCATCGCAGCGAGGATATGGTCGCGGCGGCGATCCCAATCCGCTGGCGACTGGAGCGGTTGCAGTTGCCCAGCGTCATCGAGCCAAACACTCAAATCAGAGTGATCGGGATACGGCTGCGATCCAATGGTCCGTGGCGCGTCGGCTGCAGGACCGCCGAGTTCGGCCACCTGCCGCCGGACTTCTCCAACAATCTGTTCTTCGATCTCCGGGCTCCAGCGACTGGGCAAGCCGTAATACAGCATCGCGCCGCCACCCTCATAACCGCCTTCACCGAGCACCCGGACCGAAGGGATATAGGCCATCACGTCGTTGCAATAACCGCTGACCCAGGTTTTGCCGCCTTCGAGTTCCAGCTTCAATCGCAAGGCATAATCGACCACCACTTCGCCGCCCAAAAACACCCACGTCGGCCCAGTGCCCAACTGCCAGGTTTGCACCGGATAGCGATAATCCGGCGACAGTTTTCCTTGACGCTCGATTTGTTCCAGCAGCAACCGGGCTCGTCCGGCGGTGTAGTGATTTTCAGCGGCAGCGTCTGCTCGGAGTTGGTCGACCGTCGGCAATTCGGCAAAAGCGAGTGGAAGCTCGTTGTAATCGGCTTGCAGCGGGCCGCTGATCGCGAGCAGCGGGCGGGCCAGCGCTGCGGCAACCGCTTCGTCGATGGCCGCGCCATAAGCTTTTGCCAACTCCAGATCGCGCCGCGGCAGCGGATTTTGGTCGGCCCCGCAGCCGGCCCACACCATCGCCATCGCGCCGGGAAAACGCTCTTCCAAGGCGATTTGCGCATATCCGGGCCAATCACCGCACCACTGGTAACCGGAGAGCACGGTGGCGTGGCAGGCATAGCCGCAGACGATCGTCCGCAGCGTGCCATCGGGTTTATTCACTACCAAGATCGGCACATCGTGATCGACCGGGCCGCGCAATCGATCGCTTTGTCGTAACTGCGGAACTTCATTTTCCGGGTTGTTGCGGCGGTTGACAGCGAATGCGGTTCGCCCCACCGTCCAGTGCAGTTCGGCGGGCTCCAGCGACTGCAGCGCCGCGCCGATTGCGCGAACCACTTTGGCTTCGAGTTCCGCCGTGTATTTGTCGACCTGTGCCCAGGCTGAGGCCTCGAGCGCGTACATCGCCCGCAGGTTGGTGCCGACGACCGGACCGCTGTGCGTGTGCGTTGTCGACAGCACCAGCGCCTCGCGGGCCAGCCCGTACTGGGCGGTCACGTGTTCGCTGATCCGCTGCGACATGCCGGCATCGATCCCGACCAAATCGAGCGTCACCAGCACCAGTCGCTGGCCCGCTTGATCTTCTACGGCCAGCGCCTTGGCCCACAATTCGGTCAGCTTGCCATCAGAGGGCTTGGTCCGCGCGCCATAACCGGACATCCACATCGATTCCGCGGGCGTGATCAGCTCACGCCCGGTTCCAACCTGATAACCGGTTTCGGCTGCGGCGGATGACAGCGGCAGCAGGCAGGCGATGGCCCACTGCAGCACCGCTACCCAGGTCAACGCTAACGTCCTGCCAAGCGGGCTGAGGCGGGCGGATGTTTGAAAGTCGGTCGCTTCAACCGGGTGCGCAGCGTTTGCCCAGTGCATCTAATGGGTTGCCATGTCGATGAAAGAAATGACAGCAGCGGGTCCAGTAGGAGCCTGCCGGAACGATGCCCGAGTATAACCACTGCGCCGGTTGGGGGGCGCTCGTGAAGCTAGGTGGCGGCGAAGACTTTGGCGCCGAGTTCGAATGAGCGGAGCCGCGCGGCGTGGTCGTAGATTTGCGCGGTGGCGATCAGTTCATTTGCGCCGGTCGCCGCGACGATCTGTTGCAATTGTTCACGGATCGTGCTGGGCGAACCGACCGCCGAGACGCGCGTCATCCGTTCCACCTGTGTTCGCTCTGCCAACGACCAGCGCCGCTCCATACTGTCGACCGGTGGCGGTAATTCCGTCGGCATCCCGCGGATCAGATTGAGGAACTGCTGTTGCACCGTGGTGAACAGCCGCTGCGCTTCAGCATCGGAATCGGCGGCAAACAGATTGATCCCAACGATCACATACGGCTCGGCCAGCGTTTCACTCGGCGTGAAATACGATCGATAGAGGTTCAGCGCCGGGAGCAGAAAGTCGGGTGCAAAGTGCGAGGCAAAGGCAAACGGTAACCCGAGCTGCGCGGCGAGCGTCGCGCTGAAATCACTCGAACCGAGCAGGTAGATCGGCACATCCAGCCCTTCGCCGGGAATGGCGCGAACCGGTTGGCTATCTGCCGACGGATGGAAGTAGGACATCAATTCCTGCAGATCTTGTGGGAATGTGTCGCCGCTGCTGCCCAGGTGCCGCCGCAGCGCACGGGCCGTTCGCTGGTCGCCTCCGGGGGCGCGGCCCAGCCCCAAATCGATCCGGCCCGGGAACAGCGATTCCAACGTTCCGAACTGTTCGGCGATCACCAGTGGCGCGTGGTTGGGCAACATCACTCCGCCGGCCCCGACACGGATTCGCGACGTGCCGCCAGCGACATGCGCGATCACCACCGATGTGGCGGCACTGGCAATCCCAGGAATATTGTGATGCTCGGCCAACCAGTAACGGTGGTAGCCCCAGCGTTCAGCATGCTGGGCCAGATCGAGCGAGTTTCGCAGGGCATCGGCCGGGGTTCCGCCGATACGAATCGGCGCCAGGTCCAAGACGGAACAGCGGACATCAGCGAGCGAGGGCACAGGCGGTACTCCTGGCAAAAAGGTCTCAGACGCGAAACACTCGGCGATCGCCGGCGGTGACAAGCCTGCGCCACTGAGTCATGCACAGCCTGTGCCTAGCCACAGTTGATTGTCGTGACCGCGCCGGATTTCGCAACCGCGCCGGATTTCGCAACCGCGAGTCGCTCCGGCATAGCAGTTGCTAAACGTAGCAGTGGCTAAATGAAAGATTTCATTATGGCGAACGATGGCGATGAACACCGCGCCCGCCGTGACGAGGTTCACAGCCTGAACTGCAACTGTTTGAACTCAGATGTCTAAACCCTGTTGAGGATTTTTGAACATGTATGCTACCCGACGACGCGGGCCGACGTTGTTTGGCGTGTTGGCGTCCCTGCTGGTGACCCTAGTGCTGGTGATGTTGGTCCTCGGCTGGTGGCGAAACTGGTTCAACGTTTCCTCCCGCAACGCGGACCAGCAGGTCGAACTGGGGCTGACCATCAATAAAGACGAGGTCGAACGCGATCTCGGAAAATTACAAGAGGAAACGCAGCGCGTTGCCGACACCGCTGAAGTTGCCGCCGGTTTGACGACGCTCGAAGGGACAGTGACAGCGATCTCAGCTACTCAGCTTACGCTCCGGGCCGCTGAACAAGAGCACACTCTGGCGCTCGATGAAGTGACCGAGTTTTACTTGGAAAACCGAGCAACCGAAGCGGGCACGATTCAGCAAGGTGATCAGGTACGGGTGACATTCCAAGAAACCGATGGCCAGAAGCGCGCTTCGCGCGTCACGGAACTGGAATCGGCGCCGCAGACGTGAGCGGCGTTCTGCCGCTGGTCAGTCCTGCACCGGCTCGATGTACTGCGTGGCCGATTCTCAAACGCCTCCGCCGACAAGCCGTCGAACTGGAATTCCAGGGCGGAACACTCACCGCCGACGCCGGCCTGTCTTGCGCCGCTTAAGCGTCTATTAACGCGGCTCACGGATGAAATGGCGTTGCCGCGAGCTGTCGTCCAGCGGCGTGACGCCGGGGCGAATCATCGACGCACTCTGGGCCGGCACGCCGCGCGGTTCCGCATTTGGCTCAGGCGGCTCCTGCGGCAACTGGATCGGCGTGTAGACGAAGCGGTCCTTGATCAGATCTTCGGCGGCCTCGATCGGTTCGTCGCGGCCGGGTCGCGCCGGCTCGCGCTGACGATCGCGATCCGTCGAGCCGCTGAGGACGTCACCGCTCGGGATGGTCGGCTCCGCCGGGCTGCGGTGGCCGACTGCGGCGCTGAACCGCCGGCGGATCGGGTCGGGTTGCTCCAGTTCAAATGCCAGGTCGTAGTACGAGTCCGGCATCGGCGGTAACTGGACCGCAGGTCGCTCCGGCAGGGTGATCGGCACCGGCTGCCAGGCGAGCGACGAATCGAAGCCAGCGCCATCGGACCATTCCGCTGTCCGGCCGGTCGAAATCGAGGCGGTCGCGGTGCTGCGAGGTCCTGTAGCGATTCCCGGAGCCGGTTCCGCGGAACTATCGGACGAGGTGCGGCGAAACGGAAGCGCGGCAAGCACGCCGGCGGCGACAAGCAGGGTGGCAGCGGTGGTGGGACGCACGGGTGCACTCGCAATGACAGGGGCCATCGATCCGCCCCGGTCCATGCAGCACTGGCAAAGCCAACCCGGGCGGGCCAACTTCGTCCCTGAAGCCATTAAATCGAACAACAATGCATCATGCACCCGTTGTTATCGGTTGCCTCCCAGCCGAACTTGAATCCATCCGCAATCTTATTTTATGGGCAAGCGGTGCAAATCGTTATAATTTCGGGTGGCACGCTCAGAGCCCCGGCGATGGGCGTGATTGGCAGAATCGACTACGGGCCGATGAGCCATTCCAGGATGGCCCGCAGTGCTCCCCAACACGCCCTTCGTTCCTCAGGGACGTGCCACCCAGGGGAGCAGGGCTCCCAGCCCAGTTGCTGAGCCGCGAAGATAGATTGCGGCGGACAGCACACGGAGAGTTCCGGCTACTTTTCCGAACGCGCCGCGACATCGCGATCGACATCGGCCCAGGGGGCGGCAAAACGCTGCTCACATGCTGGGCAGCGGAGCGTGCGGCCGAGCGATTGACCGCGAACGCGTAACCGTTTGCTGCAGTGGGGACATGAGACGCGCAGCGCGTGCGGCTGTTGGAGCAACGCATCGATCTGCGCCGGATCGGCTCCCGGGATCACAATGTCCTCCGGCGTCAGACACGTCATCAGGCTGTCGGTCAGCGGCACGATTCCGGCGATGCGGTCGGCCAAGCGGCGAACACAGTCCTCGAAGGCGTTGCGGGCGAGGCGACCGTTGCCAAAATGTCGATCGCGTTGGCGATAGGCGGCGTCGAAGGCGACCAGCAACCGGTGTCGGCATTCCCCTGGCAGCCGGTAATCGTTGCGTTTGCACAGCGATTCAAAAATCCGGCCTAAATCCGCTGGCGAGTAATCGTCAAACGTGACCCGGGTGTTGATTCGTGAGGTGAGCCCTGGATTGGTGCGGATCATCTGCTCCATTTCATCCGGGTAACCGGCCAAAATCACCACCAGGCGATCGCGGTTGTTCTCCATCCGCTGGATCAACGTCTGCAGCGCCTCGCGCCCGTAGGAGTCGTCGGTGGCCGAGCCGATCAAAGCGTAGGCTTCATCGATGAACAGCACGCCGTCGAGGGCCGAGTCGCACAGGGCATTGGTTTTGATCGCGGTATGGCCGGCGTACTGGGCAATCAGTCCGCTGCGATCGGTCTCGACCAAGTGTCCGCTGCGCAAGATGCCCATCGCCCCGAGGATTTGGCCGACGATCCGGGCGACCGTGGTTTTGCCAGTTCCCGGATTGCCGACAAACGCCATGTGCAGGCTGATCGGCATCGTCGCCAGGCCTGCCTGTTGGCGTTTGCGCTGCAGCAGCAGGAAGTTCGAGAGCGATTTGACCCGTTGTTTGACGACATCCAGACCGACCAAAGCATCGAGCTCTGCGAGCGTTTCAGCCAGTCGCTGCTCGGCCTCCGCCGGGGAAGGTGGCGCGCTTTCACGGCTCAGCGGCGCCGGTTTCGCACGTTCGCCGCTGCCGACCACTTGATTCCCCAAGCGTTCACTCGGCGAGTGCAGGAAGTCGGTTTCGCGGGTTGCAGGTGGCTGATGATGACTGCCGCTGGCGGCCGGCCGGCGGAGCACGCGGCTGATCTCGCTGCGAATTTCGTGCAGCGTGAGCGTCTCCTCGGGCGTCGTTAGCCCGTCGCTTTTGGCAACCAAGTTGGCCAGCCGCGACGCGATGGTTTCGACCGCGCCCACGCGCTCGCGCAGCGGTTCGTAACGCACAAACGGGGCCAGTAGCGAATCCCAACTCAGGTGATCCGAGCGTTCCAGCAGCCCTTCGGCGGCTTCGCGCAGCGGTTCACCGCGGAGGTGTTCGTTCCACAGGTGTTCGATCAGCAGCGCCCCGACATACTTTTCCATCCGCGACCAGCGACCATCGCTGCGAATGGTCAGGGTGTAGACCTTGATCAGCAGGCCGCGGTGCAGGTCTTCCATCAGTTCGGGAAAACTGCTGGCCGAATCACCCAGCAGCGTCGGGTGGCGGTCGGCCATCAACTTTGCGCAGCCGGCATAAAGTTTGCGACAGTCGCGCATCACCCGCCGGAGCTGTGGCTCAAGGGTTTGTGTATCGATTGGCTCGGCCATGCGAACAAGGAGTTTGGACTATTACAAATCGGTTACATGCCGTCCCCTAGGCGGAGACAGAACTTAGACGAACACCTGATATCGTACTGGCAGACCCAGGCCGCGGGACAAGCGGCAACTGTTTTCTCCCCAGCAAGGTTACCTTTTGGCGATGTCTACGACGCTTCCTACTCCACCCCGGACCAGAACGCCGCACCAACCCGAGTCACCTCAGCCTGGCGGTTCACGCGGCGGAAAACCCGCCCCGTCTAGCCCGCGGCCTAGCCGCCGGAGCATTCGTGCCGCTCGCAAAGCCGAAGTTGCCGCTTCGACCGAGGGTGTCACGGTCGAGCGCCGCTGGGGCAACGTCAGTTGGTGGGCGATCGGCTGGTTGACGATGGCGCACCTGGTCGTCTTGGCGGCGCCGTTCACGTTCACCTGGACCGGGCTGGCCGTCGCGTTGGTGTTGCACTGGTTTACCGGCAGCCTGGGAATTTGTCTCGGTTACCACCGCTTGCTCACGCACGATGGCATGAAGACCTATCCCTGGGTGCGCTACATGTTTGCGACCTTTGGCACACTCGCCGGCGAAGGCACGCCGCTGGACTGGGTGGCCGATCACCGCAAGCACCACAAGCACAGTGACCAAGTCGGCGACCCGCACTCGCCGCATGAAGGTTCATGGTGGTCGCACATGTTTTGGCTCGGCTATCACACCCACAATGGCGACCGCGCGGCACACCTGAAGCGCTGGGTGCCGGATTTGTACAAGATGAAGGGGATGCGGATGATGGATTACCTGTTCATCCCGCTGCACGTGCTGACCGGCTGTATCCTGGCCGCGGTTGGCTATGCGATCGGCGGCACCGAAATGGCTGCCTCGCTCGTCGTCTGGGGGATGTTTGTGCGTCTCGTCGGCGTGCTGCACGCCACTTGGTTGGTCAACTCGGCCAGTCACATGTTCGGTTACCGTAACTACGAAACGACCGACGACAGCCGCAACAACTGGCTGGTCGCGATCATCGCTTACGGCGAAGGCTGGCACAACAATCACCATGCCTACCCGCGGATGGCCAAGCACGGGCACAAGTGGTGGGAGTTCGACATCACCTGGATGGCGATCCTGCTGCTCAAACGGCTCGGCCTGGTTTGGGATGTGGTCGACTACCGCACGGCAGCAGAAAAGGCCCAGCGGCTCAGCGGCGAACATTAAGTCGGCACGGCATTGACCCGATCGCCCCTGTTTTCGGCCGCGAAAGCGGGGGCTGGGCGAATTGGCCTGGTGCGGTCGTGCGGTTTGTGCCGATAAGGAACCCGAGCGCCGATTCGGCGGATCACGTTGATGGTCTGCCGACGATTGGCTGCTATGGCGTGGTTCGCCGTCACTGGCGGCGGGCCACCACGCAGTCGCATGCCCTGGGGAATGGATGTCCATGCACGACAGATCACTGCGGCCGCTTGTTGGCGACGCAGAAACCCTGAATCTTTCGCTGGCTGCGGAGTCCTGCGGCACATCGGCTACGGACGCGGGTAGCCGCTGGAATGACGGGGTTGGTCAACTTCCGACCACCGCTGCAGCGCTGCCACAGGCGGTCGAAACCATCCGTGTGCTGGGGCATGGACGGGCCGCCGAAGCGCGGCTGGTCCGGGTGAGCCTGGCCGCCAAGCCGTACGGTAGCTTCGGCCGCGACGGGCAGACGTTCCGCCCGGCCGATGACGCTGCCCCGTTGCTGTGCGTCGAGAAGGTGTTTCGTCCGGGCTTGCTGACGCGACTGATCTACCGTCTCTCGTTCCAAGCGCCGTTTGCCTACCAGGACAACGCCGACGCGATCCTCGCCAGTTTTTACCGCCGCCGCGTGGCCGCTTCGATTGTCCAAGCGATGATCCCTGAAGCGCGCGTGGCCCAGCCGCTGTATGTGCGCTGGGACCAGCAGAGCGGCGCAATGGTGCTGGCCAGTGAGTTCATTCGTGGCCGCGGCATCACGCCGGCGGTGGCCGACCCGCGGATGCTGCGGCGGTTGGCAGCACGCCTGTTCGGTCGCGGAGAGCAGGCGTCTCCGGCACCAGCGGAAGAAATCAGCGAACTGCTCGACCTGATGACGCGGTTGGAAGCGTTGTTGGTGCAGTGCGGTTTGACCGGTTCGGGCTGGCAGGTTTGCAAGCGCGCGATGGTTTCGACCGCCAACTTGCTCCGCACCGACAACGGTTACGTGGTCGTCGACCTGGAGTCGGGAATCCCGTCGGTGCTGGTCCCGCAATATGTTTGGGCCGGTCTGCGATCGGCGACGCTGCCGTTGTTCGACGATCTCGATGCCGAAAAACTACGCAACTGGGTGCGAGAGAACCGGCCACGGCTGGCCTTTGCCCTCGCTGCCGATCAGTTGGAACGGCTCAACGATGATGTCGAACGGCTGATCAGTCACAGTGAAAACTGGAAGCGGAGCGAGCCGGCGATCGGGCGTCAGCCGTGGCGGCTGTTCACGGCCGATTTCCGCCAGCGGCTCAAGACGCGGATTCTGCAGTCGTGGCAGCGCCGCGACGTCGTCGATGCGGCCAGTCACGCCGCGCTGCAGCGCAGCGCGCGATTCTTCACCAGCCTGACGTTCCTGCTCGGGTTGATCCCTGGGCCGATCGGTCGGCGCTGCCAACGACTGTGGGCCAACGCCGATTATCGTCGCCAGGTCGGCCGCTACCTGCGTGATGCCGCCTACCGCCGAGAGCGCCGCAGCCGTTTTATCGCGGACAAATCAGAGCAGTGGCGCCAGCGCGGGCGCATCTCACCGCAGACTCAGTTTCAAGATCTGAGCCTCGCGTTTGTCGGTAACTGGCTGTTGTCGAAACTCACGCCGACAGTGCTGCACCGTTTGCTCTCTGACCAGGATTATCGCAGCGACCGGGTGATGCGGATGTTCCTGTTCTGCGTCAGCGGCTCGTTTCAGAGCCGGTTCGGGCGGCTGATGATTCAGTCGCGGATCGAGCGGTGGCGCGAACATCAGCGGCTGACCGATATCGAAGCCGAAGCCTTGCAACGACAGCTCGATTCGGCGGCGGTCGATGAGTACGTCCGCTGTTTTGGGCTGCATCTGGGGCTCAAGCTGCTAATGCCGGTGGTCACCTCGTTGAAGGTTGGCGGGGCGGCCGCGTCGGTTGCCTCCGGCAATCCGGTCTATTTCCTGCTGATGTTGATGTTGTTGCCGATGCTACGAACGGCGACGACGCTGTGGCGGATGATGGCCAGCGGTCGACCGGCGGCCGATTATCGAGACGCGTTGGCGGTCGGCATCCTGCCGGTCGTCGGTTCGCTCGCCTATCCGGTGCAGATGTATGCGAAGTTTCCAGCGCTGTCGTTGTTCCTGATGCGCGACTTTGCGAGCCGCCTCGGTTGTTGGCTGCCGATCTACGGCGGCAAGGACTCGCGGACGGAGTTAGCCGCGATCAAGTCGGTCAATTTGATCGCCGAAGGGCTCGATTTGTGGTTGGCTGCGATGGTCTCAGCGCCGGCAGGGGACAGCGGCGAAGTGGAAGCCGAAGCTCGCCAGACGTTGCCGATGACGATCGCAATCCGCCGCTGGGATGCCCTGGTCAACACACAAATGGATCGTTTGGCAGCCGAGTCGGGACTCGCTGCGCGGCTGCGGCAGGCTTCGGTGGAACGGCCGCAGGCCGATCAGCGGTTGAGCCGCCGCGCCGCCTAAGGATTAGCCATCGACCGAGCAACGTAAAATTGTAGCGCTGCAAACGGGCGGCTCGCCGGCCGGCTTGTGGTCCCCCACCCGCTGCGCAACCGCGGCAAGGATTTGCCGCTTTTGCTCATCACTGGCCGCCGGCCAGGCAGCGATTTCACCAAGGGTACGGTGGCAACCGCGGCAGATGCGGTTTTCGTCGACAGCGCACCTGCCACTGCAAGGTGAAGCGAGCGTCACAACCATCTCCAGGTCGACAAGGTTTACGACGGCGCGGGTAATGGGCCATCGATCTGGAGCGGCGACTTACACCGCGGGCAGCGGGCGGAAGCTGCGGCGCGATTCAATTGCTCCGGCGGGGGCACTTGTCGCCAAGCAAGGCACTGCGGGCAGTGCATCGCTGGCATCAGCGTGGGCTGGCCGGTTTCGGGATGAATCGCCGGGTATTGGCCACTGGCGGGGAACACCACCACTTGCTTGCTGGCGGTATCAAAATAGACCGCTTGCGGCGGGACAGCGTCCTGAGGATCACCGCAGCCGACGAGGATGGACAGCCCGCTCAAAACAAAAGCGCCGCTCAAGTTGCGGAGCCGGGCGAGTCGACGGTGAGCATTATCGCAGGTCATAAAGTTCATCCTCGCGCTCCGGGTCACCCAGATGGCCATTGCTGACAAACCCGAGCCGGTGCTCCCGCATCAGGGCGTCTTGTTCGGGCATCAGGTAATTGCTACCAGGCACTTCGGTATAGTATTCGTGAGCGCGTGATTCGATATGTCCGTCCAGGAAAGCGACGTTGGCGACGCCTTGATGCCGAAAGTGGATGCTTGGGAAATTATTGCTCGGTGGCTCGAGCAACCAATTTTCTTCAAAGCTATAAGACGGCGGGCTGAAGGTCACGCTGCGGACCTGCGCTGAATCGGCGAAGGCGACGGTCTGATTCGTTTGCGTCACGGCAGCCAGTCGCTGGGCTAGCGGTTTGCGGCTGAGTGTGGCCAGATAATCCGGGGCGGGCCATTCGATGCCTGAGCCGCGCGACAAGTAGGTGCCGTTATAGCCATAGCCCGATACTGGGTTGCCATAACGCACCGCGTCCATTTGCGCGGGCCCGAAATCGGGACATTGGAAAGTGGCATAACTGGTCTCAATAAAGGGCGCCAGTGGGCCGAGCGTGTAATCGACTTGGTTGCTTGGATTGGGTTGGTCGTAGTCCAGCACTCCAAACCAAAATTGGGCTTTTCCTTGCGGCCCGCTGTAGCTGCTGATGTACTGCAACCGATTGGCATCTTCTGAAACGTAAGGCACCAGATGTTCGTTGTGGACGCTCATGTAGTTGTGCAGCGCCAAGACGATCTGTTTGAGATTGTTTTGGCACTGCATCCGCCGTGCGCTGCCCCGGGCGGCTTGAACCGCCGGAAGGAGCAGGGAAACCAAAACGCCGATGATGGCGATCACCACCAGAAGTTCGACCAGGGTGAACGCGGTGCGCGTGCGCAACAACCGTGTCATTGCAAAAACCTATCGCAGGGAGGGAGGAGCGCAGCGGAGAGACTGAGTCAGCCGCGTTGCCAAGGGAACGTATCGACATCGATCACCAGCAACGACGTGCCCCAACCCGAGAGGGCAAATGTCGTCATCACGCGTGGTAGGTCTTCTGACTGATCGCGTCGGAACCGCTCACCGCCTTCTCACCGAACATCGATGTTCAGCAATGGCACTTCGTGTTAGAAGGAGCGTTCCTTGGATCGGACGGGTCGGGAGGAAGTGGACACCGTCGGATCGCGCGACTTACAGCGGCTGGGCCGTCCCGGAATTGCACCGGAGTTCCCTGTTTGCACCCTTGGCTAAGCCGCCAAGTGATGCCACCAAACGTTGCTTTGCGCCGCAGCGGATCGTCCGGTTTCAGACCGTTGGGCCGCTGTGGCACGCTCCACGTTACCCGCGCGGAGCGTGAGCCGGCAAGGGGCGCCGTGCAAAATCGCGCGCCACCGGTCGCCGCGGAGCCGACCTCGCCGCTCCGCAGGGACCTTTGCGGTCGCGTCTCCGGGCGGCATAATTCAGCAGAACGTTTATTCACTCACGATAAGGAATTGGTCATGGCTCTTGTGCCGCTGCGCGTCGTTCTGGATCACGCCGCCGAAAACGATTACGGCGTTGCCGCGTTCAACGTTAACAACATGGAACAGATCCAAGCGATCATGATGGCGGCCGAGGAAACCGATTCTCCGGTCATCATCCAAGCGTCGCGCGGAGCCCGGTCCTATTCGCAGGATGCCTACCTGCGGCACCTGATGCTCGCCGCCGTGGAACTCTACCCGCACATTCCGATCGTGATGCACCAGGACCACGGCAACAGCCCGGCGACCTGCTTGTCGGCGATCGAAAACGGGTTCACGAGCGTGATGATGGACGGCTCGTTGGAAGAGGACGGCAGGACGCCAGCCAGCTATGAGTACAACGTGCGGGTCACTGCCGAAGTGGTCAAAATGGCGCACGCTCGCGGCGTTTCGGTCGAGGGCGAGCTCGGCTGCCTCGGGTCGCTGGAGCACGGCGAAGGCGAACAAGAAGACGGTCACGGCGCGGTCGGCAAACTGAGCCATGATCAACTGCTGACCGACCCCGAGGAAGCGGAGCGGTTTGTTGCCGAAACCAACGTCGACGCGCTGGCCGTCGCCATCGGCACCAGCCACGGCGCTTACAAGTTCACCAAAAAGCCAACCGGCGAAGTGCTGGCGATGTCGCGGATCGAAGCGATCCACGCTCGTTTGCCCAACACCCACCTGGTGATGCACGGCAGCAGCAGCGTGCCGCAAGAATTGCAGGACATCATCAACGAGTTCGGCGGTCAGATCAAACAGACCTACGGCGTGCCGGTGGAAGAAATCCAACGCGGGATCAAGAGCGGCGTGCGGAAGATCAACGTCGACACCGACTGCCGCTTGGCGATCACCGGCGCGGTCCGCAAGGTGCTTGCGCAGGACCCGACGAAGTTCGATCCACGCGATTACCTCAAGCCGGCTCGCGAGGCGATGAAGCAGGTCTGCGTCGACCGCATGACCCAGTTCGGTCAGGCGGGCAACGGCTCGAAGCTCCGCGCCACCCTCGGCGCCAACGCCTAATCAACCGGCTGCGACGCCTTGCAACGTTCTGTTCAGCCGGCACAGGCCGGCGCGATATTCGACTGGCCGCAGTGGGCGCTGACTCACGCCGACGCGCCGGCACTGCTATTTGAGCAGAACGCTGATTGCGATGCGGTGCCTCAGCCGCTGGGCCAACTGAGTTGGGGCCAGCTCGCCGGCCAGGTGCAGCGGCTGGCCAGGCAACTTCAAACCGCTGGGTTCTCTCCCGGCGACCGGCTGGTGCACGCCTCGGGCAACTCCTGTCAGGGCGTGCTGGTCGCTTTGGCCTCGCTGGCCGCAGGTTTAATCGAAGTGCCGCTCGATCCGCTGCTCGATCGGCCAGCGCAGGAACGACTGGCACGTCAGGTCGCAGGTCGCTGGCTACCGGATCCCGATGCGGATGACGGCGGCGACCACGCTCCCCGCGAGGCAAGTCGGCTGCTGGAGGCCCACGTATGTCATCACGTCGATGATCCAGCACTGATCCTGTTTACCAGCGGGACCGGCGGCAAATCGAAAGCGGTGACACTCAGCCGGCGCAACCTGGCCAGCAACGCTGCGGCGAAACTGCGAGCCGTGCCGCAATCGCCCGACGACGTGCGGCTCTGCCTGCTGCCGATCTGCCACGCCTACGCTCGGACCTGCGACTTGGGGACGTGGCTGCTCAGCGGCTGTCGCCTGGCGATCACCAGCGGCTGGGACGGCTGGCAGCGTGTTGCTCCCCATGTGCGACCGACGCTGGTCAACACCGTGCCGAGCTTGGCGATGCGGCTGCTGAGTCAGTGGCCCGCGGCGCCAGCGGCTGCGGAAGAAGTGCCAGCGGAACTGAGCCGGCTGCATCTGCTCGGCTGTGGTGGCGCCGCGTTGCCAGCGGAAGCGTTTGCGGCGTTTGCCCAGCGCGGTGTCGTCGTCATCCAGGGGTATGGGATGACCGAAACCTCGCCGGTGATCTGCTCGGCCAGTCCCGACAACGCTCGGCCGCAGCGGGTGGGACGGCCGGTCGCAGGCTGGCAGACCCGCATCGAGGCCGATGGGCGGCTGTGGGTCCGCGGCGAAGGGATGATGCTCGGTTACTGGAATGATCCCGCCGAGACGGCGCGGCGAATCGTCGATGGCTGGCTCGATACCGGCGATCTGGTCGAGGTCGATCCAGAAGACGGCCAGTACCGGATTCTCGGCCGCGTTGATGACCGGATCACGCTGCCCAACGCGCGAAAAGTCCATCCCGGACCGATTGAACAACGGGTGCTCGGACTCAGCGGTGTGCTGCACGCTCTGCTGGTCCCCAACGACCGGCATCTGGAGCTGTGGATCGACGTGCGGCCGGAACTGCGGCAGCGAAGCGACTGGGAACAGCGGGTCGGCCAGTGGCTGGCCGATTTACCGGCGTGGCAGCGGCCGCGGCGCGTGCGGGTGCTGGCCCGCTCGCTGGCCGAGACTCCCGGCCTGCTGACCCGCAAGGGAAGCCCCGTCCGCACGGCGGTGATCGCGCAGCGCGAAACCTTACTGAGGCCAAGCGAAGCGGGATTCAGCCAGCGGCCGGGCGCACCGCATTGAGTTCCTCATTCATCGCGATCGTCGCCGCGCGCGCCGCTTCTTGCCACTTGCCCGGACCGTAGCTGCCTTGGAACTCTGGCCGCTGGTAGGCGAACAGGATGTTGCGGGAATTATTGACGATCGCGCCGCCGCCGTTGGCATCAAAACCCGCGGCCACATCGGCGGCGGCCCCACCCTGGGCGCCGAAACCGGGAATCAAGATAAAGGCGCCGGGCATCGCGGCACGTAACTCCGCGAGTTGCTCCGGGTAGGTCGCTCCGACCACCGCGCCGACCGGACCATAGCCGCTGGACCCGAGCCGCGACTGATTGGTCCGGGTCACCCACTCAGCTACGCGGCGGTAGATCGACTCACCGTCGCTGACGCGGTCCTGCAAAAAGCCGCCGCCGGGGTTGGAGGTCTTCACCAGCACGAAAATTCCGCTGGCCGTGCCGTCACAGGCGGCGACAAATGGATCAAGACTGTCGTCGCCCAGGTAGGGGCTGACGGTTAAGCTGTCACAGCGCCATGGGCTGGCCGGTCCAAGATAAGCAGCGGCATACGCTTCGGCGGTGCTGCCGATGTCGTTGCGTTTGCCGTCGAGCACCACCAGCAGCCCACTGGCGATCGCGTGCTCGATGACACGGGCTAAGGCGGTCATACCGGCTGGGCCGAGCTGCTCAAAGAACGCCGCCTGCGGCTTAACGACCGGCACCAAGTCGGCCACCGCGTCGATGATCTCGCAACAAAACGTGCGGTAACTTTCGGCTACCGCTGCCCAGTCGTCAGCGATCGCCGGCCGCAGGGCGGGCGGCAGCGACGCGGTTCGCGGGTCGAGTCCGACACAGACGGCGGAGCGGCGCTGCTGGATTGCCGCCGCCAGTCGGTCGGCAAACGAAACGGCCTGGGAGGTTGCAGAGGTCCTGGTGATGGCGCTGCCGGAGTTCATAAGCGTGATTCGGATAGGAAGGAAGGGATGCGGCGGCGATCATCGGCTCGCGGCCGCCGCGGTGCAAGCGGTGCCACTCAGCAAGTTTATTCTCCCAGCGCGTGCCGCGCTCGCAGCCGCTGTACCGTCGCCCCGAGCATCGTGACCGTGATCAGGCTGCTGGTCAGAAAATAAAGCGCAACCAGGCGCAAGTTGCCGATGTTGGCCGGAGCATTGCCGTCGCGGGTCAAGTTGCTGTCCAACGGCAGGGCAAACAACGCCGCAAACGGGCTGGTGACGCCGAGCCAGTGGGTCCAAGCCAGATCGATTTCTAAAATCCTCAGCAGCGCCGTCACCGTAACCGGCAGCGTGTACAGCAGCAGGATCACGGTGTAAGTCGTCATCAAGGCGATCGAGGTCTTGTGCGAAAACGCTGAGCAAAACATCGCGATCACACTGTTGGTGACACACACCATGACCACGATCGCAAACATCAGCAACACGGAAAACCAATTGGACCAATAGCTGTCCACCAAGCCCGCTGCCAGCAATAGCGGCCACAGTAAGAAACAGGTCAGCACAAACGACACGCGAAACCCGACCAACAACTTACCCCACAGGATCTGCCACGACGTAACCGTGCTGGTGATCAACAAGTCGAGCGTTTGCCGCTCGCGCTCGCTGCTGATGCTGCCGGCCAAAAATACTGGACCCACCAGCATGTTGAACACGACGATGTAGACCACAAACCAGGGACAGCGCTGCACATCATAAAACAGCAACCAGGCCATCAGCGGGATCGCCAACAACATGCTGATCTGGATCACCAGCCGCAGCATTAACGTCCCCTGGCTGAAGATTTCGCTGTGAATCTCCTTGTCATAGATCGGGTTGGTGCCATCGGCCATCAACGTCTGCTTCTTCGGCGGGGCAAACAACCGATCGGGAAACTGATCGCGCTGAATCACCAAGCCGACAGCCTGCTCGTTCTCGCGATCCGGATCGATCACTTCCTTGCCTTCGCTGCCAACATCCGGCGGGTAGAGCATCCGTCCGGCGGCATTGCCGCACAGCAGCATCACCGCCGAAATCGCATACGCGGGCACCACCAGCAGCATCAGCTTCAGCCGCAGCTCGCCGCTCCCTTCCAAGCTCCGCCAAAACAGCACACCGAGCATCACCAGCGGCAGGATGATCAGATAACTGACGACGAGCGACGCGCTGGTCCGCGAAAAGTAACTGCTGCAGGCCACGCCGATGGCGCCAAACAAAATGACGGAGATGATCAGGCCAAGATACGCCGCCAACACTTCATACAGACTGACTCCGCCCAGCGGCAGACAGAGCACGATGATCGGCAGCGAGGCGATGATCAGCATGCCGAGGTGGGTCAGCGAAGCGATCATCTTGCCGATCACAATCGCCGCCGGTTTTAACGGGCTAGCCAATAACATCTCATAGGTCGCCCGCTCTTTCTCTCCAGTAATCGCCCCAGCGGCAAAGCTCGGGGCCATCAAGGAAGCGATCACGTACTGGCCAAGAAAAAACAGGTCGACCAACCGCCGCGCCGACGGTGGGCTGGTGGTCAAATCCAGCCGCTGGTCCGCAGGCCAAGCGAGCAGCACCACGCCCGCTAATAAGATTTGATAGATCGCCAACAACAAGAACGCGCGCCCGGTCCGCAAATTAACCAGCAACTCGCGCTGCAGGACCGGGTTTTCGCTGAGGTACATGTTGCCCTCCTCGTTCGAGTTCAGAGTTGGAGTTCAGGCTTTAGCCTGCATCCGGCGTCAACATTCGCAAAAACTCACAGCTTCAGAGCATGTCCACTACTTTACAGCCTAAAACCACGTCTTAAAAAATCTTTGGGTCAAAACGGATGCTGATGTTCGGCTCATGATCGTGAGAACCGGACGCTAACGCGTGCCGGCTGATCGAATTTTGCCGAATCTCAGGTTCTGCGCTGCTTAAGCATCTTCGCTCACTTCACCCAATGCCAGGGCATCAAACAAACCGCAGCAGCGCATAGTTGCGTTTTCCTTTGCGCAGCACCATCACCGTTTCGCTGGCCAGATCGTCCGCCGTCAACTTGCGATTGAAATCCGACACGCGGCGATTGTTCACATAGATCCCGCCTTCGTTGATCGCGCGGCGGGCCTCGCCGGAACTGTTTGACAAGCCGGCTTGCCGCAGGGCATCGACGATCCACAGCCCTTCACCGCTGAGCGCATCGCGGGGACACTCGTTGCTCGGCACATCGGCAAAGATCTCGCTCAACTGGCGGTCGCTGAGCCGGTCGATTTCGCCGCCGAATAGGATCTCGCTGGCATGATTCGCTGCCGCCAATCCCGCCGAGCCATGCACCAGTTCGGTCATCCACGCGGCCAGCCGCTTTTGCGCAGCCCGCTTGCCCGGATCGGCCTGGGTCTGCTGCTGGAGCGATTCGTATTCCTCGCGATCGATCTCCGTTAAGTAGGCGATGCACCGCATCACATCGGCATCTTCAACCCGCAACCAGTACTGGTAGAACGCGTAGGGGCTGGTCCTCTCGGGATCGAGCCAGATCGCACCGGACTCGGTTTTGCCCATTTTGCGGCCATCGGAAGTCGTCAGCAGCGGAGCGGTCAGCCCGTACAACTGCAGCCCGGCCATCCGCCGCCCGAGGTCGATCCCAGCGGTGATGTTGCCCCACTGATCGCTGCCGCCAGCCTGCAAGCGGCAGCCATAGGTTTTCGCCAAGTGGACGAAGTCGTAAGCTTGCAGCAACACGTAGCTGAACTCGGTGTAGCTCAAGCCCGCTTCGCTCTCCAGTCGCGAGCGGACCGATTCACGGCCCATCATCTGGCCGATCGGAAAGTTCTTGCCGACGTCGCGGAGAAACTCGAGATAGCTGTAGTGCTGCATCCAGTCGAAGTTGTTGATCAGCAGCGCCCCGCGGTCGCCATCGAAATCGAGGAACCGCTGCACCTGAGCGGCGATCCCCTCGACGTTTCGCTGCAGATCGTCGGCGTTGAGCAGGTTGCGTTCTTCGCTTTTGCCGCTCGGGTCGCCGATCATTCCCGTTGCACCGCCGACCAAGGCGATCGGCCGGTGACCGGCGCGCTGAAACCGGCGGAGCATCATCAACTGCATCAGCCCGCCGACATGCAGGCTCGTCGCCGTGGGATCAAAGCCGATATAAACCGTTTGCGGACCTTCGCTCAGCAGCTTGTGCAGACCGCTTTCGTCGGTGCACTGATGAATGAGTCCGCGCCAGCGAAGCTCGCTGATCAGGTCGGTAGTGGTGGTCATGAAAGTGGTGGCAACGAGGATGAACGGCGGCGAGCAACGATCGCCTGGGCTAGGGTCAAATCTTCAGGTTGTGTGATTTTGAGGTTTTCGGCCGAGCCGGGAACCAGGGTGACTGGAACTCCGCTCCGCTCGACCATTTCGGCATCGTCCGTCACGGGCCGACCGCGCCAGCGATCGTAGGCGGCGACCAGCAAATCGAGGCGAAAAACCTGCGGCGTGAGCGCTTCCCATAACTCCGTGCGATCGACGGTCACGATTCCCGCGGAGGTCCGCCGCTTGATCGTGCCGCGAATCGGAGTCGCCAAAATCGCCGCCCCTGAGTTGTAGGCCGCGGCGGTCACCGCGTCGATGTCTTCGCGGGGAACCAGCGGGCGAGCCGCGTCGTGCACCGCCACAAATTGCGGGACGGCAGCCGGAGCAGCCGCCGCCAAACGCTGCACTTCGGCCAGCCCGGCGCGCACGCTGTCGTAACGCTCCTCCCCACCCTCGACCAGCCGCAGCCCCAACTCCGCCGCCGCGCCGGCAACTTGCGAGCGATCATCCGGCCGGATTACCAGCACGATCTCGCCGATCGCCTCGCCCTGCCGCAGCGCCTCGACGGCACAGCGCCAAATCGGCCGATCGCCCAGTGACGCGAGCACCTTGTTCTCACCGCCGCCAAACCGCCGGCCGCGACCGGCAGCAACCACGATGGCGGTTACGGATTGGGATGGTAGTTCGGGATGGGGCGGCACGATGGTCAGCGGTGGGTCTCCGGGAGCGGGTTGCGGGTAGCGGGCTGCGGGTAGCGGGTTGCGGGTTGCGGGTTGCGGGTTGCGGGTAGCGGGTAGCGGGTAGCGGGTAGCGGGTAGCGGGTAGCGGGTAGCGGGTTGCGGGTTGCGGGTTGCGGGTTGCGGGTGGACGGTGAATGGGGGACGGTGGCTCTGAAACTAAACGCAGCCCGTGGATCTCGCAATCGGTTACAGTATTTAAGAGCATGCCCTGTTGCAGCGAACCTCTAAGCAGCACGGAACATGATATTCGGAGAAGTTCAATCAGCCGGCACGCGTTAGCGTCCGGTTCCCACAAACCATCGGCCGCCCAGCGGTAGACGATCTGACGGAAAAAGCTCTGACGGAAAAACTTAGGTTGGCAGATGAGCAGCTACTGCGGTGTTGCCTCAACTACGACCGCGCCACGCCACCGAACGGCCCAGCAAGCGATTCAGCAGCGCAATCCACTGCAGCGCAATGAACAGTGCGACGGCAAGCGTGTGAAACAGCACGCCTTGCCACGACTGCTGAAACTGCCGCACCGCCAGCGCTCGCGGCAGATGCGCCGCAATCAAGGCAAGCACCGCCACCGCGGCCGCGGCGGGCTCGCCCAACATCACGGCCAGGACGAGCGCGATCCACGGCAGCACCGCTCCGCCAAGCAGAATGGTGGTGAAAGGCACGATCAATCGTGGTGAAGCGATCCCCTCGCTTGCGTTCTTGAGCAGCCCACGCAGCACTTGACTGGCGCTGCGGTACATTCGGCACGAAGCGAGCGGTGTGCCGTCGACGACGTCGGTTGACAAACCGGTCTCACGATAGGCTGCCGGCAACTTGAGCCCGTCATGCCGCGAGCTGCGGATCGCGGCGTGCGTCCCGGCTTGCTGGTAGTCCGCTCGCCGGGTGACGAACAATTGCCCACAGCCAGCCGCATAGGCACGCTGGCGACTTTGCCGCATCCGCGCGATCGGCAGGAACCCGAGCAGAATAAAGTGCATCAGCGGGATCAGCCATTTTTCCAGCCACGTTAGCGTGAGTTGGTGCGGGAACGCGCTCAGCAGCGCCGCTTCGTGCGTGTTCTGATAAGCGATCAAACGGCGGAGGGCATCGCTACGCAATTGCACATCGGCATCGATGAACACCAGCCGGTTGTACTTCGCGGCCTGAGCCAACTGATGGCAAGCAAACTGTTTTCCGTTCCAATCGGCCGGCAGCGGCTGACCGGCGATCAGCCGCACACGCTCGTCGTCGGCCGCGATTTCGCGGACAATCTCGGCAGTCGCATCGCTGCTGTGATCGTCGAGCACGACGACTTCGAGCTGCACGGCTTGTGACTGCAGCGCGGCGCGGACGCAGTCACCGATCCCCGCCGCTTCATCGCGGGCGGGAATCAGCACCGAAACCTGCTCTCGGCGGCGGCCGGTCAACGGCTCATCCGGCGGCGGCTGAAACAACTTGCGGTTGCCCAAGAACATCAGGGCAGGAATCGCTGCGGAAGCGAGTCCGGCCAGAGCGAGCGTCATGCTGAGTGTCATTAAAACCGGTCGCCATGTTCAGGAACAAACGGCTTGCCGGTCAGCCAGCACTTCCACCGCCGCATCCAGTCGTACAGCCCGCCGGCTCCGCCGCGGCCCAGCAGCAGCGGTTGAAATGCCGCGGCATCGCGTGCGATTACGCTCTGCGCGAGCTGGTCTTGGGTCTGACGCAGACCGCTTTCCAGCCGTGCATTCCAAGTCGGCTTATCCCACGTATCAGCCTGTGTCGGTTCGAGCGGCTGGCCAAACCTCACCAGACACAGCGGCAGACGTTCGTGCCAAAATACGTACTCCATCGCCAGCGGAATCACACGACCGCACTTCAGTTTCGAGCACAGATGCGCCAGCCCGGGCAGCAGCGGCTGGCTGCGGTCGCGCACGTCGCAAAACCGGCCTTCGGGGGTGATCCACAGCGCTGACTGTGCGTCCCCTAAGATCGCCAGGCTGGTCTGCAAGAATGCGGCGGCGCCGGAGGCGCTTTGCAGGTCGACGCCGTAAAAGCCGAGCTTGGCAAAGACCTGATACTGCTGCAGCGCGGCCGCATCGATCGGCGCAAAGAACTGCCGCGGGGTGAAGAGCTGAGCGTTAAGGTAATGCGCGATCAGCGGATCAAACCAGGCAGGGTGATTGGAGTACACGATTGTCGGTTCGCCGGTCGGCTCGCCGCTGGGCCAGTAACCCTGGCGGTGCACGCCGATGCAGTGAAAGTGCCGCCTCAGGTAAGGGGTGAGAAACGCATGAAAACCGCTCTGAAACCACTTGGGAACCGCTGGGACTTCGCCGGCTTGCGCGCGATTTCGGCCTCGCCGCGCGGCTCGAACCGCTTCCCCCGCGCCTGCCGACTGGGGCACCGCCGTTGCCTCGGTCGCCAACGCGCGGGGCTGCTTCTTGGAGCCATCCTCGGTCAAGACGACACCGCCGCACGAGCCGGAGTTTTCAGCACACCGCGCTGCACATCGGTGTCGAGCGAGTCGGCGGCGATCCAACCGCTCATCAACACCATCGGCATGCCCGGTCCCGGATGTGCCGCTCCGCCGGCCAGATACAGGCCGGCGATGTCCTTGCGGCGATTGCCCGGCTTGAACGCGCCGAGGAACTTGCCGTGGCTGGCCAGCCCGTAGATCGCACCGTTGAGCACGCGGTAGCGATGGTGAATCCCTTCGGGTGTGAGCGACGCTTCGTAAGCGATCGACTCGCGAATCCCCTCCAGCCCGGCGGTTTGCTCAAGCTTGTCGAGGATCACTTCGCGGTACGCTGGCAACATCGCCTGCCAATCGTGGCCCGGACGCAGATACGGCGTGTGAACGAGCACGTACAGCGCCTCGCAGCCGTCGGGCGCGACTTCCGGTTCGCTGATCGCCGGGGCGCAAACATAAGCCGTCGGATCGGGCGCGGGCTCGCCGCGGCGGTAGATGTAATCGAACTCTTCCTCGGGATCGCGGGAGAAGACGAAGTTGTGATGCAGCAACTGGTCGTAGCGGCGATTGAGTCCCAGATACAGCACCACGCCGCTGCAAGCCGGTTCGGCCTTCGGGTACTGCTTGGCGAAGCGACCCGCCTTGGGCGTGCTGGCGAGTAGTTCACGGTAAGTGCGGACCGCATCACAATTGCTGATCACCGCATCACAGGCGATCCGCTCGCCGCCGACGAGTGTGACCCCGACCACCCTCGCTGTACCGCCGCGGGTTTCCGTCGCAATCTGCTGCACGTCGCAACCCGTGCGAATCTCCACGCCGAGTTCGTGAGCGAGTTTCTCGAGCGCTTCGGGCACCGCCCGTGTGCCGCCGATCGGATACCAGATCCCTTCCTGCGTCTGCATGTGTGCGATCCCACACAGCACCGCCGGGGAGGCCAGCGGCGAGGAGCCGACGTACTGCGTGAAGTGGTCCATCATCTGCGCGACGCGTTCGTCGGGCACGTGTGAGCGGACGACTTCGGCGACGCTTCGTCCCATTCGCAAGGACAGCACGTCCTTGAGCACGGCGGCCGAAAACGCGCCGCCGATCTGCATCGTGTCACTCAGCCCACCGATCGACTTCCAAAAGAAAAAGCGCTCGGAAACGCCGTGCAACTGCTCGCTGATCCCGATGAACTTTTCGTAGCCCACGCTCGAGCGGCTCGAACCGGTAAACGCATCAAGGTTCCGCTTCATCGCCCGAACATCGGCGACGAGGTCCAAAACCGAGTTCTCTGCGGGTGTCGCGCCTTCGAAGAAACACCGCCACTGCGGATCGAGCGGCACGAGGTTGAGATAATCTTGCAGCTCACGTCCCGCTTCGGCAAAGACTCGCTTGAGCACCCCTGGCAAGGTCAGGATCGTCGGCCCCATGTCGAAGCGATAGCCCGCGGCAGCGTGCTGAGCCGCCTTGCCGCCAACCCAATCGTTCTTGTCGAGCAGCGTGACGCGGTGTCCACGGGCCGCCGCGGTGCAAGCGGCGCTCAGGCCCGCAAGTCCTCCACCGACGACCACCACACGCAACGGAGCACCGGTTGGCTGAGCGATCACAGAAGTGGTCCTGAAAATCCTGAAGGAAGAATCGTTAGCGGCTCGCGCCAACGCTAGATCAAAGTAAGCAGCGCTGAGTATGGCATTCGTCAAAATTCAATCAGCCGGCACGCGTTAGCGTCCGGTTCGCACGAACCATGAGCTGCACAGCGGCGACAGATTTAACCAAAAGACTTATCCCGACCTGAGTAGTAGGCAGGCTCCGTCTGCCATGACTCGCTGAGTCCAATTTGACGGCGGTCTGCTCTGCGCTGCAAGGCGGTTCTTAGTCGCCGACCGCTCCGCCGGCCCGAGTTTCTCGGCGAGGTTCGATCGCGGAGCGATCGACCACTCTGTCGCCGGTCGGAGCCCTAACGGCCATGCAACAGCTTCAACGCTCGCATCAGCCGCGCCGCATCATTTGCTTGCCGGGGCCGTAGATGCAGGAACAGCCGTCCATGGTGCCGAGCGATCACCTTGGGCCGCGTCATCGCCAACAGCCCCTCAGCACCCCGCGTGACGCCAAACCCACTGTCTCCACACCCACCAAACGGCACCCGCGGGTCAGCGGTGGGAAAAATCACGTCGTTGATCGACACATGCCCAACGTCCAGCCGCTCTGCCAGCGACCGCGCCCAACTCGCCTCGCCGAAAATCGCTGCGGCCAGCCGGTAGCGGCAGCAATTGACGAGCTGAACCGTCTGCTCATCGTCGTGGGACTGCAAGATCGTGGCCACCGGAGCAAAGACGTCTGCCGACGCGATCGGCCAAACCGCTGCTGCGCCGTCGATGATCGTCGGCCGCATCTGCTCGCTCGCGATCGCTACCGCGCCGGTTGCAGGACTAAGAATGTTCACACCCCCGCGGGACAGCGCTTCTGCGATCACCGCGCGAGCCGCCGCTTGAGCGGAAGGATGCAGCGACTGGGCCGGAGCATCACCCAGGCGAGCCCGGAGTCGCTCGACAAGCGAACGATGCTGCTGGGGATGGACGATGATCCGTCGCGGTCCAATGCAGGTCGCCCCGCCATTGAACGTCAAGCCAAATGCGACGGCGTCAGCGACTCGCCTGAGATCGGTTCCCGGTCCGACGATTAGCGCATCGCAACCGCTGAGCTCCATGATCGACGGGGTGAGCGTGCTTGCGCAGTGCGTCATCACGCTGCGACCAGTCTGCGCGCTGCCGGTCAAAACCACCAAGTCGATGCCCTGCTGGATCCGCTCGATCGCGGCCTGAGGAGCCGAAGGGAGCAGCCGCAGCGCGTCCTCAGGCACTCCGGCCTGATGAAAGGCAGCGATGAGCAACTCAGCCGCCCCTTCACAGCCCGGCGCCGGTTTGAGCCACACGTGATTGCCCGCGGCAAGCGCCTGCGCCACCTGCACCCCGGGCAACAGCAGCGGATAATTCCAAGCCGCAAGAACTAGCACCTCGCCCAGCGGCACACGCTGCACTTCGCTGCGCACGCCCCACAACCACAGCGGCCGCCGCCAACCACCGAGCGTGCGTGGCCGCAGCAACTTTGCACCGCGGCTGCCGATGAATTTCAAAGCGGCGCACAGCGGCAACAATTCCGCTGAGATGGTCTCCACCGGATCAGTCCGCTGCGGCGATGTGCAGGCCTCCACCAGCCGTTCCGCAAGTTCAGCGATGCCATGCCGCGTGCTCGCCACAATGCGGCAACGCTCACGATGCGACCACTGCGTCCACTCCGCCTGGTCGCCGGAGGACATCTGACTCACGCTCTGCTCCCCAAAAAACGGCAGCATAACAAAGTTGCAGCCCCAGCTTCAGCCTGCCCGTTGGAGTTCAGCGGGTTCGGGTCACTACTGGTTCTAAGGAAAACGATATTGCTGTTAGCCGCGACGTACGAGACTCTGCCATGGTAAAACTTGCAAAGCACCTTGGCAGAGCGTCCACCGATCGCGTACGGGATCATGGGTTTGCCGCCGACCGGGAATGAACGCGAATGCTGACCGGCGAATGGACATCAACAATAACCTTGTTCAACACCGTGAAATGTGTTTGAAACCAGTCTCGCAGCTTTGCTCCGCCGAAGATCCGCGGGATCCGGTTGACATTGGCCGTGCGGTTGATCAGGCCGCGGATCGACTGTGACGCATCACCACAGAAGATCTCAATTTCCTGGCCATCGTCTCCAAATTCACTGGCCTGTGCCGCTGGTACGTTGAAAAATCCTTTGCTGAAATACGTCGGTTGCAACGTGAATTCAAATGAGTCAACCGGGATCAGTGGCTCCTGCAGCGCATCCGTGAGGCTGAGGGCACCGCGTCTGGCTAATCCGTTCCAAGCTGGACGTAGAACCGCGATGACGTTATCCTCCAATCCGGCCGCCAGATTGACATGAAACTGACCATAGTGCAGGAGCCCATTGTCAGGTAGCACCATGATGTCGACGGCCGTGCCTGATCGCAGGCATTCACTGATTAGCGAATGAAGTTTCAGATTGGTGCTTTGTGTTTCGCTGGGCTTCCTGTATCCGTACATTCTCTTCTGCAGCGGACGAGTCGTCTTGCCAACGTACATGACCTCGCCATCACATATAAAAGCATAGAGCACATTGCTATCGGTCGAAAAACGAGCCAGATTGTACGTCAGTTCGTGAGCTTCAAACTGCCAATGGCCAGCAAACTGAAATCCAATTTCAATCAAACGGTGCATGGTAACTAAATCCTTGTCGATACAGGCATGTGGTCGATACGCACGAGCTTCGGAATTTAATGGTCATTGAACGTCCCCCTGGATGATTCATGCAGCGATGGCGCCCGCAGCAGGCTCACTCCACCGATTTCGCATCTGCCGGCTGAAATTTTCGATGCATCGTAACATTTCCATGTCCACCAGCAGGTACAATCACCGTTCTGCTTTTTAGTGATTCTCGGCTGCGTCAGGAGAAGTGTCGATGAAATGCACCCATCAACGGCTGGCCACTCAGGGTTGTTCGATTCTGATCATGTTGCGTCCGCGTCTGTGTTTCGCGTTATGGCTGTTTGCAAACCTGATTCTCCAGCCATTCGATGCTTCGGCGGCAGAGTTGCGACTGCGTTTTATCTATGACGGCGATCCGCCCGTTCCAAAACCAATCGTTGTCAACAAAGACAAAGAATTCTGTGGTGAATTTAGGCTAATCGACGAACGGCTGTTGGTGCATCCTGAGAATCGAGGCATCCAGAACGTCGTGGTGTATCTGTTTACAGGTCGCGGTGGAACCAAGATTCCCGCGGTCCCGCCCCGAAATCAGGAAGTCGAACTGACAGCCGAAAATTGCCGGTTTAATCCACGCATCCTCGTTGCTCAATCAGGAGATACGCTGGTTTTTACACAAAATTGCGTGGTCATCCACAACTTGAATATCAACTTCTTCAGTAATCCAGCAATGAGCCCCTACGGACCGCTCAGGGCGCCTAAGCGATACCATTTGGCTCGCCCCGAACCGGCTCCCATACCCCTGGAATGCAACATTCATCCGTGGATGAAAGGATATCTAGTATTGCTGGAACATCCGTATGTGGGTGTCAGCGATGCCAACGGCCAGGTTGTGATTAAGGGGTTGCCCGACAATTCGGAGCTGCTATTTCGAGTGTTCCACGAGGCGATCAAAGTGCCGCTGAACGTCAGTGTAGATGGTACTGAAACGACCTGGGAACGGCGGCTGTTCTCTGTCAGGACCACTGATGGCGTGACGGATCTCGGTCCCGTATTGCTGAAACCCACAGCGTTTAGCGACTAGCGGTGCTGGCCGTTTCCCTTTAAATCCCGGGGATGGGTAGTAGATCATGGCAAAGCATATCGCCCTGCTTGGCGATTCGATTTTTGACAACAAGACGTATGTTCCAGGCGGCAAGTCGGTGCATGAACACCTGATTGCGCTGATTCAGCCGTCTGATTCCGCTTTTCTCGTCGCCGTCGACGGGGCGGTGATCAGTTCGGTTCTGCGTCAGATCGAGAGGATTCCCGAATCGACCACGCACCTCGTGCTGAGCGTCGGTGGTAACGATGCATTGTATCTGCGGGCAACCGTGATGGGTGAATCGAGTCACAGCGTTCATGCTTCACTGACGAAGATGAAGGCGGCTGTGAAAACCTTTCAGACCGAGTACGAGGGTTTGATTCATCAACTGCTGGCGCATGATCTGCCTTTAACCGTCTGTACGGTCTACGACGCCATTCCGGGACTGGATGACGCTTCGCTCGCAGGACTCGCAATGATCAATGACATCATCACTCGTACTGCGTTTGGGAATTCGATCGACTTGATCGACCTGCGGATCATTTGCAGCGAGGTGAGTGATTACTCAGATATTTCGCCGATCGAGCCGTCGCACGCAGGCGGGGCGAAGATTGCCGCAGCGATTCTCCGCTCGCTCTCAAGTGGGCCGGCGGCCAGTCGAGTGACTGGCTGAATACCGGCAACGTGTTGGGCTTCGAGCGCTCACACGCGGCGGGCGGATTGAATTAGAATCGCAGGTAACGAAGCTGGCCACGCCGGCCGATCGTTCTTCCCCGAATCCCGGTCCCAGCGGCAGACGCGACCACGCCGCCGTGCGGGCCGCTCGCCGCTTTCTGTTCTTCGAGATACCACCATGAAATACATCTGTCCGAACGTTTTTGTCCTCCAGCGTTTGACCGTCGCAGCCATCGTCATCTGCCTCATCGGTTTTGTTGCGGCCGCGGCCGCGGCCGCGGCCGCGGCCGTTGCCGACGACGAACCGGCGGACCAACCCGCCGCGGTCGAAGCGGCTGAGGCTGCACCAGCAGAAGCTCCGCTAGAAAAGTCGGCTGAGGAAAAGGCCGCAGAGGAAGCCAAGGCCGCTGAAGAGGCCAAAGCCGCCGCGGACAAAAAAGCCGCCGAAGAGAAAAAAGCTGCGGAAGAGAAAAAAGCTGCGGAAGAGAAGGCCGCGGCAGAGAAAAAGGCTGCCGAAGCCAAAGCAGCCGCTGAAAAGCAGGCCGAGATGGAGCAGCAGGCAAAGGAAGAACAGGAAAAACAAGCCGCGGCAAAGCTGTTCCCCGATCCGGGCCTCGAAGCGGCCGTGCGCGCCGAAGTGTACGAGAAACGGTACAACCAAGAACCGCTGACCGCCGAGGATGTCAAAAACATCTCGCGCGTCGTCGGCCGCGGCAAGGAAATCAAAAGCCTTGCCGGGTTGGAGCACTGCGTTGCGGTGATGCTGATCGACTTGGCCGATAACCAAATCGAGGACTTGGCCCCGATCGCTAAACTCACCCGCCTGCAGTCGGTGACGCTGGCCAACAATCAAATCAAGGATCTTGCGCCGCTCAAAGAGTTGACCGCAATGCAGTTGTTGGACCTCTCGGGTAACCAGGTGAGCGACCTGGCGCCGCTGGCCGAGATGAAGAATCTTCGCACGCTGTACGTGGCCAAAAATGCCCTGGAGACGCTCGAGCCGATCGCGGAACTGTCGAAAATCTGGTCGCTCGATGCCTCGGCCAACAAGCTCACCAAGCTCGATCCGGTCGCGAAACTCTCGTGGCTGACGATGCTCGATGTGCGGCAGAACGCCATTGAGTCGCTGCAGCCGCTGACGTCGCTACGAGAACTCGACTTCTTGCTGCTCAGCGGCAACCAGGTCACCGACCTGACGCCGCTGGTCGAGATGTGTCGGGCTGACGCCGAAGGGGAAAAGCGATTTGCGCCGTATCTCAAGCTGTACGTCGGTGAAAACCCGCTCAGCGATCAGGCCAAGGGCGAGCAGCTCGACGAACTGAAGAAGCTCGGCGTGAAGGTTTTTAACGAGTAAGCGGCGGCAAAGTAGTAGGCACTCTCCGAGTGCCGTGACCCTCCAAAAGCTGTGCTTTTTAACGGCAGGCAACGGACGGCGTCGTGAGAACCGGACGCTAACGCGTTCCGGCTGATTGAATTTTTCCGAAGTTCATATCCGGTGACGGTTCACGAGGGAGCGGCTTCGGGGGCTTCGATTTCGACCAGCAGGATGATCATAATGTCGCTGCCGGAAAACGAACTCATCGGCCCGCCGCTGCCGCCGTGCGAGGAGATATTGCCGGTCACCGACAGGACTCGGGCACCGCTGCGGCGGATCCAGCGATTGATTTCTTTCTCCAACTCAGGACGCTCGCTTTCGATACTTTTGAAGATCTTGATCTGTTGCATTCTGAGTCCAAGGGGTATGAAGAGGCGGTCCGCGGTGCCGGCCAAATAGCTGCCAGCACCCGGAAACCAGTTTGCTTCACGAACCTCAGCTTTCCAACCCCCGCATGACCAAGCACGACACGACGCCGGGGGATGATCTCCGAGTGGACCCGACGATCCCGCGTGATCAGATCGCGGAAGAGTACTTCGCCCTGCTGCCGTTCACGCCCTATCCGGTCCAGGAAGAAGCGCTGCTGGGCTACTTTACGAGCGACCAGGGCGTGTTGGTGTGCGCCCCGACCGGCACCGGAAAGACGCTGATCGCCGAAGCGGCGGTCTACGAAGCGCTCCGCACCGGCACGCGGATGTACTACACCACGCCGCTGATCGCATTGACCGACCAGAAACTCGATGAGCTCCGCAGCTCGGCGGAGCGTTGGGGTTTTGGTGCTGATTCGGTGGGCTTGGTGACCGGCAACCGCACGGTCAACCCCGACGCGCCGGTGCTGGTGGTGGTCGCCGAGATCTTGCTCAACCGGTTGCTGAACCGTGAAGCGTTCGACTTTTCAGGCGTCTCGTCAGTGGTGATGGATGAGTTTCACTCGTTCAATGACATGGAACGCGGCGTCGTCTGGGAGCTGACTCTCGGCTTGTTGCCAACGTCGATTCGCACCTTATTGCTCAGCGCCACGGTCGGCAATTCGGTCGAGTTCACCGCCTGGTTGCAACGCGCGCACGCCCGCCGGCTGACGCTCGTGCAAGGCACGCAGCGAATTGTGCCGCTGCAATTCGAGTGGGTCGAGGATGAACTGCTCGCCGATTTTGCGGAAAAAATCGCGGCCGGAAATGAAGTCGATCGCCGCACGCCAGCGTTGTTTTTCTGTTTCAACCGCTCGCTTTGCTGGACGACGGCAGAGATGCTGCGCGGCAAAAGCCTGATCGATAAGGCGCGGCAAGCGGAACTGGCCGAGTACCTCAACGCAGCGGACATGAGCGAAGGGGCCGGGCCGAAGCTCAAACAGATTCTGATGCGCGGCGTCGGTGTGCACCACGCCGGGATCTTGCCGCGGTACCGGCGAATGGTCGAAGAGCTGTTCCAGCGCAAGCTACTGAGCATCTGTGTCTGCACCGAGACGCTCGCCGCGGGCATCAACCTGCCGGCCCGCAGCGTCGTGCTGCCGAGTTTGCTCAAGGGGCCGCGCGGCAAAAAGAAGATGGTCGATGCGGCGACCGCGCACCAGATCTTCGGCCGCGCCGGCCGACCGCAGTTCGACGCCAGCGGCTATGTCTACGCGCTGGCGCATGAGGACGACGTCAAAATCAATCGCTGGCGGGTGAAGTACGATCAAATCCCCGAGGACACCAAAGATCCTGGGCTGATGAAGGCCAAAAAGCAGCTCAAAAAGAAGATGCCCAAGCGGCGGACCGATGAGCAGTACTGGACGCAGCAGCAATTCGACGCGCTGCGCGAAGCGCCGTCAGCCAAGCTCGCCAGCCGCGGACGCTTGCCGTGGCGGCTGCTGGCGTACATGTTGCTCAAGTCGCCCGAAGTGCAGTTGCTTCGCGATCTGGTCGGCCGCCGGCTGTTGGATCCCAAGGCGCTGGAAGAAGGCCGCCGCGACCTGAACCGGATGCTGATCACGCTCTGGACCGCCGGTTATGTTGAGCTGGAACCGAAGCCGCGGTTCAAATCATCCGCCCCGGCCGCCAAAGCCAAGTCGGCGGCGGAGCCGGAGCAGCCGGCCGGCTTGTTCGGTGAACTGCTCGCTAAGAAACGCGCCGAAGAGAACCACACGCAGGCCGATGCGGCCGCTGAGCCGGCGGCGAGCGAAGGCAATGCGGATCGTGGGTATGAGCTCGATGATTATCGGCCCGAGTTTGCCCATCCGACGGAGCGGTTGCCGTGGCTGGTGCAGATGCGAAGCGTCCATCCATTGTACGGCGTTTACCTGGCTGACCAACTGGCGATCGCCGATCCTGAGGAGCGGATCTTAGCGTTCGAAAGTGTGCTGGATGTGCCCGGCACGGTGGCACGCTGCGTGCGTGTCCCCAATTACGAACAAATGCCCGCGGGCACGCTTGCTAAGTCGCGGCTCGACCCACGGCTGTTGCAGCTCGGCCTGGCGACGGCGGCGGAACTCGGCAGCCCCAGCGGCGACGAAGATGAAGAGGTTACCGATCGCGGATTCGGTCGAGTGATGTTCGACGAGCCGAAGGTCTGGCCGCTGACGCTCGGTGAAAAGATCTACCGGCTGTTTCAGGCCGATTATCCGTCGGTGCATGATGTCAGCGTGCGGCCGGTCTGGATCGCTGGTGAGCTGCGGGAGTTCGGCTTCGACTTCAACAAATACGTCACCAGCCGCGGCTTACAGAAGGAAGAGGGCATCCTGTTCCGGCACCTGCTGCGGTTGATCCTGCTGCTCGACGAGATGGCCAACATCCCACCGCTGGAGACGACGGTCGAAGAGTGGGAGTACCAGCTCGACGACTTAGCCGAGCAACTAACCCTCGCCTGCCGCCGCATCGACCCGCAGAGCACCGACGAAGTCCTAGAGACCGGTCTGGGCGGCGACGAACTGGCAAAGATTAAACGCCGCAACGTCAAATAGACGCCCCTGCCGCTCTAAATTGTTGGTTATCCGAACCGCTGAGGACCTCTCCCAATACAAGCCCGAAGCGCAAGCGAGTGCACCTCTTGCGCATGACAAGCCCGAAGCGCAAGCGAGTGAAAATTCCGCATCGCAAGCAAGCGAGAACAAACATCCCACCATGCCCGGCGCCCAATTCAACACCGACGTACCCATTGCATACTTTCTGACCTGGACGACCTAAGGCACGTGGCTTCCCGGTGATGAAAGAGGTTGGAATCGCAAGCATGATGGCAAGATACAAGAGCCGAACCCCGAACTCCAAGCTGCAGCCCGCAAGGCGATGACTGAGTCGGAATTCTACCTTGATGAATCCCATCGGACCGTTGTCAAAACAACCATTGAGCAACATTGCCATATTTGTGGTTGGCACCTTCACGTCGCCAATCCACGAACGAATCACGTTCATGTGGTCGTTACAGCCCGTGGCTATGCTCCACATGTCGTTCGCGATCAACTAAAGGCGTGGTGCACACGCAAGCTCAAGGATGCCGGAATTGTTCGAGAGAACATGTGGAGCGAAGGTGGCAGCAAACGGAGCATTAATACATTAGAGGAACTTGACCGAGTCATCTTCTACGCATCGGAAGGTCAAGATCGAAAGAGCCGAGATGCCTGATAGCAACCTACAAGCCCGAAGCGCAAGCGAGTGAAAACAGGTGTGCGCATTTGATTGCAATTCCGGACGGTCACTCGCTTGCGCTTCGGGCTTGTATTGGTTCGGGCGGTCACTCGCTTGCGTTTCGGGCTGGTGTTAAACCAGCTCTTGGCGACTGGGAGTTTGTCTCTGTTGGTCGGCAATCCTCGCAGGTCGGCGCTGGACGAAGGGTTCATCTTCCAAGTCGAGTAGGAAGCTCGCAGCGCGACCTCCTTCTTGGCCCAGCTGAACTTCGCAGCTTGGAAAGCGACGCTCGTGCTACGGCGGCTGCGCAACCTCGGCGTCACTTCCGCAGGCAGGAGAGGAAGGCTGGGTCGACGACTGCGAAAGCGGTTTACAGTCCGCCGAAGCGGCGGTGGCGGGCGGCGTAGTCGCCGATGGCGGTCAGGTAATCAGCCTGCGAAAACTCGGGCCACGCCTTGGGGGTCACCCATAATTCGCTATAGCTGATCTGCCACAGCAGGAAATTGCTGACCCGCAGCTCCCCGCCCGTGCGAATCAACAGGTCGGGGTCAGGCAGGCCGGCAGTGTACAGGCGGCTCTCGATCCGCGCTTCGTCGACCTGCTCGGGAGTCAACTTCCCCTCCGCGACATCGCGGCAGAGCTGCCGCACCGCGGTGGTCAGCTCATCGCGGCCGCCGTAGTCGATCGCCAGCACGAGTTGCGTGCCGCGGTTGGCTGCCGATAACGCCAGGGTCGTATCGATCTCCTTCAGCACACCTGCCGGCAGGCGGTCGCGGCGGCCGATCACCCGCAGCCGCATCCCCTGGTCCATGATCAATTGCCGCTCTTCGATCAGGTATTGCTCCAGCAACGCCATCAGGAAGTCGAGTTCTTCCTGAGGTCGCTTCCAGTTCTCGCTGGAGAGGCAGTAGAGCGTGATCGCTTCCAGCCCCAGTTGCACGGATGTTTCACAGACCATCCGCACCGTGTCGACTCCGCGGCGGTGGCCCTCGATCCGCGGCAGCCCCTGTTGCTGCGCCCAGCGGCCGTTGCCATCCATGATGATCGCGACGTGCCGTGGGCGACTGGCCGATGGGAAATCGCCCAGGAGCGGTTCGTTGCCGGCAAGCTCGCGCGGCACGGCTGGCGGGTCTGAATTATCCAACCCCCTGCATCTCCGGCAGCGGAGGCGCCTGGGCAGTGAAGATCGTCTGCTTGCGGTCGGGACCGACGGACAGGATGCCTACCGGGACACCCACCAATTCTTCAATGCGGCGGACGTAGGCCAGCGCTAGCGGCGGGAATTCATCTTCACCGCGGGCGTCATCGACCGCGTCGCTCCAGCCTTGCAGCGTCTCGTACACCGGCACACACCGCCGCAGTTCATCGGCGCTGCTGGGCAGACGCTGGATCTGCTGGCCATCGAGCTCGTAAGCGACACAGACCTTGATCTCGTCGAAGTGGCTGAGCACGTCCATCATCATCAGCGCCAACTGAGTGACGCCGCTGAGCCTGGCGGTGTAACGCACGGCGACGGCATCGAACCAGCCACATCGCCGCGGGCGTCCGGTCGTCGTGCCGAACTCGCGACCGAGCTGCCGGATCTTCTCGCCGGTCGCGTCGGTCAGTTCGGTTGGAAACGGCCCACCGCCTACTCGACTGCTGTAGGCCTTGCAGACCCCGATCACGGTGTCGATCCAGCGTGGCGGCACACCGGCGCCGGCGCAGACGCCGACTCCGCTGCTGTTGCTGCTGGTGACAAACGGGTAGGTGCCGTGGTCGATGTCCAGCAGCGCCCCTTGAGCCCCTTCAAACAGCAGGTTTTGTCTCTGCTCGCAGGCGTCGAGCAGGAAATCGGTGGTGTCGGCGATCATCGGGCCAAGCCGCCGGGCCCAAAGGGTACAGAGTTCGACCACAGCAGTCGGCTGAATTGTCGCCAGGTCCTCCTCGCTCGCTCCGAGCGACTGCAGGATGGCAACTTTCTGCTCGGCCACTGCCGCCACCCGCTCATCACGTCCTGCGGCGACCAAATCGGCCACGCGGATCGCGTGGGTGCGACCGACTTTGTCGCGGTAGCAGGGACCGATGCCGCGGTTGGTCGTGCCGATCGATTCACCACCGACCTTTTGGGCATTGATCACGCGGTCTTCGATCATGTGCCAGGGCATCACCAGGTGCGCCCGTTCGCTGATCTTCAGACGCTCCAGTACCGGAACGCCGCGCGCCACCAGACCGTCGATTTCGTCGATCATCGTCGACGGATTGATCACCACGCCGGGCGTGATGACGTTGTCGACGTCCGCGTGCAGGATGCCGCTGGGAATGTGGTGCAGCTTGTAGGTCTCCGCGCCATTGACGACGGTGTGGCCGGCGTTGGCACCACCCTGGTATCGCACCACGACATCGAAACGGGGTGCCAGCAGGTCGACCAGTTTACCTTTGGCTTCATCGCCCCACTGCAGTCCAATGATACAAGTACCGGTCACCGGTTGATTCTCTAAAGCGAGGTCGGAAAAAACGTGAATGGCTTAAGGGATCGAGAGTCGATGGTGCGAATGCGATTCGCCCGCAGGGCTGCTGAGGGCAACGGACTCCTAACCCCTTAACCCCAAGAGCGTAAGCCGGACTCTGGCTACTGGCAAGAACGGGCAACCGCGGGTTCATCACCGCTCGCTTCGGTCGCGCTGTGCACCGGCGGCAAGAGGCCAGTGGGATGAATCACCGCTAGCAAGTAGCAGCGGCGGTCCGAGCGGAGCTCGACCGCCGCTTGGCTTGCTGGTTCCGCGGCTGATTATTCCAGGATCATGTCATCGACGGTCTTGTTGCCCGGAATCATCGGCAGCACGTGCTCCTGGTAGGGCACTTCCACGTCCAGGACGTAGGGCCCCTTGTAGGCGATCATCTCGCGGAGCGCGTCCTGCAGGTCGGCTTTGCGACGCACGGTCGAAGCGCCGCAGCCGTAACCCTTGGCGATTTGTACAAAGTTCGGGTACCGCTCGGTGGCATAGGCGAAGCGGTCGGCATCGCTCGGGCCGCTCGCCTCGCGGTGCGTGATCGGGCCGAGGTAGGTGTGGGCGCGGTTGCGGTCGTTGAACCGGTCTTCCCACTGAACCACCATGCCGAGGTGTTGGTTGTTAAGCAACAGCACCTTGACCGGCAGGTTCTCGCAGTGGCAGGTCGCCAGTTCCTGGATATTCATCTGGAAACTGCCATCGCCATCGATGTCGATCACCAGCGCTTCGGGGTGAGCGGCTTGAATTCCCATCGCTGCTGGCAAACCAAAGCCCATCGTCCCCAATCCGCTGCTGCTGTGCCAGGTTCGCGGACGGCTGAACTTGAAGAACTGTGCCGCCCACATCTGGTGTTGACCCACACCGACGCTCACGTAGGTATCCATTTCCGCCGTGATTTCGCTGAGCGTGCGAATGGCGTGCTGCTGCAGGATCCCTTCGAACGTCTCGTCGTAGCGGAACGGGTACTTCGCCTTCAGGTCCTGACAGTGCCGCACCCAATCGCTGATGTCCTCGGGAGCCTCCACGATCTGGTTCAGTGCCCCGAGCGCCTGGCCAATCTCGCCACACACCGAAATGTGGGCGATTTTGTTCTTGTTCAGCTCCGACGCATCGATGTCGATGTGGATGATCTTCGCGCCTTTAGCGAACGACTCGACGTGGCCCGTCACGCGGTCGTCGAACCGTACACCCAGCGCGATCAGCAGGTCGCAATCACGGACTGCGTAGTTCGCGTAAGCCGCTCCGTGCATCCCCAGCATATCCAGCGACAGCGGGTCGTTGGCTGGAACCAGCCCCAGACCCATCACGGTCGTCGTACAGGGAATGCCGGTGATCCGCAGGAACTCGCGCAGCACCTCAGCCGAATCGCTGTTCATCACTCCGCCGCCGGCATAGACGATCGGTCGCTTCGCACGGCGGATCGCAGCCGCCACCTGGCGCAGGGCCTCATCGGCTACCGGTGGTCGCTCGGGTCGGTAGCCGGGCAGGTCCATCGGCACATCCCAGTCGACCTCGATCGAATCAAGCTGCACGTCTTTGGGCAAGTCGATGATCACGGGTCCAGGGCGGCCGGTGCTGGCGATGTGGAACGCTTCCTTGACGACGCGTGCCAGGTCCTTGATGTCGGTCACCAGGTAGTGATGCTTGGTGATCCCGCGGCAGACTTCGACGATCGGCGTTTCTTGGAACGCGTCGGTCCCGATGTTGTAGGTCGGCACTTGGCCGGTGATGCAGACCAGCGGGATGCTGTCGAGTTTGGCGTCAGCGATCGCCGTGACCAAGTTGGTCGCGCCAGGGCCGCTGGTCGCCATCGCCACGCCGACCCGGCCGGTGCTGCGAGCATAGCCTTGGGCCGCGAATCCACCGCCTTGTTCATGTCGCGGCAAGATCGTGCGGATTTTGTCGCCGTACTTGGTCAACGATTGGTGCAGCGGCATGCTGCATCCCCCCGGGTAGGCGAAGACGACTTCGACGCCATGATTGACCAACGATTGTACCAGGATGTCGGATCCAGTCATCAATTCGGTCTTCTTGGCAGTTGCGGTCGTACTCATCTTGCTCGGGTTTGTCTGGAGGGAACTTCGATTTAGATCCGGCGGTTGAACGAAAACTGGCGTTTACACTCAACCGGTAATTACCGAATCTAAAACCCGCACACAACTTAGGCAATGGACAAAACCAGTTGGCCACCGAGATCGGCCTACTTTCCGTCCTTAGAAACCTGAAATTCGCCCCACTAGGAAGCTACCGGGACCCGCATGACGCACCCCGCCCACCAGCCGCCGCCGATTTCCCGCTCCCCTCTCCGCCACCTTGTTTGGGGAGAGACGCTGGGGGCGAGGGGCGCGAGCACGGTAGTATCACAGTCGGTGGCGACGTTTCAGCGCGAGACCGGCCTTCCAATCGCAGTGCCGAAGCCTGAATCCGGCCCCCTCACCCCCAACCCCTCTCCCCCAGGCAAGCTGGGGGTGAGGGGCGCGGGAAGGCGAATGGGACAGTGCTGGGGATGCATCCTTGTGGTGGCACTGACGTGCTGGCTGTTGCTCCATTCAAGCGCCGCAGCAACACCGAGCCAATTCAGCGACGAAGCGACCCTGCGCAGCGTGACCTTCATCGACGCTGACCGCGGCTGGTGTGTCGGCGACTTTGGAGTGATCTTGCGGAGCGAAGACTCGGGGCGCAGTTGGCAGCCGCTGGATTCCTCGACGGACGCCAACCTCAGCGCGATCGGAATGTTCAACAGCCAGCGCGGTTTGGTCATCGGCGGTTGGCACGAGCCGCACACCCAAATCGGCCGCGGCACGGTGCTGCTGACCGACGATGGAGGCGAAACCTGGCGTTCGGCGGCTGCCGATGGCTTGCCGCCGCTGCGTCACTTGCTGTTGGGGCCGCGCGGACAATGCGTCGCCGTCGGTGAGTTCTCTCCGATCCACGCGACGAATGTGTTTGCCAGCTTCGATGGTGGTCAGACCTGGGAGCCGAGCCAGCCGGCCGGCGCGGGAGCAGCCATCGCGTTGGCGGGCAGCGTCGACGATTTCCTCGTGCTCAGCGACCAAGGTGAACTGTCGCGAGTGATCGAGGGTGCCTCGCGTCAGATCATTCCGCCCGGCACGCGCTGGACTACGGTCGCGGCCGATGGCGAGCTGCGGCTGCTCAGCGGCCCGCAGGCGACGATGGTTTCGAGCGACCGCGGAGAAACCTGGAAACTTGTGCCTGCGGCTACGAACGAGCAGCCAGCTACGCCGGCTGCTGACACGATCACCGCCGCCTGCTTATGGGACTCCGAGCTGTGGTCGATCGGCGCGGCGGGAATAACCATCAGTCGGCGTGACCTGGCGCAGCCCGCGGGGCCTGCTGTGTTCACGGCCGAGGGATCGCTGCGCGCGATTCGACGGCTCGATGCCGATCGCGGTTGGGCCGTCGGCGACTGGGGAACCATCGTCGTCACCCGCGATGGTGGACGAACGTGGCGGACCGTTCGCGGTGGTCAGCGGCACGCCGCGGTACTGGCGGTCGCGCCGACAGGCGATCAACTGCCATGGTCGCTGCTGGCGGTCGAATCGCAGCAGCATCTGCGGCGTGTGGCGATCGTGACCAGCGATCACTCGACCGGTCAATCAGCGAGCAGTGACGAAGAACTGTTGCTCCGCGATGCGGCCAAGCTCGTCGGCCCGACCAGCCAGCAACGCTGGGATGGCACGGCCCGCGGAACGCGCGTCTTGCTGCAGGGGCTCGCTCCGGTGGTGATCGTGCTGGACCAAGCTTTGTCGGCTGAGGAGAAGTCGCTCTGGACCAGCACCGCGATCGAACTGGGCGTCCGCCGTGTGATGGAGACCGGACGGGCGAACGGCCAAATCATTCACTATGCCGCGCCGCTGCCCGACGCCGGCAAACTCGCTGGCGATGTCTGGACCGATGCATTGTGGCTGCTGCGCCCTGGAACCTTGCCGCCCGACAGGCTGCAACTCGGCGCGCGCTACGATTCCGTCTCCAGTCAGCTCTCCGCCGATGGGCTGGCGAGCTGCGTCGGCAATGACCGCCGCTATGTCCGCCAGGCCGAAGCCGGCACGAGCCGCCGCCATCTGCAAGTGCTGCAAGCACGAGCTGGCGAAGCGGCGTGGGTGCAGTCGCTGGTCGAATCGACGGCGCCGCTGAGTGAGCGGATGATGCAGTTTGATGCCACGTTGCCGCGGTTGCCCGAACAAGATCGCCAACGGCTGGTGTTCCGCGTGATCACGGCGGCCAAGCTGCGTGGGAAGCACGATTTGTACCGGGCGATGCTGAGCCAAGCGGCCGAGCGCTGGCCCGACGAGCCGTTGGGCAGACTCAGTGCGCTGCACGTGCAAGCGATCGACACTAGCGAAGAATGGCAGCGAATGACGGGGGCGGAATCGTTTTCCGTGGCCACCGCTATACACGCGGCGACCGGCCCCAGAACCGTGCAGTTGTCGCCATTCCAATCCGCGACACCGCTGCCAGCAGTCGGCAATGTACCTGCCGAAACGCCCGTGCAGCCGTCTCTGCCACCTGCGAGCGGCGTGCAGTTGGCTGGCGGGATTGAGGACGCCACTTCCGGCGTCGCCCCGGCGATCTTTAATGACCCCAGCAACGAGACGGTTGCCACGAGCGCCGAACCACCGCTCTCACCTGGCGGCCCCGCGGCTCGTCCCTTGCCTGAGCAGAGCCCACGGAAGGTCGCCGACCTCGCCTGGCAACTCCACCCAGCAGTCCTGCTGGCAAGTCACGCGGCCAACCAACAAACTCGCCTGCCCCCTACCGCATGGCACGTTGCCGCTCCCGCGCCCGGAACGTGGGCGGAGCTGTTGCAGACCGAGCGCACCCCGGCGGCGCTGCACGCCGCTTGGGCTGCGCAGCGACCGCTGTTGGACGGCCGATTAGACGAGCCGCTGTGGGCGGCGCAGCAGAGCTTTACGCTAGCCACGGGCGAAACCGCTCAGTTGGCCGCGGCCTATGATGCCGACTTTCTCTACTTAGCGGTGCACGGGCCGATGCTTGATGGGCAACACGACAGTGGAGATCGTCGCCAGCGCGACACGCCGCTGGACCGGAGCGACCGATACGTGATCCGCATCGACGTCGATGGTGACCTGCTGACCGCGTATGAGTTGGAGTTTGACGCGGCCGGCAACACCCGTGATACCTGCGACGGATTCACCCCCTGGCAACCGAAATGGTTTTTGGCGGTCTCCGCAGAGGCGGGTCAAATGATGACCGAGATCGCCATCAAACGGTCGGATCTGATTGGTTTACTGCAAGATTCCGATCGCGTCTGGAACATCTCCCTCCAGCGCCGCCCAGCAGGTCTCACTCTGCCGGCGCTCGCGCTCAGTCAGCCCGAACACTGGCGCCGACTGATTTTTGATTGAGGGGTTGCCAGACAACTTCTAGTTCGTGAGCACCGGGTACTACGCGTGCCGGCTGATGGAATTGGCCGGACAGCATGCTTGGGGTTGTTTAAGCAGAACGCGGTAGGGCTGTTGCTTGCTAGGGCTGATTTAGGGGGTTTGGGTGCCTGTCTGTGGTGCAATCGGCACCGTCGGAAAAGTCGCTAGCCATTTGTGGGGTATTTTGAATACCCCAGCCCTCTTTTTTTGCTCAGCAGCGATTCGATCCTAGTTTCCAGTAGTGCCAACGCTGCAGCACTGCTGACGTGTTGGCGCTGGCGAGATCTCAGCGGATCGCGATCCGGCGACCTGGTTTAGGGGATCGCGAAGCGACGGGATCTTGTCGGTGTCGATTTTCTCTCCGCGCGTGGTTCGCTCGAATCACGGCACCAAAATCTAAGGGATCGTGTGATGAAGAAGTTTGTGACGAACGTGGTCGAGTTCCTGAAAGAAGAAGATGGCCCGACCGCGGTTGAATACGCGGTGATGCTGGCGCTGATCGTGGTGGTTTGTATCACTTCGGTACAACTGATCGGCACCAATGCCAACGATAAGTTTGATGAAGTTGCCACAGCAATTGCGAACGAGTAATTCAATCGCCTTTGTGCAATTAAGTTGAAACTCAACGAACCGCAGAGCGGAGTTGCTTTAAGGCATCTGGATATGTCTTTCGGTCGAATCTGTAGCTGGGGCTCAGAGCTCGGTTCGTTAGAACCGGACGCTAACCCGTTCCGGTTGATTAAATTTCGCCGAGCCTCATGCCCCGTATCGCTTATAGTTACTGGCTTATTGCGGCTCATGACAAAGGGCTTCGCTGACCGTAGGGTTGCGAAGCCCGTTTTTCGGTTCTTCTACTGATTGAGCGGCCGCCCGTTCTGGAGGTTCGTCGGAACCGGACGCTAACGCGTGCCGGCTGATTGAATTTTGCCCAATAGCATGTTCTGTGCTGCTTCGGCGTCCAGGCCCAATGGATGTGCCGCGAAAATTGTGGAAGAACCTTTTGTAAGCACCCGGACACAAGTTTGTTCCATGAACTGCTTCTTTCCACCCGGTCGAAATCGTGCTGAATGAAGTCATTTATGACAAGCTACTTGTGTCCGGCCACTTAAAACATTGCGGCGGTTGGCGCGGAAACCTATCCGTGTCAATCGCCTGTTCTGAGCCTCTTCTTATCTAACTCACTGCTATGCCTACATTCATCGATGCCCTGGTAATCAACTGGCCCGTATGGTTGGTCGCTGCAGTCTTAGTGGTTGCCGCCGTGATCGACGGGGCGATCCTTAAGGTTCCCAACTGGTTGACCTTTCCGTTTATCCTCAGCGGTTGGGTTTATGGGGTCGTATCCGGTGGTGCGGCCGGATTGGGGTACAGTCTGTTAGGCACCTTCGTCGGTATGCTGCTGTTGCTGTTGCTCCGCAACCGTGGCGGGATGGGAGCCGGCGACGTGAAATTGCTCGCCGGGGTCGGGGCGTGGCTGGGCACGGTGGTGACGCTGTACGCCTTTGCCGCAACCGCGATCGTCGGCGGGATCATGGCGGTGGCGATGATCGCCTGGAGCGGCAACTGGTTCAAGCATTACGCGATGGCGCTGCAGATCGTCGAAGAATGGAAAACGGTTCGCAAACCGGAAACACTCGCCGCGATCGCGCGGGAGCGCAAACCGCGGATGCTGCTGTTGCCCTACGGGATTCCGATGGCCGTCGGCTCGATCCTGTACTTCGCTCTGGCCGGCCTGCTGGTCTGAGTGCCGCAGCGGCAATGTGCTGTCGCCCCAACGGGCAGCCTGATGCCAGCCCAGGGCAACGCCGTGGGCTGACATAGCACCGGCCCGGTGGGCCTGCCGTTTGCCGCCGAACGACTCAGGCCGGGCTATCCCGTCAGTACCGCGGAGTTTTGCTCAGGCGGAGCTGCGGAAGCTGCCGAAGATAGCGGTAGTGCGGACTGTGGCGCAGACTCGCCGCCGGAGCATCGTCGCCGTCTGAGCAACCGGCCCGGTCCGCCCGTCAATACAATGGTCGCATGTATCCTGGGGGGATTCGCGATGTTACGTAGCCTCGTTCTAGCCGCCGTCTTGGTCGGCTGCTTCGCCTCGAGCCAGAGTGCGGATGCCCAGCAGCCAGCGTATGGCCGCACTTGGGGCGGTGGAAACGGTTCAATCGACTGGAACCGGTTCTACCACTACCCCTACGTCTATTACCCGCAGAACTTCTACTCGCCTGAGTATTACCAAAGCGCGGATAGTCTGTACCACCGTTATCCACCGGAGATGCAAATCCCGGTCTACAACAAGAAGTGGTACAACGCCTACCCGTCCAACCGCCGGTTCCACAGCGGCCACCACTTCATCCTCGACGTTTTTTAAGCGGACAGGGCCGACATGGATCCTGCAGCCCGGCGCACCCTCGCCCGACGCGCTGCTCGCAACCTGGCGCGAGCGCTCGACGGCGTCGCTGAGGCGGTGTGGGTGGTCGATGCGCACTACGAGCTGATCTTCCTCAGCGCAGCGGCTGCGGCCTGGCTGCAGACGCCGGCCGAGGAACTGCTGGGCCGCCGCTGTCACGTCGCTGCCGAGCGAACCGCACCGCAGGATGAGCTTGCCGCCGCGCTCGCTCCACCGCTGGGCCTGCACGCCGGGACGGCCATCACGGTTTCGCTGCAGCCGCCCGGAACAACGCCGCGCCAGGTGCGTTACACACAAATCGGCACCGGCCCCGAGCGATTGATGCTGGCGGTTTCCGGTGCGGTGGAGCAGCAGACGGATGTCGTTGAGTTAGAAGTTGCCCAGCGGCTGCGACAACGCGTGCAGCATTGGCGGCGGCAGGACGCTGCGGTCGGACTGGTCGCCGCAGCCGGGTCTTCAGCCCAAGCGCTCCGTCTTCGCCAGCAAGTGTTGTTAGCCTCTGCGACGCGGCAACACGCGGCGATCATCGGTCCGCGCGGCGGTGGCGGCGAAGCGATTGCCCGCCGGATCCATGCCGCTGCTGTGCAAGCTGGAGCTGAGCCCGATCCGGCGATCGTCGTCGACACGCCGCTGATGGACGCTGAACTGCTGGAGGCGACCCTATCGCCTGCGGCGGCGCACTTGCGCGGCGACTCCCAGCGCAGCGTGACGTTGATCCTCCGCGGCGTCGACGAATCGCCGCTGGAGGTGCAGCAACGCGTTCTGGAGTTCGCTTCGCAACGCGGGCCGGCCGTGCGTTTGATCGGATTGCTGTCCGCTGCTGCGCCGGCCCCTGCGTCTGCTGAAGGCGAACCGGCGTTGACCGCCGAGATGGCATTGACTCTGAGCGTGCTGGAGATCGTTGTTGCCCCGCTGGCCGACCGCAGCGAAGACATCCCGCTGATCGCCACCGCGTTGCTGGAGACGCGACATGCTGCCGGTGATGCGATTGCCGAGCGGTTCAGCGCAGCGACGCTGGACCAATTGTTGATTTATCCTTGGCCAGGGAACTTTGAGGAACTCGATGCAGCCGTGCGGCACGCCGCAGCGGTCTGTCGCGGTGCGGCGATCGAGCCAGAGCACCTGCCGCTGGCGATCCGCAGCTTTCGCTTGAACCCGGCTCGCAGCACAGCGGTGATCGTCGAAACCAATCTCGATGAGGAGCTGCGGCGGTTTGAGCTGGAGAAGATTCAAGCAGCGCTGGAAGCTGCTGAGGGCAACCGCAGTGAAGCGGCCAGGTTGCTGGGCATCAGCCGAGCGCGATTGCTGCGCCGGCTCGACGACACCGATTCACCTGCGCAGGCCGAGCCATGAGCCCGACGATGCAGCGATCGTCCCTGAGCTGGACCGTCGTGGAATCAGGCGACCGCTGGTTTCAAGCGGTGTTGCGATTCACTGCGGGCTCCATGCCACATGATCGCCAGTCGGTTCGCCACTTGAGCATCGCAGCGGCGAGCGAGTTGGCTCAGGAGGTTGGTACCGATGACGACCGCTTGCGGATCGTGTTATGGGAAGTTCCGGCCGATCCCGCAGTTTGGTTGCACCTTATCGACGCGATCGCCACGCTCCGCCGCCGCAATGCACGCAGTGTGCAATTGGCTCACTTGCCCACACCGGCGAGCCGAGCGGCAGCGGTGGCGGTACAGGCCGCGGGCGTCACGGTGCTGCTGGGCGAACTCTGGACACTCGAGCCACTGGCGCGGCGACTACGGGCAACGGCTTGGTCGGCGAAGCCGACAATGTAGAACGATTGTCCCCAATCGTTCACCGTATCGACCCGTGCAGGATAAAGAACAATTGGGGACAATCGTTCTACTCTCTGCATCGCCCTTGCTCCAGCGAAGGTTCAGCCACCTTGGCCAAACCGTGCCAGCGGTTTCCAATTGGAGGTGCTTTAAAACTTTTTCGCGCTTCAACTCATACGTTTCGATGACAACAGCCACGCCGGACAGCATTCGCCAGAGCATCGCCGATTATCCGGATCCCGAGACCGGGCGCGGGATCGAGTCGATGGGGCAGATCCTCGACATTCGCGTCGACGACCAAGACGCCCGCATCACGATCGCTTTGGCATCGCACTCGATGCCGATTGCCGAAGAAGTGCGGCAAGCGATTCACGACCGCGTGGTCGCTCGCCATCCGGGCCTGATGGCCAGCGTCGACATCGCGCCGCATCCGCGTCCGCCCGCGCGGTTGGGTCAGGTCGCGCTGCGGGTCAAAAGCGTGATTCTGGTCGGCAGCGGCAAAGGCGGGGTCGGCAAGAGCACGGTGGCGACCGGCTTGGCACTAACCCTGCGGCGGCTCGGCGCGGCGGTCGGCTTGATGGATGCCGACGTCTATGGGCCGAGCGTTCCCCAGTTGCTCGGGCTCTCCGGCCGACCCGCGGTCAACGAGCAGAAGAAGATTCAACCGATTCTGTTGGATGGTGATCTGCCGGTGATGTCGATGGGGTTTTTGGTCGAGCGCAATCAGGCCGTCATCTGGCGCGGGCCGATGCTGCACGGGTCGATCACGCAGTTCTTAGGGGACACCAACTGGGGCGAACTCGATTACTTGATCGTCGACATGCCGCCGGGCACCGGCGACGTTGCGCTGACGTTGGCCCAGGCGGTGCCGATCGCGGGGGCAGTGGTCGTCTGCACGCCGCAGGAGGTGGCGCTGTTGGATGCGATCAAGGCCGTCAGCATGTTTCGCAAGGTCGACATTCCGATCCTCGGGATGGTCGAGAACATGAGCGGCTTTCAGTGTCCCGATACCGGCAAGGTGTACGACATCTTCGGCCGCGGCGGCGCCCGTGAGCAAGCTCAACAGTTGGATGTCCCTTTCCTGGGAACGCTGCCGATCGACATCACGCTGCGGATCGCGGGGGATGAAGGCAAGCTCGCCGAGGTGATCGCGCATGACGAGCGGGCGCGGGCACCGTTTGACGCAGTCGCACGGGCCGTGGTGCGAGGACTCGCCAGCCGGCAGACGAGCCAAAAGGCGCGGCCGCAATTGCCGACGCTGTAGCGGAAGCCTGAACTCCAGCGGTGAGGTTGGAGTCCAGGCTTTAGCCTGAATCGCAGCCCGTAGCGCCGCAGGCTGAAGCCTGAACTCCAACGGCGCAGGCTGAAGCCTGAACTCCAACGGCGCAGGCTGAAGCCTGAACTCCAACGCGGCGGCGGCATTGGCCGACAACGAGAAAGCCACGCTGAGTTTGCTTCAGTGTGGCTTTCGCAGTTTCACAAGTGTATCCGCTGACCGGTGAAGTTCAGCGTGGCCCTACTTCGAAGCCTTCTTCTTGGTAGCGGCCTTCTTTTTGGGAGCCGCCGATTTCGTGGCGGCCTGCTTGGTCGCGGTCTTCTTGGGAGCCGCCGTTTTCACCGCCGCCGTTTTGGTTGCTGCTTTTTTCGGCGCCGCGGTCTTCACGGCCGCTTTTTTGGTGGCCGCCTTTTTCGGAGCGGCCGACTTCACCGCCGCTTTCTTCACCGCTGCTTTTTTGGTAGCCGCTTTCTTAGGAGCGGCGGCCTTTTTAGGAGCTACCGTTTCTTGAGGCGCGGCGGCCTTTTTGGAAGCTGCCGTTTTCTTGGGAGCCGCGGTCTTCACGGCCGTCTTTTTGGTTGCCGCTTTTTTGACAGCCTTTTTAGGAGCGGCTGGCTGAGGAGGGGCGGACTGGGTTGCGGCCGACTTTTTCGTAGCGGCTTTTTTGACTGCTGCTTTCTTGGCCACGTTGTTCCTCCGCGAAAAGGAATGGATGGCGGATTCAAGTGATTCGCGATCTTGCGACCCAGAATCACCGGCCACGAACCGCCGTGTGGATAATCCGAATTGAAACCGCCGGATGATGACGTCCACGTCATCAAGAGCCGATTCTTTCAAGTCGTAAACAGCGAGTCACTGTACGCGATAGCAATAATTACGCAACATGATTTCCACAAAAAAACAGTTGCCTAGGGAGAATAAAAGCGTTCTCAAAACACGGCTGGTGGGTCAGCGCCAACTGCTGCCAGGATTGGCCGCTTGATAGTTATCGATGCCCATCCAGACGAAGAAAAAAGCGAGGAACATCTGACCCGATTGAAACGCATAGATCGCGATCACCGCCGAGGCGATGACGCCCAACCACAGCGCTTGCCGCGGATCACCGCCGCTGATCGCAATCAGCGCTTGTGCGATCCGCCCGCCGTCCAGCGGCAACACGGGCAGCAGGTTCAATAGGCCCCACAAGATGCTCGGCAAGACATAGAAGTTCACCAGCGCAAACGCTGCCGCGCCGTCAATTTCTTCGCCTCCCAGCGCCGCTCCTACTTGGGCTAACGGAGTCGGCATGAAGAAAAACGCGCTGACCCGGTAGCCCATCGCCCACACACCTAACGTCAGCAGCAGCGCTGAGCCGATTTGAAACGCAGGGCCCGCAGCGGCAATCACCAAATCCTCACCGCTGCGGAGCCGCGCGGGCGAACGCCCTCCCCACCGCGCACCGCTGGGAATTGCCAGGCCGCCAAAATGGTACAGCAGGATCGAAGCTTCGATCCCATACCAGCGAAACGCAATCGTATGTCCCAGCTCGTGGATCAAAATCGAAACCATGATGCACGCCGCCCAGATCAACAGCAGCGGCAACACACCGGGACTGGCGGCGCCAAACATCCGGTCGATTCCGCGCGCCAGATCGTAACCGAGCACGACGGCAATCAGCCAAAAGGTCCAGGAGATCCGGGTTGAAAAGCCCAACAGGTTGAACCGCAAATCATAGGGCGATTCACCGGGCTGCTGAAAAATCATCTTGGCAAAAGCCTGCGTACTGGAGACGTGCGTGCGGAAGGAGAACGAAGCGGCAGCGAACGAGCAGCGTTCACTCCAGAGGGAGATTAGCGATCAAGAACGCCCACAAATCGGCATATTCATTGATCGACTTACTGACCGGTGTCCCCGCGCCGTGACCGGCGCGGGTTTCAACGCGAATCAAGGTCGGTCGGTCGCAGCCTTGCGCCTGTTGCAGCGCGGCGGCAAACTTGAAACTGTGCCCCGGTACAACGCGGTCATCGCGGTCCGCGGTGGTGATCAGCGTCGCGGGATAACAGGTGCCCGGTTGCAAGCGATGCAGCGGCGAATAGGTCATCAGATTCTTGAACTGTTCGGGATCGTCGCTGCTGCCGTATTCGCCGACCCACGCCCAACCGATGGTGAAGCGGTGGTAGCGGAGCATGTCCATCACACCGACTGCGGGCAGGCAGGCGCCGAACAAGTCGGGCCGCTGCGTCATCGCGGCTCCGACCAGCAGGCCACCGTTGCTGCCGCCGCGGATCGCTAACCGTTCCGGCTTAGTGTAGCCCATGCGGATCAACGTCTCCGCCGCAGCGATGAAATCGTCGAACACATTCTGTTTGTTGAATACCATCCCCGCTTCATGCCACTGACGGCCGTACTCGCCGCCACCGCGGAGGTTCACCACCGCATAAATCCCGCCGGCATCGAGCCAACCGGCGACCGCCGGCGAGTATCCGGGAGTCAACGAGATATTGAACCCACCATAGCCGTAGAGCAGCACCCGGTGGCTGCCGTCGAGCTGCGTCTCGCGATGCCGTGTGATCACCATCGGCACGCGGGTGCCATCACGACTTTCGAAAAACACTTGTTCGGTGAGGTAACTGTCGACATCCAGGGCGACGTCCGGTTGTCGCCAGAGCGTGACTTCGTCGGTGGCCAGATCCATCCGGTAGATCGCCGTCGGGGTGACGTAATTGGTGAACGAGAAGAACGTCTCGCCGGCATCGCGCAGGCCTCCAAAGCCGGAGACGCTGCCGAGGCCCGGCAGTTCCAACTCACGCTGCTCTTGGCCGCTGAGCGCGAAGATTTTGATGAGGCTGCGCGCATCCTTGAGATAGTTCACGAACAGGCGATCGCCGAACAAACTGACGCTCTGCAGCACATCGTCGCTCTGTGGGATCACTTCACGGCGCTGGGCACCATCATGGGCATTGACGGCGATCACCCGTCGCCGCGGCGCGTCCGAGTCGGTGAGGAAGAACAGTTCATCGCCATCGTTGTTGATGAACTCGTATTCGGCGTCGAACCCGGTGATCAACGGCCGCACCGCCGATTCGGGATCGGTCAAATCCTTGATGAAGATTTGCGAGACCGGCTCGGTGCTCCGCCAGTTGGAGATCACCAGCCAGCGTCCATCTTCGGACACGGTGGGTGAAAAACCCCACTGTTTTTCATCATCGCGGCGATAGACCAGCTCATCGGCCGACTGCGGTTGGCCGAGCGTGTGAAAGTACAGTTTCTGAAAGTAGTTCGTCTCGGAGAGTTCCTGGCCGGCGGCAGGTTGATCATAGCGGCAGTAAAAGAATCCGCTGCCGTCGGGCATCCAAGCGATCGGGCTGAACTTCACCCAGCGGACCTCATCATCAAGATCCTGGCCGCTGGCGACATCGCGGACCTTGATCACCCGCCAGTCGCTGCCGCCATCGGCCAGCGCGTAGGCGAGGCGTTTGCCGTCGCGCGTCGGCGCCCACGACGATAAGGCAATCGTGCCATCGTCGCTCAGTCCATTGGGATCGAGCAAGAGTTCTTTGGGCGCATCGTGAGCACTTGAGCGATAGAGGAGGCTCTGGTTCTGCAAGCCGTTGTTGTGGGTGAAGAAGTAGGTCTCACCGCGAAGCACGGGAATCGCATACCGCTCATAGTTCCACAGTTCCGTTAACCGCTCAGCGAGTTGTTTGCGCTGGGGGATGGCGTCGAGGTAGCTGCGCGTCAGTTGATTTTGAGCTTCAATCCAAGCGGCTGTCGATTCGCTTTCGGTATCTTCCAAGTCGCGATAAGGGTCAGCCACGGTGGTGCCGTGGTAGTTGTCGACGACGTCACCGCGCGGCGAGATTGGGTACTGAAACGGCGGCTGCGCGATGGCGACGGGATCCATATCTTGAGCTTTGAGGCGAAGGGGTTGGTAGATCGCGGCGGCAATACAAGCCAGCATGAAAAAGGCGGTTGCCCCCCACATGTCGGCGACCGGGGCGATATTCTGATAACGCGGTAGCTGTTTTGATTTCATGTTGATCGAGGGTGCAGGGGCGAACAGGGCGTGGTTCTCATGCCGCAGTCATCAAGGGGGGGCGGGCGGATTGAAACCACGTCGAAGCGAACCGAGATGGCTGCAAACGCGGCAACAGCCCTTCAACCTGCGGCGTCAACCGATGATAACGATTGCCGTCGCGGCTGCGATGGGCGTTTGGGCTGATCGGACATTTGCTCTGCCGTGGGCGGTCTGGGTTGTCGTCGGCCTGCTGAGCTTTTGGCGGTTGGCCGTATCGACTGGTTTGGTCCGCTGGACGTGGTTGCTGCTGTTGATCGCCGCGGCGCTGGCGCTGCGTTCGCAGTGGGACGAGCAGCGTTACCAGGCGGCGTCGGTGTTGGCGATCGTGAGCGAAGACCCGCAGCCGGCGTTGGTCGAAGCGGTGGTGGCATCGCTAATCCAGCGGCGTCCTAAGCTCGGTTACGCGCTTCGCCGCGATCAGTCGCCGTGGCAAACGCAGTTCGATGTTGAACTGCAGGCGATTCGCGATGGCCAGCGGTGGGTGCCCGCCAGCGGCCGGCTGATGATCACGATCGATGACGAAGCCAATGAACTGCGGTATGGCGATCGGGTGCGGCTGGCCGGTGCTCTGAGTGGTTTTGGTCCACCAACCAACCCAGGGGTGCACGATTTCCGTATCACGGCGCGGAACGCGTATCAGCACGGTCGCCTCCGCATCGACCGGTTGTCACAGGTGGAAATCATGGCGCCCGGTGGGTTCGGCATCTGGCGACTGGCCGATCAATTTTCGCGCGCGGGCGAGGCCACGCTGCACGCTTGTCTGGGTGAGCGCACGGGAGCGATCGCCGCGGCGTTGGTTGTCGGTCGCCGAGGCTCGATCGAACAGGACCTGCAAGATCAACTGCTGGAAACCGGCACCATCCATCTGCTCTCGGTCAGCGGGTTGCACATGGGGATCGTCGCGATGGCGCTGACTTACTTCGCCGTTCTACTAGGCATGCGGCCGGCAGCACAATTGTTGTTTGTCGGTGTGGCGTGCTTGGCATTTGTGGCGGTGACCGGCGCGAAGCCGCCAGTGCTGCGTGCCGCGTCGCTGGTCGGCGTCGTGCTGTTGGCGCGGATCATGGGCCGGCAGAACTCGCCGCTGAACTCACTGGGTTTGGCGGCCGTGTGGTTGCTGTGGATCAACCCGACGAACCTGTTTCAGATCGGTGTGCAGCTCTCGTTTCTGGCTGTCGCCACGCTGCTTAGTTGCGGGCATCGTTACAGTGGAATCGATGAGGAGCTGCGTGCCGAGGCGCAGCTCGAGCGGCTCGTCGATTCCGCGCGATCGCCATGGCGGCAGCGCCTCGACCGCTGGGCCACGGGGCTGGCCAACGCGGCTTGGTACAGTTTGTGTGTGACGTTGACCACAACGCCGTTAGTGTGGTTGCACTTTCATATCGTCTCGCCAGTCGCGGTGCTGGCCAATGTGTTGCTGGCGCTCCCGATGGCGATTGCGCTGATCAGCGGTCTGATTGCGGTCGTGTTGGGCGCGGCTGGTCCGGCGCTTGCGCTGCCCGCCGCCGCGATTTGTTATGGCGCCCTGTGGATCATGCAGCAGGTCATTCAATTCACCGCGGAACTTCCTGGCGGGCATTTATGGCTGCCATCGCCGCCCTCTGGATGGGTCGCATTTTATTATCTGGCACTTGTAGCGGGCTTTGCCGTGCGGACCGCTGCCTGGCGTCAAAGGTTGTTCTTAGGCGGCTCGCTGTTGTGGTGCGCGATCGCTGGGGCGCTGGCGGTTTGGCCGGCGTACCGCAGCGCCGATGAGTTGCAGGCCACGTTCATCGATGTTGGCCATGGCACGAGCGTGATCGTCAAGCTGCCGCAGCACGGCACGCTGCTGTACGACTGTGGCTGGCTGGGAAACGACAGCTATTCGAGCCGCGGGATTCAGGAACCGCTGTGGGAACTCGGGTTGACCCGCTTGGATGCGATCGCGATTTCGCATGCGGACGCCGATCATTACAACGCGTTACCGGGGCTGCTGCGGCGTTTTGAGGTGGGAGAGCTGATCGTTCCTGTCGGCATGTTGGACGTCCCCAAACCAGGGCTGGTGCCGATTCGTGCAGCGATCGCGCGGTCGGGCGTTCGGGTGCGTGAGGTGGCGCGTGAGGAGCAGCAGCTCTTGGGCGACCGCTCGGTCACGATCCTGCATCCGCCGCGCGGTGGGGTGGCGGGCAATGAGAACGCCAACAGCTTGGTGTTGCGACTCGACCACCGTGGCCGGTCGCTCATCTTGCCCGGCGATCTGGAGCCGCCGGGTTTACCGTTGGTGTTGGAACTGCCGCGGCCGCGGCCCGGTGGTCTGCTGATGGCGCCGCATCATGGCAGTTTGACCGTCGATAGCCGTCCGGTGCTCGACTGGGCACGGCCGCGCGAAGTGATCGTCAGTGGCGGGCGGCGAGCCGAGCGGCCCGAGGTCGAAGCGGCGCTGCGGGTCCGTGGCAGCGGGGTGCATATCACCGCTCAAGATGGGGCGATTCGGGCGACGTTAACGTCCAGCGAGATCGAGATCCGTCGCTGGCGCGTCGACCCGTGGTAAGGTCGCCGACCGCTCCGCCGGTCGGAGTTTCCCGTGTAGCCGGTTCGATCGCGGAGCGATCGACCACCTGTACCGGCGACCGCTCCGCCGGTCGCAGAGCCCGGTTGGAAAAGCGGGATCGCTGGTTGGACGCTGCTGCGGTTCATGGTACGCTCGCGTGTCCAATTCGGGCCACTCCGAACACCCGCCTGATCCCTTCCCAAAATTGACGAGCCCCTGATGCATCGTGTGATCCGTTTGCGATTGATTTTGGTCGGCTGCCTGTCGCTTTCAGTCTGTCTAGCCGCCGGATGCAATCGCGGTGAAGGCGAAAAGCGGCAGTTCATCAGCGTCGGTACCGCACCGGTGGGCGGCGCGTTTTACACCGTCGGCAGCGCCATCTGTGAAGTGGTCAACGAGCATCAAGACGGCACGAACTGGCGGGTCAGCGCCGAGTCGACCGGCGGCTCGATGGAAAACATTCGCCTGTTGACGCAGGGCAAGCTGCAGTTTGCGATGTCCAATTCCTCGATCACCTATTTTGCCGTTCGCGGTGAAGGCGATTGGGAGCAGAAGCACGACGTCCGCGCTGTGATGACGCTGTTCCCCAACGTCGCCATGTTCGTCACCACGGCTGACTCAGGCATCAAGACGATCGCCGACTTGCGTGGCAAACGCGTGTTCGTCGGGCCGGAGGGGGCGGGATTCGAATATTTCGTCAACCCGATTCTCGAAGCGCACGGATTGTCGATGGCGGATATCGATCCGCGGTACGGCAGCCAGCAAAGCGCGGTCGACCTGCTCGGCGACGGTGCGGTGGCCGCGGCGATGATCGGTGGCGGCGTTCCCAACCCGGCGCTGGCCCAGATCGCTCAGGCGCGCCCCGTGTTGTTGGTCCCCTTTGACGACGCGGCCAAAGAGAAGCTGATCGGCGACTATCCGTTTTTTGAGCACGCGACGATTCCCGGCGGCACCTACCCGGGGGTCGACGAAGATTATCACGGACTCAATGTCGGCTCGGCGCACCTGATCACCCACGCCAGCGTCGATGAGCAACTGGTTTACGAGTTTGTCAAACGCGCGTATGAGCATCGCGATCAGATCACGCAGCGCCACCGCGCAGCAAAGGACATCACCCCCGAAACCGTCGCGCGCGGCAACGGCACCGAGTTTCATCCCGGCGCGATTCGCTATTTTGAAGAGGCTGGCATACTGCCCGCGGCGGTGACGAATGAGTGAGTTGGCTGTTGAAAGCGCCGCAGGGGCCAAGCGTGCGGACGCTCCGGCCGAGCGAAAATCGCTGCGCCGCTGGGCCATCGGGATTCTGGCCGCAGCGCTGTCGCTGTACGTGTTGATCGAAGTCAACTTTTCGCTGCTCGCGCCGCTGAAGGAGCTGGCGCTGTTTGCTGCCGCCGGCTTGATCCTGTGCTTCCTCAGTTTCCCGCTGCATCCGCGCGTCGCCGGGGCGACCTGGGCCGGGGCGCTGGACTGGGTGTTGGTGCTGTTGGCGAGTTTCTGCTGCGGGTACGTGTTGTGGTACGGCGCGGACCTGGGGCAGCGGGCTGGGTTGTATACCGATCGGGATTTGATTGTCGGTGCGATCGGGTTGGTGTTGATCCTCGAAGCGACGCGGCGGGCAATCGGTTTGGCGTTGCCGATTCTGGCGCTCGTGTTTGTGCTCTACGCTCATCAGAGCGTCGCACAGGATTTGCCCGACTGGCTCTTTCCGCATCGCGGCCAAGATTGGCGCGACCTGATCGGCCAGACGTACTTGCGGACCGAGGGCGTGTTTGGAACGGCCTTGGGTGTGATGTTTCGGTACGTGTTCTTGTTTGTGCTGTTCGGCGCGTTCCTGGAAGCCAGCGGCGCGACCGGCTACATCATTGCTCTGGCTACGCGGTTATTTGGCAGCAAGTCCGGTGGCCCGGCCAAGGTCTCGGTGCTGGCCAGTGGCCTGATGGGATCGCTCTCCGGCAGCGCAGTCGCCAATGCGGTCACGACCGGCACGTTCACGATTCCGATGATGCGGAGCGTCGGTTTTCGGCCGCATATCGCGGGGGCGATTGAAGCGGCTTCTTCGTCGGGGGGCGCGTTGGTGCCGCCGGTGATGGGCGCCGGCGCCTACATGATGCTGGAGATCATCAACCGCACCCCGCCGGTGACATTCCTGGAAATTTGCAAGGCGGCAATCATCCCGTCGATCCTGTTCTATCTGTCGCTGTTCATGCTGGTGCATTTCTATGCCCGGCGGCTGGATTATTTTCCAGAGGAGGCGTCAAAGCCCGAGCTGGCAACCGGCAGTGGGAGCCGCAGCGTGGCTGCTGGTGACGAAGCTGCCGAAGCCCCGCGTCAAGCCGCGGGCGAACCCGCAGCGCAGGCGGTGATGGCCAGTCGGCAGATTCAGAGTGTTGAGGCGGCTGTGGCCGCTAACGTGACTGCGGGGCCCAGGATCATCAGCCTCGAAGGGCTGACGTTCTTCGGCGCCCTGGGCAGCCTGATGGGGTTCTTGATCTACGGCAACTCGCCATTCCGTTCGGTGACCTATTCGCTCGCCTTCGTGATGGCGATGATCCTGATCAATCCACGGATCGCCGCGAGCTTGCGAGAACGGATCACCGGGCTGGTGGTGTGGTTGGCGGCGACCGGACTGGCGCTGCTGTTTGCTCCGGGCGTGGGCCACTGGTCCGACGCGTTGATCTGGGGCATGGCCGGTGCGCTGCTGGTCGGCGTGACGTCCAAGTCGTGGCGCGGGATGATTGTCGCGGGCTTTGACACATCGGCTAAAGGCGGCATTCCGCTGATCGTCGCTGCGGCCTGTGTCGGTATCGTCATCGGCCTGGTGTCGCGGACCGGCATCGGGACCGGCGTGCCGCAAGCGATCATTCCGCTGGCCGGCGACAGCTTGTTTCTGGCGCTGGTGGCGATCATGGGCTGCTCGCTCGTGCTCGGCATGGGTCTGCCTTCGGCCGTTTCGTACCTGCTCCTGGCCACGGTGATCGGGCCGGTGTTTGAGAATCCAGCGCTGGGTGTCCCCATCCTGACGGCGCACCTGTTCATCTTCTACTTCGGGATGATGGCGATGGTCACGCCGCCGGTGGCGTTGGCGGCCTACGCGACCGCTTCGATCGCTGGCTCAGGCGTGATGCAAACCGGGATGGCTGCCTTCCGTTTCTCACTGGTCGGGTTCACGCTGCCGTACATGTTCGTCTATCGACCGGAGTTGTGCCTGATCGGCCCTGATGGCGGTGCGCCGTCGGTGATCAGTGTCGCTCTGGCCGTTGGCGCGGCGTGCGTCGGCATCGTGTCGTTAGCGGCGGCGATGGCGGGTTTCCTGTTTAGTCCGCTGAACTGGCCGATGCGGCTGGTGCTGCTGGTCGCGGCCGCCTGTTCGCTGTTCCCCGACCAGGCGGACTGGACACCTTCGGGCGTTTCATTGATCGATCTGTTCGGGGCGACCCTGTTGCTGGTGATGGGTGTGGTCAGCTACCGGGCCAGCCGGCGCTCAGCCGCCGTGGAGTCCTTCGGGTAACCGCCCTGCGGCCACTTCGTCGTCCCACTGGTCCATCAGCGGCCAGTCGTCGGCAAGTGTCCCGAAGTCGGCCATGTGCAGGTAGCTGGTCAAGCGGTCGATCGTCGCCTGCAGCATCGCATTGTCCTTGGCGAAGATCGGCCCGTGACTCGGGGCCAACCAACGAACATCACTGTCACGAATTCGCTCCAGCGAGCGGATGAACGCTTTGATGTCGCTGCCGTGGTGCGCATCGATCGCCCCGACGCAGCCATCGCGGTAGATGTTGTCGCCGCTGAGCAGCACATCGCCGCAGCGAAACGCCAATTGACTGTTGGTGTGTCCGGGAGTGTGCCAGACCTCCAGTTCAAGCGAGCCGACGGTGAGCGTGTCGCCGTCGTTGATCTGGTGGTCGATCTGTACCGGTGGCATGTCGAGCTTCAGGCCCTGTGCCTCGATCACGGCCAGCGTCAACAGCGGGTCGCCGGTCTGCAATGCATGCACGGCGGCGGGATGAGCGGTGACGGTTGTCTTGAGGAGCTGTTTGAGCTTCGCAAGACCCTGGATGTGATCCACATCGGCGTGCGTGGCGACGAGTGTCTTGCAGCGTGACAGCGGGAAATCGAGCCGCCGGATGATCTCGACAAAGTCATCGACCGTCTCTTCATAGCCAATATCGATCAAAATCCACTCGTCGCTATCGAACACCAGGTAGACGTTGCACCCGAGCACTTCACCGATCTGGAAGTTGAGTTCGATAATTCCGGGAAAGATCGTTTTACGGTTGAGCATAGTAAAGTTAACGGTGCGGCGTGTGGTCGATTCAGAGCCTAGGCTACCATACTCCTGCCAGCAGGTCAGGCAGCCCTTGTAGGTAGCTGGTGTAGTTCATTTGAGGTAGTAGGTCGCGCCGCATCCGGCGGTTCCAGATCCGCTTGTTGCCGCCGGAACGGGCCGACAGCGCAGGCTGAGCCGTCGGTAAAAACACTGGCTGCGGCGCGGCGGTCAATCGCGCAATCTGCTCATAAAACGCGCGGCGAATCACCGGCTGATCGTCCGCCACCACATACAGCCGACTCCGGTCCGCCGGGCGCTGCCAGGCCGTGACCACCGCCGCGGCGGCGTCTTCACGGTGAATCAAGTTCAGGTAACCAGCGTGGGGGCCTGACAGCGGGCGACCAGCGATCACGTCCGCAGCCCGCGGGATCCGCTCGGGGCCGTAAATTCCCGCCAGCCGCAAGATCACCCACTGCCCGGCCGCGCGGCGGCGGTGCAGCAGCGATTCAGCGCGCAGGTGCGTCCGGCCGCCATCGCCCAGCGGCCGCGCCGGCGAACACTCGTCGACCCAGCGGCCGTCGCTTTGGTGATACACGCCGGTGGTGCTCAGGTAGCACAGGTCGACGTCGCTCGGCAGCGCGTCGAGCAAGTTGCTCAGGCCACCGACCTGTGACGTTTCGCGCGACAGCCCGCGGCTCGGGTCGTAACTGACCGCGACGAGCACGCGGCGACAGGACGGCAGCGAGCGGAGGGTACGGCGGTCGGTCCAGTCGGCAAGCAGCGGGGAATAACCTTGTCGCGCCAGGGTGTCGGCGCGGTCGGGCGAGCGTGTGACTGCATAAACCGTCTCAGCGGGATATTGCGCCAACAGCCGCTGGGCAACCCGTTGCCCGATGTAGCCGCAGCCAACGATCAGCGTATCGCGTGACGATGATTTTGAAGGCATCGATTTTTCTTTCGCACCGCGGGATGTTTACAATGAGCAAGCGGTTAAGCGCTTGGGAGCCAATTGCCGACATGGCCTTGCGGGTGCGGTGCCCGATGCGCTCCTGACCCCATAACCGTCTACTTCCACCTGGCCCAACACTCCCTATGAGTATCGGAATCGTGCTTCCCTCCCACCACTGCCTTGTCGGCCCGGTTATGGCTCGTATCGCTGGCTTGATATTGGCGGTAATGCTGCTGTCAGGATCGGCGGCTGCGACCGACCTGTCTCCACGGCAGGAGGCGGTGTCTTCGGGCACGGCGGTCGACGTTCCGGAGTCGCTGCGTGATCTCTTGCAGCGCGGTGGGACGCCGAAATCGCTGGAGCAGATGATGGAGTTGGAAAACTTGCAGCGACAAGTGGCGCTGCGAGTCGCCGACTGTACCGTCAATGTGTCGATCGGGCCAGCGCAGGGCTGCGGCGTGATCGTCGATGGCCGAGGCTACATCTTTACTGCGGCTCACGTGGCCACCCGGCCCGGCAAGACCGCGGTTGTCACGTTTCATGACGGTCGTAAAGTCACGGCGACGACGCTGGGGCTCAACCGCTCGGTCGACGCCGGTTTGATCCGCATCGATCCCGGACAAAACGATGGGCAACCTTGGCCGCACGCATCGATCGGCGACAGCGACACATTGGTGGCAGGCATGTGGTGCGTGGCGACGGGACATCCTGGCGGTTATGACGGTGCCCGGGGGTTGGTGACACGTGTGGGCCGGATCCTGGCGGTGCGCCCTGACGCCCTGCATACGGACTGTGCCTTGATCGGTGGCGACAGCGGGGGACCGTTGTTCGACATCAGCGGCCGGTTGGTGGCCGTGCACAGCCGCATCGGCAATGACGTTACCGACAATCTGCACGTGCCAATCAAACACTATGAAAACGACTGGGAGCGATTGGCCAAAGGCGAAGCTTGGGGTTATTTACAAGGCTTTCGACCGATCCTCGGCGTCCGTGGCAAGCCGGATACCGAAGTCGCGGAGATTGCGGTCGTGACCCCGGGATCGCCGGCCGAGGCTGCTGGCTTCCAGGTCGGCGACATCATCGAGCAGTTCGGCGAAGTCACCATCAGCGATTTTCAGTCGCTGCGCGACGCGGTGGCCGACACGATGCCCGGTGAGCGGCTGCGGTGTTGGGTCCGCCGCGGCGAGAATCGCCTGCGGCTGAGTGTCGAAATCGGCCGCGAATAACCGCGGCGACGTGGGCGCTGATTCTCTGGGTGGCACGTCCCTGAGGTAGGGTGCATGTCCCTGAGGTACGAAGGGCGTGCATCGCTGGCGATTCAGAGAGGAGAACAATCGTCCCCAATGGTTCTTCATCCCGCACAGGTCGATGTGCGGAGCAATTGAGGACGATTGCTCTATCTTGTCGACATGCGGAGCAATTGAGGACAATTGCTCTACATTGTCGGCTTCGCCGAGGGCAGCCTTTCGTGCTACCCACAGCCACAGCGATCACTCTTTCGCACCACCCACAGCCACAGCGTTCACTACTGCGCCGCTTCAAAACGGTAGATGCGGCCGCCGGCGCTCATCGTGCTCATCAGCACTTCACCATCGTCGGTCTGTCCAAACGTGAACACCGGCAGGTTGAGCCAATCGATCTCACGATTTTCCAGCACGCGGCGGTTCTCGCGGTCATACTTCAGCGCCCATAGTTTACCGCTGATGTAATCGCCGTAGAGGTAATATCCATCGAGCAGCGGCGTGCGAATGCCGCGATACACCGCCCCGCCGGTGATCGATTTGCCCCACGGATCGGTATGGGGATACTCAACGATCGGATCGATCAAATCCTCGCGATACTCCGCCCCGGGGCCGCGACCGCGGGTGAACTTGTGAGCGGCTTCCCGCAGGCTCCAGCCGTAGTTGCCGCCTTTTTCGATCACGTTGACCTCTTCCCATTCATCTTGGCCGACATCGGCGGCCCATAGGTCTTGAGTCTTAGGGTCAAACGCCATCCGCCAAATGTTGCGGATCCCGTAGGCGTAGATCTCCGGCCGAGCACCTTCTTGTTGCACGAACGGATTGTCGGCGGGGATTGTGTAACCCCGCTCGCGTGAGGTTTGGTTGACATCGATCCGCAGAATCGAGCCGAGCAACTGACCGAGATCTTGTCCACTCAGCAGCGGATCGTTAGCGGCTCCACCATCGCCCAAGCCGATGTACAGGTAGCCGTCGGGGCCGAACAGGATCGTGCCGCCATTGTGATTCCAAAACGGCTGCTGAATCCGCATCACTTCCACTTGGCTATCGGCCGCTGCGGTTGCGCGGTCTGCGCCACTGGCCGTCAGCCGGCTGATCACCGACAGGTGCGGCTGTTCAGTGGAGGTGTAATAGACGAAAAAGTGGCCGTTTTCTTTGAACTGAGGATGAAACGCCAACCCGAGGAAGCCTTCCTCGTTTTCACGATCCTTGTACGTCACCTGGTCGCTCAGATCGATCAACAGGTTCGGCTGCTCGACGTCGGTGTCGTCTTGGTTGATCCAGTAGATCTGGCCGAGTTGAGACGCAATGTACAATCGGCCCGACCCGTCGCCGGCACCGGTGATCACCACCGGCCGTTCGATCCGCAGATTCGGATAGGCCTCAACGACGCGGACTGGCATCGGCTGCGTATTGAGTTCCGCTGGCGGCTCGGCCAAGTTGATCGTCGGCGACTGAGCATGGGATACCGCGGTAATCGCGAAGCCGAGCAAACAGCCCGCCGCCAACAGCGTGCGGCGGGTGAATCGTGACGTGACGCTCATGCTGTGGACTCACTCAGAGAAAGGATTAGCGAACGATTTCCAACAGTTCAACTTCGAAGATCAACGCTTCGTTGGGGCCGATTCGACCGCCGGGACCACCTTGTGCACCATAAGCCAATTGCGGCGGGATATAGAGCATCCATTTGTCGCCGACCTTCATTTCCTGCAGCGCTTGCTGCCAGCCGGGAATCACTTGGTTGACACCGAACTCCGCCGGTTCACCGCGAGCTACGGAGCTGTCAAATGTCGTGCCGTCGATCAGCTTGCCGGTGTAGTGCACGCGCACGGTATCGGCGGCGCTGGGCGACTGGCCGTTACCCGCAGTGAGCACCTGGTATTGCAAGCCGCTATCGAGCGTTTTGATACCTTCTTTCTTGGCATTTTCTTCCAGGAACAGTTTGCTCTTTTCGAGGTTCGCCGCCGCGGCTTTGCGCATCTCGGAAAGCATTTCTTCCTGCCGCGCGCGGAGCAAGGTTTCGATTTTTTCAGCGGCTTCTTGCATCTGCTGATCGGTCAGCGCGGCATCTTTACCGGCCAGCGCGTCGACGATCCCGGCAGCGAATCCCGCTCCGGTGAAGTCGGACGGCTGGAAGCCCTGCTGAGCCATCTGCTGGCCGACGGACATGCCGAGAAAATACCCGACCGGGTCGGCTTGAGTTCCCGCCTGCGGCGCAGCGGCTCCGGGCTGCGGGGCGGCAGCATCTTGGGCGGTGGCGGTCATGGAGCTTACTGAGAATCCAATCAAGGAGGTGAGGCAGAGCAAGGTGAGGGGACGGAGGCAGCTCATGGCAGGATTGATCCGGAGAGTGAACGGCAGGACGCCTTCGCAAGCAGACCCGCGAAATGGTAGCGACAGTGCGTAGAATAACGGATCAACCACCGCAAGGCGATCGACATGCACACCATTTAGGCGGACTTTGTCGGTACCTGACCCCTTCACCTAACCCGAACCGCTCACGACTGGGGGCTGAGCGCACGGAGCACGGCGAGATTGATCTCATCCCACTCGCGGCCTGTGTCGGGATCTTCACCTTTTTCGGTTTCCAGATACCCGGGCAGCCGACCGAGCAGGGGGTCGGCTAAGAAGTTGCGAAAGCCCCCCTCGCCGATCTCCCCACGACCGATGTGTTCGTGACGATCCACGCGGCTGCCGAGCGGTTTTTTGCTGTCATTCAGATGAAGTGCGCGAACGGCATTAGGCGGCAGCAGGTCGTCGACTTGAGTGCGAAAATCGCGAAAACCGGACTCGGTATTGATCGCATAACCGGCCGCAAAGGCGTGACAGGTGTCGAGACAAACACCGAGCCGCTCGGCGGCTGCCGGCAACCGTCCTGTGACCTGATCGATCATCTGGCCAAGCTGCGCGAGGCTGTGTCCCAGGCACGTCCCCTGTCCCGCGGTGTTCTCGAGCAACAACCGGCACCGCTGCGGGTCGACTCGCTCAGCAGCCTCGATGATGCTGTCGACAATCCGCGCGATGCCCTCCGTTTCATTGCTCGTGGTGTAGGCGCCCGGATGCAGCACCAACCCGTCGAGTCCTAGCGTTTCGCAGCGCTGCCACTCGATCACCAGCGCCTCGATCGACTTTTGCTGCAGCAGCGGCTGCGGCGAGGCTAAATTGATCAGGTAAGACGCGTGGGCAATCGGATGCGCAAGCCCTGAGTTCTCCCAAGCTTGCCTCCAGGCGGCCACCGCGTCATCGGCCAGTGGTTTGGCTTGCCACGCGTTGGCGTTTTTGGTGAACAGTTGAATGCACTGGCATCCCAAGTCCAAGCCGCGCTGGACTCCCAGGTGCAGCCCTCCGGCCACCGAAACGTGCGTTCCCAAGCAGTGCATCGAGCCCTCGATCAACTGGATCTGATTTGCAGATCACCCACGAAAAAACCCCAGGCCGAGTTGTACTCGTTCTGGGGTGATCGTGCATCGGCGCTGAGGCCGAAGTTATCGTGTGAGCTTTGGGTGAACGCCCCGCAGGGCGCAAGATCACTCGGGCTGCGGAGCGGGCGGAGCGTCGCTGGCGCCATCGGCCTGGGGGGCCGGAGGCACGTCGTCGCTGGCGCTGGCGGCTTCGGCGCTGGCTTCGCCTTGCTGCTCAACTTGCTGGCCTTCAACGGCTTGATGTTCGCCGCCGACGACCGAGTCACCGTAAACGACTTGCTCGCCACAGCAGCCTTGAGCGACCGGAGCTGCTTCGCAGCAGGTCGGCTGAGGAGCGCAGCAGGTCGGCTCGGGGGTGCAGCAAACCGGTTCCGGGGTGCAGCAAACGGGCTCAGGTGCACAGCAGGTGGCAGCCTTGCGAGCGTGCAACCGTGAGAACAGCCCACCACCGCAGCCGCGCTCGACGACGCCACCACAGTTGTTGCCACGATGATGGCTGAACAGCCCGCCACCACAGTTGTTGCCGCGATGATGGCTGAACAGCCCGCCACCGCAGTTGTTGCCACGATGATGACCGAACAATCCGCCACCACAGCCATGACCGGCCTTGACCGATTCGCTGGCGAGCATGGCGCCGCCGACCAACAGCGCAAACGCCACAGCAACACTAACTACATTACGACTCATTCCAATTCTCTCCGATACGATGTGAGTTACTAAGCTGCAAATCCTTGTGCAAATCAACCACAGCCCGATCCGCAGGCTCCGACTTGGTTCGCGATCAAGGACAGCTTGAATCGCGACTTCGACTCGCCCTGATTACCGCGGTGGCAATTTGGGCAAAGATTGCCGAACACGCAAACTTCTCGACAAGCGTACCTTGGGGTATTTGTCTGTCAATTATGCCAGCAAGAAAAACTGCAGGCTCCTGCAGCGGGGCAACCTGCCACGCTGATGCCTCAGACGACCGCCGCTCATCATGATGGGGCGCGCGGTGGCCGTTAGGGACAACGAGGTCCGAAGTCGGCAAAGCCGCGGAGAGCACACGCCAGAGAAGCGTTAATGGCGGTGAAATTTCCTTTGTGGGCCGCTAGCTGGGGCGAAGTAGCCGCTGTTTGCAGCCGCTCGATGGCCGATCGCAGCGAGCAAGCGGCGGCGAAGCGCTGGAAAAGAGCGGCCCGACAGCCGCTCTGCAAATCGCGACGACCTCAAAATCGATCGTTTGCTAGAACTTCGCCGGCTGTTGTGGAGTTTGAGATACTGCGCCAGCGGGTTCCGATGAAGCGGAAGATACCGAAGATGCGGAGGCTGCGTCGGCTTCCCCGCGGAACAGATTCGCCATTTCGACGTGATCTTCAAAGTCCACGATCATCGGCGGCTGGGCGGGATCGAGTTCCATCGCGAGTCCCGAAATCCGCCACTGGCCCTGCTCAAGCTGCAATGCCCACACGACCTGGTACGACTCAGTGCTGCCTTCGCCCGTCGGCTCGCTCCAAGTGCTGTGAACCAGCGCCATGTTGGGATGGTCGGGAACCGCTTCACTGCGGGTAACGGTGAACGCGGCGTCTGGCGAGCCGATCGGCTGCACGGTGCGGCCGAGTCGCTCCAGCACGGCACAGGCTTCGGTTGTCAGCATTGAATGGGCACGACCGGTATCGCCGCCGCGGCGCACCGCGTCCAGAAAGTGCGAGACGGTATTCATGGCAGCGGAAACGTCGGTCGAACCGCTCGCGGCGGCAGCGCCACCGCCCGAGGGCGGCTGGGCCGTGGCTTCGGCTTGGCTATTGGCAGGGCTTTTGCCGCAACCGGTCAGCGATGCCAGCGCAATTGCGATGCCCACGGAAACTGTGACGCCAAAATGTCGGACCATGATTCTGCTCTATTGCCTAAAGTGCGAGTGGACAACCGATTCGAGGTGCGGTGGTACCAATTGCAATTCGGCGGGGTCAAGATCGATGGACGGCAACAAAAAAAGACCGCCGGTTCTCACCGGCGGTCTTTTGCGACTGTGATCAGCGGAGGGCACGGGGCTCGAACCCGCAACCCATTTCTGGGCAACTGATTTCGAATCAGCCTGCTAGCCATTCGCTTACCCTCCAAACTTCAACGCTATATTCGCTTTCCAAGGCCACCTCGTCAAGGCAGCTAAAAGCGGAAGCGTTGGTGCCGGCTCGGCTCCATCGAGGCGGCGGTTCAGCTTGCGCCAACCCGCCCTGGGCGAGCCGTGCATCAGCCTACTGCTTCACATCGGTCTGGAAGTAGTATTCCTTGAACCAACGTTGCCAACGAGCCGCTTCATCGGCCGATTCCAAGCTGATCTGCCGCCATTGCGGGCAGCGGTATTTGACGTCAATGTGGCCGTTGTGGTCGGCTTTTTCGACTTCGCAGCCGAGCTTTTTGAGCACTTCGGCGATCCGGTCCGCTTTCGCCGTATCGTGCAAGTGCTTGCGTTTCCAGTCGGTCAGGCGGTAGCGGACGACGGTATCGGCCACCGCCTCACCGGCCGTGGCCAAGGGAAAGGCAAGTCCGAAAACCAGCAGCAGCAAAAACGGACGAAACATATCGGCACGCGCCTTGTAGTGAACGGCTAAAGAGAGCGGGAATCACCGCGATCCCCGGACGAACCCCAAACAGACGCTAAGGCTTACCCGATTTTCCCCGTTGCCGTCCAGCCAAAAACTGCGGCGTAGCCGCGCCAATTTGCCCTGCCGCACCGGTCGATCGTACCGATTTGGGGTTTTAGACCAGGCGTTTGTCGCTCGTTAAATGAGTCATTATTTTAATGCTCTTACCGCGACAGGCAGGGTACCCGCGAATCCTCAAGAGTGGACTTTTAGTGATACAGCCAACTCCCGTGAACGATCACCAAAGCTTTCCTGAGATGCTGCGGGAGCGGGCCACACTGCACCCCAGCCGACCGGCGGTGCTGTTTGTTGACGAGACCGGAGGCGAACAGCAGATCGATTACGGGCAGTTATGGCAGCGGTGCGTCGAGACAGCCGGCGCGTTGGCGAAAGTTGCGATCGACCGCTCCGCTAGCGCTTCTGCGCCGCGGGCACTGTTGCTGTTTCCTCCGGGGCTCGACTTCTTGCCCGCGTTTGTCGGGGCGCAATTGGCCGGCTGGATTCCAGTGCCTACCGGCTACCCGAAACCGCATCGTGCCATGCCTCGGCTGGATGCCGCTGCACGAGATTGCCAGCCGGCGGCGATGCTGTGCGACGCCCAGTCGCTCAGCACCCTGGAGCGTGCGAAACTCGATCCCGCCGCCGCAGCCCTGCCCACGATCGCAGTCGACTCGTTGTCTACACAGACGGGCTCCGATGACCCGCTGCCCCTGCCGCCAAGCGACAGCATCGCCTTCCTGCAATACACCTCCGGCAGCACCAGCGAGCCCAAAGGAGTGATGGTTTCGCAGTCTAACTTGATGAGCAACCTGGAGACGATTCGTACCAGTTTCCAGTTGCCGTGGCAGCCGGCGGACGATCCCGAGCTGACGACCGCCGTGTTTTGGCTGCCCCATTACCACGACATGGGGCTGATCGGCGGGATGTTGGCACCGCTGTATCTCGGCTACCGCACGGTGTTGATGAGCCCGCAGACGTTCGTGCGCCGCCCGCTGCGGTGGCTCGAAGCGGTCGATCGGTTCGCGGCCGCGGTGACGGGCGCCCCGAGCTTCGCCTACGAATGGTGCGCCGACCGGATCACGCCTCAGCAGGCCGAACGGCTCGATCTATCATCGCTGCAGGTCGCATTTTGCGGTGCTGAGCCGATCCGTGCCGCGGCGCTGCGGAGTTTTGCCAACCGCTTTGCCGCGGCCGGATTCCGACCCGAGCGTTATTACCCCTGTTACGGTTTGGCCGAAGCGACGCTGCTGGCTGCCGGCGGCAAGGGGCCGGCCGCGCCGCGGGTATTGAACGTCGATCGCCAACAGCTCGGCGAGGGCTGTGTTCAAGTGCTGCCCCGGCAAACGGCGCAGAAGAGTACCCCGTTTGTATCGTGCGGAGCGGCCGCCGGTGACATGCAACTGGTGATCGTCGATCCGCAGTCGCACGTGCCGCTGCCCGCTGATCAGGTCGGTGAGATCTGGCTGCGCGGCAGCAGCCTGACGTCGGGTTACTGGAATCGACCTGAGGAAAACGCCAGCCGTTTCCAGGCCACGTTGGCCGCCGCGCCGCAAACAGGACTGGCACAGCGCTGGTTCGGCAGCCGCTGGATCGGTGGTTGGTTGAAGTCCAGGGAAACGGCCGCGGGAAATGGGCATTCGGCTCCAACCACAGCGGCCGGTTCGGGCTCGGGGCAGGCGGAGCGGGGCTTCTTTCGCAGCGGCGATCTCGGATTCGTTCACGATGGCGAGCTGTTCATTACCGGCCGGCTCAAAGACGTGATCATCATCCGCGGCCGCAACTACTTTCCTCAGGATTTGGAGGCGACGCTCAGCGGTTTGCCCGAGCTAGCGCTAGGCCGCGTAGCGGCGCTGGCGGTGCCGGGACCGCGTGGCGAATCGCTGGCGATCGTCGCCGAAGTGGCCCGCGAAACGCCGCCGGACCAGTATGCCGCGATCACCCGTGCGATCCGCCGGGCGACGATTGAAGAACACGAGGTCGATCCGCGACAGGTGCTGCTGGTTCGTACCGCAACCATTCCGATGACGACCAGCGGCAAGCTACAGCGCAGCCTGTGTGCCCAGTGGGTTAACAGCGAGTTCCGCGGCACGCTCTCCCGTTGGCAACGCAGCGGCGGCAGCGAGTCATCGCCGTTGCCGCTGCCGGCACTGCCCGCGGCTCCCACCGCCGCTGATTTTTCCTGGCTTGAGGACACGCTCCGCCAGTGGATTGTCCAGTGGCTGACCATGCGCGGCGGAGTGGAACCGGATGAAATCCAGGTCGATCGACGATTCGACGATTACGGTCTGGACTCCTTGATGGCGATCGAACTGATCGGCGACCTGGAAGATGGTTTTGAGGTCGAGTTGACCCCGAGCATCGCTTGGGAACATCCGACGGTCGCCGCCATGGCCGCGTTGGTCGCCGCCCACGTCTGCGGGCTGGACGAACCTACTTCAGCTCACGCAGATAGGCCAGCAGATCAGCCGCTTGTTGGGCAGTGAACGCGTCGAGCAGTTGCTCGGGCATCAGCGACTTTTCAGCCGGTTTTTCCAGTTCAATCTGGTCGTGCTCGATCGTGTGGGTGCGACCGGCGGCGTCCTGCAACTGGAGCACCGTTTCGCTCCGCTGCAACACGCGGCCGGTTAGCGTTTGACCGGAAACGGTCAGCAGCGTGATCGCCCGTTCCGCCTGGGCGACTTCCGCTGAGGGCTCGATGATTTGCCGCAGCAGCTCAAGAGCCTGTGTGTACTTGCTCCCGACCTTCGACAGATCGGGTCCGAGGCCAATCCCCTGGCCGTGAATCGGGTGGCACTGCGAGCACTGCGCACGGCCGCTGAGGAACAGATCCCGGCCGCGGTCCGCATCGCCGACCAGCGCGAGCACCTGCTGCGGGTCAAAACCAGGACCAAGTCGCTGGCTGCGCTGCGACGGATCGGCCCACGGTTCGAACAGCTCAGCGATCTGCGGCGGGGCCTGCAGCGCTTGGTCGATCAGCTTGGGGAGTCGCTGTCGGTCGATCTGGTTGCCAGCGATCGCGGTGGCCAGCAACAGCCCGCCGCTGGCGGACTGAAGCAACCGCGCAGCGGCGTCGTGTTGCTGAGCCGCGTGCGCCGCGGAGGTCGGCTCCGCCGAAGCACCGTCGGTCGGATCTGCCAGCAGTTGACGGAGCCACTGGCGGTTTTGAGCTGCCACGGCGTTTGGCGGCGAAGCCGCGTCCAGTTCAGCGATCCAGCGAGCGATCAGATCGACTCCGGCATGATCCACCTGTTCGCTGGCTAGCGGTGGCATCCGACCGCTGCCGAGCTTCGCCATGCGATACAGCAACACCGATCGCTCGGGAGCTCCGGCGGCGACCAACTGCGCATCGTCCAGTTGCATATCGCCGCGCATCGCGCGGGTGTCAATCAAGCCGGTCTGCTGGAGCGGTTTCTCAAAGCTGACGTCGATCGCCGCCGACGAGTTGCCACCATGCAAATGGCAGTGGGCGCAATTGGCGTGCAGGTACGAGCGGGCGCGCTGCTCCAGCGTGTGATCGCCGTCATGCGGATTGACCAGCGCTCTAAATCGATCGTCTGCTTGCGGCGGTGGGTTGGAATCGGCTGCGATGTAGCCGCCGTGCAACAGCTCGCGCCACGAGTCGCTGCCGGCGTGCGGGCTGCGGAGCTGCAGCTCGATCAAACCGAGCGTCTCACCACGCCACGGCGTGTGGCAGGTGCGGCACTGGCTCCGGGCGGCAAACGACCAGTTCAATTCGGTGTGTTGTCCAGCCGCCGAGCGATCGGTGATCGGAATCGTGGCGACGGCTCCGCTGGCGGGCACCAGCTCGGCGTCGGTCGCTTCGTCGTTCCAGCGGTAGGTGTAGTAATTCCAATCGCCCAGCGCGAGGTTGTGTGCGAGCTGTGTCTCGATCGGACGGCGCGAAGCGGGATCATCGGCTACGGTCTGCAGCCAATACGTTTTGACGAGCACCGATCCGGGTGGGAACACGACCTGGGTGCGAAACCAGTCGAACATCGTCTGCGGCTGTTGAAAGAACGTCGCGCGGTCGGTGCCCGGAATGGCGAGCCAGTACTCCGCTTCCGCCCCGTCACGCCACATCGGCGCCTGAATCCGGTAAGGCACGACGCCGGGCGCGGGACGAAACGGGGACAGGCTAGAAGCGAGGCCGGTTTCGCTCAGTCGCGTTGGAAACGGCTCGGTCGATGGCGGCTCTGGATTGGGGACAAATCGATAGATGCCCGATGTGCCTGCCGAGTTGTAGTCGAGGATCAGCAGTTCGCCCTCATGGTCCAGTTCGAACGAGATCGGTTTGACTGCCCCGAAGGCGATTTCGCGCACCGCCAGCACTTGTTGCTCGTCGAATGCGACCGACCAGAACTTGCGCGTTACCCAATCGCCGAAGACATATTGGCCTTGGATCTCGGGAAGTTTCTCACCGTGATAAACCACGCCTCCGGTAACCGAAGCCGCCTCGGCATGTGATAAGGCGACGTCCGCGGGCAAGATCGGTGTCGGCCCGCGGACGGCATCGGGCCGCGCGTCGCCCGGCCCCTCCTTGATCGGCCAGCCGTAATTGCCGCCGGGGCGGACGCGGTAGATCATTTCCCAAGCTTCCCAGCCGACGTCGCCAACCCACAAGTCGCCGCTGACGCGGTCGAAGCTCATCCGCCACGGGTTGCGAAAACCGTAGGCGTAGATTTCTGGGCGGGCACCCGGCAGATCGACAAATGGGTTGTCGGCCGGGATCGAATAGCCGCGTCCGTCGCTGGGGCGATCCATGTCGACGCGGAGGATCGCCGAGTACACATCGCCGACATTCTGTCCGTGGTTATAGGGATCCGGAGGCGTTGGCGAGGCGACGTCGCCGGTCGAAATGTACAGCAGCCCGTCGTTGTCAAAAGCGACGCAGCAGCCGTTATGCCCGCCAGCGTCGAACCGCAACACCGTCTGCTCGGTGTCCAGCAGCAGCCGCGGCGGCTCGGAGTGTGACAGTTGAAAACTTGCGATATGGGATCCGTCGACAAACCTCGCTCCGCCACCCTGCACCACGTAACAGACAACGACGCGGCGATTGCGGGCGAAGTCGGGATGAAAGGCGAGGCTATAGAGCTCGATTCGCGTCGCTGCCTCGGCTGCGATCTCGCTCCGCGGTGGCCGCTCGGCATTGAAATCCGCCATCAGATCGGCGGCTGCCGGATCGGTCGTGCGATCGAATGAATAGATCTTGCCTCCTTGCTCGCAGACCACCAGCCGCTGTGAGCCGGGCAGCGGGTGAATCGAGACCGGCTTGTCGAACTCCAGTTGCGGGTGAACACGCTGGAGGACCAGCGGCAGCGGCGGTTCGGGCGAACCCACGATCCGCGACTGCGTCCAAGGAGGCCGCGCCGCCACCTCCCCTGTCCTGCCCTGCTCTTCCTGAGGCTCCCCTGCTCTGGCGTCATCGCCGCCGAGGCACGCGATGGCGATCAGGACGGCGCGCGTCCAGTGCAGGAAGGTCCGGGTTGAGGTATTCCAGCGATGGCCGCAGTTGCCTTGCAAGCCGCAGATCAGGGTTGGCGATGGAGGACGCATCATGGCACTTCGGCACCCGCGGAGAGAAGCAATGGAAAAGGCGGCGATCAGCACGGAGGCTGATTGCCGTGCTTTTGATGATAACTGCGCCGCAGCCAGCGAAACGGCGAGAGGCAACTTTGCCGCGCTGGCGTACGTTGCCTTCTAGCGACCGGAGCGGCCGCGCTCGGCGACCGCAAAATTGACCAGCGGCGGAGCGATGCGGTCGGCATAGACCAAGGCTTTGCCGGCCAGCGACAGAATCACTTCGCTGCGGCGGGCAGCGATCGCCGCGAGTGTGGCCCGCGCGACGCGCTCCGGCGGCCAACTGCCAAGGCTCCGTGAGGTCGTGCCCTGCGGCGTGTCGATCACCGCGTCAAAGAACTCACTCCGCGTGGTGCTGGGACTCACCAGCGTGACCTGAATGCCGCTGGGATGCAGCTCCGCCCGCAGCGCATCGGACCAGCCGTGCAGCGCAAACTTGCTCGCGCAGTACTCGCTTTTATTCGGTACCGCGCGGTGCCCCAGCACGCTGCCGATGTTGCACAGCACGGGCCTGCGGCCACGCTGCAGCAACGGCAATGCAGCCCGAGTGAGCTCGACCGGAGCAAAGAAATTGACCTCCATGACGCGTCGCAAGCGGCTTTCGCTCGCCTGCTGAAACGGCCCCAGCGCCCCGATGCCGGCGTTATTGACCAGCAGGTCGAGTCGCCCCTGGCCGAGCTGCTCGGCCTCGGCGACCAGCGCAGCCCGCACGGCCGGATCGCTGATGTCGCCCGCAACGGTGTGTAACTCACCCCAGGCGGACTTCGGACGATCCGCTTGTTCACGGGCCAGTGACTGCCGCAGTTCGTTTAGACGGTCTTGGCGGCGCGCATTGGCAACGACAAGCGCACCACGCTGGACCAGCAGGCGGCAGAGTGCTCTGCCGATGCCACTGGAGACGCCGGTGAGGATGACGATCGCGCCTTCGGCCTGCCACCGCATGATGATCAGGCGACCTCGTCGGCGTCGTCTGCACGTTGCTCAGAGCGCGATGAAACCGCCTCCGCTGAACGGTCGTCAGCCGAAACGCCGTCGGTCGCGGAGGACGAGAGCACCTGCGGCATGCCGTTTCGGCCCGACAAGTCGTTGGCGGTTCGGATCGCTACCGCTCGCTCCCGGACCATCCCCATCGCTGCCGCCGGCATGCGGACGTGAATCGACACGCCGGCTTCCGAATAGGCGCGAGACAGGATCTCGCCATTGGCGGCTAAGTGCGCCAGCAGTTTGCCGTCGGCAGCGTCAACATCGATGTGCAGGTCCAAAAACGCCTCGCTCAACGCCTGGCCGACCGCCTCGGTCAGCGGCCCCAGCCCCGTGCCACTTTTGGCGCTGACCGGAATCGCATGGGGATAGCGGTCGAGCACCTGGTTGAGCTTGGCTGGCGAGGTGATGGCATCGATCTTGTTGAGCACCAGCAGCATGTCTTTTTCTTCGATCCCCAATTCCTTCAGGACCGCGTAAACGGCGGCGATCTGGTCGAAGACGACCGGACTGCTGGCATCGGCGACGTGCAACAATAAGGTCGCTTGGCGGGTTTCTTCCAGCGTTGATTTAAAGCTGGCCACCAAGCCGTGCGGCAGGTCGCGGATGAAGCCGACCGTATCGCTCAGCAGCACCGTACCCCAACCCTTCAGATCCCAGCGGCGGGTCCGCGTGTCGAGCGTGGCAAACAGACGGTCGGCGGCTTCGACACCGGCCCCCGTGAGCGCGTTCATGAGCGTGCTTTTGCCGGCGTTGGTGTAGCCGACCAGCGAGACCGTGGCCACGCCATCGCGGGCAGCGACCTGGCGCTCACGCCGATTTTCGACCTTTGCCA
>Ga0182739_1000293_pt1 | contig 77864 bp, 79 predicted proteins | sample eDN5th30CBELigBY_FD_128873 | JGI IMG/M metagenome (GOLD analysis project Ga0182739, IMG submission 128873) | Enriched backyard soil microbial communities from Emeryville, California, USA - eDNA 5th pass 30_C BE-Lig BY (version 2) (version 2) | ecosystem: Environmental > Terrestrial > Soil >...
AGATATCAAACACATAAGTAAACATATGGAAAGAAATAAGGATATAATCGATTCGTTCTAAACTGCTCGTTTGAATGTATCTTCCCATATATACTAACGGAAAATTGATCTTGCTTAGGTAGTTCGAACCGTAAAACAATACCGAAGCAATGAACAAAAATGAATATTCCATGATCGTCAGCATGTTTCCAATGACTAGATATTTCATTATTTTTTTATTGGAGCTTAACCATGGAACAATAAAGGCCAAATATACCGGACCAGAAAATGCAGACCAAATAAACAACAAACCAAACCATGATTGTTTTGACCATTCGGTGGGTATAAGAGGATACAAGTCGCGGTAATTTGCAATCGGCGAAAAGAAAAAAGGAATAAACAAGAATACGATCCAAGCCCCGCAAAGAAAGGCGATGACGACAAAACGCAATGTTTTCTCCATTCCATGTGAGGCCACAAATAAGCTGGTCAAAAGAATCATCAGGATCAGCCATTTTATATTCATGGATGGAAAAATAGACCTATGAAGCATTTCAACGTACCCCATTGTGATGATAGAAATTTTTAACAAAATTACAAAAAAACCAAGTATCGCGAAAACTTGAACTGTCCGTTTCCCGAAAAGCTGTACAAATCCTTGATAGCCTTTCGCTGCATAACTGGAAGTAAACCATTTGGACAGCATCATCAAATTAAGTTGGGACAGCAACCCCATGATGAGAATTCCCCAAATCATATACGAATGAACCAAATAAACCGGTATAATTAATATCAAATAATGAGTTTGCATCCGATTAACCAATAAAATGAAATAGATACCTCCAAGGGAGGAAGTTCGATCGAATAAAGATAAAGTCTTCACTTCTTCATCTCCTGCCGCCATTTCCGTAGTGGTTTTAGATTTTTCGGACGCGTTTTCATCCATATTAAAGGGCCCCGGATAAAGAGATCTATCCAATCCTTCCCATAAAAAGGGGAAACCGGCGAAAAGTAAGGTTGACCTAATGACGTTAATCCATTGAGATGCGCAAGAATCCCGATCAGCCCGATCACGATCCCCGGCAACCCAAGAAAAGATGCAAGGATAAGAAGAGACACTTGCATCAGCACCATGGATTTTGTCATTTGATAATTGGGAACTAAAAAGAAAGCAATAGCGGATATACCCATCAAAACAATCAACACTTTACTTGCAAATCCTGCTTCTACAGCTGCTTGTCCAATGACGATACCACCGATAACCCCTAGCGTTTGACTAGTTTTGGTCGGCATTCGCAAACTTGCTTCTTTAATGATTTCCAGCGTTACGATCATAAAAAATCCTTCCGCAAACGGAGTAAAGGGCAATTTGCCTCTCGATTCCAATAATACGAAAAGAATCGGCAGCGGAACCATTTGGTAATGAAATGTCGTTACTGCAACATAAAAAGGAATCATCGTCAATGAAACAATAAAACTTCCGTACCGGATTAGGCGTAAAACACTGGCTACCAGCCAACGAAGGAAGTAGTCTTCCGGCGATTGGAATAGATGAAAAAAAGTAATGGGAGCAATTAAGGCAAACGGTGAATTGGAGACCAATAGCATCAGCTTTCCCTCACCTAAGGCGAAGGAGCAGGCATCCGGCCGATCTGTTTGTAGAAACTGCGGAAAGACCGTATGATGATGATCTTCCATAAAAGCTGCAAGCTGAGAGGAGTCCACAAATTGATCGAAATCCACACTGTTAATTTTGTTTCTTGCAAAGGAAACAAATTCAGGATTAATTAATCCGTCTATGTACAATAACACAACTTTCGTTTTACTCAGTGAACCGACAGTGAAGCTTTCCGTTTTTAATGTCGTTATAGGCAAGCGCCTGCGCAACATTGTAATGTTTTCATCAATTTGTTCGCTGAAGCTGTCTTTCGCTCCATAGATAACCGTTTCCGTTTGGGAAGATTGAATGGCCCGACCCAAATGATTTTCCAGCTGGACGCCTAACCATTGATCATTGACTAAATCGTTTAGAAGAATATATCCTTGCATTATTTTTTGCTCGGCATCTTCGATCGATATAATCTCTAATACTTTGGCATTGGTTATGTATGAAGAAAGCGAATTGCCAGCACATTGATGAAGCGGCTGAATAATCGCCTCGTTTAAACGCCCTAGATCGATTAACGTTTTTATGTATAAAAAATGGACCGAAGCACCGGTACCCATTCTATGCTCAACGATTTCGGCATCATCCATATGGTTTAATTTCTGTTTTAAATCATCAAGCCATTTGGGCTTTTGATGATTTTTCATATGAGAGTCGTATTTTTCAACCATAGTCGTCTTCTCCATTATTAAATTAATCATAATCTCGTGGTTTTATCTTGCTCTATAATCAAAAAATCATACGCCTTGGAAATTTGGTTGAATCGCACAACAACACTATAGAGATAGTGATGGGCGTTGTCGAGGAGGTAGGACCGGAGGTCACCAAGCTGAAGGGCAGGGATCGACGTTACGGAAGCCGGCACGCCTGAGATCAAGGAGACGCTTATCCGTCAGCTGAACGAATCATACCGGGTATGATTTACAGGCGGAGGGCGAAAATTCCCTCGAACAGCTTCGCGTGATCAAAAACGTCGTGAAGAATGCCAAGACGGCGATTGCAGGCGGGATCAAGCTTGCCACGCTCTGCCGGTAGTCATCGAGGCGTCTCCTCTTGAAAAAACGAGAAGGTTTTCGCCCATAAATGCGTACGCGAATTCATTAAAAACAAAAGCTGACATCCCTCATACGAGAAATGTCAGCCGCACCAGCATTTTGTGTCAAAAACCCTGAAGAAAATTTTACCCGCAAGAAAGCGGTCACAGCCTATACCAGAACTCTTGGATAGCCCCTGCAAAATCAATTATTTCCCAGACTGGAGCTCGCTCACCATACCGCGAAGCACGACGCCCACCGGCTCGGCCGGGCGGCCGAGCAGCTTCTCGAAGTCGCCGCTCTCGATGTCCAGATTGCTTTCGCGGATCGCGCGCTGAATCGCTACCACAATCGGCACTACAGGCTCAGGCACACCGGCGCCCGCCAAGATGGAGGCGTATGTCTCGTCATCCACCTGCTGTACCGGAACATCGCGACCCAGCACGCCGGCAAGCTCCGCGGCGAACTGCTCCTGCGTGAGAGGGTTGCCTGAAAGCTCGTAAACGGTGTTCTCATGACCGCTTCCGGCCAGCACGGCTGCGGCGGCGTGCGCATAATCGCGGCGCGCCGCCCATCCTACCCGGCCGGATCCGGCCGACGTCAGCCAAGGCGCGCCGCCGAGCACCGCCTGAATGGTACCGATCTCGTTCTCGGTGTACCAGTTATTGCGTAGGAACGAGTACGGAATGCCGCTGTCGTGGATGGCCGCTTCCGTCGCCCGATGTACTTCGGCGAGGAAAATGGTGCTGTCATCCGCGCGGCCGATGCTGGTATAGGCGATGAAGCCGACGTTCGCGCGCTTCGCTGCCTTCACCGCGGCCTTATGCTGGCGAATACGCGTTTCGTTGTCGCCGTCCGTAGAGATCAGCAGCACACGATCGATGCCCGCGAATGCGCGGTCCAGCGTCTCCGGCTTGTCAAAGTCGCCTTCACGCACGTTGACGCCGCGGGCGCGCAGATGCTCCGCCTTCTTCGGATCGCGCACGCTCACCGCCACATTTTCCGCCGGCACGATCTCCAGCAGCTTATCCACCGCCATCGAGCCCAGCTTGCCGGTTGCGCCTGTTACCAATAATTTCATCGGAATCCCTCCATATTTTCGTTTTGATGTAATCATTGTCGTTATAACAATACTTATTACAACTAATGTATAAAAAAAGCTCATGATGAGCTTTTTTTATTGAAACTGCATCGCGAGCTTCGCTAGCGTGGTCTTCTCCAGCCGCCTCTCCATGGCCGCCTGCGCTTCCGCGAACTCCGCACGCAGCGCGGCTTCAATGCTTCGGCCGACCGGGCAGTCGGGGCTCGGCTCGTCGTGGACGTGGAACAGCTGTCCTTCCTCAACGACGTCCACGGCGCGGTAGACATCGAGAAGCGTGATCTCATCCGGAGCCTTCAGCAGAAACGCGCCGCCCACGCCGGGACGCACGTCGACCAGACCCGCTCTCTTCAGGTTGCCCATGATTTTTCGGATTATGACGGGGTTCGTGTTGACGCTTCCCGCAATATAGTCGCCGGTGCATTCCTTGGGGCTCACGGCGATGAGTGACAAAATATGGACCGCTACGGAATAGCGGCTGCTGATCTGCTTCACTTGGCATCACTCCGTTGTAACCATTCTAGTTACTTCCACTCGTCATGTCAATAGCAGTGACGGTTATTACGTGTCGGTGCCGCAATGAGCCCAGGGACTCATCGATGGTATCGACAAGTCACATATAAGCTACTAAAATCTATCGCCTAGCCTTACGTTATATGGGTTATCGGGCTTTGTTGCATTTATTCTTGCAATTGACGGATTATTTATGGATAGAGAAAAAGAATATCGAAAATCATGAACACAGTTTCATTACTTGGGTAAAAAAACACAAAAAAGGCATCCTCATTGCCGGAGGCGCTATCGCTACAATTGGATCAGGTTATGTAGCCTACAGAAATTGGGATTCTATACACACCTTATTATCAATCAAGGTGAAGCATTCGGCGTTTGCGAACACATACGGAATCTTCCGAAGGGTCGGAATGCTTCAGTTGAGAAAACTGCTTTGGCATCAGAACACGGCTTTACACTGAGTGAACACCAGACATGGGTCAAACACTACTTAAAGAACTGCAACTAATCTAAATCATTTACGAGGAGGCAACTAATATGAAATGTCCTGAATGTAGTGCAAAGTTGAACAACAATGAGACCTTCTGGGATTGTCCGGAGTGCGGTTATTTCAAGGTAAAAGAAAAATATGCAAAACTTGAGGAGCAGAACAAAAGATTTCTCAAGAAGTTTTTGGGTGATGATGATATCCGGGAGGAATGAACTGCCGCAGTAATCTGCACACACTGACAGTCAGACAAGTTGCCCTCTGTTCGATGATTAAGATAATTTTTTGCGTCATTTGTGATACGGTTCACCTTATCATCTGTAGAGCGAAATCATTGAAGATGCCCTTCGCAGTATCACTCCTGACGCAAATAGTTAACGTTGAACTGGTCTATTCACTTGACATTGCAATAATTAAAGTTATAATAAAAACAAGAACACTTGTTCTTTCTTTTAGTGCTATGTTACTCTTAATAATATCCGCAAACAATAATTCGTATTTGGATAATATGCGAACAGTCAACGGCGGGCACATTCTATTTTCGAATGTGCCCCTTTTATTTTTCGCCTACTATTCTTTGGGTAGACAATAGATAACAAAACCATCTAATAAAAATCAATAACTGCTTTGTGTGGTATAATAATTTTCGAAATAGGAGGTAATTAAATGTATCAAAACGAACGCAAACTGTTAAAGAAGTTGTGCAGAGAACTACGCAAAAATTTTCAAAAACATTTAGATCTATATTCTAGTTCCGAGCTAAATATGGTTCTTTTAAGTATATTCGCAATTTGTCTATTAAGCCGAAGAAGAAATAAAGTTGCAAATCAAATCAATACTATAAGTGAATTCATAATGGAATTCAGCTATGAGATTGGTCTACTCTCAGAAAGATTTTCCGGATTCTCTCAGAGAGTCCTTCTAATCAATTTAGTTTCAGTAAATGACATTGAAAAAATAATGAAATTTACTCTAGGACTGGATTATTTTACCGATAACGTTCTTGCTTGGTGTTATCAATACCTTAAATTTGAAAAGGAGAAAGAAGTTTACTCCTCTTCTCTTAAAGAAGGTAAAAAAATTAGTGGGGATGCCATTGCAGCAGCTACACAATTTTTTACAGAAGACTATATGGTCAAACACCTTGTTAAAAATGCCCTAAAAAACAGTTCCGTTGAAAATCTCTTAAATCTAAAAATTATTGATCCCGCGTGTGGTGGTGGCAATTTTCTCGTTTATGCTTTAGAGGTTCTTTTTGAACTAATTCATTCAAATCATCAATCTAAAGCACAACTACTCAAAGACATCTTAGAAAACATTCTAGTTGGCTATGACCTTGACCCAGATCTATCTGAAATTGCTGCTATTAATTTATATCTAAAGGCAGCTTCATACGTTTCGCCAGAGAAACTGGATATTACTCCGTCAATTTATACCAGACAGTCACAAAGAAATGAATTAGGTACTTTATTAAAAAATGATGAGTCAGGCACTCAAGTCAAGAATGTAACTAATTCATCGCTTCATTTGTATGTAAGCTTGTTTGAAGCGGAAAGCTATGACTTAGTTTTAACCAACCCCCCATTTATGGGAAAGAGAAATATGAGTAATGAACTCCTTGACTATCTCAATGCAGAATTTCCCGCGTCTAAAGGTGACCTTTGCGTAGCTTTTATTATCCGTTGCTTGGAGCTTGCGAAGAATAACGGGGTTATTGGCTTAGTCAACCAAACAAGTTGGATGTTTTTGCAATCCTATACCGAAATAAGGCAAAAGGTTTTAGAGCAGTTTCAGATTATTGAAATCGTTGATCTCGGCTCAAATTCATTCGTTGACATTAACGGAGAAAAAACAACAGTAGCCTTAAGTCTGATTAAAAAGTCAAAGCAAACAGAATCTAAAGTTAGATTTGTGAAACTTAAATCAAAATCTTTCACTGAGAAGGAACATATCTTGAATGCCGGTGTGTATCCAAATAGACTTGTTTATACTTGTGACCAAACCAGCTTATTAAAAAATGAAGGCTGTGTTTTACAGTACGAGTCGGGACAGGCATTCAATCGTTTCTTCAAAACCTTTCCTCAATATAAAGAGTTTGCGACTCCCATGCAAGGAACATCTACAGGCGATAATAAACAGTTTGTTGATTATGAATGGAGTCGAAAAAACGATCCGGATTGGGTCCTAGTAAGTAAGGGTGGTGGCTATTCCAAATGGTGCGGGTTGAATTACTTTAAAGTGAAGTGGGGAAAAGAAGCAGAGTTTATTAAACAGCATCCAGGATCCGCTATTCGTAACCTAAAATATATGAGCGAAACTGATTTGGTTTTTAGTGATACAGGAACACAAGGACTGAGTGTTCGCCTACTGAGAGAAGGACAAGTATTTATCGCATCCGGGCCCGGAATTCGTATTCATGAAGGTAATAAGTATGCTCATATGGCATTTTTAAATACAAGATCAGCTTCCTTCTTCCTTCGATTGTTGTCGCCTAAATTCACAATAGCTGCAGGCTATATTGCTAGACTGCCTGTAAAAAAATCTATGCTAACGTCAGAAAGATTGGCTCACCTCGGACAAAGTTGTTTTTTGCTTAAGCAATCTTATCTAAGTAGGAAGCTGGGGAATATTGAGTTTACTTACCCTGATTTTTCACCAATCTATTCGTTAAATGACTATCTTATTGAACTGATAAATCAAGATTTATGTGATGAACTGGAGCGTTTAAGACTTGAAGCTGAGATCGAGGATATCATCCAAAACGAATATGGTTTCACAAAGAAGGAAACAGACGAAATATACTTTGAAATGGGTATTCCGGTTTATAAAATAGAGAACTTCAATGTAGAATTAAATGCAAGTGAATGGGATCTCTTACTTGTTTCCTCACTCAATAGCTCGTGTCAGTTTGTTTCAAGAGCAAAAAAGAAATTTGGTGCAGAAGGGATTCTTGAGAACCTCTCCCTTCACTTAAATGTTCATCCATCTGCGGTGTACGAGCAAATTAAAGAGAAGCTACCTTTAATGAATCAACTATTATCAATTTATCAATCAGATTTGTTGCATAAAGCCACTTTATATCTGATTGAAAGTAAAAATGTTTCAATTAAAACTACTGGTGAACTTGCCCTCCAGCTAGCCAAAATCTTTCCGAAATTATCAAATCCTTTTCTAGAGGATTGGTGTGCAAATCATTTATGGGTGATACATGAAAAGGTATTTCTAAATCGCCCTTTTCTGCCTCGTCTTGAATCGGTTAATTAAGTAGGATTATGTTAAGATACAGAAAGTAAGGAGGGAGTTTATCCCTCCTATTGCATTTAGGAGGAATTTAATCACATGGAGCAAAAAATCGTTCATTCGATTTTAGATCTTATACAAAAAGACATTAATAATAATTTAACCAGTACCGATATCAACATCATTGACCCTGAAACCGTATATATACATCGAACTGAAAAGATGGCATTATGTATGGGTGTACTTGTGATGATGAAATATCGAGACTTGGGCAATCTCCGATTAAAAGGATATTTGTCAAAAGATATTGAAAATTGTATGCAGCAGTTCCCTGGACTAAATACCCTGTTAGGTTACTACAATACCAATGACCTTTTATTTGACGAATGGTATGGACGATTTTTTAATAATTCATATAAAGAACTAAGTCTAAGCACTGTTTATGAAACTCTTTTGGCTTATGAATGGATTTGGGATACGTCCGGATTTTATGTTTCATTCGATAAATCTAGTCGTAATCGTTCAGGAGCCTACTATACACCTCAGCAGCTTGCTAATGCTTCTGTTCGTAAGGTACTCGACGAAATGATATTTCAAAAGTTAGATATATCGAACTTGTCTCATGTATCTAACATAACCGAAAACCAATTTTTCAATTTAATTGAGCTTTTTTCTAAGATAACCGTAATTGATCCATCTTGTGGAACAGGACATTTTCTACAAGCCGTCCTTAGATACTTCCTGGACGCAGTATTGCCACATAGCCCTGAATTCTTTAGTAAGGAACAACAAAAAGTTGTTACTAAATACTTATTAGCTAACTTATGGGGAATTGATGTTGACTTTATTGCACTAGAAATAGCCAAAATTGAGCTCATGATGCTTTCCGGTTTAACCGAGGAATTACCTCGAAACGCAAATCATTTTATACACGGAAATCCTTTGTTACCGTTAAGTTCGATTCGCTATGATCAAGTGAACAAAAGAAAATTGACTGCTGCGGGATACTTGTATCATCCTGGTCTTCAAATACAATCCGAAGATTTGACTGCACAGGTTGAGATAGGTTTTGATCTTGTCGTTGGGAACCCGCCCTGGGAGAAGTTACGATTCGAAGAAAAATCTTTTTTCCGACCTTGGGCTCCTCATATTTCGAAATTAAGTAAAAAAGATGATCGCGCTAAAGAGATTGCAAATCTTCAAGAGTCTCGACCCTTGCTTTTTAAGTACTATACCCAATTCATTAGCAGTTTGGAGACTTCGAAGAAGCTCATACAATTAAATCCATATATTCGTTATTCAATGGCCGGAGAATTAAATACTTACGCTTTATTCACGGAGCTTGTATCACACTTTATCAAGTGCAACGGAAAAGTATGTTATGTAATTAAAAGTGCCTTGGTCGTTAGCCCCGTTAATTCTGGGATATTTAAGTACTTAGTTGATGAAAAACTTATTACTCATTGTTACGACTTTATTAACAAAAAAAACATTTTTGCAATCGACAGCAGAGAACGATTTTGCATATTGATCTTAGGGCGCCATGATGATGATTATTTTTATTTTCGTTCCGGTTTAATGGAACCACTTGAAATTTTTCAACAAAATGACTTACGCATCTCGCCGTCTATTTTGAAATTGCTCAATCCTCTCACCGAAATGATTCCTAGTGTTTCGGATACTATCGAGCTTAACTTCTTAATCGATATGCACTCTCGTCACCCTGTCCTAGAAGATGTTTTCCCGGAATGCAAATATGGAAGACTTGTTCACTATACCAACCATGCTGAATTTATTGATAAAGAATTTTCTAATCAAGTATTACCAGTATATGAGGGAAAATTTATTGAGCTGTATGATGGGCGATACTCATCATACGAAGGCTTGAGCTATGACGAAAAATACGGGAATAAAGCCAGTTCTATTGCTATATCTGTAGAAGCAAAGAAAAAAACCAACCATTTTCCGGAATCAAGGTTTTTTATCAGAAAAGAAAAATGGGCATCACTAACTAAAAACTACTCCTTACCTTATTCATTAATGTGGCGTAGCTTAACATCGGCTTCCAACAGAAGAACTTGCATAGCGACAATTCTGCCACATTTGCCCGCTTCTCAATCCGTTCAATTTTTACAAATTAATAATCTTGAATCACTGGTACTTCTTACGGCACTTTTTAACTCAGTTGTTTTCGATTATATGGTAAGACTTAAACTGAACGGAATTGACCTGACACAAAAGATACTAAAGCAAATTGCAGTACCGAGAAAAGAACGATTTGAAGAGAAGATAATTTTTTCAGGAGTGGAATCATCTCTTTATCGACATATTGCCATTAGAGTTGCTTGGCTTTTATCAGACGATGAAAGATTAAACTCTTTTTGTGAAAAGATTAGACCCCAGGAATATTCTTATGTTGCTACGGACCGAAAACGAGTTATATCGGAAATTGATGTGCTTATTGCTAAAACATACGATATAAGCACAGATGAATTCAAAAGAATCCTAAAGTCATTTCCTAGCTTCTATTCGAGTGAAGAATTACATTATTATTTCAGTTTGTAAATATAAGACAACCCCACAAGGGGTTGTCTTATATTTGACGTTTTCTCATAATAAACCAACGTAAATGATAAGCACTAAGCTTAGATAATACCATAATACCTTCCTCTTGGAGGACTTTGTTCGACAAATGAGCTTATAGCACGATAATGAATCAATTTTGAATCAGGTTCTACTGTCACTTCGTAATGATCGGGAGAGATCTCTTCAAGTACAAGAATTTTGTCCTTTAGTTGGCCCAACCTGGTATGCTGAGTAAACCTTTGCCCTGAAGTGCTTTGCCCTCTCATCTGAAGTCTCCAAGTACCATTAGATTCTCCGGAACTCGTTTGCGGAAAAATGACTAAATTATTATAATAATCGGTTCCGTGCAACCTTAGTGTAATGTGACGTGTAATCGACAAACTCGGATTAAGTAGATGTACACCCCCACTTCCACCACCTTTGCCTGAGAGAGAGAGGTCAAGAATATTGGCCGATCCACCAGTTAATTTCCCGGTCTGAAACCACAAGGTTCTTCTGGCTCCAATTCCACCTGGAGTTGTAGGAGTCACAATTCCTGCTGGTACAGGGGTTATTCCAGACCCTGTGCCAGTACCTGGTACCACCGATGTCGATCCTGTAACTACACCTCCACCTGGTACCACCGGTGTCGATCCTGTAACTACACCTGAAACAGTTTTTGCCGTTCTGCGAGGTGGTGTAGTCGGAACACCTCTACCAGGGAATAATGACTTTAAATCTTCAGCAAATCCACCATTATCTTCGTCCTCTGCACCAGGTGGATCAGTTATTCCATCTCCAGTGTATCTTTGGGATGCTTCTGAAGGTAGTTTACCTGATTGATGCAATTTTTCTACTATTGTTTCGTCCAAGTCAACTAAATTCGGATCATTACCCTCGATTACCTTAAGAAAGAAAGCCTCTATCTCATTGAGAAAGACTTGCCCCTCACTATTTTCTGAATCCACCAATATGGATGTTTCTACATTTTGATAAAGCCCAGTTAAAGTTAAGTTTGATGATCCAGTTATAACACGAAATTCTGTCTTTCCTTTAAACAGATAAACCTTAGGATGATAAATAACTGACTTATTAAGAGTATGAAAGATTGAAGTAGGAATCTTCAGCTCTAATAATGCCTCCAGTGCCTCTTTGGAGGTTGCTTTATTATCAACACCAACGTAAAAGTGAACTTTATTTTCTTCTTTCGAAATAAAACATTCTAAACCTTCACTTATTCTGTCGATACCACTTTCGCTAACAAAGGCAACAAAAGCATAAAACTCAGAAAAGTTACTACTTTTTAAAGTTTCATTAATCAACTCGCCTACTTGTGATCCGTTTCCTTCGAGTCCCTGACCAATAAATTTAACTTTCAAAACACTATCACCACCTTTCCCACCAGTCTACTTTACTATAATATCCCAGGGGACAATGTATGTCTATTGAGCTATTTCTTCAAACAGTATAATTACAGGACATTTCCTCCAAACAACTTATATAAACTAACTCGTTATGAACCAATCATCAAGCATATATCATAACTCTGATATTAATAAACTGGAGGTTAGAACATGAACGAAAAGCAAGTAAAAGAGCTATATGAACTACTTAACAACGCCTTTAATCCCGAAGTGACATCCATATTTTAGCCATTTCCGCGTCTGCCTTTCAAGCAGTATCCGACATGATTTATAATGCTGTATTTTTCAAATTACGAATTTCATTGACTTATAGATAGTGATGAAATTAATCCGTACTTTGACGGAACTGAATTGTTTGTCCAAAATCACAGCAGAAGGGATTCGGGTTACTGAAGAAGAAGAATCGGCGGACGGTCAGCTTGTCTTTAAAGGAAGTCCTAACATGTCGCATCAAAATGAATTGCCGAGCTAGCGCCACCATTTTATGTGTCGAGTGAAGCTCTAACTACAGATACACAGTAAGTTCAAAAAAATATTTACGATACTGACGATAAAAGGAGCAATTTATGAATATTTATCAGCAACTTCTCTCTTTACTTGAAACAACTTTTAATTTAGAGGGTGATCTTCACATCCTTGCCGTATCTGCAAAAGTTCACACTGTAGACGAAAATGAGCGACCTGTACACAAAGTACGGGTCGCTCTTACTTATAAGGAAGGAGATCTCATTTGTCCGTACTATGATGGCACAGAACTTTTTGTCCTATTTAATGAAACTGGTATTGAATTTACTAATGAAGGCCAAGAATCAGTTAACGGAGATAGCTGGGAATTTGTTTACGAAGAAAAATGGGCAGACGGACCACCAATTATTGAAGGGAGCCCGAAGCATATTGCATTAAACTGGGTTGCTCAACTAGCCCCACCTTTTTACGTATCGAGTGTAGCTCTAAATGCAGATAATCAATAAGTTTACTAAAAATATCGACGATACCGAAGATACCGACGACAGTGATCTGAATATAACTTTTCAAAATAGAAAGGAGTATTCCCATATGACCCTTCAACTTACTGACTCTAAAAAGAAAGCAATTGTTGCTTTTATTAAGTCTAATCATGAAGAACACCTCGCGCGTTTTCCATTTTCACGTTATCCCCTAGAACCAGTAGAAACATGGAAAGACCAATTTGTTAAACCATCTGCCGTTGATCCTCACACGTTACGTTTAGCCCTCTCGTGGCCATCGGGTAAATGGCAGCAGCAACAGCCCTATCGATACAAACGGCATCAAAGGCTTGTGATAAAAAATTGGCCTGTTTTTGTAGAGCAGTATCAATCAAACCCCTTGCATATCTTTACGTATTGGAAGGAACTACTCGGTGATGACGAACAAGCAATCAATATCATATGTTTCCTCACCCATCTTCTATGTCCCGAGGAGTTTGAGCTCACGGATACTCGACGTATTAAAGCCATGCAAGATCTACTACAAGAAGATAACCAAGAAATCGCTACAGTATACAAACACTATACGTTTTCCGATTTTGAACAGTTTACCTTGTTTTACAGACAACTATTACCTAAAGTTCATACGTTATTTGGCGATCAAGCTCAAACAAAGCTTGATCGTTTTTTATTTGCTTATGGACACCGTGAGATCCTTGCTAAGGTTACCGAACTAACAGGAACACCCATTGAACCGATGATTCGAACAATCGCATGGGAAACGGTTAAATGCAATAGTTATGATATTCAAGCTATTACATATAGGGCAAATGCTGATCTATTGTTTGCTTGCTTATTACTTGCACTTGACCAGAGGGCAAAGCCGCCTAGTTCTTTAACCATATCAGATATCTTAACTTTAATACCCTTAGGTACAGGAGGATTATGTAATCCTAGCAGCTACAACTATGCAATCATTGCTATGTTTGGTAAGCAAAAAGGCAGGGATTACCTCATATTTGAAAATTCTACTGTAGCTCATGCCTTCACAGAACAAGCTAATCAGTCCACACGAGATATGCGTTATTACCTTGCGCATGCATCGGAAAAGCTTACCCTCAACCCTAAGTACGTGAAAGTGAGCGAATGACCTCATGGGTAATAAGTGTGCAAAGAAACATACGGAACTGATTGAACGGGAAGACGAGTTGCTCGACCGGGAAGATACTTACCAGCAATTGCTTGCCGCGACTTGGCGTTTTCTGCATACGTCTGACGAGAAAATGGACATACAGACTGTGCGGCTTCTAATTGGCGCGCTTTATGGTGTTGAACGAAGCATCAAAGATGAATTGCTTGACGTCAGGCTGGCACTTATCCTGTTTGCCAATTCCCGTAAAACCGATCCTCCCGCGAAAACAAACCATTAGATAGACGTAGACGTCTACGTAGATGCCGGCATTGATGTAGATTTCTACGTAGGGAAGAAGTTGTCTAAAACTTTGTGAGGAGTGTTGTGACTATGAAGAGATCATTCAGTCTTGCCGAGTCTGCAAGTAAAGCGAAAGAACAACGCAATATTTGGTCGAGTGAAAACCAGGATGCCGATATTCGGGAAGAGGAAAATGTGAACGAATCAACCCTTAAGAAAGATTTGAACGATGATGAAGTACGGATTAATACGCTGCCACCAAGCAGTGTCGACCGTATCAATGTCGATTCCGAAACCGTCAAACCCCGAGTAGCCAAGCCAGTCAACAAGCCGAATACGATCACTGCCTTGAAGCCAAAGTCCATCCTGCGCCCCAAGTCGACTCCAAGTCCCATACCACAAGCCACTTTCGGCCCGGCAACAGAAAGGCCTTCGGATGAAACCGCCTTCGAAAGCAATAGGCCACAACTAGCCCAAAAGCCACTCGAACGGAAGTCACCGCCTTTCGGCGAACGATATACCCGAATCACGACATACCTGGAAAAACCGCTGTTAAGGCGCGTTCATGACTTGCATCAGCGCGGCGAGTTCGCCAAAATCGCAAGTCTTATAAACGCGGCCGTCAGTGAATATCTGGATCGTCATTTCCCATCCTAAAACAAACGTCCCGATTCCTCTTGGAATCGGGCGTTTTCATTCCTGCCTATTCTTTTCCGAATCAATCGTAGTCATGACGTCCTTAGCTATTCTCCGAATAAGCTCAACCTCTTCCTGGCTCCGCTCATGCAAAAACGCGGCAAGTAGCCGAATAGCGGCTTGCTTCCCCTCCAAGCTCTTTCCAGGTTCCAGTCTTCCGAAGCGGAAGGCCTCAATTGGCTCTACTTCCAACGCTTCCAATACGCGTGCCAGCGAGTCAAGGGATACGTTTCGAACAGCCCGTTCCATACCTGCAAGGTAGCTCTCCTGCATGTTTGCTCTATCAGCTAACTCACTCTGAGTCAAGCCTCGATCCTTTCTTAGCTGGCGAATCCTTTTCCCTACTAGAACCTTTAAATCTATTTCATCTATTTTTTGATTAGCCATATTCGATCACCTTTCTTCCTACCTCTAATGGTAAAGAAGGTGATTGTTATCTAGAAGACTATTATAAGTATAGTAAATATTGTTTATGTACTTATTAGTCTTGTATAATCAGAATGGGACTTATTTCTTATATGAATTATGAACTACCTTAAAAAATGCATTTGGGGGATTAAAAAAATGATATTGCTCTATTTTGCTGGGTTCTGTTTATCCTTTTTGCTATTGCTGATTGGTCTTATCAAGCCATCTCTTGTTTACCGGTGGGGCAAGCGGCGCACTCGGAGACGTTCGACTCTCCTGTATGGTCTTCTGATTGTAGCGTTTACCACCGCAATGGTCGTGACCACGCCTGATAAGGACGATCCTAGCGCCACACAAGCGGGTTCCGCTGAACTAGCAGGCACAAACACTACGGCTGTTCCATCGGACAAAACAAACACTGCGCAGAGTTCATCGGATACGCAAGAAAAGGAGAAGGAGGTATCAACCTTACCAGCCTACCAGGAACCCTCTGCTACTTCGGAGGTAGAGGGGGAAACCGTTCAAATGAAAATCAACACTCCGACTAGCGAATATCTTGGCGTTCCAACGATTTACGAAGGAGAAGTAAATGAAACGGGCATTCCGCATGGTGAGGGAATCATTACCTACGTCTTTGATGATGCTCCCTATATTTTGTACGAAGGGCAGTTTAACAACGGTATCTATGACGGCATGGGAACCACTTACTATAATGCCAATACTGAAATTGAGTTTAGCGGCGTTTTCCGAAATGGAGATCCAGTACATTATCCGCTTGAGAACGAGTTCTATTACGCGAATAAATCCATTACCTTTTACGGCAATACGGACAGGCAAAAGGCTGGGGATACGATGACCATCTATTATACCGGCGGCAATGTGTATTACTTGGGCGACTGGAAGAGTGCTCAGCCGAACGGGAAAGGTACGACCTTTTACGACATCTATCCGCAGCGCCAGCTCGCAACGGGCACGTTCCGCAACGGCACGCTGCATGGAGAAGGCACCACATACTACCGTAACGGTAATCCCGAGCAGACAGGAAAATTTGAGGAAGGACAATTGAATGGGAAGGGAAAAACGTACTACGAGAACGGGGAAATCTATTTGGATGGTAGTTTCAAGAACGGAAGATTGCATGGCAAGGGGAAATCGTATTATGAGAACGGAAACCTTGAGTCCGAAGGCACGTTCGAGGAAGGCAGACTCATGGGCAAGGCTAAGCTATATCACGAGAATGGACAGTTGGCGTTCGAGGGCTCTTACGATGACGGAATGCTGAAATCTTACGGTGTACACGGGGATGGCGTTCTTTATCACGAGAACGGCAAGAAGAAGTACAAAGGCGGATTCAAGAACAACCAGTATCACGGCCAAGGAACACTATACAACGATTCCGGTGAAGTTATCCAAGAAGGAAAATGGGATGATGGAACGTTTATTGGTGATTAGGTCTTGGCTGTCCCTAATCGAACTTAAAGGGGAATATATCTCATGCGAACATACACGATTATCCTTAACCGCTATTCTTGGGTGCAGTTCGCCAAACAACACCGAAAAGCTTCCGGGGGCACACCCTGCCGCAAGCTCAGCCCCTGCTTCACCTACTGCACCTGCTGAAAGTGAGCTTGAGAACCCGATTGAAGAAGAAGCCATATCCGTACAATTAGTCAGCGCACAGTATATGGTCGATGATCTCACTCAGCCCATCGTATTCGAAGTCACTCCAAAATAGCGCTGCGAGCGCTATTTTTTTTTATGCTCCTCATTGTTCTTCTCCGGATGCATCGAATTATTCTGTTTTAGATGCTTCCAAGCTAGATAAAATGTGGAAATACTTAGCACCTCATCTTCAGCCCACCCCAAATGTATGTAAGAACCTGGGTGCTCTCTGATCTCATCCAGTACATCCTTAATCCTGATTCTCCCCGTCCGCTTGCTTGCTCGTACTTGCTTTTCAGCTTCGATTAACAAAGCGTCCCACTTCCCCTTACTTACCGGTTGCACAAAGTATTGCTCTGGACGATCGCACGACTCCAGTTTATCCAAGTATTTGCGCACGGTATTCCTATGTAGTTTTAGCCGGTTTGAAATCCCCCGGATTGACATTGCCTCTTCAAAATACAGGCGCAAAATCTCATATTGAAGTTCTTCGCTTATCATGGTCTTCCCTCACAGTTTGTCGTGATGGCATGTTGAATAAACCATCTCATCTATGATGGTACACTTTTTTAGAAATATCACAACCAACAAATCCTTAGAGGATTCGTTATCGATTTTCGATACCATCTTCAATCAGTAGTAAGGAGGTGATTGTATGGAAGAACTGATATGGGATGGGAAGCGGAAAATGACCATGTTAGCAAGGGTCGCCGCTTCCATTGCACCCGTCGATTGCATCCGACCTGAATCATATCGCTGCCTTAGGTAGGTTCCTGAGTGGCCGAATGTGTACGTCAGGCAGTATCAATTTACCGAAATGGTCGATATGCAATTTAACTCACATCAGGCGCAGTTACTGGTTTCAAACTGCTGCGACAGCGATGAGTACGTTGTCACTGTCTACCCTCGCAAATCAAGAAACCTTCTCTACCGGAATGCGAAACAAAAATGGTAAAAAGTTGTGAGCAGGTTAGGGGATATCTGTCCTCTTCCGCTCCATCAAAATCTAAATTCGAATGGAGTGTCCATCTATGCCACCCGTTATAAAAAATCAATCGTTGAAGAAATCCCCGGAGTCACTGCTAGCAAGTAATCAACCGATCACCGTAGATGCCAGTAACGATTACTCGCAATTCAATCTCGTCCCTGCGGCCAGTAAGCCAAATCCCAAGGGGCAAGCCAAGAAACGAAAAGCTTCACTCGTGTATCACGAGAAAGGTAAACGGTTCGAATTCGTCGATGAAGTAATCACCGCCATCGGCGCAGACAAATCGCTTCAGTTCGCATTCAGTGAGCAAGGGTTTGCGGTCGGAAGGGAGTTGCCCGGATGCACTGCTGATTTCCCCCTCTACAGGAATGGGGATCTTGGGGTCGTGTATTCTGCGGATCTTGGGTTAGAAGCTATCAAGCGATTTTCGCTCGATTTCACCGGGAAATCGACTTTCCCGTTCCAAGATGTTGTCTACCTCAATTCGGGCGATGTTACGGTGGCTTTCTTCCCGATAGTGCAAGAAGTGATCCCCACCGATGATCTTGACGTTCCGGCAAGTCCCGATGCAAAATCGGAAGATCTTCCGGTTGGACACCTCGCTCCTGATTGCACAGTTAGCCCAGATGCAGACGATCCAGAAAGCTTTGCCAAATCGTTTGTGGCAGCCCATCCGGACGACGATTACCGCCCATCGCAAGAAGCCTCCGGGGTATAAACTAAATATGGGGCTAAGCTTGGATTGACAGGACTCCAAGCCTAGCCCCTAAGACTGAAAGGTACGAAACTATCTTCGTATTTTCTATTTAATATTATCAAATACCGCCAAAGGAGTTATTGACCATGAAGTTCTGGTATAACGAGCCTCAGCTCCGATCAATTTCGGAGGAAGATTTTAATCAACAGGAGATCACGCTACACGGCTTTGTAGGTCGCTACTTTCAGACGCCCTATTCACCTCCCGATCCATTGTCGGACTGGCCAAAGGAATTACCTGCACCAGATCGGGTGGAAGAGACACAATCAGGCTTTCAGCTCTTCTGGGACCTGCGGGACCCGGTCAGACTTTACTGCCACCCGAAACTTACTGAAGTGCTCTGGAACGCATACGCGCTTCTTCTGGAGGCTCCATTGGACTTTCCGGTCACTTTCGAACGTCTCCAACTGGATGTCCGCCCCTTGTCAGAGCAGGAGTCCAAACAGGAACGTCTTCGTGCTGCCCTGCTACTTCACGTATAAGGCTACATTAGGGAGACTATCAAGATGAGGAGAGGTGAAATTAAGTGTCAGAAGGGAAATTGGATTTTCCAGATTCTTACGGCGAAGCAGTTCTGGTTCTCGAAGGTATTGATGTAAAAATACCCGCCTCAGGCATTCCATGTAAGGCCGTGATAGAAGCAATCCGTAAGTTTACAGCATCTTACGAGGAATCGACCCGAGAACACGACTACAGCGGTATACGTATCTTGTCGTTAAACACTGCCGCACAAGATCACTGGCGTGATGAGATTTACCGAGTTAGCGACCTGATGAAAATTCATGCCCAAATCATGGTGAATCTGCAGGAAATCGCAGGAGAAGCCATTCCTGAAAACGTGCGGATCGCACTTGTGGTGAGCCACGGTGCCCAACGATTTGCCTTCGTCCCATTTCATAAATTATAAAGAAGCCAAGTTAAGTCCTGGCTAATCGCAGTACGCATCCATTCGAGGGCGGTATCAAAATCGCCGCCCTAACGTATTTTATCGCGATCACCATTGACGCGTAACGCATTATAAAATTCATAATTAAGTTGGTGAAACATGAATCAAATAAACGAAATGACTACGGAACAAGCGGCAGCTGCGTATGTTGGGCTTGGTTGGCGGATCTTGCCGATCTGCCCAGCCGACCACAGCGGGGTGACGGAACACCACCTTGCACAATGCCACAGCCCCGGAAAGGTTCCCCGTCTCTCTGACTGGCGCAGTCAAGCCAGCAGCGATCTTGATGTTGTCTCCTCCTGGTTTGGAAGGTGGTCAAACAGCAATCTCGGTATGGTACTTGGTAGCGCTGAGGGCATCATTGCCATCGACGTTGATGGCGAGTACGGCAAAAAAAAGCTAGAGGAACTATCAGAAGGGGATCTTCCTGACACGCTGCAGTTTAGCACGCCCGGCGGTGGATGGAGATACTTGTATAAACCGCCAACGGGAGCAAATGTACGGAGGATAAAAGATGCTTGCCCAAGTGGCGGTCACGAAGAATTGGCGGTTCTAAGTGACGGTCAAATGACCGTTCTTCCGCCCTCAATACACCAAAATGGCGGGATTTACTCATGGCTGCCTGGTCGGAGTCCCGGTGAGGTCGAGCTTGCCACCGCACCAGACTGGATGCTGGTAAAGGAGACTACGACGACAGAAGCTACCCAAGCCGTAACCCAGACCGAGCAATCAAATTTAAGACATAGGAAGGGTGCTGATTACAACGACGATTACAGTATCAACTCGGCGCTAGCCACTCTTGACAGACATTGTCCAGCCTGTCAAAGGTTCATTGCAACCCAGCAGGAATTCGGATGCGATGAAAATACGTGGTTTAACGTTGTGAACATGTTAGTCAAGGCAGGGTTTCCCAAAGCAGCCCACGAATTTTCGGCAATGAGCATAAAATATGCCGATCGCAGCGAGGAAAGAATTGTGCAACTGTTGGAGAAAACCGATTCTACCCATGGTCCGACTCGTTGTACAACGTTTGGCTGTGACAGCGCGCAAATTACATCGTGCTTCGGAAAACTTCACAAAAATAAGAAGGGTGAGATTAGTAATACACCGGTTAACTTCTTGTCAAAAGATAAACCAACCCTTCCACTTCCTATATCAGTCAATGAGAAAGCTAATCTGTTACCGGGCAAATACGCCATAGAATCTGATGGCATGTGTGCCATCTCCTTCAACGGGAACGGAGAACGTAAAGCTGCTCCGCTTGCCAACTTTTTTGCCTGGCTCAACAAGACGATTACCAGGGATAACGGATTGGAGAAGCAGCAGCTGTACGAAATCGAGGGAATCGTCCTCTCAAATCACAAGCGACTCTCCCCCATTGTGGTACCCGCCGAAGACTTTGAGACTATGAAATGGGTATCAAAGTGGGGACCTGAGCCAAATATCGAGCCTGGAGTCAAGACAAAGGATTACATCCGGCACATCATCCAGTCGACGGCAGAAAGTGCTGAGCAAGAATATGTCTTCTCCCATCTCGGCTGGGTGAAGTTCGGGAATGAGTGGAAATACTTGCATGCGGACGGCGCTGTCGCATCAAGTAACATTAAGGTAGAATTGGACCCGAAATTCGCAAGATACCGATTGCCGGCAACAGTTAGTGATCCAGCGGGTGCCATGAAAGCCAGCCTCTCGCTTCTGAATCTGGCTCCTCTGCTTGTCACGTACGCTCTCTGGGGAGTGACCTTCCTTTCTCCGCTTTGCGAATGGCTGCGCTGGCTCAAGTACGAACCAAAGTTTCTACTCTGGATTTATGGCTATACCGGCTCACGCAAAACCTCCTTGGCCACGCTATTCTTGAGCCATTTCGGTACGTTCCTGAATTCGCCTCCTGCCAGCTTCAAGGACACGGCAAACACACTCGAGATGAAAGGGTTTGTAACCAAAGACTCTCTACTGCTGATTGACGATTTTCATCCAACGAACAATCCGCAGGAGGGTAAACTGATGTCTGGCAATGCGCAGCAATTGCTCCGCGGCTACGGCGACCGCGTCGGGAGAGGACGAATGACAAGGGATATCCGCTTCAGACAGGATAATCCCCCGCAAGGTATGGCGCTAGTAACTGCAGAGGACCTAATTACTGGGGGCTCTAGCATTGCCCGACTTTTTTCCGCTGAACTGAAGCCCCATGACGTCAACTTGGCCTTACTAACAACGGCTCAAAACCAGTCACCCAGGCTTTCCGAGGCCATGGTGGGATACTTGGAGTGGCTCTCAGTAAAAATGCTTCACCGAGAAGACCAGCTACTGACGAATACCTTCGAACTGAAGCGTTCAGAAGCACTCGCGTTAAACATTCACGGCAGACTTGTAGATGCCTGCGCTTTCCTCTACCTCGGACTAAAAATGGGGCTATCGTATGCTTTAAGCATTGGCGCAGTCGATCAACTTCAAAAAGAGAAGCACTTGACAGAAGCATGGCATCTATTCCTTCAAGCCGCAAAAGAGCAAGGCGAACAAGTCACCGAAGTCAAGGCTACGACAAAGTTCATCAGTATTGTCGCTGAACTGTATGCCAGCGGTACGATTTACACCGTTAGCACAAGAAAAAACGACAGGGCCCCCGATCCAAGTCACGGTACAAAAGTGGGCTGGCACGACAAGGACTATTACTACTTTCTTCCGGATGTCTTGTACAACGCTGTTAGTCGCTTTTTGGGCGGCCAAGGCAAGCAGTTTCCCATCTCTGAAGCAGTCCTGTGGAAGCAGCTAGCGGAAGACGGCATTTCCGTTCCGGAAACGTCGACCGAAGATGGCAGAGAGCGCAAGCACAACCTCGTCAAGAGGAACTTGGACGGAACGACCGGCAGAAAGCTTCGAGTTCGAGCAGAGTTTTTAAAGGGCCCTGCCGAAGAGACAGAGAACAAGCTGCGAGTCCGCCCCACTGCCAAGGGAAGCTCTGTGACTGAAAGTCCGTTTTCCCCCGAAGACAGAACAAAATCCCCCTGAGAAAACAAGCACGGGGGGCGATGGAAAGTCAGGCAGCGCAACTTCTTTTCTCTTCTTGACCCCCAAAACCCCCGTTTCAGAAAACAAGAGAAAAAAATCTCCCCCCCCCTGACGACAAAAACGTTCACTGTTCTCGTAGGGGTGGGGGAACTGGGGGCCAAGGTGACAGCGCCAAGGCAGAAACAAGAACTACAACCCTCTTTAAGCTGGCGATACTGACCAAACTAACAGTATGCATGTTAGAAGGGTTATGGAAAAGGGAAATGAACAAAACCGATTTACGTTAATTTATGGTCATATATTATGATTTTGAACTTGAGCTACACATGAAAGGGGACAAAATCATTGAAAACCATTCAAACGTTAACTGACTTAAAAGCTTTGGAAACAGACCGCTTCTCGAAGCAACTCGTACTGTTCATAGCCGACTTGTTCTCCCGTCACAGTGAAGAACTCGGTAATGATGAGCAACTGCTGAGCGAAAATCCGATCTACGTCTGCGAAGCCGACGATCCGTTACTCCATTGGATTTCGAAATCGCCGTTCGGACCAGAGTATGTAGAAATGATGAAACTACATGAACTCACGTTGTACCGAGTTGGCATCATGTTGGATAATGAATCCTTTGTTCAATATCTGGTTCTTTCCGAAATCATGAACGAGGAGACTCGCCGTTGGCTGACAGCGTATGCAAACTGCGGAGGTGAAAACCGATGAGCAAGAAAGACGTCGCCAAACGCATTGAAATTATCTCGCTTCGTATGGTTCGTGAGAAAAGCTCTATGCTCTATCCGGAACGTAAAATTCGCAAGCCAGAGGACGCAGCCAACCTTTTCCGCCAGTTCATCGGTGATTGCGACCGAGAGTCATTCTGCATTCTTTGCCTCAACACGAAAAACGAGCCAACCGCTCTGCACCAAGTATCTACGGGTACCCTGAACGCTTCTTTAGTTCATCCTCGCGAGACCTTCAAACTGGCCATTCTCGCTAATTCTGCATCGATTATTGCCGCACACAATCACCCTTCAGGAGAACCGACCCCTAGCCCTGAAGACGTTGAACTTACAGAACGACTTCGAGATTGTGGAACGCTGTTAGGCATTGATTTGTTGGATCATCTCATCATTGGTGACGGAACATTCGTAAGCATGAAGGAACGGGGGCTGATGTAAATGTTCTCGAAGCATGCAAGATACGTAACGAGGGGCGTGAATGAGCTTGTTGGAACCGACATACAATCAGCCATCTGGTCGATTGTAGATATAACGTTAAATGAAGGCATTGAGATGGATTATTTGCAAATTTTTTCACTAACGGTCACTCATGTTGGCGATGCTGCGCATCAACGCATCCGACACCGGCAAGAACAGCCCGGACGTAAGAAAGTTTATGATATTTCAGGCATACAAAAACCTGTTTCCGGGGAGACCATCTGGGTCATCGACAGCGGCCAACATTGCACTATGCTCCTGCCAAGTGAGTATTGAGACAGCACATATGAAAAAAGCAATCATCGCATTCGTTATAGCCGCCACCCAACTCATTTTTGAAATTGTTGAGCACCAAAAAAAGAAAAAGTAAATCGTGGAAAGGAGTCTTTACATGGAACACACTTCAACTCATTACTTCTCTCTTGTATGCGACTTACTGGCTGATATGCTTCTGCCTCACCTCACAAGACAAAACCGAGTTCTTCGTCTTTCAGAAGTTAGCGAGGAACTCGTCGCATGTATCGAGCTTGAAGGAGAGGAGCAAATGAATACCGAAATGACAGCCAGCTTGCTCGGCACTTCAGAATATAAACTCATCGCATGACCATGCAGAGAGTACTGAAAGCTGCATTATACGCACGGGTAAGTCTAGAGGAGCAAGCAAAATACGGATTCAGCATCGATGGCCAGATTGAGGCGCTCCGTCAGTATTGTCGCGTAAACCTGATCGATATTTACGACATCTACATTGATGCTGGCGCTTCAGGTCGTACGAGGCGTAATCGCCCTCAATTAGAGCGAATGCTGGCGGACGCCAAACAAAAGCGATACGATGTTGCTCTCGTTTGGCGAATTAGCCGTCTGTCACGTAACTTTACCGATCTGCTCACCATCGTCGATTCGTTCAAACTAAATGGCATAGCACTTCAGAGCATGACGGAACAATTCGACAGCTCCACTGCGCTTGGCGGCTTCGTTCTACAGATGATGGGGGCCGCAGCGGAACTCGAGCGAGTGAACATTGCCGAGAACGTAAGAATCAGCGCCCTCGAACGCAGTCGTCAAGGCAATTGGAATGCAGGTAACAATGTGCTCGGCTACCTTTGGGTATCTACTCCTGGAAAGGGGCATGGTCGCGTTGAAGTCATACCTCATGAGGCAGTAATTGTTAACCAAATCTTCGAGCTTTACGCCAATGCTCAACTTGGCTTGAAGGCAATAACCAATCGGCTGAATCAGGATGGCCACCGAACCAAAAAGGGCAATCTGTTTAGCAGCATAGCTGTGCGTGGGATACTTCACAACCGAAATTATATTGGCCAAATTCGCTACAAGGTCGCTAAAAATCAGCGCACCCAAGGGAGTGTAAATGTAGAGTGGTCACAAGGCAATCACCCACCTATTGTTTCGGAGGAATTGTGGAATAAAGCACATGCTGTTTATACTAATCGGCCTAAACAGATTCAACGAAAAACTCCTCGTATATACCCGCTAACGGGGCTTTTGAAATGCCCCCAATGCGGAACCGGCATGATCGCTGGTCGTACGGAAAATAAGCGAAAGGACGGAACGTACCGTATAAATCACTATTACATCTGCGGCAAATACAACAGTAAAGGCCCGATTGCATGTAAGGGCAACCGTGTCAGAGCGAACGACATCGAATCGCAATTTTATCGACAGCTTCAGTTCTTTTTGAACAATCCTTCCTTTGTAGATGGCATTGCAAAGGCTGCGAATGCAAAGCTAGATGTCACTCGCACACCTTTGTTGCAGAGCTTAAAGGAGATTGACTTGGAACTAACGCAACTGGAAAATCAGCAGAAACAACTCTTTACGCATTTCGAATGTGGAAAAATAAAAAAGGAAGACCTTTTAAATGCACTAGACAGGATTAAGCTTCGTCGCCAAGATCTCAGTCTTGCTAAAAACAATACTGAGCTAGAACTGGCTTCAAGTAAGGCTCCTGTTATCGATCCCGACACCATACAGAAGGCTTTAGAAAGGTTTCGTGAAATCATGCGCTCCGAACCTGGCGACAAGCAAAAAGAGTTACTTCGCAAGCTCGTCAGTAAAATCACCCTTCCTTCTGATCGAAGCCTAAGCGGCTTAACTATCCATGGGACGGAAGCACTAATGCATCTTAAACTATCAAACGTACAGGAGGAATGTTAAGTGCAAAAAGAGACTCGTATTATACTATATGTCCGCTCTTGTGCCTATGAAGCACATCAATTGGACTGCCACATTAAACATCTTCAAGCAAACTACATCAGCGTTAGGCTACATCTGCTAGCACGTCGTACAATCGGCTTAAATTATATTCACAAAGCCCTAAACCTCTTAGGCAAATCCATAAAAGACAAAGATGTCGGTACGTCTTCTCCAATTTCTCGATTCACCGTGAAAACAGTAGCAAAATCTATTAAAAAGCTCAAGCATGAGATCTTCAAAAAGGAGACTGCAACATGCTAGAATCTCCCACTAAAAATACACTTACTGCCATTTATGTCCGAGTCAGCACGGAGGAACAGGCTGAACATGGATATTCCATTGATGCTCAGAGAGAAACCCTTCAGCGGTTTTGTGCAGACACTGGGCGAACCGTGTACAAAGTCTACTGTGATGCAGGGGTTAGCGGTAAAAGTATTTCCGGTCGTTACGCCCTCCAACAAATGATGCAAGATGCTGAGATGGGCTTGTTTAACGAACTATTAACTTGGAAAATAACTCGTATTGCGCGGCGTAACCTTGACTTGCTTCATATTGTCGACCATCTGAGTAAACACAACGTAACATTCCGTTCGTACTCGGAGAATTTCGAAACGGAAACGCCAATGGGACGGTTCGGGTTACAAATGATGGGCGCTGTTGCTGAACTCGAACGAAATACGATTTTGGAAAATATCCGCTTAGGTCAATCACAGCGGGCTAGAACAGGTAAACACGTCACCAAGCCGCCCATTGGTTACCGGCTAGTTGACGTGCCAAACAGCAGTTCAAGAAGGCGTGAACGAGCATTAGAGCTTGTTCCAGAAGAAGCGACTGTCGTACGTCTCATTTTCGAGAGATTCGCATCCGGTCGCGGCCTAAAGTCGATCGCCAACGAACTTAATCATGACGGCCATACGACAAGAAACGGCAACGCGTTCTCGATTTGCGCTATTCGAGACATTCTTGAAAATCCGTTCTTTACAGGCCAAATTCGTTACAATCGATACGTAAACTGGAGCGAACGCCGAAGGAAAGGTAAAAATCCTACGCCTATGATCGTTGAAGGGCAGCATCCGGCAATCATTGACCAGGTGCTGTGGGATAAAGTGCAATTCCTTCGCGAACGAAAGTCCCACACTTCAAAGAAACGATTTCATGGCAATTATCTACTGACTGGATTACTTCGCTGCCCACAATGCGGAGCGGCGATGACCGCTAGTCGGACAAACAACAAAGCTAAAGATGGCAGCACTGTCGTTCGTATGTACTATTCTTGTGGTAACTTTCGCAGTAAAGGGAGCGCTGTCTGCCGCGCTAATAGCGTCCGTAAGCAGGACGCAGAGCAATATGTGACGGATCGGATCAAAGAAGTTTTGTCTAAACCTCAGATTCTGCATGCAATCGTCAGAAGCATCAATTACCGGAAAGTGAGTCGAATCAAGCCGTTACAGGATGAGCTTTCAGCGGTCTGTACCCGCATTGAAGAGGTGCAGCAGAAAAGGCTCAAATACGTAGAGCTTTACGAAATGGACCAATTCGATCGCAACCTGTTCGCTACACGCCTAGAAGAATTGGAAAATGATTTTGAGCGGCTACACGCGAGAAAATCTGAACTGGATTCCGAACTTGGAGGCGATCATGAGCAGCCAGTTTCGTATGAAACGGTTCGCTCCCTAATTGCAAGGTTCGAGCAACTATTGCGATCGTCATCCATCGAGCAGCAAAAAACACTGTTACACCTAATCATTCGAAAGATCACCGTTGATGATAATAGAAAGATAGACAAAATCGAAATGACTTTCGATGAAACGACTGCGCAACATTTTTTAAGCCTAGCCCCTTCTGCTGATGTAATAGCGGAAGGGGCTTTCTCTTTTTCAGAGAAAGCCCCTGTTTTGAAACATATAGTGACTGTAACCATTTAAAGATATGGTCCGCGAAAAGCAAGCGGCTATAATGCTCGGTTCATTCATTGTAAGCTAAACCTGCTTAGATCATCACTTGGGAACCTTTCACGTTAAGAACATAAGGAGTCAGCTCATATACACACAGAGCGAACTCCTTATATAGAAGCTAGTTTTTACAACCGTTTTTGTCACAAGTAATCTTGGAGTGAGTATCCATCCAATGGCTTGGGTGTTCCTTAGTATTAAACCCGCATCCAGTTGTACCACCCTTTGTTCCACTGTGTACGATTCCTGTTGGTATGTGTTTTACTGCCATCATTTCACCTCCCTTATGGATCAAAAATCGACCCATGGATATTTAATTCATTAATAATAGTACACAAGAAAAGTAAGAACGAACGTTCTAACTTCTGAGTTCTACAGAGGACATTCTGAAAGACTCAACAAATTGTCAGGCTGATCTCCATCAGCCTCAGTTTTTAGATATTTATTCCCATATCGACTTGTAGATACAATTACATTAACAGTATGGCCATTTCTATTGACGTAAAAAGACCATTTACCACTTTCTATACCTGCAATAGCTGCTTGCTGGGTTAATTTCCATCTTGAACTATCAGCATTTTTCCCACCAATATGTGTGATCCTTTCATGTGGGTTGTACCGATCACTTTTATTCACACATAATACCTGATGTCTGTCTGCCATCCAGTACACTCTCCTTCAACTTTGTGATTAATTCTCTTTACGAACTCCCTTGAACGGAGTTTTGCTGCTTGTTTTCTGATCCATGAACCTTCCAGTTTCAGTATTTCTCTTGACCCAATGACCACTTTGAGTCTTCACCTGGCTTCTTCCTTTAACTGCTCCAATACGTCCATTTCCTTTTACACCATTAGTCGCCATCGATTCATCCCCCCGGATTGAATAAACTACTATATATATAAACATGCTGAAATGCATGGACTTTTATTGTGTTGATTATCGACTCAACATTTAGCTTAGAATAAAGGGCAGATTAAAAATCGAAAATAATCTGCCCTTGACTTTCACTTTTCGAGTCGTAAATCGTTCCATCATCACCTATGTACAATAAATCCAATTGTTTGAGTCTTACTATTAAAGCGCTAATGGAAACCTTGAACATTGGTGCTAACCAATATAACTGCTTCATCTGTATTTTTCCTTGAGCCTTCATATTTCCCATTACTTTCTGGATGATTGGTTTGGGAATTAATAGAGACCCAGCAAACAAATCAGCCTGATATTCTTCTGGTGGTTTCTTTGACCGACTTCGGCAAAAAAATGTCTGGGACGAGTCATTGAAGTCTATTGATGTTTGCAGGTTGTCCCTATCGCACACATGAAGTACCCAATGCCCCAATTCGTGTGCCATTGTAAAATGCATTGTTCCAATCTTTTCTTCAAAGAGTTCCTTACATGACTCGTTCATAATAATTCGCTTGTCGCTAGGAATGATTGCTGCCATAACTAACCCCGACGGATCAAAGTGGTCAATTGGTTCCCAGTGAATGTCTAAGCCATAATGAAATTCAATAATCTCATCAATTGGAACTGCTTCAGGGAGATCCTTATTTTCAAAGTCGAAACCGTAATCTCGCAAAATTCCTTGGGTTATTCGTTCCATTTCATCATGCGTTATAAACGGATATTTACTCACTTTTACTTCTCACCATCTTCTGGAGTCTCATTCATAATTCCCCGGATTCGCTCCCATTGTTGAGGAGAGAAACTTGAAGCCTTCCTCAGAAAAACGGGTACATCTTGATGCTCAGTAATAATTTTCTGCAATTCACTTGGCACCTTTTTAGCAGAAATCAATAGTTGGTCTGGATCTACTTTAAATACTTCGGCCATTTTAAGTATTTTATCTTCAGCAGGCGGATCCATCGTACCACTTTCGATTTTGCTAATGTAAGTAAAATCAATACCGACCAATTCAGCTAACTTTCGCTGGCTGATTTTGTAATTCTTACGTAGCGATTTGAGCAATTCCCCAAACTCGCTCATAATATCACTACCTTTCTTTATTTACTATATATCGTGTTGATAGTTTTGTCAACATACTAAATACGGGGGGATTAAACTATTTAAGATCTCCTGCCCCCTCCGAGTTCATCTCCATCAAGAAGCCCATACAAGCCCGTCTTCGAGACAAATCTTCCCCAGGGTAGCCCATCCCCCACCCTGCCCCTCGGGGCAGCTTTCAGCGCCCAGTAAGCGGTTAATGCGAAAAATTTCGCCTCATTTATGGTACGGTTCCCCCCGATTAATCTTCACCGCCCGATAAATCTGCTCCACCAGCACCAGCCGCATGAGCTGGTGCGGCAAGGTCATGCGCCCGAAGCTGAGCTTCTGCTGGGCGCGCGCCAACACCGCGGGAGCAAGACCCGTGCTCCCGCCTATAACAAAAGCCACGTGGCTGCGCCCATACGTGGCTAACTTATCGAGCTGGTCAGCGAGATCCTCGCTTGACCAGAGCTCGCCATCCAGCGCGAGCGCGACAACATGCGCATCCGGCTTCAGCTGCGCTAGAAGCCTCTCGCCCTCTCGCTCGCGCACCACAACAGCTTCGGCCGCCGACATGGTCTCCGGCGCCTTCTCATCGGCCACTTCCGTGAGCGTAAGCTTCACGTAAGGGCCGAGCCGCTTGGCATACTCCGCTATGCCAAGCACCAAATACTTCTCCTTCAGCTTTCCTACAGAAGCAATCTGAATATGCATAGGCTACACGACCAAGAACGCGGCTGCGTCTTCACAAAGATCGCACTTGCGAGGCGGATCCCAATCCGCGAACTGCGTCTCTTTCAGATCTACAACATCCGGCGCATCCTCATATTCGTCAACAAATCTATCCAAAGCATTCTCAATATGCGTTTTACATACACAATACATAAGTACTCTCATCCAATCTCTCGTTGTTTTAGCCGCAATCTACAAAGCGACCTATCGATCTCCATAACCCCAGCATAGCAGAAAATCACCATAAATGTGAAGCAGTTTGTCCAGCTTACTTCTCTACCCAGTCATAGTAAATAACCATCTTCATCCTCACCTTCATAAAGCCCATTCACTCGACCATTTTTACTGCTTTTTCCCGCTTCACTTCCGTCTTCCCGCCTCTTCCGTGTCCTGTTCCCAGCTGGACTGTTTCCCAATTCTCGTCCCAACCTCGTACCTACACGTTTCACATCAACTTCTGTCCCTCCAAGTCCTGTTTTCACCAACTCTTTCCCCAATCCCCGTCCATCTTCATCTCCGTTCCTATACCTCTTCATCCTACTTATACGCCAATCCCATCCACTCCTCCAGCTCCAATCCACGTCCTTCCACCCCCAGATGAAAAATAAATCCCGCTATGCTACAATAGCGAGGTTGTAATGGATACGCACAGGAGGTTGTACAAAAACATGCTAATTATAGGCATCGCCGGCGGTACCGGCTCAGGCAAGTCAACAGTAGCTCACTCGGTTATTAAACAGCTGGGCTCCAACAAAGTAACGTTTATATCGCAGGATAATTATTATAAAGATCATTCCCATTTAAACTTGGAGGAACGTGCAGGCATCAACTATGACCATCCGTTCGCGTTCGACAATGACCTTCTGGCTGCGGATCTCATTCGTCTCAAGGAAGGACAAGCTGCGCAAGCGCCGATCTATGACTTCACCATTCATGCCCGCAGAACGGATGCCACAGTCGAGCTGCTGCCGAACAATATTATCATTATCGAAGGTCTGCACGTATTGTCCGACGAAAACCTCAGAGCACTCCTCAACATTAAAGTGTTCGTCGACACCGATCCCGATGTGCGTATATTGCGTCGGGTTGTTCGCGATATCGAGGAGCGAGGTAGAACGATCCAGTCCGTGCATCATCAATACTTAACAACGGTTAAGCCCATGCATGAAGCATTCATTGAGCCCTCCAAAAAATACGCCGATCTCATTATCCCTGACGGAGGCTATAACCAAGTCGGCATCGAGCTGCTTTCTACGCTTATAGGCAAATATTTGACAGCCAACTAAATCTGCTGCGGTAATTTACTTCTTCATTCACAGATTAATGCGGCACTCGGACAGCATCAATAAACATAAACTCGTTCACACGATGAGATTCCCTAGGTATTACGGACCCAGGTGACGCTATTTCTCCGAAAAGGACGATTTCCATACTGTCAACGGACCCAAAAGCCGCTATCCCACCCCAACCCAATGATTTCATCCTGAAATCATCCAAATAGCGTTCCTGCAGTCCGTTAGGTTACTGATTATCAGCATTTTAGCGCAAATAGCGACTACTGGGTCCGTTAGCCATGTGCACGCAGTGAGCCATGTGCACGCAGTGAGCGATCTGCGTGCCGTTACCCATCATCTGCACGCAGTGAGCCATCTGCGTGCCGTCAGCCGTCTGCGTGCCGTTAGCCATCTGCTTGCTCATAGCCATGCGCGCGCCGTTAGCCACACCGCACACACGCATGTACGCACGCCATAGCGACTTTCTGTCCGTTAGCCACCCGCCCCACCCCAACACAAAAAGCAGCTGCAAGCAAGTTCAACCTTGCCCGCAGCTGCTTTTTCTATATTCCGCCCTCTACTTCTCCAGCTCCTTAACGCTCAGCTCCACCTTCACCGTGTGCAGCTTGCCGTCGCGGTAATAAGCTACCTCCACGTCTTCGCCTACATGCTTCTTGCCGTACAAGTATTTGCGAAGCTCCATCGTGCTTGCAACTGACTGCCCGTCGAGGCTGATGATCACATCATTGAACTGCAGCCCTGCTTTCTTGGACGGTCCCGATGCTTCCAGCACAATAACGCCCTTGTAGACGGAATCCGGCAGCTCCAGCAGCGGCTCGCCCGCTTCTTCCTCCGCCTCCGGATCATATCCGCCCGCCGCAATCTGTCCCCAGTATTGCTCCAGGTCAATCGTAGCTACGCCAAGATACGGCCTCGCCACATAGCCCTTCTCAATCAGATCGTTCACGATCGGCATGGCGTTATTAATCGGAATAGCGAAAGCAATCCCTTCAACGCCGTAATCCGCCATCTTCATACTATTGATACCTACAACATTGCCATTCAAGTCAATAAGCGGTCCCCCGCTGTTCCCCTGGTTAATGGAGGCATTAATCTGAATAACCTCTTGCTCCCAATCATAATAGCCGTCCTGGTTCAGCGAGACAGGCATAACCTGCCTTGTTTTGCTGACAATCCCATAGGACAGAGAATCATGCAGCCCCAGCGGGTTGCCGATGGCCATAACGAACTCTGCAGCACGCAGCGTAGAAGAATCGCCAACCTCGGCAACGGTATCAACATCTTTCGCATCGATTGACAGCACCGCCAAATCCGAGATTTGGTCCTGCCCAACTACCTGCGCTTCCCGCTTCTCCCCGTTAAGCATCACAACCTTAACCGCCGACGCGTTGCTAATCACATGATAGTTCGTCACGATATAGGCGATACCGTCATGCTTCTTAAGAATGACGCCTGAGCCGACGCCCGCCTCCTGCAAGCTGCCGTTTTCGTCCAATTCGCCGCCAAGTCCATAGGAGAACATCTGCTCATTTATGACGCTTACAACAGCAGGACGCACCTTGGATGAGGCTTGGATGAATCGCTCAGATATATCAACAGCTCCGACCGCTCCAGAGCTGGTACTCACGGTACGGCGTTCCCCGTCTAATCCATTTCCGAACAGCAGTCCGAATAGGACCGTTGCAGCCACAGCGCTCGTAATAGAGGATACCAATGCAATTCGAAACGTCGACCATTTGAATGACCGGCTTCTTCTTGGAAAGCTCAGATCATCCTTCCTGCTGGCACGAGCACGTCGTGAAACTTTGGTTGAGAAAAAATCATCATCGAATAAGCTCATTGGCTTAGCTCCTCTCAATACCCGTGACTTTATTTCAAAAAAATAGAATCTAGGAATATTTTCGGTACATTTGACTAAAATAATAATAGATTAAGAGCAAGAAATACAATAGTCGAAAGGTGGATATTTTATGATTAAACCGCGAGCATCATCCCAAGCCATGGAGATTATGCATCTTAACGCCAAGCTTGCCGATCTGAAGGACGAGCATTATCGAAGCCTTCTCACGATAAGCGCTGTATTGGAACTGCTGATTGATAAAGGTCTCCTAACCCGCGAGGAGCTTCAAAATAAAGAAGCGGAGCTTGACAATCAGATGGAGTCGCTCATCGCCGCTGCTGCTCTTCCGACCCTATAAGAAAGCTGTTCTTCCATCAAACATACATCCCTATACCCAGCACAGCACAGCACAGCCAGCCAACTAATGGCTGAGCAGCCTTATTTTCGTTTCACTTCATCCCACTCTGTAGGCCGGTCATAATACGTTTCTCGAAGCGGAAATTCATCCTTCTTATAGAATATTCCGTTGTCCTCCAATATAGTATTAACGGTTAGCATAGCCAGGTCCATTTGATTATGATCTAAGCTAAGATGCGCCAGATAGACCCGCTTCGTGCGGTCGGTCATCAGCTCACAGAGCGCTTCTGCCGCAGCTACATTCGATAAATGACCGATGTCGCTTAGAATGCGCCGCTTAATATTCCATGGATATCGACCCATGCGAAGCATTTCCGTATCATGATTAGACTCCAATACAAGCACGTCCGAATCGATAATCGCTCGCCTAACCTTATCGCTGACATAGCCAAGATCCGTTGCCAAGCTAAGCTTCTCGCCATTCTCCTCGAAGCAGTAGCCTACCGGCTCTGCCGCGTCATGAGAGATCGGATAGGACTGAATCTCCATATCCCCGAAGCTTAAGCGTTCCCCTGTCTCCATGATGACACGCTTGTCCGGCGCAATCGTTCCGACATGCCGCTCCAGCGCTCCCCAGGTCGCCTCGTTGGCGAAGATCGGAAGCTCATATTTGCGGGCAAACGCGCCCAACCCTTTTATATGATCCGAATGCTCATGCGTAACGAACAACGCATCTATATCATGGCCTGATATTCCCCTCATTTTCATGAGCTCATCAAGCTTCTTCATACTCAATCCTGCATCAACCATAACGGTCTTCTCTCTGCCCTTAACAATCGTTGCATTGCCTGTAGAGCCGCTTGCCAATACTGTAAATCGAACACCCATCGCTTCTCTGCCTTCCCTCTCCCCTGCAGTCAATTCCCGGCTGCTAGTCTTTCTAAGTCTCCTGTTCCCCGTCAGTCGCGACCTCGCCGCTGATGGCATGCACATAATAAATGCGGCCATCCTCAAGTATCACACGCCAAGAAGGCGCAGACACCTGTTCCTCCGAGTCAAAAATTTGGCCGTGATAGCCAAGCTTAATATCGATAATAACCGAATTATTCGGCAAATAATTTTCAATCAAGCTGGTTACTACCTTTACGGCAGGCAATACCTGCTTCGCGTCACCTGTTCCAAGCAACTCAACGCGGTCAAGGCGGAATGCGGTAACCTTCTGATTGCTGTAATACAACTCAAGCTTTATATCAAACATCGGTCTACCCTCGATCATCCGATAGAGCACGAACACGCCGTCCTGGCTCGTTGCGAGATCGAGTTCATACTGCTCCAGCTCTGGTATTTCCCCTTTAAGCTTAGCAACCAGCTCTGATTTAGTAAAAACAATGGCGCTGTCCACAGGAGTTTCCAACGGCACCGGCTCTGTCCGATCACGGTTGCTCGAATTCAGCAGGTAAGTGAGATCTCGCAGCTCAGGTGTCTCCAGCGGCAGATTCGCCTCCAGCTTCATTTGCTTCTGAGACATGAGCTGCACTTTATCCTGCGGCAGCTCCGCATAGTTCACATCTGCGTTAAGCTGCTCTCGAATATCAAGCCACAGCTGATAGCCAAGCAACAGATTCAGCAGCAAAAAAGCTACGATAAGCACACTCTTCGCTTTACCCCAATCCACTTACCCACCCCCTAGCGATCACTTCTGTTCTCTTGGCATCTCCATAGAGATGTTTGCTTACTTCTGTTCTCTTAAGTCTTCAATAGAAGTCGTATTGTTAATAGCTTCACTGTTGTTAAGGCTCGCGCTGCTGTTCAGCACTTCTTCATCCGATGCAGAATCCGAGGTCTCCTCCCCAGTGCTGTTCACATCGCCCTCGGCCTGGTCCTCTACAACCGATTCATCCGATTCATCAGTCTGGGATTCATCCGCTGTGCCAACCTTTACTGGCGGATTATAGCCAATTGGAAAAGCCTCCATTAAGATAGAATCCGTGCCATCCTTCAGATGAACAGCCCAAACGGGTACGAAACGCATTAACCCTCCGTCCATTGGCACAGGCTTTAAAGCTGGATACAGAGCCGTTATTTCACTCCTATGACTATGGTTATCGAGCATCTGGGCTAACTGCTCTCCGCCTGGCAAATAACGAATGCTTCGCGACTCGGAGTATTCCGCTAACTCAATTAAGGAGCGATTGAACTCTGTTACCACGCCTTGCTGAACCGTCATCCGAATAAAGCCGTATCGTAATGGCCAAGCCTCCACGACTGGATACTGCTCTACATATTGCTGGAACCGAATATCCATACCCGATGAGGTCATACCGCGATCGACAAAGCGATGCGAGCCGTCCCAGCCGCCATGTTGATTGATGAAATCTACAGCCGCATACACATTGTCACTAAGACGATTCTCGCTAATCTGCGGTGCGGCAGGGTCTGTAAAAGTGATCCACATGCCATTCTGCTCAACACGCAGCCCTTTTTTGCCATCCGTATAAATCTGTGAGCCGCTGCGGTCCTCAATCGCTCTAGTCGTACTTGGATCAAGGAACAAATTGCGCTGCATTAGCTCAGGCGAGTACATCTCATACTTATAGGTCATCTCCAAAGCCTGAATAGCATCTGACGGCATGTACAGCCCATCTTCAGTAATCGTATAATGCGGCTGATATTCGCCAAAACCGACGTAATCCTGCACATCGCTTACCGTTATATCCGCCCGTACCGATTCATAGACCATCCGCCCATCGCTGCTGAAGAAGAATGTTCTAACCTCCTCGGTATCGGTCTTCTTAAAGATCCAGATTCGATTAATCGTCTCGTTAAGAAACAGCAGATCGCCTTCAAGCTTCAGCAGCTTTTGCAGTAATTCCACATGAATGCCGCCTTCAAAAATCAACTCAATCCCTATGTCATTTGCGCGAATCTCATCCCAGTTCAGCATGTTCACAGGGTTCCGTTGGAAGCCCTTGAACTCCCGTCCTTGAATTCGCTGGTTCAAAATCATTTCATAGAACTGAGTGCCAGGGTAAATAATCGTATGCTGATCATTACCCATATGAATAATGAGCCGCTCTGGGAAAATAACGCTGTCTACGCTGGAGGATGCCCCTATCGGCTCTGCATTTAAATAACTTTGCTCGCCGCGCGACGTTACGCCAAGTCCTGGCATGCTGTAAGCAAGCAAGTAGCTTTGAATAAGACTGAAGGCGACGAGTACGACAAGAAACACCGTCTTTATTCGCTCCATCATGCCGTCTCACTCCCTTCCTGCAGCAGCGGAAGCGTAAAGGTTACCGTTGTGCCGACATTCAATTCCGATTGCAGCGATATCGTTCCTCCATGCGCTTTAACGATTTCACGGGCAATCGACAGCCCCAATCCTGTACCGCCCATATTGCGGGATCTAGCTTTGTCTACTCGATAGAAACGATCGAATATGCGCTCCAGATCCTTCTTCGGAATGCCCATGCCTGTATCCTTGACGCTAATCGCCAGCAAAGCCCCCTGATCCTTCTTGCTGGCCGCAAGCTCAATTGTGCCCCCGTCGAGCGTATATTTAATCGCATTGGAAATCAGATTGTCCAGCACCTGATCAATCTGATCACGGTCCAGCCAAGATGATTGCAGCCCTTTCTCCACACGAATATGTGCCTTGATCGCTTTCTTCCGCATTTGAAAAGAGAATCGATCCGCCACCTCATCGAGCATTTCATGAATATTGGTCTGCCTGCGGCGAAGAGGTGCTTGATTGGAATCAAGCCTCGATAAATGCAGAAGATCAGTGACGAGTCGAATCATCCGCTCTGTTTCGTTGCGGATAACGCCAACGAAGCGCTCCGACAGCTCCCGCTCTTCCAGCGCGCCATCGTCAAGTGCCTCCGCATAGCTCTTAATCGTCGTAAGCGGTGTGCGCAGCTCATGCGATACATTCGCTACGAACTGCCTTCTGGACTGCTCCAGCTTCTCTTGCTCCGTTACATCCTGCAGCACAGCTATCGTACCTGTTATGCCATGGTCACGGCGATGAATCGGCGAGAATGTAATTTTTAGAAACCCTTCAACGGTCTCTTCATTCTCTTCCTGACCGCGCGCAAGCAGCAGCGTCTGCCCTTGGCCCTGCATTACCTCCTCCAGCTTCTCGGCCGAAATGCCCAGCAGCTCGGTAAGCTTACGACCCTCGAAATCACTATCGCCCAGCAGCTCATGGACACGTCTATTCCATACCATTACCTTGCCGTTCTCATCTGCTGCTACAACGCCGTCGCTCATATTGGATAGAATAGAGGCAAGCTTCTCTTTCTCCTCCTCATTGACGGACAACGCGTCCTTCAGTCGAACGGTCATTTCATTAAAAGCCATACTTAATCGGCCAATCTCATCATCGGCTAGCACTGGCACCTGCAAATCGAACTTTCCTTCCGCTACTGATTCGGCTTGCTTCGTCAGCCCCTGAATCGGACTCGTAATCGTATGAGCCAGCAGAACGCCGAGCACGCCCGTCAATCCAAGAGCAATGATGGTCCCTGAGAAAAATATTTGATTGACGCGATTTACAGTCTCGTACAGCTCCGTCATCGAAGCGACAACATAGACAGCGCCAACAACCTTTTCATTGAATGTGATCGGCTGGGCAATCATTTTTTTGCGCACATTATCATCATCGATAATCTCATCCTCATTATCGCGGATGTTTTGCAGCGCGCGGCTCACGGCCAATGATGTGTTTTTCTTGCCGACATAAGATTGCTTGCCAAGCGAGGTAGCTACAATCTTGCCGTTAGAATCCAGCACCTGCACCTCAGCGCCGCTAATGCTGAATAGATTGCGTACGACTAAGCCGAGATCATCCGTCGTTCCCTCCAGCGCATCGCCTTCAGCGTCCGGCCTAGATGCCAAACTCGGCGCTGCGAACTTGGACAATATATCCGCCTGCTCCTTCAGATTGTTCGTGAAGCTGTCAATCAATGAGTTTTTTACCGTACTGATAAAGTAGACGCCGATTAGCTGCATCGCAACAAGGATTAACAGCAAGTACATTATTACCAGCTTAACCTGGACCGTTCGGAAGAAGCTTCTGCCCTTCATTAGGAACCGAAGCCTCCTGTTTTCGCATTTCGCATCATGTAGCCAAGCCCGCGGCGCGTCATAATATATTCTGGACGGCTTGGATCATCCTCAATCTTCTCACGCAATCGGCGAATGGTTACATCGACGGTACGCACATCTCCGAAATATTCAAAGCCCCACACCGCTTGCAGCAGATGCTCTCTAGTCATGACCTTGCCGCTATTGCGCGCCATATAATAAACCAGCTCGAATTCCCGATGAGTAAGATCAATCGGTTCGCCATCCTTATAGACAACGTACATATCGGTATCAATGAACAAATTGAACAGGCGAAGCCCTTGCGGCTCTTGATCCTGCTCAGCCTTTTGAGTTCCGTCGATGGAGGCGCCTTGGTCTGCCGTGTCGTTCTGCTTCTGCTGCCTGCGCAGATGAGCCTTCACACGCGCAAGCAGCTCTCTCGTACTGAACGGCTTTGTTACGTAATCATCTGCTCCAAGCTCTAACCCGAGCACCTTATCAATCTCCGTATCCTTGGCCGTCAGCATAATGATCGGCATATGCAGCTTGCTTCGCACCTCGCGGCATACATCCATACCATCCTTGACCGGCAGCATAAGATCCAGCAAAATCAGGTCAGGCCGCTCTTCGAATGCCAGCCGTACCGCTTCTCCGCCGTCGAAGGCGCATATGACCTGATGGCCTTCCTTCTCTAAATTAAATTTTATAATATCCGCAATCGGTTGCTCGTCATCGACCACTAAAATTTTTCCGTGCATCGTTCGTTACACCGCCCGTCGCTTGTCCTTAGTTTCCCTCTATTCTACCATACGTAACTAACTAGTTCACAATGAAACTTCACTCATGTAAGCTATCATTTTCCTTACTTTGCTTTAGAGGCAACTACAACAAAGCAGCGCCCCTTCGGATATCCGATGAGGCGCTGCCTATAAGGTATAAGTTTATTATTTTATAAGTAGTTCAGTGGATTTACTTTTGTGCCTTTTTTAATAATTTCAAAGTGTAAATGAACGCCTGTCGAGTTGCCGGTGTTGCCCATTACGCCAATCTTATCCTTCTTCTCGACGACCTCGCCCTTCTTCACGCTATAAGAGCTCAAGTGTCCATACAATGTCTTATAGCCGTTCTGATGATCAATAATAATCGTCTTTCCAGTTCCGGACTTCGTGCCGACATACTCTACAACGCCTGCGTCGGAAGCCAAAATGCTCTTATTGCCGATCAAGTCGATGCCGGTATGCTGTCGTCCCCAGCGTTTACCGAACTTGCTCGTAATACTATAGTTGCTTACCGGCCAAGCGAACTTGCCTGAGCCTTCACCTAGTACAACCTTCGTGCCTTTAAGCACAACCTCAGGAACAGGCTCCACTAAAACTTCTTTGTCCAGCAGCTCTTCCGTTACCATGTAACCGTTCTGCTTCGTAATTTTGTAAGTTAATCGCTGCGAGCCGTCAACGCCTGCCTTAAGCACTTTAGATTGACCTACACGCATCGAGTCGTCCTTCTGAACCTCAACAGGTGCAGCAATCGGTTGAATCTCGACTAGGGTCTCAACAGTCTGTACCGTTAGCTCCGGAGCCAGCATCGTAACGTCAAGCACATCGCCAATATTCAGCTTATCATCAACAATCCATTCATTGTTCTCATAAATAACCTGCTGCGAGATGCCCAGTTTCTGTGCAATACAACCGATGCAATCGCCTGCGACTACGGTGTATTGAGTCGGCTTGACGCCGCCGTCCATCAGCTTCTGATAGACATCCTCAGCCGCCACGATCTGCGAAGGATCAGTAGCAATATCATCAGCCGCCACCTTCTCCACAAATCCTACTTCAACAACCTCTGTGCCGGGTTCCTTCTCTTCCGTGCTCTCCGCTGCAGCCTCATCCCCTTGGACAGATGCTTCATTTTCGTTATAGGAGAGAACGGCAACCTCTTTCGCTTTCTTCTTATCCGCGACAAGCTCGGGCGCATACTTGCTTTGGACCCTCATCAGAATGTCATCCACTGTCTGCTGGTCCTTCACAATCCCGATTACCTTGCCGTCAACCTTCAGTTCAACGCCAACTGCGTGCGAAGTAAACATAGATTCCAGCTTCGCCAGCGTAGTCTCTGATTCCGGCACTGCTTTGAAAGCACTTTCAGCCTCGTATGTAATGACCCCTGTATCCAGAACCATATTGTAGTCTGGATGCTCCTCTTGCAGTTCTGCTGTCGCATCGGCTATAAGCTGATCGACCTGCTCTTGTGAGTCTATTGTACCTATTGAATTACCGTTCATATATACATGATAATAATCTACTGTATTAGCTTTGATGTATTGGCTGCTGCCAAATATAGCTCCAGCAATAAGCACCGCTGATCCAAGTGTAAGTAAAACCGGCGTTTTACGCCAAATCGGTGTGGAAACCTGGTTGCTTACGGGCTGTTGCTCGGTCTTGCCATCCAAGTCTTGCGGTCGTTTGATTCTTAAGTATTGGGCTGCTTGGCCCCATATCTTGCGAATCCGATCCTTGTCCCTGAAAACGGTCATGATTGGCTCCTTTTCGCGTCTATGCAAACAGATTTACGGGATTTAACAGAAAAAAGACGAATATTCTGTCAGAATACCCGTCTATAACTGTATCACATCTCATCAAAAAGGGGCAACATTTCCAATAGAATCGATAAATTAATATTTTTTCAGAATCGTCATCATCGACTCGTATTCTTCTTTGTCGAGATGCTGTGCCATAATTTGCTGAAGGGTTATCAGTTCATCATCAGTTAATCCTTCCTCCATCAGCACAGATATCGTTTGCCAGGATTCCTGAGGCAATTTGCTCATCAGCAGCGTGAACAATTGGTCCTTATCCTCACTGCTCATCTCCTCCTTAAGTCCTGTTATATCATCGGTTGTAACAGCAAGCTCTTGACCATCCAAGCCGTCTGCTTCTCCCGTCCCGCCTTCTATTACACCACTGTCTGGCTGAACGCCTTCGCTGTTCGTCTCTGCCCCGCCGCCTCCGCCTATGCCTGTTAGCGGCGGCAAGCCTTGCTGCGACTCTTGCTCTGCCGTTTCCTGACCCGCTGTCACTTGTCCTTCTGTTTCCTGATTCGCTGTCTCTTGTCCTGCTGTTCCCTGATTCGCCGCTCCATCCTTCTGATCCGACTTGCCCGCTGTTTGTCCGCCACCCGCGCCCCACAGCTTTCCCCATACGCCTGACACCGCCGCCGGCTTCATCTCAATCGGTATATTATACTGCTTTAGCAAAGATTCCACATAACTATTAACGATATAGCCTGTCGTCCAAATCGATAGAAAGCTAATAATAAGCCCTGCTGCGATCGTTTTTCCCAGCCACACAAACCCTTTTAGCACGCTGCGCACCATCCTTTTTTGCCCAATTCACTTATCTACCATTATGGACAAGAAATGAGTGAACCATTCGACAGATTCCAAAAACATATATGGAATGGATAGTTTTGGGTGATATACTTAAATCTATACTTAAATAAACCTAGTCAACTAGACATTTGAAGCGCCTATGCGCCTTCCAAAAGCATGACCTAGACATTTGCGATTTGTGGATTAAATTTACTTCAGTGGGGACCCCAATCTACAAATTGAGGTATGGATAAGGGAACGTGAGTGCTTTCTTTCAATACGCGGCCGATTTTTTTGAGTTATCGGAACGTGGGTGCCTTATTTTCAACAAATCGTTGATTTTTTCGAGTTATCGGAACGTGAGTGCCTTATTTGAGGCTCGCACCCGAGAATTTCGACTTTTCCAACAAAATAACGAATCTATTTTCCGATACTACTGAAAAACAACCATTTTGAGCTAAATAAGGACTCTACGTTCCGATAAATGGACTACGTTATATACGTCATGATACTAACCGGAGGTGGCAGTTAGAAGATGAGAAGATGGCGGTTATCAGCAGGACTTCTATTGGCAGCATTAGCTCTATGGGCAATTTTGTACAGTTTACCGCAACACTATACTTTCACCGCCCAGGGAATCATGTATCAATTGGGTGATGACAATAGAGACAATATAACAAAAATCGCGGTAACTATAGATGGAAAAATGAAGAAGAGTTTAGCGGGAGTACGAACATTTACAGGGGTAATCGATATTGAGGGTGAGGATATACCTGTTCCAGAAGAAATGAGGGAATTAAAGATTACCTTCAGAAAAGATGGTGAGGGACAAATGCTTTACAGACTATACGAAAATGGTACGGTCAAACACTTTTCTTACGGTAGTATATTTATCAATGAGGATTTAAGCCAGATGGCAATAATGAAATATTCAAAGGAAAACTCCGATGGGCCTAGTGGGAGTTGGAATTCCGGCAATGGCTATATGATAGCAGCGCCTGCACTTAATAGGGATGATGCATTAGAAGTCGCAAATGAGCTGATGCATGATTACTTGCAAGGCGACACGCTAGAATGAATGGTTGAGCGAAAACAAACAGTCCCGCTGACGCTTTGTTAGGTCAGTGGGACTGTTTCTCAAAAAGGAGATTGTTTTATTCGTTCCAGTTACCTTTTATTCCTTAAAACGCCCAGTTCCCTTTGCGGAACACCGGTTCAGCTTGACCATCCTCTGTAATGCCGTCAATGTCCATTTCGGCGGAACCAATCATGAAATCGACATGCAGGAAGCTTTGATTTAAACCTGCTTGCTCGAGCTCCTCACGAGACATCGTCGTACCGCCTTCCACGCAAGTAGGGTACGCATTACCCAAAGCCAGATGGTTAGAGGCATTCTCGTCGAAGAGCGTGTTGAAGAAAATGATGTTTGCGTCCGAGATTGGAGAATGATGCGGAACGAGAGCCGCTTCTCCCAAATAACGCGAGCTGCTGTCCAAATCCAGCATTTCCTTAAGCGAATCATATCCCTTCTCGGCTTGGAAATCGACAACGCGTCCCTTTTCAAATGTAAGGCAGAAGTTTTCAATCAGATTGCCTTGATAGCTAAGCGGCTTGGTGCTTCGCACTGTTCCGGATGTACCGTCTTTACGCGGTGCAGTGTATACTTCTTCGGTAGGAATGTTCGGGTTGAACGTATTGCCGCGCTCATTCTTGGAGATTCCGCCATTCCACAGATGATTGTCCGGAAGCTCGATATAAAGATCCGTTCCTGGAGCCCGATAGTGAAGCTTCTTGTACTGCTTGGCCTCCAGATAGGCGCGCTTGGCAAGCAAATTGTTGTTATGCTCCTCCCAAGCTTGGACAGGATCCTCTTGCTTGACGCGAATAGCTTTGAAAATCGCCTCCCATAACGCTTCGACAGCTTCATGCGTGTCCAGCTCAGGGAACACCAGCTTAGCCCAGTTATCCGATGGCGCCGCCACGATGGACCAAGATATCCTCTTCGAAGATATATATTTTCTCCAATTGATCAGAGCTGCTGAAGAAACTCGCGAATAATCCGCAACCCGCTTAGGATCGATTCCTTTCAGCAACTCGGGATCATCGGACTTAATCATGAGATAAGCTCCGCCTTGCTCCGCAATTTCATTCATAGCTTGCACTCGCCAGGCCGGATATTGCTCAAACGCTTCTTCAGGCGCCAAGCTGTAAGTAAGTCTCGTTAGCTGCTCATCACGCCAATCGACATGAACCTGCTTCGCTCCCACTTCATAAGCTCGCTTGACGATCAAGCGCACGAGCTCTGGAAGATGAATTGGAGCATTGATCCATAAATCCTGTCCGGGCTGAATATGTACGGCCGTTCTAACGATGAGGTCGGCGTATTTTTCTAAGTCTTCTAACTTTGGCATGTTTGATTCCTCCTGTTCTAGGATGAGTGTAACACTTTGGGAAAGAAGATACCAAGCCTTTACCCAATGGGCTTTTCACTTAATTTGATGTCTTTTATTACTGTGCCGCCGACCAACAAATATACGACATTTCATACAAACCGCCCATATTACTGTACCGTCAACCACCAGATATACGATATTTCACACAAACTTCCCATATTACTGCACCGCCGCCCACCAGGTATACGATATTTCACACAAACCGCCCATACTACTTTACCACCGCCAACCAGGTATACGATTCGCACAAACTGCCCATATTACTTTGCCACCAACCACCAGGTATACGATATTTCACACAAACTGCCCATGTTACCGCACCGCAACCCACCAGGTGTACGATATTTCACACAAACCAAAAACTCCCCTTACTTCAACAGCGCCATATTTGGCCTACTGAGGCAAGGAGAGCTTGTATCAAGCTATTATTCGTATATAGATACGACTGGATTCGTTTGCTCACGATTGCGGCCAACGGAAAAGATTGCGATCGGAATGCCCGTGAGCTCCGATATACGGTTTAAATAGTTGCGCGTATTCGCCGGCAGCTCCTCCAGCTTCTTAACACCGCTGATATCTTCTGACCAGCCTGGGAACTCCTCGTAGACAGCCTCGCATTCCGCCAGCATCTTAAGGCTGGCCGGATAATGCTCGATCGTCTCTCCGCGGTACTTATAGGCCGTACAGATTTTCACCGTTTCAAGGCCTGTCAGAACATCGAGTGAATTGAGCGACAAACCTGTAATTCCGCTGACACGGCGAGCATGGCGGACAACGACGCTGTCGAACCAGCCTACGCGGCGCGGCCGTCCTGTAACTGTGCCGTATTCATGGCCTTTGTCGCGAATGATTTGCCCAATCTCATTATCCTGCTCCGTCGGAAATGGGCCATCGCCTACACGGGTTGTATAGGCCTTGGCAACGCCGATAACCTGCTGAATCTTTGATGGACCAACACCAGAGCCGATGCAGACGCCGCCGGCTGATGGGTTAGACGAGGTAACGAACGGGTAAGTCCCCTGATCGATGTCGAGCATAACGCCTTGCGCACCTTCAAAAAGCACCTTTTTGCCGCCATCAATAGCATCATTGAGCACAACAGATGTGTCTGTTACATACGGGCGCAGCACCTCGGCATACGATAAGTATTGCTCAATAATTGAATCTGCATCCAGTGATTCTCCGCTGTATACTTGCTGAATCACTTTATTTTTCTCCGCGATAAGACGGCGCGCCTTCAGCTCGAACTCCTCTGCGTCCATCAAATCCGCTATGCGGATGCCTGCTCGCGCAGCCTTATCCATATAGCATGGGCCAATGCCTTTACGCGTGGTGCCGATCTTGTTCGCGCCTTTAAGATCCTCTTCCAGACCGTCTAGCACAAGGTGATACGGCATAATAACATGCGCGCGATCACTAATTTTCAAGTTGTCAGTTGAAAAGCCATTGTCATGAATATAGTTGATTTCTTCAATCAGCGCCTCTGGATTAATAACCATACCGTTGCCGATGACGCAAATTTTATTGTGATTGAAAATACCTGATGGGATCATTGTCAATTTATACTTTTTGTTGTCAATGAGGATTGTATGCCCAGCATTATTGCCGCCTTGGTACCGTGCGACTACGTCTGCGCCTTCCGCCAAAAAATCTGTAATTTTACCTTTGCCTTCGTCTCCCCATTGTGTGCCGACAACAACTACTGTAGACATCATCATACCCCCGTTCGATGTTATAGCATCGAAAATTACTGTCTTCAGACTTAGTATTTACATTACGCCTAGAATAGATTAATGTTTGTCGTCTGAGAGCAGCAATATAAGTTTATCAGCACAAAAAAAAGAAGTCAAACTAAAATACCGAACAATCACAGAGGTAACTCTGTAATCGTTCGGTATTCTTACGAAGCCTGCGACGGATCTCCGTGCGCGCGGTCGATGCTTACAAACTTATTGAATTGTTTCAAGAAAACTAGCTCAACCGTCCCGACAGGACCGTTCCGCTGCTTAGCAATAATAATCTCAATAATATTCTTTTTCTCCGATTCCTTGTCGTAATAATCATCCCGATACAGGAAGGATACAATATCGGCATCCTGCTCGATCGAACCGGATTCCCGTAGGTCGGACATCATCGGACGCTTGTCCTGACGCTGCTCTACACCCCGGCTAAGCTGCGACAGCGCAATAACAGGCACTTCCAGCTCACGCGCGATTTGCTTCAATGTACGCGATATTTCGGAAACCTCCTGCTGACGGTTCTCGCCTGCTTTGCCGCGCCCTTGAATGAGCTGAAGATAATCGATCAGAATCATGCCTAGACCCTTCTCCTTCTTCAGACGGCGGCATTTCGCTCGAATGTCGGCTACTGTAATACCGGGCGTATCATCGATAAAGATTTGCGCTTCTGACAACGCGCCGATCGCCATCGTCAGCTTTTCCCAATCATCGCCTTCTAGATGGCCTGTCCGCATTCGCTGCGCGTCTACATTCGACTCTGCGCAGATCATCCGCTGAACAAGCTGCGCTGCGGACATTTCCAGCGAGAAGATAGCAACGGTCTCGCGCGCCCGAACGCCGACATTTTGCGCAATATTAAGCGCGAACGCTGTTTTACCTACAGAAGGACGAGCGGCCACTATAATTAAATCACTGCGCTGGAAGCCTGCGGTCATTCGGTCTAGATCTGTGAAGCCTGACGGAATGCCCGTCGTGCCGCCGCGATTTGAATATAGAAACTCAACCTTCTCGAACACTTCCATAAGCACATCGCGAATCGATATAAAGCCGCTGCTGGAACGGCGATTGGATATTTCCAATATCTTTTTCTCCGCATCGCTGAGCAATACAGCAACATCCTCCGAATTGGCATAGCCGTCGGTTACGATGTTCGTCGCTGTACGAATCAGTCTGCGAAGCATTGATTTCTCTTCTACAATTTGCGCATAATAGTCGACATTGGCTGCTGTTGGCACTGCATTAGCCACTCTCGCTAAATAACTGACACCGCCAATTTCCTCAAGCAGTCCTTGGTCCTGCAAATGAGCAGTGAGCGTTATAAGGTCAACGGGCTGATTGTTCTCGCCAAGCTCAACCATGGCCTCATAAATTCGCTGGTGAGGAACACTGTAGAAATCCTCGCTGCGAATTCGTTCCATCGCTGTAATAAGCGCTTCTGGCTGAAGCAGTACAGCGCCTATAACCGCTTGCTCTGCTTCTACGTTTTGCGGAGGGACACGGTCGAACATCAGCTCAGTATCCATGTGCAACCCTCTTTCTGCTATAATCTGAACATTTATTCTTCAACTGCTTGTACATTCACCTTTGCCTTTACCTCTTGATGCAGCTTGATGGTAACAGCCGTTACGCCAAGCGTACGAATCGGCTCATCCAATTCGATTTTGCGTTTATCCAGCTTAATGCCGGCAGCTGCAAGCTCTTCGGCAATTTGCTTGCTCGTAATGGCTCCGAACAGACGGCCGCCCTCACCAGCCTTGGTCTTAATGACGACAGTCATCTCGCCCAAGCGCTTAGCTAGCAGCTGCGCGTCTTCTTTCTCTTTCTCCTTGCGCTTCTGCTCGGAAGCGTTCTGCACTTCCAACGTCTTCAGATTCCCATCGGACGCAAGCTTAGCAAGACCCTTCGGGAGCAAGAAATTACGAACATATCCCTCTGACAAATCCTTTACTTGCCCTTTCTTCCCTTGACCCTTTACATCCTGCAAAAAAATGACCTTCATTCAAATAACCCCTCTTCCGTTTCAATTTGTTCCAACACCTTTTTAAGCTTCTCAGCAGCCTCATGCACTGTGCCTTCAAGCTGTGCCGCCGCGTTCGTTAAATGGCCGCCGCCGCCCATTCGTTCCATTACAACCTGAACATTCAAGCTGCCGAGCGACCGAGCGCTTATGCCAATCAGACCGTCTGGCCTGCGTCCAATGACGAAGGAAGCCCAAATATCCGTCATATTAAGCAGCGTATCTGCCGATTGAGCAATGAGCAGTTGAGAATAGGAACGATCATTCTCGGTAACAGCGATAGCTACATGCCCGTAGCATACTTCCGCATGCTTTATAATTTCTGCTTTGCTGACGTACTCCGCAATATCTTCCTTCAGCATTCGCTGAATCAAGATAGAATCTGCGCCATTGCGGCGAAGGAACGATGCCGCATCGAAAGTGCGCGCGCCTGTGCGAAGCGAGAAATTTTTCGTATCGACAGTTATTCCTGCCAGCAGACAGCTGGATTCCCGCACATCAAGCGTTACTCGATCATGAATATATTGAAGCAGCTCCGTTACCAGCTCACAGGTTGATGAAGCATATGGCTCCATATAGACGAGCATCGCATGATCGATAAACTCTTCGCTCCGGCGATGATGGTCGATAACGACGATTCGACTCGTCATACTGAGCAGTCTCGGCTCCTTCACCATAGACGCCTTATGCGTATCGACAACTACCGCAAGCGTCTGCTTTGCGATTAGTCCCATCGCTTGGTCTGGCGTAATGAACCACTTCGACAGCTTCTCATCCTCTTTGACCAGCTCCATCATTTTTTGAATAGACGGATTAATGCCTTCATAAACGATATAAGCTTCCTTGCCAAAAAGCTGAGCCGCCTTCATGACGCCGATTGCAGCGCCGATAGCGTCCATGTCTGGGATTTTGTGACCCATTATAACAACATTATGGCTTTCTTTAATTAAGTCGCGTAGCGCATGTGCGACAACACGCGCTCTAACGCGCGTCCGCTTCTCCACAGCATTAGACTTTCCTCCGTAAAAGGATTGCCTGCTGCCGAGTTTCACCGCTGCCTGATCACCGCCGCGACCTAGCGCGATATCTAAGCTGGAATGCGCCCAGTGGCCCAGTTCGATAATACTGTCCGAACCCGATGCGAAGCCGATGCTGAGCGTGGCCGCCACCTTCTGATCGCCAGCCAGCTCACGAACCTCATCCAACACAACGAAGCGAGAATGCTCCAGCTCCTTAAGCGTCTTCTGATCGGTAATCAGCATGAACCGGTCGGAATTGACCCGCTTCAAGTAAATATGATATTTTTGCGCCCACTCTGTAATTTCAGAAGTAACGCGTGCGAGCAGCGAGCTGCGCTGCAGATCGTCCATCCCTTGCGTAACCTCGTCAAGGTTATCGATCATAACGATGCCGATCGCAAGCTTCTCATCCTCGTATCGCTTGCCGAGCTGCCATTGCTCCGTAATATTTCTGACGTACAAAATATGCTCTCTGCTCTTAAAAATAAACTCATACATCTGCGAACCATGCGGCAGTACAATACGCCCCTCGCGTTCCTTCACTTGCTGCAAGGCAGGGAACAGCTCTACTAGACTAGTGCCGAACAATGATTCCTTCTCTAGCACTGAGCTCATAAAGGGATTGCTCCATTCGACCTTCTCATCATCATTATAGAGAATAACGCCAAAAGGAAGCTCACCGATAACGTCATTTCCCGCCTTCTTCACGCGATAAGACAGTGTATGAACATAGTCCCTGAATTCCTTACGGAAGGCTCGTTCAGCAAGCACAATGTATACAATAATGCCAATTGTCAACAGCAGTCCTATTAAACCCGGTACCCAATGATACCAAGCCAGCGCCCCTGACATGGCAAGCATAATAACGAAGCCCCATATCTGATGCATTCCGTGCCATCTTGCAGTTACAAACTTTGGCATTCAATCCCGCTCCCGTGCTATTTTTTCTTAAACGCATTTCGAATTGGAAATGCTGTGTCGAGCACACCGATTAAACTTAGCGGTGAGAAGAGCAATAGCGGAATCGCGATAAGCACGGGAACAACCTTGTTCCAGCCTCGTTCATGAGCGATAAAGAAGAAAAATCCAATCGCTTGAATGGCAAATACATATTGGAGCAGCGGCACTAAATTAAACAGCGCTACCGCCATAAACGATTGACTCGTTACAGATGTCATCATTTCCGCAACATAAGCGATAAAATACAGAAGCACAAGACCTCGCGGCAAGCGCCAATCCTTCGCTTTCGTAAAAGCCGGCACACTTTCTCCGCTCTGATTCACGATCCACCGTGCGGCGAATTGCGTACATACCGTTAGAACAAACGCGATTATGATGAATGTGACAGGGATAACGTTAATGAACATTTGCACCAATTGATCCGTGACACTATCATTCCAGCCATTTGGAAGGACGCCCGCTTCAGCCATGCTCTCAGGAAAGCTGCGTATCATGGCGCTCAATTCCTTAATAAGCGACAGATCGAATACGAGCTGGAACAGCAACAGCATGAGCATAAGCTCCATTAGAATAATAACGGTAATCGAACGAATAATCTTTGATGCAGGTGCTTGCTGACGATATAAATTGCCCATTGCGACAGCAGGAATAAGAAAAAATACGGCTATATATCCGTAACTAAAGCCCATCAAAGGATAGGTAATGGCCGTAACTGCCGCAATAACGGCAATCGAGTGCCAAAGAAAAGATTTCCTAGGCAATAATGTGTACAGTACTACAAATGGCACCATAACGAGCAGAAGCGTAACAAAATTAATTAGCGGTACCATTAAAGACAACAATAATAGAAGCGCTGCTCCGCTCCACAGCACTGATTTTAAGCCGGTCTTCAAACCGTTCACCTCTTACTCTCCAATATCTGATTCTCAACAGTCTTAACAAACATTATATCATAAACGTCAACTGGCACGTATATGGCCAGCGTTTCCCTGCAAGCAATCCCTGCTTGTTCTAAATCATCACGCTTGACAGGAAAAGAAGACAAAAGCGTCCGTTAGAAAGTCTATTTTCCATCGGACGCTTAAGCGTTGCTTTTTTCTTTTATTTAAATTCATTGAATGCATGGTCGTGGGTATTCATTATAATTTTTTGACAATAATCAATAATTTCACTTCTGCGCACAATACCGATAAACCGATTCATATCATCGACGACGGGCACAAAGTTCTGAACCTTTGAAAGTGAAATAAGATCATCCATATTCGCGTCTATTCGAACCGTGCGATTCACTATTCTACGCGGTACATCAAGCAGTCGAATTTTATTACTCTGTTCAAATGTTATTTCCGGTCGGCTTTTCATATACCACAATAGATCGCCCTCTGTAACTGTTCCAATATATCCGCCATTCTCATCTATGATGGGTACAGCGGAATATCGGTGATACTCCATTCGCTCCAAAGTCTGTCTTAACGTTGCGTCGTGATTAACGCAAACAACCTCTTGCTTCGGCAACAAAAAAAATGCGATATTCATTCCGAATCCTCTCCGATCCGCTTCCGTTTGTACAATGTTACTGCTTCTCTTTATTGGGCAATAGAAGCTCGCTTTCAGGTACGCCGCCGTCCAGCCAATTGCTGATCATGGCACGCGCTGCTTCTAAATCCTCATCCTTAATAAAATAATACCAGGCTCCGCCTTCCGTTAATCGTCTGCCTTCTCCTGTCAAGGAGTAAGTATACGTGCGGCGCGTGTCTGCCTGCAACATGCTTTGCACCAGCTGCGTAATTTGATTTGGACGCAGATCCGTGCTGAAATTATTGCCCATAATATCTATCATTTCCGGTATTTTGGACCATTGCTTTATCCCTGTAGCTTTATTAACCAGCGCGTTAATGAACTGCTGATGACGCCCCGTCCGACTGACGTCTCCGCCGGCATCCTCACGATACCGCATATAATTAAGCGCATCTTGACCGTTATAAGTGCTTTGACCGCCTTTAATGAAAAAGTATTCATGATTCGGGTCATTATTCTCGATATCTTTCTCAATCGGCAAGGAAATACCGCCCATCTCATCGACGACCGCCATGAAGCCTTCAAAATTTATAGTCGCATAATGCTGCACCGGCGCGTCCAGAAATTTTTCAACTGTATCCATTGCCATTCCCGCTCCGCCGAAAGCGTACGCATGGTTTATTTTATCATGAGTATCTCTACCCACTAGCTCGACATAAGAATCACGGGGAATCGAGATCATGAGCATGTCGCCATCCGCCGGTCTCACAACGGTGTACATGATCATATCCGCTCTACCTTGTTCAGCTCCGCGCGCGTCAACACCGAATAATAGAATAGAGAAAGGCTGATTCTTATCCCGCTGTTCCTTCTGCTCCGCTAACTCATTGGCAGTCTGATCATCTGCGTTATTTTTGTCCTCTTCGCGCTCTGCAGGCTTGTAGGTTTTCTCCAGCTGCTTCTCCATCGAGTCTGACAGGAACCATTGAAACCCCAATCGGGCCGCTGCCTCGCGGTTAAAATATAATAGGAAGCATGCTGCAACGAAAATGGCTGATGCCGCATAGATCCATCTCTTTTTGTTCCTCACTGTTGTCTTCTCCAATCTCTCCGACCACGGCCGGTTGATCACACCCTTTCATTTTAGACGAAACATATAAACAAGAGGTTACAAAAGTCTTACAATTACAGGTTCGACAACAGCGTTCCTTTACCCTGCCTTATATTAATCGAAAGGACAATTTAGGTCTATTGGGAACATATGTCGAATAAGCTATTGGCAGAAGAAATTGATACGAGGAAAGGTGGAAATCATTATGCTGCAGCCCGATAAATCCTCTACAGGCTTAGATTCTAAGGCAGTTGGACTACTTTGCTATTTAGGGGCGTTTGTAACTGGCATTATTTTTCTAGTGCTGGAGAAGGAGAGCCGCTATGTGAAGTTCCATGCAATGCAATCCATTATTGTATTTGGGGCTATATTTGTGCTCAGTATTATTTTTGGCTTCATTCCGATAATCGGTTGGTTGCTGGGCCTTCTCTTAGCGCCAGTCAGCTTCATATTATGGATTGTGCTTATGCTGCTCACGCTGCAAGGCAAAACGTATAAGATCCCTTACCTCGGCGACATTGCTGAACAACAGGCAAGCAAGTATTAGTTTTAAAAAAATGGGGCTGTCCCAAAGTCATCGTTAGATGACTAAAGGACGCCCCATGTTTTTTAGTGGACCGAAAATACCGTGCCGCTGGCCGCCATGTGTTCGATATTTCACACAAACCGCCGATAGTACTGCGCCGACGACCACCCTTTCTCACCCGACAGTCTTCTTCTCGTTTGCCCGCTTCCGATCATCTCGTACGCTTCCCTTCCACAACGGCACGCCGGAGCGATAGGCTGCTCGGCCATTCAAGTGCCCGGCCACAGGGCTGGTCAGAAAGACGAAGACAATGCCAAGAAGCAGCTTCACACTTATATGATCTAAATATAGAGCGAAATAGAGAAAGGCAGCCGCCAGTACAAACAATACGCTTAAGGTTGCGCTCTTCGTCGCCGCATGCGCTCTCAGATAGACATCTTGAAATCTGATCATCCCGAATACGCTAAGCACGGCAATTGCCGCTCCTGCCAATACCAACAGACCGATAAGCCCTTCACCGACTTGAACGATTGTCTCCATCTTCCAGCACAACCCCTCTCTCGATATACTTAGAAAAAGCCGTTGTTCCAATAAACGTTAGTATTCCGATGACCAGAATAATATCGAAGTACGCGCTTGTACGAAGCAGCATGCATAGGATCGCTATAATAGATACCATAATGACACCGATAGTATCCAGTGCAGCGATTCGATCCGGGACCGATGGTCCCTTAAGCAGCCGATACAGGCAGCCAAGCACCGCAATCGCCAATAAGGCGAGCGAAATCAATAATAACGGTTCCAGCATTAACGGCTCACCTCCCGTATCGCTCTCTCGAATGTATTTTTTATTTGTGCCGCCGTTTCATCCGCGTCTGCCGCATCCATCGCATGGATGTACAGCGTCTCCCCATCACCCGCTACATCAAGCGTCAGCGTTCCTGGCGTTAGGCAAATGAGACAAGAGAGCAGTGCGACCTCCCAGTCCCGCTTCAGCTCCGTCTTGTAGACGAAGATGCCCGGCTCATACTTTACCTCGGGCCTAATAATATGCTTAAGCACAGCAATGCTTGAGAGGAGCAGCTCCTTTATGAACAACACAAGCAGCTTTATAACCGCCCATAATCTTCTCATATTCATCTACCCCTTTAACACGGCTTCAATATAGATTGAAGGATCGATAAGCGTTTCGCCTGCAACAGATACGAAGCTGTACACCCATTCGGAACCAAGCCCCATCACAATGACAATGATCGTCAAGCATGCAGCTGGCAGTGCCGCCAGCCAATCGCTGCGCCGACCTGTCGGAGACTCTATATATGTCCCCTTCTCTTCCCCCCAGCAAGCCTTCATAAATATTCGTATTAACGAATACATCACGATGAGACTGGATGCAAGTGAAATTGCGGCAAGCCAGTATCGTTGTTCGGTGAAGCCGCCCTCAATAATAAGCAGCTTTCCTGTAAAGCCGCTAAGCGGCGGAATGCCTGCGACAGCTAAGACAGCGATGAACAGCATCCAGCTAACCGCAGGATATCGCTTGATCAGTCCGCCCATTTCATCCAGTCGATGCGTGCCTGTCAAGCCTATAATAATGCCGCCGAGTATAAAAAGAAGGGATTTCGCAAGCATATCATGCAATAAATAGAAGACGGCGCCATCCAGCGATTCCTTGCTCATCACCGCTAGTCCAAAAGCGATGAAGCCAACGCTTATAATGACGTTGTAGTTAATTATTTTCCTAATATCCTGATAAGCTAAAGCACCAATTGCCCCAAGTACCATTGTGATCCCGCCCATGGCAGCCAGCCATGTATGCGTAGCAGCTGTATCGGAATAAAAGATAAGCGTAAACGTTCTGATTAGCGCATAAAGCCCTACCTTGGACAATAAAGCTCCGAATAATGCCATTACGGCTGGAGGAGGCACTCTATATGAGCCTGGCAGCCAGAAGAACAGGAATAAACCTGCCTTTAATGAAAAGACAACCATGAACAGCATCGCGATTACATTAAGAATACCGCCCTGCCCCGCTTCTGCAATTCGTACAGACAGATGCGCCATATTGAGCGTGCCAACAGCTCCGTATAAGTAAGCGACTGACGCAACGAACAAGGCAGATGACAGAATGTTGATAAGCATATACTTAATCGACTCCTGCAGCTGGTCCTTTGTTCCGCCAAGCACGATAAGAGCGTATGACGAGATCAGCATAACTTCGAAGCAGACAAACAGATTGAAGAGATCACCAGTTAAGAATGAACCGCTGACGCCTGCCAGCAAAAACTGAACGAACGGATAGAAATAATGGCGTTCTCTCTCTTCTCCTATTGAAGTGAATGCATACAGCAAGCAGAAGAAAGTAACAAGCATAGTGACCAGCACTAGCAGCGCCGCCAGCATATCGGCGACAAATACGATACCGTAAGGCGGCAGCCATCCGCCCATATGAAGCGTTTGAATGCCGTCATCTTTAACCTGCAGCACGATCATCGCTGTAATGACAATATTGATCAACACGCTAACGGCGCTAATCCAGCGCTGCAGCGTGATTTGATTTTTAAGCACAAGCAGGATGGCGGCGGTACAAAGCGGAAGCAGCAATGGCAGTACCAGCATATTATTCATGCTCTTCCCCCCTTAGCTCCTCCATATTGTCTGTCTTCAGCTTCTGATAAGCCTTATACGCCAAGACGAGGAATAAGGATGTAACGCCAAAGCTGATAACAATAGAGGTCAAAATTAGCGCTTGCGGCACAGGATCAATATAAGCATCAGCCTTCTCGCCTAATAGCGGAGCTGCGCCTGTCTTCAGCTTGGACATCGTAAGCAGAAGCATATGAACGCCATGCGTCAATAGAGAGGTTCCTAAAATGATGCGAAGCAAGCTTTTGGACAGAATCAAATATACGCCTGCTGTGAACAACACTCCTATCGCTAAAGCCATATAGAATTCCATCGCTATCTGTCCCTCCCTATTGTCGTAATGATCGTCATCGTAATGCCAACTACATTTATATATACCCCTAAATCAAACAGCGTCGCAGTGGCGAGCTCTATGCTGCCAAGCAGCGGCAGATCGAAATGCCCGAAGGTATGTGTAAGGAACGGCACGTCAAACAGGAATGAGCCCATCCCTGTCAGGAAGGCAATACTGATGCCGATGGCTGTAAAAACACGGAAATTGATCGGAATAAGACGCGCGAATGTATCGAGACCGAACGCCATCGCCATCAGCACCAGCGCCGCGGAAGTCATTAGTCCCCCAATAAACCCTCCGCCTGGATTGTTGTGGCCTGCGAAGAACAAATAAATTGAGAATAGCAAAATGATAAAAATAGCCGGCTTAGCGACTGTTTTCAAAATAACATCATTGCTTCTAGGCTCGCTCCAAAGGCCCTGCGCCAGCAGACTGCGCTTAATCAGTGCACTGCTGTCAGTTTCCTCTCCAGGAAGCTTCAGCTTGATGAGCGAATAAATAGCGAAGGATGCAATGCACAGCACAACAATTTCAAGCATCGTATCAAAGCCGCGGAAGTCAACAAGGATGACGTTAACGATATTTTTGCCGCCTGCCAGATGGTAGCTTTCCTCTATAAAATAGTTCGCAATCGGCTCGAACGGCCGATCACTGCTTGCAGCCAGCGCGACCACCGTCATAACGGTCCCGACTCCAAGCGCTACAAGAAGATTAACCGCCTTGAATCGCGGCTTAGCATCCTCCTTCTTCAGCTTCGGCAGATGATAGAAGCAGAGCAGGAACAAGGCGACCGATACCGTCTCTACAATCATTTGCGTCAGCGCTAGGTCCGGCGCCCGAAAAATAACGAAAAATAGCGTGACCAAGTAACCGGCGGTGCCAGTCAGCAGAATGGAAAGCATGCGCGATTGAGAGAATGGAATAGCAATGACTGCTGCGATCATACCTGCAAGAATGATTCCTTCGTACAGAGACATGGGAGCAAATGCGCTGAAGTCAAAGATGATGCCGCTTTGCTTAGACAGCGTCATTCCAACTGCAACTAATAGAAAGACAAATATATAAATCACATAGTGTCGAAGAGAGCCTGTCATGTACGTTCTTGTCATTCGATTAGAGCCTTTATCCATCATTCGAAGTCCAGCATTGTACATTCCATTCAGGGAAGGCGCAGTAAACAGCGGCCGATTAAGAAGCACTGTGCGTGACTGCAGCTTATAGAGCAGCGCACCGATCGCGATTACACCAATCGTCATGTAGATTTCCATCGTCCAACCATGCCAGAAGTCAATGGATACCCGGAATTTCGCTCCTTCCGCAAGCATGGAAGGATGAATCGCCGCCATGGCAGGCTCAATGATGGTGTACGAGAGAATATTCGGGAACAAGCCGAACACAACTGCCAGCGCGGCAAGCATAATTGGCGAAGCCAGCATGCCAAATGGAGCCTCATGCGGCTTTCTATGGAGGTTGCTGACATTTCCGCGTCCTGTGAAGGTCCGAAACAGAAGCAGCATGCAATACACGAATGTGCATATGCTTGCAAGCCACGCAATAATCGGGAACAATACGCCTAAAGTTTGCATATTGAGCAGCTCCAGCTTTGTGATGTTCAGCATCGCAGTGAAAAACATCTCTTTGCTCAGGAAGCCGCCGAACGGCGGCAGCCCAGCCATTGAAAATGTGCCAATTAGCGCAACAGTGAATGTAATCGGCATCAGCCTCATTAAACCGCCGAGCTTCCGTATATCACGAGTTCCCGTCTCGTGATCGACTATTCCGACCATCATGAACAGCATGCCTTTGAAGACAGCGTGATTGACCAAGTGAAGCATAGCAGCCATCGTCGCTTTGGTGTAAATCAATGACTCAGCGCCCCCGTTATAGAAGGCTGCCGCAGAGCCTAGACCGAGCAGACTCATAATGAGCCCAAGCTGGCTAATCGTGGAGAATGCCAGCATGCCCTTCAGATCGGTTTGTTTAATCGCTCGATATGAAGCATAGGCAAGCGTCGTCAGCCCACACCCTGCAACAAGCCAGAACCACAGCTCCTCCCCTGCATATAGGGGACTGAACCGTGCGACTAGATAGATGCCTGCTTTAACCATTGTAGCTGAATGCAAATACGCACTGACTGGCGTCGGGGCCTCCATAGCGTCCGGCAGCCATATATGAAACGGAAACTGAGCGGATTTGGTAAACGCTCCAAGCAAAATAAGAAGCATGGAAGGCAAGAATAACGCGTGATCAGCTATATCGCCCGCACCAGCAATGAGATCTCTAATGCTGAATGTGCCTGTCATAACGTACAACAGCACAAAGCCAGCCAGCATAGCCAAGCCGCCCAATACGGTAATCAGCATGGACTTCAGTGCGCCATACAAAGACCTTTCCCTCTTATTCCAGAATGCGATGAGCAAGAAGGAGGTAAGGCTGGTCAACTCCCAGAAGCCATACAGTACAATCACATTATCAGAAAGCACAACACCCAGCATGGCTCCCATGAATAGCAGCAGATACACATAGAACGGGCCCAGCGCTTCCTCGTCCTTCTCAAGATAAAAGATCGAATACAGCACAACTAATGAGCCAATGCCGCTAATAAGCAATGCGAACAGCAGACTAAGGCCATCTAGATACACGGTAAAATCAACGTTTAACGACGGAATCCACGGTATGGACTCTTGAATCAACTCACCGCGTTGTACATTTCCTATACACGTCAGAAAATAAACAAATAACGCAATCGGAGCCGGCAGCACCAGCCAGCCAATATGAATGCCTCGCAGCATTCTGCCAAGGACCGGGATTATAACTGCGAATAGAAATGGAACAAGTACAGCAATATGCAATAACGACAATGACAATGTTGGTCCTCCTTAACTAAGTCTACATACATTCATTTTAGTCAAATGTACCCTTTTATAACTAAATATTGCGATAAAAATAGACAGAAGGAGCCTGCGTTGGCAGGCTCCTCCATTTAAAACGTATATAGTTGTGCATTTCATACGATAATTTCATAATGACCAGATGCTATTATAGCATAGCTCTTGCAATAATAACAGAATAATAACTGATGCTGATGAATGAGACGGCCGCACATAGGGCATCACTCATACTAAAAGGAGTGTTCTCTATGCTTATTCGAAAATCAGCTTTAGCTGCCGCCCTCTTCCTTGCCATTATTACATTAGGCGGCTGGATTAATTCTCAGGTCCAAGCCTCTCGCACTAAGCAGTTCCAGTCTGTTCGGCCTTACGGCATCTATAGAGCAGGCTCACAAAGCAATATGGATGCTGCGCAGACAACACCGATTCCTTTCCGTCCGCGCGAATATATTCGCATGATTCAAATGGATCAGGAGCCTTAGCTCACCTTACTTTCAACAGATTAGCTTCCATTCTGCTGACACAGGTCTAGTTTCCCGTTTTCAATTGTTTATAGGCCGCAATAAATGGCTGCGGCTTTTCTTTGATGCTGTACATAAACACCCCTTGCTTCGTATGCAAGTACAGCATTCCCATGTCCTCGCCTGTCATCCGGCAAGATACATCGTATACATCTTCAAGAACAAACCGTCTATGCTTCGTATGCAAGCTATCATTGAACAAAAGCAGCCAGCGCTCTTCAACCCGGATTTGCTGCTTGCCGTCCGCAATGATTCGTTCCACTTTATAATAACGGGCTTTTGCCACCTCATGCATAGAAGGTTCACCTCAGTATTTTTATATACATAATAATTGCGAGCTTATATGAATAGTTTAGCATTTATGATTCTGATGAACAAAAAAAGCATCATGCTCCTCACAAAATGACAAATAGTGATAACACATTATGCCATCCTACTCCCAAGCAAAACAGACTATAATGTTAAGCACGAAGGAGATGATGATTGCATGAAAAAGCCAAATATTGTTCTCATAACGAGCGATCAGCAGCATTGGAATACGATTGGCGCATTTAACAATGAAATTCATACCCCAAATCTGGATCGACTAGTACGTGAAGGTACAACGTTCAATCGGGCCTATTGCCCTAATCCAACCTGTACACCGAGCCGCGCATCCGTTATTACCGGCATGTATCCAAGCCAGCATGGAGCTTGGACGCTTGGAACGAAGCTGCTTGAGGACCGCCGCACTATTGGTGAGGACTTCCAGCAAGCTGGATATCAAACGGCATTGGTCGGTAAAGCGCATTTCCAGCCCTTGCGTTCAACTGAACAATATCCATCGCTTGAATCGTATCCTATCCTTCAGGACTTGGATTATTGGAGAACGAATCAAGACTCTTTTTACGGCTTCTCTCATGTTGAGCTTGCACGAAATCACACCAATGAAGCGCATGTCGGGCAGCACTACGCAGCATGGCTGGAGGACAAAGGCTGCACCAATTGGCGGGATTATTTCTTGCCTCCGACAGGCACGATGGATCCGAACCAGACTTACAAATGGCCAATTCCAGAGAAATACCACTATAATACGTGGATAGCCGAACGAACCAATGCATTATTAGAGCAATATAAACAAAATGACGACAGCTTTTTCTTATGGTCCAGCTTCTTTGACCCTCATCCTGAATACCTGGTGCCTGAACCATGGGATACGATGTATGATCCCGATCAACTCACGATCCCTTCTCTCGTTCCGGGTGAGCATGATCTTAATCCGCCGCATTTTCGAATGACCCAGGAAGAAGCGCCTGACTTCTCGAGCTTGCGTGAGAGCGGATTTGACATCCATGGCTACCGTTCCCATCATTACTATGAATATGGCAGTAAATTCAGGCTGACAGAAACGGATAAGAAAAAATTAGTCTCCGTGTATTACGGCATGGTCAGCATGATGGATAAATATATTGGGACGATTCTGGATAAATTAGACCAGCTCGGGATGGCTGACAATACCTTGCTCGTATTCACTACCGACCATGGCCACTTCTTTGGACAACACGGCTTACAAGCTAAGGGCGGCTTCCATTATGAAGATTTGATAAAGCTTCCGTTCATCGTGAGATATCCGGGGCATGTTGCGGCTGGCAAAACCTCTGAAGCTTTCCAATCGCTCGTTGATCTTGCCCCTACCTTCCTGTCATTCTCTAATCTGCCTATCCCTCATGCTATGACAGGAGTCGATCAGAAGGAGGTATGGCTAGGGGAATCCAATCAAGCAAGAGACCATGCTATTTGTGAATTCCGACATGAAGCAACCACTATTCATCAGAAGACGTACGTGGATGCACGATATAAAATAACTGTTTACTACAACCAGACATACGGTGAGATTTTTGACTTGCAAGCGGATCCGAACGAGCTTCATAACTTATGGGATAACCCCGAGTTCGCCGCCTTAAAGTCAGAGCTTCTGCTCAAATACGTATGGGCTGAGCTTGGGAAAGAATCCATGCCGATGCCTAGAATTTGTCACGCTTAAGCCGGCCGAACCGTTACTGTTCTATTTATCTCTTCTAATGTTAAAATGATAGTAGCCCATCAACCTTTAATATTGGAAGAGGTCGTTTGCATGATTGAGTTTACCCATGAGCATGCGGAGCATTTATATCATACGCCCAGTGCGCTGGAAAAGCATAACGGCGTTATACCCATCCGCATCGGCTATAATGAGGCAAAGCCAAACTATCATATAGGACCGCGCTTTATCGCGTATTACAGCTTGCACTTTGTTCGTGCAGGTCAGGTGACATTGCGTATCAATCAGGAAGAGATCGTCCTCTCACGAGGCGATCTGTTCGTTTTATTCCCGAATAGCATTCATGAATATTACATGACGTGTCATGAAGAGCCCTCTCTTAAAATGTTCTGGATAGCTGCCGAGGGCAAACAAATGCCGATGGTCGCCAGTCGTCTTGGAGTTACACTCAAACACCCCTATATCAAAAACTTTTTTAATCAAGAGCTGGAGCAGTCGTTTTTTCAGTTCGCATATGAATGGAAAAGCCTTGTGAAGCAGGATGACTTCTCCTTAACAGAGCGATTTTATTCTTTTCTCAATCATATCCTTCAATTATCTAAGCCGGTCAAAACAGCCTCGCCAACCGATGATTGGGTAGCTACAAGCTTAGATTACATTCATTTATATTATAAGGAAGGCATAACCGTAACCGGTATCGCCGATCATGTCGGCATTCACCGCTCGCATTTTTCAAACGTTTTCTACCAAAAGGTCGGCATTCGCCCTCATCGGTATTTGTCGAAGCTGATCATGGAGGATGCAATGAAAATTGTGAGTACGACGGAACTGCCCGTTTCCCATATCGCTCTTTCACTCGGATATTCTGACGTGTACTCGTTTACACATGCCTTTAAAGGCTACTACGGGAAGCCGCCAAGCTTTTATCGGAAGTTGTAAAATAACTGCCAGCCGCAAGTCGAAACGGCTGTCGCCGTCCTTTGGCGGCGCTGCGCGTTTCGTTCCGAGAAATATAGGGTAAGTATAACGAAAAACATATGCTTTCCTGTAATTTAAAAAAGCGGACTGCGCAACTAACGCAATCCGCTTTTATGCTGTGAAAATTTTTTAAACTAAATTAATGGCCTTTATCGTATCCAACGGAATTTTCGGCTTGCGGTCCTCTGTCAGAAGTCCGTTGATTTCCTGTTGGACGTCAGCAAGCTGCGTATAGCAGTACCCGCTAATATAGTCAACGTCCTTAATCGCTTGAGTGATGCCGCGGAATCGCTTAATGAATTCCTCCTCCGAAGCAACCTGACCGCCGTACCCCCAGCCTTTGTCCGACTTGAACGCAATTCCGCCGAATTCGCTTATAATGATCGGCTGTCCTCGATATTCGTACCCTTCAGCAAATGCATACTTCCATTGATTGCAAGTCGTTTCATTACTCACGATCGCTTCCTTGCTCGCATAGCGCTTCAAGAAATCGTCACCTGACGCGACATAATCATGTAATGTCAGAATATCCGACACCGTGTGCTCCCAGCCATCATTCGTTATGACTGGGCGATAAGGATCGATCGATTTGGTCAGATGATAAATGCCCTCGGTCAGCTTCTGCTGCCGCGTATCTTTCAGAATATTTGCGACGCCCCATGATTCGTTGAACGGAACCCAAGTAATAATGCTCGGATGGTTATATTGCTGCTTTACAATCTCGAGCCATTCCTTCGTGAACGCATCAACCGCTTTATCATGAAACTCGAAGGTCGCCGCCATTTCGGACCACACAAGTAATCCTTTCACATCGCACCAATAGAGAAAGCGAGCGTCCTCTATTTTCATATGCTTACGAACACCGTTGTAGCCCATCGCCAGGATGTGATCGATATCTTCGATTAAAGCTTCCTCGCTTGGCGGAGTCAGATGGCTGTCCGTCCAATATCCTTGGTCCAGAATCAATCGCTGGTAGATCGGCACATTGTTTAGCAGCACCTTTCCGTTCTTAATCGATATCTTCCTCATGCCGAAATAGGAGAATACCCGGTCCACGACCTCATCGTTTGCATACAGCACAAATTCCACATCGTATAAGTTTGGATTTTGGGGAGACCAGAAGCTTCTCTTCCACGGTCCGTTCGCCTCATGCAGCAGATCCACCTCAACAGTTAAGCAAGGGCGATCAATCGCTAGACTTACCCGTTTTACAGGCTTGCCCTTGAAGGTAACGATTGCTTCCAGCCTTAGGTCGGCGGCTTGTTCTACCCCATGCACCTCATAATCAAAACGAACAATGACACGGTCGAAATCCGGAGTAATCTTTACGGCGTCAATACGCTGTTCTTCAACATATTCCATCCATACCGTCTGCCAGATCCCAGTCGACTGGACATAGAAGCATTCGAAGTTGTTTTCGGTCCAGCGCTGCTTGCCGCGGGGCTGATAGCAGCTATTGCTGTCTTTGACCTTTACCGTAACTTGATTATCAGCCCCGAAGACGAGATAGGGGGTAATATCGAACGAGAAGGCAGCATAACCACCCTGATGCAGGCCTGCAAAGTTTCCATTTACCCACACTTTGGCTTCATAATCCACCGCTTGGAAATGAAGGATCGTCCGTTTCCCTTCAGCTTCCTTCGGGATGTGAACGGCTTTGTTGTACCATACTTGCGGATGAAACTCTTCGATTCCGATACCGCTCGCTTGGGTCTCATACGTGAAAGGCACGTTGATTTTATGTGTTTCTTCGAAATTTTCTTGCCACTTCTCTATCTCCCCAACGTTATGGTCATCGAAGCAAAAGCTCCATTCGCCGTTTAAGGAGAGCCAATTATCTCGTACAAATTGAGGTCTGGGGTAGTCTTTGATATATGCCTTTGTTGTCATGCCATGCCTCCTAATTATTGTGCTTTGCCTTTACTTCCAGTACATACACAGAAGCAGGCCGCAGCGGGTAACCGAGCTTCCATTGTTCGGCAGGAACGGCTGTTTCCTTGCCTATAATCCGTTCTGGCTCAAACACGGAATTAATATCGTCGTAGGAGTCTCCTGTAATCTCATACAATATCGTTTCTTCCGAAGCTTCAAACGCCTGCAAATCAAGCACGGCATTTACTTCGTTCAAGCTGCGATTCACGATAAATACGGTGACAACGCTGCCGTCGCCGTTCGCGCCGGCCACAATATCAAGATCAGGAAGAGCATCCAGCGCCATAGGAGTCTCTTTGAGCGCCGGAACAGCAAACGTCCCGCACTCGGCTGCAACGGGAAGTATATGACGAACATCCCGATTTGCGTACAGCTTCATAACTTCATAGGTTGGCGTTCCGTACACTGTAAGCGGCAGCCCGCTCCAGCCGAGCTCCTTGCCGCAATATTGGTCCGAAATATAATCGCCCACGCGTATGCACCCGCCAAGCCAGCCATTCACTAGATCCGAGAAGCTGCCGATATGAACCATGTCGCTGCTGCGTATCATTTCATTAAGGTTAGCGGCATTAGCGACAGCTGCACCCAATGTATGCTCGTTCGGCAGTCCTTTACGTACCGTATTCGGATAATACATCGTGTTGTATTCCGTAATAGCTAGCTTCACATGGCTATGCTTCGCATCCGCCAGAATATGTTTAGTCGTCTGCTTAATATGATGACGGGTAAATTCGGGATAGGCAGCGATCGCCTTATAACGGTCCTCTTCCGGCGTATTTCGATTCATGCCGAAAAGGCCGTAGCCATGGTACAAATGCATAGTAAGATAGTCGATATGCTCACCGGCTATTCCCAGAACAGTTTTATTCCACTCCTGCTCGAAATGGCCGCAGGCCAGCAGCACAATAGAAGGATCTGCCGCTTTCATGGCTTTAGCGAATGAAACCGTGCGCGTAGCGAATTGAGCCGCGGTGCAGGTACCGACCTGCCATTGTCCCCACACCTCGTTGCCGATCTCCCAATAGCGGACATTATACGGCTCAGGGTTTCCATTCGCCGCACGCAGCGCTCCCATTGGCGTATCGGCGCCGCCGTTGCAGTATTCAATCCACTGAGCGGCTTCCTCAGGCGTACCCGATCCGTCATTTACACAGATAAGTGGCTCTACCTGAAGCTCACGGCAAAACTGAATAAATTCATCTGTGCCGAAGTATTTGCTTGTCCAGCCGCCCCACGCTTCGTTGTACATGACCGGCCTTTCGAGAACCGGACCTATGCCGTGCTCCCAGTGATAAGCGCTTATATAGTTGCCGGCAAGCCTCATCATTCCCGCGTTCAGATCACGTGTCATGTCGATGACTTCGCGCTTCACCATGGCAATGCTGTCGACCGGTATTATCGATACATGATCAAGCCATAACATACCCGTGGACACATTATCCACCCACCTCGGGTGGTCTGCCGGTACATACACTCTAATCTCGGCATCGACGCACTCGCGGGCAATTGATAGCCGCGCCTCATACTCACGCCAGTTGTGGCTTCCCAGCTCAATCCGGACTTCCCCGAGAAGCTCTCTTGAGCGTTGGTCCACCGCTTCGACAATGATTTCCTTCAGCTCAATGGAAGCACGCGCTACAAGCTTAACCGCGTAATCCGCAGGTCCCTTGAGTGCCGCCTTCTGAGCGATGCCGCCATAAGCTTCATCATCGCTCAGGAGACGGATGCGCTGGGCGCGCCCCGAATGCTTCGGGGCAGGAGCCTCCAGCGCGTACTTCGTATTTCGTCCGTTCGTATAGGCGTACCAGCTTCCGGATATTTCTTTCTTTGTCTCAGCTTCGCTCTCAAAATCCATATCCTTCAATGGAAATGCAAGCATCGCTTCCATATGATCACGAATGTCCTCAACAAAATGGCCGAACAAGTAAGGGTTAACGGTATGCTCACTCGATTGACTGCAGTCGATCCTAATCTTTGCGTTTGTATTCAAGGTAAACCTCCAACTGTTTTGTCATAATGTTTTTGGGCTTAACCTTTGATCGATCCGATCATAACGCCCTTGACGAAATGCCTCTGTACGAATGGATACATAATCAATACCGGCAAGGTAGAGACAATAATGACCGCGAACTTTATGCTCTCTGCAAGCAGAATCTGATCCTCCAGCCCGACACCGCCGCCATCAAAGGCTACCGACTGACTAATCATAAGAATCTCCCGCAGCACCAGCTGAAGCGGATGCAGAGCCTCATCGCGTAAATAAATTAGCGCGGGGAAGAATGAATTCCAATGTCCCACCGCATAGAACAGAACCATAACAGCCAGTATCGGTTTGGACAGAGGCAATATAATGCTAATCAGCAGTCTCCAGTTGGAGCAGCCGTCTATATGGGCTGCCTCTTGCAGCTCCCATGGAATGCTCGACTGAAAATACGTCCGCATAACGATCAGATTATACGTAGCAATCGCCCCTGGAACGATCAGCGCCCACATCGTATTCACCATTCCCAGGTCCTTAATCAGTAAATAGGTTGGAATCAATCCGCCCCCGAAAAACATGGTGAGCGTGATCAAGACCATAACTGCGTTCCGCCCAGGAAGATCTGGTCTGGATAATGGATACGCAGCCAGTATCGTCATGAGGATATTGATGACTGTGCCTACCACGGTATAAAGAATCGTATTGCGGTATCCAATCCAAATTTTATCGTCGTGCAATATACTTTTGTACGCTTCCAGCGTCACGCCCTTCGGCAGCAGCCATACTTCACCATTCAGCACCTTGGACGGATCGCTGAACGAAGCGCTGACAATAAAGAGCAGCGGATACAGTACAATGATGATAATAATTGCAGCAATCGCGTACACAATGAAGTCGAATACCTTTTCATCCGACGTTTTTCTTATGGTTTGTTGCTTCGACATACCTAGGTTTCCTCCTTTACCATAAGCTCGTCTCCGATGTTTTGCGCGCGAACCGATTCACCATCAGCAGCAAGAAAAGATTGATAACCGAGTTGAATAATCCGATTGCCGCAGTGTAGCTGTATTCGCCCTTCAATATGCCTGTCGTATAGACAAACGTGGAGATGACATCGCTTGACTCCAGATTTAAGTTATTTTGCATGAGCAAAATTTTCTCAAAGCCGACATTCATGAAATGGCCGATATCCAGAATAAGCAAAATCACGATAACCGGAGCTATGCCCGGAAGCGAGACATGCCAGATGCGTCTTAATCTCGATGCGCCATCCATTTTGGCCGCTTCGTACAGCTGTGGATTTACTCCGCTAAGCGCCGCAATGTAGATAATCGATTGCCACCCCATGTTCTGCCATATGTTCGAGCTGATGAAGATCGTTTTGAACCAGCCGGCTGACTCCAGGAATCGGACCGATGTGCCGCCAAATGCTTCAATCAACATATTAATCGGTCCTGTCGGCGAGAGAAATACGTTCAATATGCCGACGATCACGACAACCGAAATGAAATGAGGGATATACGTAATATTTTGCAGCCATTTACTAAAGGCTTTGTTTCGTATTTCGTTAACAAGCAATGCCAGCATAATCGGAATCGGGAATGCGATAAGCAGTGAGAACAAATTGATGGACACCGTATTCCATAACAGCCTCCAGAAATAATACGAGTCGAAAAACCGTTCGAAATGCGTAAAGCCTTCCCAAGGACTCCCGAAAATACCTTTTGCCGGGTTAAAATTTTTGAATGCGATTTGCAGCCCGTACAGTGGACCATAATGAAAGATCAAGTACCAGGCTATCGGCAGAAGCAGCATGAGATACAGATCATACCGTTTGGCTATTTTCTTGAATAGACCGGATCCGCGCTTCTGCTGAATAGGGGACAGAGCGGCTGCACCTTCTTGCGCGCTCTTCATGAGCGTTCACTCCTTATCAATGCGGTGTCGGTATTATTTCGCCATCTTGTCATAAGCCTCTTGATAAATCTGCTCCAGCTCATCGAGCTTCATTTTTTTCAAAGTAGCCTGGAATTCTTCCCACTTATCGAAGCCGAGTGCACCTACGATAAATTTCGTGCTTTGCTCATTTACATATTTGTCAATATCATTGCGCAGGATGTTAACCTTTTGAGCCGTTTCTTCATCGAACATCGGGTTCGCGTAACGGATCTTCGGCATGTAAGGCTCCAGCTTCTCATATGCCTCTTGAACCTGAGGCGGATTGATGAAAGACGCTACCTTGTCGTTGATCAAGTGAGGTGCTCCACCGCCAGCGTACGGTGTGATCTTTGCTTGTTCGCCTGTAATTGCCAGAAACTCTTCTTTATAATAAGGAATACCGTCTTTCAGCTCATAATGCTCGCCCTCTCTGCCGAAACGCAGCAGGGTGGAACCTTCATCACCGTAGAAATAATCGATCCAACGCATCGTAGCTTCCGGATACTTGTTCACGGATGTAATAGCGAAAGCTCCAAAGTCACGTGGTACTGGTGCTACTGCGCTTTGCATCTGGTCGCCATTCGGACCGGCTGGAGGCGCAGTGCCTACATATTGATCCTGAATCGGCAGGAAGTTGTTATTTGTCTGGTCAAAGAACAGACCTGCATTGCCTGATCCTTGCTTAGCAAGATATTGCGCTTCCTTATGCGAGAAGATTTCTTGGTCAAGAAGCTTTTCCGTATACAGCTTGTTCAAGTACATTAACATTTCTTTGTGATTCTCATCGCCGCTCCAAATGTTGACCTTACCGTCTTCAACGTTGATGTTATAGCCAAGCTGCAAATCCAGACCAAATGATCCAGCCATCATGTTTACAATCGTTATACCCGCAGCTGCATTACGTGCGGTCATAGGAATTTCGTCCGGTTTGCCGTTACCGTTCGGATCCTCATCACGGAAGGCGACGAGCACATTATATAACTCATCCGTCGTCTTGGGCTCCTCCAGATTCAGCTTCTCAAGCCACGCTTTATTAATCCAGCGTTTGTCGGTACGCCCCGAGCCTGTCGATACGATGCCAGGAATTGCATATATATGCCCCTCTGGAGTTGTAATGGCTGAGCGGATCTCCGGATATTGCTCCATCAAGGCTTTCAGATTAGGGGCATACTCTTCGATCAAACCCTCCAGCGGAATTAGTTGACCAGCAGTCCCGTAGCGAATGACCTCAAGTGGATTAAGTGCCGAACGGAACAAAGCATCCGGAAGCTCATTAGATGCGAACAACAGATTTTTTTTCTCCGCGAAGCCGTCTGTAGGGGCTTCAGTAAATTCAACCTGGATGTTGCTTAATTTCTCATAGTCTTGAAATACCGGCATATCTTTAAAAGGACCGTTAACAGGTGCGATGCGTGTGAACATTTTCAGCTTGATTGGTTGTTCCACAATCGGAAATCCTTCCAATTTAACAGCGCTTTCAGACGATGTTGAAGTTGAAGATGAAGGTTTATTCTCTGTCTCTGAGCCTCCTCCACTGCTGCAACCGGCCAGAATCAGACCGGAAATGATCATCGTGGATAATGCTTTTCTTCCCCATTGTCTACTCATATATTTGCGACCTCCAATGTACGATTCACCGAATCTTGTAAACGCTTCCCCCGGTGTTCACTCATTATAATTCACCCGTTTCGCCGCAAAGTTATAAATATATGACTATTTACTCCACATATTTTACGACTTCGCTGCCGCCCCCCCGCCTCCCAATCCATTCAAGTAAGCCTGAGGCGTCACGCCGGTCATCTCCTTAAATACTTTGAAGAAATAGTTATAGGTAGTAAAGCCCGTTAAATTGCTAATTTGCTTAATTGTGTATTGACCGCTCCCTAGAAGCTTGCGAGCGGCATCGATTCGAACTCGGTTTACATATTCCGAGAACGTTGACTGCGTCTCTTCTTTGAATATCCTGCTTAAATACGATGGATTCAGCCCGATAGCGCCTGCGGCCAGCTCCAGCGTAACGATGTCCGAATACTTCTCCAGAATAAATACGATCGCTTGCGACACATGACGAGAATAAGCTCCAGTTGCATGCTTTTCCTTGAACAGCTTCAGCAGTTCTGCATAGAAATCTTGCAGCCACTGCGCCATTTCCTCGACGCTTCCTAACCTGCCCAGCTCACTGCGCGCGGGAAGACTGTCCGTTATTGCATCGACTTGAGGCAGCCATTTCTTCAAGGCTTTATCGCCGATATGCAGCAGCTCGCTAATAATCATCTGCACCGACTGAGAATGAACCGGTTGTTCCCGGATTGAATCAAATACAGAAGCAATTAGCCGATGCATGCCTTCTTTATCGAGTATCTCGATGGAGAGAAGCAGTTGCTTCTGCTCCTCGATCGTTAATGAAACGCGCTGACCATTTGGGGCGCTCCCCCATCCTGTCGCTTGGCCAGTCGGTTCTGCAGGTGAATAAGAGTCAAGCGCCCGCTCAGCGGATTCAAAGCTCGCTCTAAGCTGTGACAGGCTATTGCATATATGTCCAACAGCATAAACGCATTTCAAATTCATAAACAGCTCCAATGCATGGCTAAGCTTGCTCATCATGCGGCCAGCCTCGCTTGCAGCGACATTCTCGCTTCTTTCCTTAAATGAAAATACAACAACCAGTCGTCCATTCTCCAGATAAGCTGCCGTGCGTTCCTGCATATCGCCCAAGCTCTGCTGCATAATCTCGACGGCCTGCTGAACAAGCCGATTCGTCTGCACATCACTGTAAGATTGCGTAAGCAGCAGGAATGGAACAATCTGAAGAGATGCTGCTGCATAGCGGATGGTCTGAGGATACAGACCATTCTTACGCGCAAAGGCTTTGAGTTCCTGCGCAGATTCTGACTTCCCTCTTACAAGGTCCGCTATATAACTGCGTATGAGCACGGGATTCATTCGTTCTGCCATAGCTTTCTGCGCGATCATGTCCTCCTGCATCTGATCCTCCTGCCGAAGCTCCATGACCGCTTTGTTCAACATGCCGATTAATGTGGCACCGTCGAGCCGATGCTTCAGCAAATAATCGATGGAGCCGTTCTTCAGGCAATCGCGCACATAATCATAGTCATCAAAACTGCTAAGCATGATCGTCTTGATGGCGGGGTAACGTTCCTTGATCGTTCGATTAAGCTCCACGCCATTCATCTCGGGCATATTCACATCTATAATGGCGATATGAGGCGGAGACTGCTCGATCATCGCCAAAGCCATGACTCCGTTGTGCGCTTCGCCGCTTATTTCAAAACCGTGTTTTCTGAAATCTACTAGTGTCCATAAATCGTTGCGAACCAATGGCTCATCGTCTACCAACAGAACTTGAAACATAGCTTATATCACCTCTTGTACGGATTTTTCCTTGTCTCGTATATCAGGTAAAGTAATAACGACCTTCGTATACCGTGTCAGCTCGCTGTACAGCTCTACGCCGTACGGCTCACCGTACTGACGAACAATTCGTTCATGTACATTACGTACTCCCATGCCGCTGAATCTCGAAGCAGTCTCTCCTTTGAAATGACCGCCCAGAAGCAATTCCATCTGCTCTTGAGTCATGCCTTTGCCGTTATCCGTCACTTCGATCTTAAGATCATGATTCTCGATATAAACACGAATGACGACCAGTCCCCCTTCCTCCAGCGGGCCGATCCCATGAAGGATGGCGTTCTCCACAATAGGCTGCAATATGAGCTTGGGCACCTGGCATTCCAGCAGATCATCTCTTATCTCCTCGTGCATTGGAATCGGCTGCATATATTTATATTTCACGATGGCGATATAGCTGCGCACATAATCCAGCTCCTCACGTACCGAAACATACTCGTTGGAATGGCCTAGAACGCCGCGCATCAGCTCAATTAACGAGCCGGATACCTCCTCGATATTACGCACTCCGTTCATCTTAGCCAAATACTTAATCGTATTTAGGGAATTGTATAGAAAATGCGGACGTATCTGTGCCTGGAGAGCGGTCAACTCGGCCTCGCGCTTCTCCTTTTCACTGATTTTAATCCCCTCCATTAGACGATTCAGCTCCGCTACCATGCTGATAAAGACGCGGTACAGCTGACCTACTTCATCCTTCGTTCTAATTTCCTTCATCGGGAAGGTCAAATTTCCGTCTTTTACAAACATCATCATAGACTTCAAACGCCGGATATTAATGGTGATGCGGGATGATACCTGCAGCGAACAGATTAACACGACAATAAGCACAATGATTGACACTTCAACCATTAGTTCTCGGAGCTTAATGGCCTCACTTAGCAGCGAATCCATCGGTATAAGCGCCAGCGTAGTCCAACCTGTATATTCAGACGAACGACTAACAACGATGTAAGCTCTTCCGTCAATAGTCATTTCAGCTGCATCGCCGGGTCCTGAGAAGCCCTGCTTAACACTTACGATCTTCTCAATGGAAGGCGCGAAGGATGGCGCCGTTTCGGACTTGTAGACGAACCCATCCTCCTTATCCAGCACATAAAGCATGCTATCTGCGGTCGGCTTTACACCATACGTTTTTTTAATAAAATCATAATTTAAATCCACCATAACAACGCCGACTGTCTCTCGGTTATAACGAATCTCACGGCCTACGGTGATCGCATTCGACACGCCTGTCTGCTTGAAATAAGCATGGCGCGATCCGTTTCTTAACATAAAATCCATCATCGGTGTCCCTAGGACCGTCCGGTCCAGCCAAGGACCACCAGTGAAAAACACCTTCCCATTCAGACCGACAACGGCGATACGAGAAATGTAGGGTTTATAATCGATTAGTCCCGATAAAAATTCATCAATCCGCTTTTGTTCCAAAAACCATTCATAGCTAATTTCTTCCGATGGGCTAAGAAGCGTATCGATTACCGTATTTTTGTTAGTGACCACCACAGTGTTTAGTCGGTCGATCTCTTCCAACGTAATTTTGAGGGATTCATCCGCTTGACGAATACTATCTGACACTGAGGTGACCGCGTTATCCTTAATGATCTCGCGCATATTCACGTAGACAATGCCAGATATGGTGAAAATGGAAAGCAGGGCAACCAAACTGAATGCGATGAATATTTTCCCCTGGATGCTTCGACTGGGCGAAATCCATCGCTGAAGAGTAGACAGCTTCATATCGAGAAATCTCCTTTACGTTCTTAGGTGATGGTTTCCTGCAATCGCTTTCAGATTTATGTACCTCTATTCGAAAAATCAATCGAATTCCTCAAGTTTAGGTGCGATTCTCTATAATAAATCTTGAAGGCTCTTGTGAACGTGTATAGACTGGGATATCCAAGGGATAAGGCGATCTCCGTAACCGCCCAATCCGTGTCAGTCAACAGCTGCCTTGCCTTCTCCATGCGGATCTTCTGCAAGTATTTCATAGGAGGCATACCGACCTGGCTCGTAAATATTTGGGTAAAGTAGGAACGGTGCACACCCGCGAAATCTGCTACCTGCTGTACAGTTATTCCCTCAGAAGCGTGCAGCTCCATATATTCCATGCATTCATGAATCCAACTGGCAAGCTCAGCCTCTTGGGCAGACGCCGTTTCCGTGATCAACCCGGCGAATATCGCGCATATTATGCTTTGCAGCTCTAATGCGCCTGCAGGATTCCACCGCTGTGCGCATGTCAGCGTATCGATGACGCATTCCATCGCTTCTCTGACCTTTGAAGAAACCGCATTAGTACGAAAAGGCTTCTCATAGGTTAAGCCCGCAAGTTCTAGCAAAGTCATAGCTCTGGTGCCATCGACCGCTAACCAGCTCATTTGAAGCGGCTTCTCTGCAGGGAGCATCTCGTATTTATAGGTGCGTCCCGGAAACAAGCAAAACATATCGTCCTTCTGAAGCTCAACCTGATTGCCTTCGTATTCCAGCCTAAGACGTCCCTCCTGCACGAAGTGAAGACTATAGCATTCAATCCTTTTGGGTCCAACCTTGTAGTTAGGCTTCGCCAAACAGCTGCCCGCCCGAACCGGCCATATGCATCCTTCCTTATCCAGATCACCTGGCGTGTAGTATACATAATTTGCATATTCGTATTCATATTCCTTCATCATAAACTTCGCTCCTCTCCCGCACTGTTCACCTATCAATCCCAACAAAATGATAATTCTGTATTAATACGAATTTAGGATAAAGCGCTTTCTTGTACCTATTATAATAATTGAGCTGCTGGGCTCTGTCTAGTTCACCTAACATTTTGCTAATATTTTTTCTTAAAATAAAAACACAAAAAACCCACAAGCTGGGCACTTTAGAAAGTGGTTCCCTTGTGGGTTTTTACAGTTTATTGCTGATACGACTACTCAGTAGTGTATGGAAGCAATGCGATTTGACGTGAACGTTTGATCGCAATTGTCAGCAAGCGTTGGTATTTAGCGCTTGTGCCAGTAACACGACGCGGCAAAATTTTACCGCGCTCGCTGATGAATTTCTTCAGCAAGTCTGTGTCTTTATAGTCAATGTGAGTGATTTTGTTAACTGTGAAGTAACAAACCTTACGACGTTTGTTACGACCGCCTTTACGGCTGAATTTGCGTTCTGGACGCTCGTCGCCGCCATCTCTTTGCTTAAAGCTCATTCTAATCCATCCTTTCGTTTAAAATGGCAAATCATCTTCAGAAATATCTATTGGGCGTCCGTCATCCTGGAATGGATCACGGCTGTCGTTTTGTGAGTTATTACTCGATCGATTATAGCTATTGCCGCCGCCGGATGAGTTGCCTCCTCCATAGGAGCCTCCGCTGGAGCTGTTATAGCTGCTTTGTCCTCCGCCATCCTCACGAGGCGCTTGATCACGATTGGACTCCAAGAAACGTACATTGTCAGCAATAACTTCAGTCACATAGACCCGTTTGCCTTCATTATTCTCGTAGTTCCGCACTTGAATGCGGCCTTCAACCGCTGTTAAGCGACCTTTACGCAAGTAATTAGCGCAAGTTTCTGCCAGCTGTCTCCATGTTACAACCGGAATGAAATCCGCTTCACGCTCACGACCTTCACCGCCCGAGAACGGACGATCAACGGCTAGCGTAAACTGTGTAATAGCGACACCTGATGGCGTATAGCGAAGCTCAGGATCGCGCGTCAGTCTGCCAATCAATATAACTCGGTTCAACATCTTTACAGACCTCCCAATCGAACAATCTTGCGTTTAGACTTAAGCTACGTCTCTAACGATCAACGTACGGATAACTTCATCCGCAATCTTCATGACACGGTCAAGCTCATTAACAACTTCTGGTGTAGCATTGAAGTGTACTAGAACAAAGTAACCATCACGAATTTTGTTGATCTCATACGCAAGACGGCGTTTACCGATCACGTCTGTCTTAGTGACCTCTCCGCCATTGGAGATGATGCCATTGAATTTCTCAACGAGGGCTTGAACATTTTCTTGTTCAACGTCTGGACGAATGATGTACATCACTTCATATTTGCGCATATTGTTTCACCTCCTTTTGGACTAACGGCCCCTGAACGGAGCAAGGAGCGAGCTTTCACTCGCATCTGTATATTATATCAAATCATTGGGCCAAAGACAAGTATGATATCTGAACACTAAGACAGAGCAGTTATTCAAGCCGATATCTGCTATTCATGTCTTGACCTATTGCGGCTCATACTAACTTTTGAAGCAGCTTGCTTCATTCATTCTAATGGAGGCGATTATAATGGGCGAATGGACATTGTTCTCTCCCGGTGACAGAGCGCCGAATGATGGTGTTTATGTTGAAGATGGCCGAAATTCCTTTCATATGGGTATCAATAACCCACAAAGGGTTCAGCTGCGCAAAGGTGAGCGTTTCCCAAAAACAAGCAATCATGAGCGCAAGTGGAAGCGAATGGGCCGTTAATTTTTTTTAAAAGAGCATGTATAAGAAAACAGTTATTCGGTTATTCTATCTATTGACGGTGTGAAGAGAGGTGTGGTTCCGTTGGCCTACGAGGTGCAAGGTTCTGCAGGGTTTTTCGTTCACTCTGAATAGAAGCGGAGGGTTGTGCCAAAGACTACTGTCTGCAACACACGCGCATTCGAGTATCGTTAACACGATTACTCTAATGGAAACAATGACGCTAGGGCTGATTTATTCCAGTAAGATGAATGTTTCTCCAACTTTCTTTCGAGATAAGATCTGATTTACTCAAACGATCAAACACCGTCAGAGGAGGAGAGCTCGCAAGAGCTCTCCTTTTTCTATTTTATCAATAAAAAAAACGACCCCTTGGGATCGCAATTTGTTTTTTTGTTGGATGGCGGAGAAGGTGGGATTCGCTCCGTCGCTGCGTTTGTGTGCTATTTAACACCTTCTCGCTTATTGCGACTATCACGCCGGGGCCT
>Ga0182739_1000296_pt1 | contig 77088 bp, 90 predicted proteins | sample eDN5th30CBELigBY_FD_128873 | JGI IMG/M metagenome (GOLD analysis project Ga0182739, IMG submission 128873) | Enriched backyard soil microbial communities from Emeryville, California, USA - eDNA 5th pass 30_C BE-Lig BY (version 2) (version 2) | ecosystem: Environmental > Terrestrial > Soil >...
ACGACCAATTGGTTAAAAGACAATTGGGATCTAGGCCGAAAATTCCACCTAGGGAGGGGTTTTTCAGCACCACTCCGCGCCTGGGCACGCAGCCTCTAATGAAATCCACATTAGAGGCATGGCAATGATACATCCGAAGAAAGCAAAACGAGCAGGTAAGGTCTCCACCAAAGGCGGCACCGGTAAATCCACCGGGTCCACCAATCTGGGTGCATTCACAGCAGACGCTGGGCTGCGCACTCTCCTCATCGATCTGGACCCCGTACAGCCTTCCGCATCCTCCTATTTCCCCCTGGAGTACACTGCCCCGGGCGGCATTTTCGAGCTGCTGTCGTACAACGAGACCGACCCGGCCAAGATCATCTCCCGCACGTCGATCAAGAATCTCGACGTCATCATTTCGAACGACGCCAACAACCAGCTCAACAACCTCATACTGCAGGCGCCTGATGGCAGACTGCGACTAGCCAACCTGATGTCGGCTTTCGATGCCGATTACGACCTCATCCTCTTTGACACCCAGGGCGCCCGCTCTGCGATGCTGGAGATGGTCGTTCTTGCGTCCGACATCATCCTCTCCCCCCTCCCCCCGAACATGTTGGCCGCGCGCGAATTCAGCCGTGGGACCATCCATATGATGGATGGCCTGCGCAGTTACGCACGCCTCGGCCTCACCATTCCCCACATCAACATCATCATCAACGGCCTGGATGAAACTGCTGACGCGCGCGATATCCACCGCACCGTCCGTGAAATTTTCGACGGGAACCCTGACTACACCGTCCTGCAATCGATCATTCCAGATGCCGTCATCTTCAAGAAAGCCGCGAGCCAAGGCGTGCCGGCGCATCGGCTTGAATATCGTCAACCGTCGAACCGTAAGTCGCCGTCGGCGCTGAACGTCATCCGCAGCCTGGCTATCGAGGCGTTCCCAGAATGGAAAGACCGCTTCGAGGCAATGACCGAAGAGCGTGTTGCCGAGATCGCCAAGGAGGCCCGCCGCGATGAGTAAGCACGCGATTACCGAGGCTGCCGGGATCACGGCCGATGAAGTCCTCAGGATTGGGAAACTCTACAGCTCCAATGAGTTACGCGGCATCCAGAAAAAGCTGACATCCGCGTCTGGAGACCTGCACAAGCTAGCCAACGGTTGGAAGATGGGGGCCGGCTTGCTCGGTTCGCTCGGTGACCTTCTGAGCATTGAACAGCGCGAGCTACTGCGTAGTGCCGCACAACTCGTTGATTCGATCGGTCACAACGTGACCCATGCGAAGGAAAAGCGCGTTCGTTCCGAGAAAGAAACGAAACGCCGGCAAGATGCGCGTGATGCTCAGTCGAAACAGCTGGTAGCCCGTACGTTCCCCTTGCCTACCGAGACTCACGAAGAACTGCTGGAGACGATCAAAGCCGCACTCATCCTGAATCGTGCACGGCAGTTCAACACCTCCTACAACCCTTCTGAATTCAACGTTTACATCAGAAACGAGCTGAAAACACCTGCTCGGCTCCATGGGCATTCAGTGGAGCAATACCGAGCCGGGAATGTCAGATCACTCCGCTACTTCATGATCAGCGACCTGACCAGCCACCTTGCTTATGACGATGGTTCATCGGTTGAGGAACGCCTGCGGCTCCTGCAGGAGAAAGTGGCCGAAGCTGTAGGCCTGGCTGCCTTGACAGCAGACGAACGCGAGACCCTTCGCCTCTGGCAAGAGGCCTTGGAGCCTGCAGCGGACAGGCAGGAGGGCCAAGCATGAGCTTTGCCCTCATATCTCAATTCGCGGGCTCGCTTTGCCTGTATCTCATGAACTGCTCTGTGGCACTGGCCACTGCCTATGGCTTGGGCTCGATCTTCAAAGCCCCCCATGTCGAGCTCGCGTTGCAGGGAGCGGTCTACTCAGCCTATGCGCTCTGTGTCTTCGGCGTGCTGAACACCCTGGCCTTGATCGCATCCGCGATGCGCAGCCGACCTCGCCGCGCCGGGGAGGGTTCATGATGGACAAGCAGAAGATCCTCGACAAGGTCACCAAGCTGATGTCCTTGGCCAATAGCCCAGGGGCAAACACTAACGAGGCCGCAACCGCATTGCGCCAGGCCCGCTCGCTCATGGCCAAGTACAACATCGAGTCCGACGAACTTCGAGCCAGCCTGGTTCTAGAAACAAGCGTCCCCACTGGCACTCGCCGCTCCCCGGCGGATTGGCTGCACTCCCTGGCCGCAACGTGCGCAGCCGCTTTCGACTGCAGCCACCTCTCCTACTACCACCCATTGAAAGGTTACTGCTTCAAGTTCCTGGGCAAGGGTATCGGCCCGGATCTGGCTGCTTATGCCTACAGCAGCCTCGTCCTGCAACTGCAGAAAGCACGTCGCGAGCATGTCTCGCAGCAGAAACGGTGCCAGCTGAAGACCAAACGACGTCGCGGCCAACTCTTTGCTGAGGGCTGGATCGGGGCAGTGGCCTACAAAGTTCGAGAATTCGCTGGTGACCTAGCCCCAGATATCCAGGCTGATATCACTGCCTACTTGACCTTACATCACCCTGAGTTGAAGCGCTTCGACATCACGCCAAGCGAAGCCAAGGGCCACGATCGTAGCTCACTGTACGCAGGAATTAAGCAGGGTCAGCGTGCTCAGCTCCACCGGGGAGTAGGCCGTAGTGAACAGCCAGGAATTGCCCAGGGAGGTGCCAGATGACCGATCTGATCCTTTCCCCTCCTCATTCCGTCGAAGCTGAACAAGGCGTTCTGGGCGGGCTGATGCTGGACAACGAAGCCTGGGATCTGGTCGGTGATCTACTGCAGGCGGACGACTTTTTTCTATCCCAACACAGGCTGATCTTCACTGCCATCCAGGAGCTGTCAGAGAAAAACAGCCCATTCGATATAGTGACGATTTTTGAGGCGATGGCCATCCCTGAGGAGGTTGGAGGCCTCTCCTACCTGGCAGAGCTGGCCAAGAACACTCCGTCTGTAGCGAATATCCGGTCGTATGCTGAGATCGTGCGCAACCGCGCCCATCTCCGCCGCATCATGTCCCTGTGTTTTCAGGGGACTCGGGACGCTGCTGAACTCGCCGCTGACGCGGCTGAGGTCCAGGACACGCTAGAGCAAAAGCTGTTCAAGCTGGGCGAAGGTCGTGTGGTTAGCGAATTCACCGACATGAATGAGGCATTGCTCTCTGTCGTCGACAAGATCGACGCCAATTTCAATGGCCATGTGACCGTGACCGGTGTGCCGACCGGGATAACCGACCTTGACGAGATGACCCGTGGTTTGCAACCAGCCGATCTGATCATCGTAGGCGCGCGCCCCTCCATGGGCAAAACCTCGTTCTGCTTGAGCACCGTCGATGCTGCGCTGACGAGTTCGCCTGACGAGATCGTGCTGGTTTTCAGCATGGAGATGCCTACCGAGGCCCTGATTTATCGAATGTTGGCCATTCTGGGCCACATCGATCTGAGCAGGCTACTTTCGGGTCAGCTGCAGGATGAGGATTGGCCCAAACTATCAGCCGCCGTCCATCGCATGAACGCCTATGGCAACCGACTGGTCATCGATGACAGCGCGAACCTGACCCCTGCCGCTATGCGAGCGAAGGTTCGACGTGCTAGCCGGCGTTTCGGGAAGCCTTGCTTGATCATGGCGGACTACCTGCAGCTCATGCGGAGTCCTGGTCAAGAAAACAGGGTCAACGAAATCAGCGAAATATCCCGATCACTGAAGGGGATCGCCAAGGAATTCAACTGCCCCTTCATGGCCCTCTCCCAGCTCAATCGGGACCTCGAGCGCCGTCCCAATAAGCGCCCCGTGAATGCTGATCTACGGGACAGCGGGGCTATCGAGCAGGACGCGGACCTCATCCTCTTTGTCTATCGGGACGAGGTGTACAACGAGGACACCGAACTCAAAGGCGTTGCCGAACTGATCATTGGCAAACACCGCAATGGCCCCGTCGGCTATGTCCGTGCAGCCTTCATCGCCAACCAAACCCGATTCGCAAACCTCACTGCCGATCCTTGGCAAGGAGCTGCCGCATGACGTCCATGCAACCCCATCCGATTACGCATGCCTGCCATAGTTGTGGCCGGCACTTCGCGCTGCATCAAGTAAGGCAGGTGCATCCTGCCGAGCACACCCCTGAAGGTGAGGCAGAGGTCCTGGTATGCCCGGTCTGCGGCAGCTACGACCTCAATCCTCTTTCGGAGTTGCCCAATGCAGGTTGAGCAGATCTACCCTTCGATCCCTGCGATCGCAAACACCGACCAATCGGCGTTGGCCTTTGCGCACCACTCTGGCGTAAACGCGGTTTGGCTGGATGCTCTCGGCCAGGTTATCTCACGGCTCACCCAGTTCGGTGAAACCACTGTGCCTGTTGAGCTGAATGAGGCTATGCAAGAACTTGCCCGGCTGCAGTACATCGAGCTGGAAAGCGATGATGCTGGAACGCTGGCAGCGACCCTTCTTGGCCAACCAGCCCTGCTGACCAACTATTTCTGGTCCGTATGGGTACCAAGACATCTCCTGAGCTGCGGTCTGAAAGTGGCAGTAACCCCCTATCTGACCAGCTCCGAGGACGAGGCTCAACATTGCACCGTGGTCTTCCGCATTCCTGGATCGCGCGAAACTGCACGTGAGTTCCTCACCGACCTTGCCACCCAATACCCCGGCTGCACCCCGGAAATCGTGGCCATCCAAGCCGGTGATGCACTTTGCCAGAAGGAGGCCAGATCCAATGCGTAACCTCCTTCGCGGCGCGCACGACAGTGTTCGCCGGCTTGCGGAATTCGCCCTCTCCGAAGGCTGGACTCTCTCCCGCTCCAACAGCGGGCACCTGAAATTCAGCAAGTCGGGCTTTACACCGATTTTCACGTCCTGCACGCCCAGCGACCGCCGCTCCGAGCGTAACACTCGGGCGCTGCTCCGCCGTGCCGAGGCCCAAAACATCACCTCCCGGGGGATTCAATAATGCCGATCCGACACGCAATCGTTCACCAGCTCGATAAGCAGCCCGACGGCAACCCGGCCGTCCTTCACGCCCGTGACACAGAGCTCCCGGCCACGGATGCCGTCGAGAGCCTCCAGGCCGACCTGAACGACAGCTACAACGCCAAGCAAGGCAAAGCGTGGGGCTTCTTTCATGGGGAGTCGGGTGCATACCCATTCAGCGGTTGGCTGAAACAGTACCTGGAGGAGCAGCAAGACTTCACCAGCTTCAGCCGTGTGTCTGTCGAACACCTGCAGAAACTGATTGAAGAGGTCAACCTGTCCACCGGTGGCCACGTGCTCTTCAGCCATTACCAACAAGGCCTGACTGAATACCTGATGATCGCAGTCCTCCAGCAGGTCGAAACCGTCGGCCTGGACGGTGATCTTAATGTTGTAGCCTCTCGCTACCTGGACACCAGCAACTTCTCCTGCGCGGCCCGGATCAACCTGAGCGAGTGGCGCAACAATCCAAATTCGAAGCAGTACATTTCCTTCGTTAAAGGCAAAAACGGCAGGAAGAGCTCGGACTACTTCCGCGACTTCATCGGGTGCCAGGAAGGCATCGACGGGCCAGGTGAAACCCGCACGCTTCTCAAGGCATTCACCGAATACGTCGAGAAAGAAGATCTTCCAGAAGAAAGCGCCCGGGAGAAAACCCACGCGCTACTCGACTATGCCACCACCCAAACGAAGCTGGGGCAGCCCCTCTCTCTTCAAGAGCTGTCTCAGACTCTCGATGAAGACCGCCCTCAGGCGTTTTACGACCACATCCGCAATAGCGACTACGGCCTATCCCCGGAAATCCCGGCCGATAAGCGCACGCTCAACCAGTTCCGCCGTTTCACCGGCCGCGCCGAAGGTCTGTCGATCAGCTTTGAGGCGCACCTGCTCGGTTCCAACGTCACCTACGACGCCGACACCGGCTCGCTGACGATCAAGAACCTGCCCACTCAGCTCACCGACCAACTCAAGCGCCGCCAGTAAGGAGAACACCATGAACGCAACCAATTCCCGCACCGCTGACAAATTTGTGGTTCGCCTGCCTGATGGCATGCGTGAACGTGTCGCTCAAGTCGCCCGCGACAATCATCGCTCTATGAACAGCGAGATCATTGAGCGCCTCGAGCAATCGCTGCTCAATGACCAACACAATACTGCTCAGGTCCAGGCCGGCTCAGCAGACGACAATCTCAAATCAGAGCTGGCTCGCGCTTACAAGATCATCGATCGCCTGCTGCAAAACGCCGTTCCTACACAGGACGACATCCAGGAGGTGTTGCACCTGGTCCGCAAGCAAACTCCACTGGCTCACCCGCACGTTGCTGCGGTAGGAGCTTGAGATGGCCGCTACAGACCTCAAAGCCAAGCTTCTCACTCCTGGCTTCACCCCTACAGGCACCACCGCGGCCATGAGTGACCCTATCGCTGACACTCCCATGGTCCTGAACATCGACGTTGTGCTCCCTTGGGAGGACAACCCTCGGACTACACGCAACCCTCGGTACGAAGAGCTCAAAGAGTCGATTCGCAATCGAGGCCTCGACACTCCTCCACCGATCACGCGTCGTCCAGGCGAGGAGAAATTCAGGATCCGTAACGGGGGCAACACACGCCTCACGATTTTGAAGGAGTTATTCCAGGAAACAGGTGATCCCAAGTTCCAGGTGATCAACTTCTTGTTCCGCCCATGGGACCAAGCCCGCGGCGAGATCATCATGCTGACCGGCCACCTCGCCGAGGATCTAAAAGGTGAACTCAAGTTCATCGAGCGCGCAGTGGGCGTAGGGAATGCAAAAGCGCTGTATGAATCCGAAGGTGGGGAGCAGATAGGGATTCGAGAGCTTTCCCGTCGCCTGACTAAGGATGGCTACCCAGTCTCTGCGTCCCATATCAGCAGAATGCTGGATACCCTGCAATATTTGCTGCCTGCAGTGCCCGGCTTGCTCTATTCAGGGCTCGGTATTGACCGGATCACGAAGATAATTGCGCTGAGAAAATCTGCGTTGGCATGCTGGGACAAGCACTACAGCAATGAAGGCGTGGACTTTGAAATGCTGTTCCAGGACGTCCTTGCCCAGTTCGAAGGCGAGGCAGAAGAGTTTCTGTTCCAGCGGTTCCAGGATGAACTCATCGGCACGATGAAAAAATCTCTGCAATTGGGCTATGAGGACATTCTGCTGGAGATCACCCAGCAGCAGGATAAGCTTCGTCGCTCGACACCGGTGGTGGAGTTGCCGATAGCGGGTCCGACGACGGCTCCTCCCGCGCCGGCACCAAACACCGGTTCCGGTTCAACTGGTCCGTCATCCCAACACCCGCCTAAAGGAACCGGTCGCTCGCAGCAGCTTCCGCAGACGCCGCCATCGCCAGCGGCTCCCGCACCAGGAACTTCGCTCACCCCAGAGCAAGAGCAGGAACTGATTGCAGGGCACATTGCGTCCCCTGCGAACCTCAGCCAGCGCGTGATCGAAACCAAAGCCAGGGTTGCCGCCCTCAGCGGGGAAAACCTGCCCGATTTCAACGCGAACTGTCTGGTCGCCATCCCCGTGCAAGCCGGCGGACTGCACCCCATCACCGACCTCTGGTACATCGAGCGTCAGATTGATCAACCTAGCGAGTTGCGCAACCAGGTAGCCCAACTGGCCGTGGAGATCCTCGAATCCGTCAACGGCCCTGGCGATATCCAGGTAATCGATGGAGGGATCGGGTTCAAGTACAAACAGCCGGAAACCGATGTTGAAGTCACTGCAACAGCTCAACATACGCTGACCCTGCTTCAGTCATTAAGCGGTGCCATGGCCATCGCTTTGAAGATGCTGAGCGAACAACCAGATCCTGCCAGCGCACTTGCTGAATTTGAATTCGCCGCTGGCCTGGGCCAACTATTGCTGGGCCAGCCCCTGAGTGCAGATCAAGCACCAGGTGACGAAGGCCGTTTGAGCGACGGTGCGCTGGTCAAGTTATTCCGCATCATTCGGCTGGCTCGACGGCTGATCGACTTGGAAATCGAAGAGTTCAAACGGTCCTCGCCAGTCCAGGACAACTGAACACTCGATGAGATGAATGGGAGGGAGTCTCAATGTCCAAGTCAACACTTAACGAAGCGGTTCTCTCACAGCTGCTTGACCTCATGCGTAACGGTCAACTTCAGCGCTGTGTAGAGATGGGAGTTGAACCAGAGGTGCTGGGCCAGATCCAGCACCCAACAGTCCTCAGCTTGCTCCGCAATACCCCTGTTTCATGGGTCAACGTGTCAATCAACAGCTCAATGATCCTCAAGCTGCTGACCGGCGCCGCGCGTACAGAAGAGGAAACTCGGCTTATCGAGCGCGCGATCCGGCTGGGGGCCACGACCAGCTTGCTCGGCAAGTTCTTCGGGCTCACACCTCAAGAGATCGCCTTGCAGCGTACCGTCATTGGGGTGCGTGCCCCACGCGGTCGATGGCCAGAGCTCTCTGAAGATCAGGATCACCATATTTGGCACCGCTGGACCAAGCTGATGGATGAGCACCGCGTCGAGCTCGAGGACAGCTTGGCCATGCTCGACGTGGCCATGCTGGTTGCCGAGGAACTGAGCACGGACGGTCTCACGCTTGCGCAGATCTGGTCACGGATCACTCAGTGGGTCGAACAAGGCTTGTATCCAGGCAGCACTGAACGCTCCCGAGTCACTGAGCGACGACAGCTCACCCTTTTGGATGAGGGCGGCCTACGTCATGTCGATGAAAGCGGCACCGCCTCTATCCATCCTGGAGAAGGCGATCAGAGAAGATGAAGCTCACACGGTTCCCGATTTCCACGCTCCTAGATTCGGCCTCGGGGCAACTCGAGGCCCATGTGCAGAAGAAGAGAGCTGAGGACACCGCCCCTACTGCAGCGCCTGCTACACCCTACTCCGGGATAATTTTCAGCGGAAATCCGCATGAAACGGTCCCGCGTAAACTCCTGCTCGACAATCGGTTGACCCCCTTGGAACGCAATTGCTGGCAAGTCTTTCGACTGCTGGTCAACGAAGATGGAATCACGGCTTTCCCCACCTATGACCAACTGCGGCCCTACCTGGGCATGAATCCAGGTAAACACGCCTCTAGAGAAACCGTGGCAAAAGCCTTGACGGTGCTACGTCTGACCCGCTGGTTAAGCCTGGGCCGGACCGTGCGGAATGAGATCAACGGCCAGGTTCAGGGGAACGTCTACCTCCTACACGACGAGCCTGTCACGCCGGCGGAGGCCCTGGAGTTCGACAAGGACTATATGACCTTGCTGATGCAATCCATGGAGCATCAGAACAAAGCGATCAAGGACATCGCGGCCATTACCTGGAGAGAATTCACCAGCGATCCAGACGTTGGGCGACGACTTCCCTCGCGCATTGACACGATTAGCGATCGACTGAACGCCCAGACCTGGGCAGTTGAAACCAAACAAAATGCACTGCCCGCGCCTGAGTTCGGAATCCGAACTCAGCAAGACTTAGCCGTGGATGGACTGAGTTCGGAATCCGAACTCAGTACGAACTCAGCGAAACAGGGTGCCCTCCCCCTCAGTTCGGATTCCGAACTCAGCCTGAAACCACTGAGTTCACCCTCAGTTCGGAGTCCGAACTCAGCTAGTACGTATACAAATACAGACAAGTCTGTATCTAAAAGCTCTGTACAACCGCGCGAGAGTGCAGGTGTGAACTGGTTACTTGCCCTAGATCTCCTCAAGCCAGAGGACCGTGTGAAGGCACGTGAGATCATGGGGCCGGTACCGGAGAATCTCCGAGAGCCGGTGATCAACCAGTGGAAGCATCGCTGTACTAGCGGGAGTGTCGCCAAGCCCCTTGCATACCTGACGAGCCTTGCAGGCAAGGCCATACGGGGTGACTTCAACGCAGAGTGGAGCCCTACAGCGCCTGCTGCAACTCCGACGTCATCGCCAGCGGCCAGCGTGGTAGCACGGCCCACTCAGCCCGCCGTTCCCAAGCCGGCACCGACAGCGACTGCGATGCAGACAGCAAATTCCGCGCTGACCTCGCTGCAGGCCCTGCTTGACCCTCGACGCCGCGTGGAGCCCACCGATGAGTGATTGGATGGGTTCTAAGATCACCCTGGGATTTGCCTCTGTTGTGATTGGTATGCTGGCGGGCCGCGTTTGTACTTGGGGCGCTTGCTGCCTACCTGCACTCCTCGAGCGCCAATGGCAGCGGGATGCACGGGAACTGCTGGGGCTGGATTCAGAGAAACATTCCGACCTTCAAGCGGCCAGAACCCCTTCGCGAGTAATCCGGGCCGCGCAGATTAGCTGCGCTGCGTTGTCACTCGTGGTGACAATGCATTTTGGGCCAACTATGCAGGCCTTCTGTGCCCTGCTGTTTACCTGGTCGCTTCTGACTTTGAGCTTGATCGACAGTGAGCACCACCTACTGCCGGATTCGCTGGTAATACCAGGACTCTGGACCGGCTTAGTCCTCAACTCCTTCGGATTGTTCATAGCACTGCAGGACGCACTTTTGGGATGTGTTGTTGGCTTTGGCAGCGTCTGGTCTGTGAGTCAAATAACCGGACTCATTACTGGACGAGAGAGCATCGGAAGAGGAGACATCAAGCTGTTCGCCTTGATGGGCGCATGGGGCGGCCTACAGCTTCTTGGCTGGACACTGGTTTGCTCTCTGCTAGGTGCGGCTCTGGCCTCCTTGTTTCTCATGCTCCTCGGAAAACTATCTACCGACACAAAAATTCCATTTGGGCCTTTCATCTCCGCCGCAGGCTGGAGCGGATTTCTTATTCTCATTCATTGATTGGCAACCCTGGGAGCACCACTCGGATGAGTGGTGCAAGCGGCACTACCTGCCAGTGTTGCGGCCCGCAACACCCCACCGACCTGGCCACCGGCGCCGGCGGCCAACTGAGTGGTTCCACTGGAACCACCTGGCAGTGTTGCGGCCCGCAACACCCACCGACCTGGCTACCGGCGTCGACGGCCAACCGAGTGTTGCCACCGGCACCACCTGGGAGTGTTGCGGCCCGCAACACCAAACGATCTGGTCACCGGCGCTGACGGGACAGATGAACGGTGTTACTGGCACCATCTGCCAATGTTGCGGCCCGCAACACCCACCGACCTGGCTACCAGCGTCGACGGCCAACCGAGTGTTGCCACCGGCACCACCTGGGAGTGTTGCGGCCCGCAACACCCAACGATCTGGCCACCGGCGCCGATGGCCAACTGAGCGCTGCCACTGACATCCCCTGTCGGTGTTGCGGCCCGCAACACCAGGATGGGGTGCACGACCAGGACAAATCCAGCAGGCCGGGTTCTTCATTTATTACTGCGCCCCCAACTGCCTAAAAGCAGCATGGACATCGTTCACCCACCTTATATAAGGAAACCATGTCCATGGCTGACAACTATCAGCTCAACATCGGCTCCCTCAGGAGCCAGGTCCAGCTGACTCTCCACACCCACCATGCTGCCCGAATCTGGCTGGGCCGCCAGAAGACCGATGACAAACACAGCATCCTCGGGCTGGCGGGCTTCTGCCTCAAGATCAACCAGATCGACCGTGGAGCGGCCCAGGACGACCCATACTCGGACTGGTGGATGATCAGGATCGAAGAGAAGATCCAGGAAGTGGACGATGCACTGAAGGCCATCGACAGCCGGCTGGATGAAGTGATGGCCCAGTTGCCCAAGGCGCTCGAAATCGGTGAGAACCTCTCAATTCAACCGCTGAAGCTGCCACTCTTCATCTCCAACCCGCTGGGCTTCAAGGGCGTCCATCTACTGACTCAATACGACGAAGTCGTCCGCCGCATCCTGCTGGCTCAGCACGTCGCCATGATCGGCCGCCGCGATGGCGAGATCTGGATCGACGAGGGTGCTCACCTGCTGCGCAGTCTTTTTGGGCTGGCCCAGCTCCATCGGTTCTCCGGTGCATCACGTGACGACTTCGCCGCCAACAATGCACGGGCTGAAAACGCGCGCGAGATGTACAAGCGCTACGGCGACATCCCCCAGGACATCCTGGAAGGCACCCGCCGGTCGAACTTTGCCCCGCCTATCCGCCGTGGCTCCGCAGGCCCGGTCGAGGATCTGGATGACGATCTCGAAGGCGAGGCCTGATCCTGATGCGTTTGGACCCCCAACCCATGGAGGCTCTGCAACAGGGTGCCTTCAAACCGCTGCAACAGGGTGCCTATCAGGCGCTGCAACAGAGTGCCTCACTAAAAGGCCTTTTAAAGCCCTTTAAAGGTAAGGGGGAGCTGGTCCAGTTGGCGGAGCATTGCGCATCGCTGGAGGCAGGGTTGCGCGCCATTACCCAGGAAGTGCTGGCCCAGGTCCGTCAACATCCATTCGCCCTGCTGCCCGTCAGGCTCATCGAGCAAAACACAGCAGCTGGCACAACCTTTCTTCGCTGGCAAAGCGTGCAAGGTCGGCGCATGGGTGTCGGCGTATGGGCCCAGATGATCCACGCCCCCAAAACACCAACCCACTTGCTGCAGGACCTGTTTGCCCTGGAGCAACACCGAATCACCCTGAACATGCAGATCAGCCTCATCCACTCAATCGGCAAACAGGCCGCCGAGTGCGCAGAAAAAATGGGGCAGGCCGAGGCCGAATATCAGGCTCGACTGCAGCAGGTCATGAACCCACCTCAACACTGAACGGAGATAGACCATGGGTACACCAGTAGTTTGGGAAGGCAACGTCGGTAACGCAGCTGAGCATCGTTCGTTCGCCAACGGAAACAAAGATCCGCGGCACATGCTGCGACTCAATGTGATGTTCGACAACTCGATCCCTGATGGCCAGGGTGGCTACAAGGATCGTGGGGGTTTCTGGTGCAACGTTGAGTGGTGGCATCAGGATGCCGAGCGCTTTGCTGAACTGTTCCAGAAAGGTATGCGGGTCCTGGTCATTGGTCGGGCGATCATGGACACCTGGAAAGACAAGCAAACGGGTGAAGACGTTTCGGCGCTGAAGGTCGAGGCAAGCCGCATCGCGATCCTCCCGCATCGTATCGAACAGGTCACCCTGGCATCGAACGGCAATGGTCAGCGTCCGGCCAATCACCAGCAAGGTCAGGGGCGCAGTCAGACCAGCGGCGGCCACGCTCAAAACGTTCCTCAGCCGAGCCTCGACGACATGCGCCACTACAGCGAAGGCTTTGACGACGACATCCCTCTGTAGCCCCCTTAATTTGGCGCGCCACATCGCGAAGCTCCTGGTGACAAGGACGTCACTTCGAGTTTCCCCTCCCTTCGATGGGGCATCTCCACGGCATTCTAGCCACAGCCTGGCAGGCGATTTTTCAGGCGCCTCTCGTGAAGTCACAGGGGGGCAAGGACGGATCGTCGCCACCTCATTCCGCTTCGAGGTATCGCTCCATGCACCACGACTACCCGGAATATCCATCCGTCAAAGCGACGGTAGACTCCTCGCGCTACATGGAAGCTGTACAAGCTCTCGAAGGCGTTCGCCAAGTCTTTTGCGACGGCGAAACCATCCTACTGCCCGAGGCCGAGGTAAAGGCCATCGAAATGCTTCGCCTCCAGTTCAATGCCACCATTGAGTATGGGCAGGCCGAGGAGTATGAGTTTGCGACCAAGGCCCGGGATGCAGGAGTGAAAGCTGAGCTCCTTCGACTTGGGCAGGCAGTTTGCGACATCACAGGTCAACACGCTGAGGTGATGGTTCGTGCCGCACTGGAAGACCCCAGTGCGACGCTGCTGGCATGGTCGGCACTCTACCGCTCGAGCATGATTCCCCACTAGCTTTGGCACACGGGCATTGGCGTGGGAGCTATTTTCAGGCGCGCCACTCGTGAAGTTTCCGGAGACAAGGACGGACCGTCGCTATCCCTTGCTCTGAACCTGGCGTCTGATGCTTCACATTACCGGCGACAAGGACCATCTGTTGCGGCCGCAGCTCGTGAAGCTCCTACGGCGAGGACGCGAAATCGTAGCCGAAGGGGCGCTGCAGGCAGCGCTTGCCCAGGTCAGGGGCACATTTGAAATGCCAGCGTTGGCAAATTACCATTTACTGAAGGCATCTCCGCTCTGCGGCTGCTAACTTGTATCGAAGTGAGCCACAGGGTCGTAAAAATGCCCTTGTCGGGGAATTGCTGGTGGCTAGGTCGTTTGAGGCGTGACTCGCCCGGCGTGAACAGTGGCGCTGATGAGGAACAATCGATGCAGAACGAAGATGCCCAGGAGCGAAAAGCGGACAGGCGCCAGTTCAATAACCCCCATCCTGCGGTGGAGGCTGCTGGGGTTGAAGCCGCCGAGAAAGGGCTGCCCATATATGCCTGCCCCTACAAGCACCCTGCCATGCTTGCCTCCTGGCTGAAAGGGTACAAGCGCGCCCAGCAGCTCACACTCAATTTTTGACCCTCCCTCCGTGGGCCTGAGCCCTACCGAATTCCCTCCCTTCCAGTTGACCATTTCGCGTTGTGCCGTCCCCGGTCGGCGGCAAGAGTGCTCCCTGATTTATCTGTGCAGGGGCACCTTATGAAACTCATGATCATCGAGGCACCGGGCAAGCTGAAAAAGCTTGGGCCCATGATGAAGAAGATCCGCCCTGGCGAACACTGGGTGGTGGTGGCATCTGGTGGCCACATCCGTGATCTCCCCCAGTCGGGTCAGGACGACACGATGATCACAACCGGCGTCTTGAAGACCCTTCGTCCGGTCTACGAGATCCTGCCCAAGAGTGCCCGCAACGTCAGCACCATTCGCAAAGCGCTCAAGGACGCCACGGAGGTGTACATCGCCACCGACCCGGACCGGGAGGGGGAAAGTATCGCCTGGCACATACAGCAGGCGCTGGGGATCCGCGAGTACAAGCGAGTCACGTTCAATGAGATCACCCAAGCCAGAGTACGGGAGGGCCTGGCCAATGCACGGAGAATCGATGGGCAACTCGTTGCCTCACAAGAGTGCCGGCGAGTGCTGGACCGCCTGGTGGGCTACCTGGTCACGCAGGAGCTTCGCAGAGTCCTGGGCCAACCTACCTCCGCTGGTCGAGTTCAATCACCTGCCCTCTACCTGGTGGTGTTGCGCGAGCGAGAAATCAGGAACTTCAAGGTGGTCCACCACTTCGGGGTAGAGCTGACCTTTAAGGACGAAACCACCGGTATGGACTGGACTGCCGTATGGCAACCGATCCCCGACTTCGCGAGCAAAGAAAACCCCTATATTCAGGATGGCACACTCGCGGCAAGGGTTGCCGCAACGCGCGCGGTCATTGTCGAGTCATGTGAAGACGGCAAGAAGCGGCGCCCGCCACCCCCACCGTTCATTTCATCCACCCTGCAGCAGGCGGCCAGCGTAGCGCTGAAATGGGACCCGGACAAAACCATGCAGGTCGCGCAGCGCCTGTACGAGCAGGGCGTGATCACCTATCACCGGACGGATAACCCCAACTTGGCCGATGAAGCCATGCCAGATATCCAGGCAGTGGCTCGCAGGCAAGGCCTCGACGTTGTTGACGAGCGCCGGACGTTCAAGGCTGCGGACAGCGCCCAGGAAGGTCACCCCGCAATTGCGCCAACCGCGTGGGAGGATGAAGTCGCAGGCGAGTCTGCTGAAGAGCAAGCGCTGTACAAGCTCATCCGGATCAGGGCGCTGGCCAGCCAGCTCGCAGACGCCATCTACGACGTGCGCATGGCCAAACTGCTGGCCAGGGGGCCGGATCAGAGGCCTCTGCGCTTCGCCGCGACTGGCAGCACTGTCGCCTATCTCGGATGGATGAAGCTTTTGCAGAAGGACGAGACGGATGAAGAGTCGACCGACATCCCCAAGAATCCGGTGCCGGTGCTCGAACCCAAACAGATCCTCAGCGTGCTTCAGGGTGAGGTGCTCAACCAGAAGACGAAGGCGCCGGCACGCTTCACCAAGGCAAGCCTGATCAAGGAGCTGGAGCGACTGGGGATCGGACGCCCCAGCACGTTTGCATCGATCATCAAGAACATCACCGGCAAAGGCCTGGTCGTCGAGGAGAAGCGCAAATTGGTCCCAGGCCCGTTGGGGGTGACCACCATCGACCAGTTGGAGGGCCGCTTCAGCTTCGTCGAACTGGCGTTCACCAGCACGCTGGAGAAGGACCTGGACCGAATCGCACGCGGGGAGGAGCAGTACGGCTCGGTGGTCGCCAAGTTCTTTCAGCATCTCCAGACGGAGCTCGCAGCCCTTCGCCAGGCGCCCACAGTGGCGATGAAGGCGCGTTCGCCTGAAGCTTCATCAGGCAACCAGGGCAGCCATTCCTGCGGCAAGTGCGGGATGCCACTGGCGCGCCGCCAGAAGCGCGGTGATGGGGGTTACGACTTCTGGGGATGCACCGGGTACAAGGTGAACAACTGCCGTGTGAGCTACCCCTCGGTGAGCGGCAAGCCGGATATGTCCAAGCCCAGGGGCTTGTAGCCAAAATGCTTCGGGGGCGGTAATCCATTTCTCCTGTAGCCGCTCTCCCCCAGCTGCCAATCTGCTCGCTCTTACGGGTGCGGGCAGGCGCACCTTGAATGATGACGTGTTGACTACTCATCCTCCCGGAGGTGCTTGTGGCTCGTTCCAAGAAAGTCATTGATCGGCTGAAGGCCGAGCAGGCGAACAATCCGAAGATTCCCCATTTTGAGTCCCGGCCAGGTGAGTCATGCTGGCCGCTACAACCTGACGACATCAAGACCGCCGGGTACTGGAAGCAGGAACGCCGACGTGTGCCGAAGGGCGCAGAACCAGCTGCGTATGTAATCAGTGGCCAGGGAGGATCACTCCACGGCTCAGTGCTCTTAACCCGTTGGGTCGCGGCCTACCACCACGACCAAACGGTGCCGATGAAGCCCAAGAGCGCGGACGCCAATTGAAACGACCACGCCTCCTCAACAGCCAGCCAGTGTTGCTCGAAGCCGCCGTGTTCGACGGCTACGACATGGGCATCCTCATGCCCTACATTGAGGGCGCAAACAAGGTCATGTTCGCCCGTAGCGGGTTCTTCATTCGCCGCGGCGATCACCCGCTCTGCCGTTATTGGCGCGTGCCCAAGGCCAAGTTCATCGACGAGCTGGACCTGGTGTACCACCAGCTGATCGAGCTGGCCGGTGGCAAGGTCACTGAATCATGGCAGGCATTCCGACAGAAGATCGAGAGCGCACTGGCCAACCCACGCCGAGACGCTTTCATCTCCGGAATGCTGCTGCGAATTGCTCCGCTAGCCGACGGCGGTGTGCTGCTGTCCGGAGATTATCATCCTGGAGTCGTTGCAGTGGCCCGCCGGATGCGGGGAGTGTTCCTGGGCAAATCCAGCTCGTGGCGAGTCAACGCCACCGCAGAGATCCTGCGCAGCAACCTGGTCCTGGAGCTCGGTCTTGTAGAGGATCAGTTCGAGATCCTGGACATTGTACAGGAGCTCCTGGGCGATGGCTCTGTGACTCCAGCAGCAGACATCCCGCGCATCAGCCTGGGCGGTACTCCTCAGGAACCCTCGACAGCCGCCAGCGGTGAGGAGAGCTCCAACGACATCTACCTCGCTGCCGTCTCGCCGATCGAACGCACCGAGTTCTCAGATGCCACGATCGCCCAGGCCCTGGTCGGCTATTCCCTGCTCGATCACCAGCCTGCTGGCATCGCTCACCTGCTCCAGCGCACCAGCGCACTGCTGGCTGATGATATGGGCCTCGGCAAGACGCGCCAGGCCATCATCGCGGCGCATATCAGTGCAGCCGGTCGCCCGATCCTGGTGGTGACCCTTTCCTCGTTGCTGATCAACTGGCAGCGCGAAATCCTGGCGGTCTACCCCGACGCGACAGTCGCTGTGCAGAAGCACGACCCGCTGGTCCAATGGATGCTGATCAACTACGAGCGCCTCGGCGACTACGTGCTGCTTGCTGAGCATTACCACGTTCTAGTGGTCGACGAGGCGCACCAGTTGAAGGAGCCGACTGCCGAGCGTACACGTCATGGCTTCGATATCGCAGCCAAAGTGCCGAATCGCTATCTGCTGACAGGCACGCCTGTCCTCAATCGCGAGACGGAGTTGCACACCCTGCTACGTCTATCAGGGCACCCGGTCGGCCAGTTGCCCCTCAGCGATTTCTGCGAACGCTTTGCCGGCAGCCCTGAGTTCCGGCAAAACCTCCGCGCTGAACTTGGCGACTGGATGCTTCGCCGGCGTAAAGATGTCCTGCCCGGGCTCAAGGGTAAACACCGGCAGCTGTTGCCTGTGGCGATGGGGGTGGAGGAACGGAAGAAGTACGACAGCATTCGCCTCGAGGACAGGCCCATCTTTGCCAGGCTGGGCGCGCTTCGCCATTACCTGGAACAGGTGAAGGTCAGAGTCGCTATGGACCTGCTGGGCGAGCTGGACCCCGAAGACAAGGTCATCCTGTTCTGCGAGTTCAAACCCACCGTCGCGCGCCTCAAGGAGCTGTGCGATGCAGCCGGTATCGGGAACGTCACCCTGGTCGGTAGCGACTCGCTATCCAAACGCCAGAAGGCGATCGACAAGTTCCAGGGTGATCCCGAATGCAGGGTCTTCATCTGCACCACCCAAGCCGCCGGTACCGGGAACAACCTCACTGCCGCCAATTACGTGTTCTTCCTGGGTTTGCCTTGGACACCTGGGCAACAGGACCAAGCCGAAGACCGGGCTTATCGGAATGGTCAGCTCCGAACCGTGATCGTGAAAATCCCCCTTGTCGAGAACAGTATCGATCAGCAGCTGTGGCAGATGCTCTTAGCGAAGCGGCAGGTCAGCCTAGAGCTCATTGAGCCTGAAGAGCAGCAGGATGCACTGGCCAAGGCGATGCTCGCCGCGACTATAAACCAATAGATCGATGAGGAGCTCCTGGGTTAATTTTTCCTTTCTCACAATCGTCCAGGTTTAGGTGCAGATGAGTGAGAGCCTGATGGCGAAACTCGAATAAATCTCGAACTCTCCCACTCCAGAGCCGGGCGTTGACAGCAAGAGACTTTTCGAAGAACCGAAACCAATCTTCGGCCTTAGTCATTAACATCGGATGCCCTTTAAGCGTGCCCCTCATTTTCTCCTCAACCAAATGACTCATAGTGAAGCGCTTACCAGCCGGCGTTTTCATTGTTTCGACACAGTCCGCCAATACTTCAGGAAGGTTTATCTCTCCCCGAGACAGCGCACCGATAAGGCCTTCCACGACATCAATCGTGATGAACAGAATGTTTTCAAAGGGCATAGGAATTGCCCCAAACTTTTGTAGGATTCGGGCCTCCAAGTCAGGATCTACATAATTAACAATATCTGCCGCCGATGCAAACCAAAAATCCTCATGCGTCACTACGACTCCAAAGAATTCTGTCTCGTGAAAATCTTCTAATTGCCGGAGTCTGTGTACGCTTTCCTGACACTGCTCAATACCCTTAATAAAGCTCCCTTTTAGGTGAGCCCGAAGAAGCTCAGGATCGAATACCGAAGACACAATGTCTCCCGGTTCTATTGCCTTAGATTCGAAAAGTACGTTTATCTCGCCTGGGATGAGATAGTCAACCATCTTACCAGGTGCTACTGACCCAGCCCTACAGCGGTTATCTAACTGGGCCTCGGCGACGAATTGAATTTCAGAAAAAGTCAAAAGATCACGAATATAGCGTTCCATGTCACTTCCAAAGTAATTCTTGAAGCCGCTCCGCTCTGCCCCCCAATCCCTCATAGCCTTAAGCAAATCCGGCATCAGCATTGAAATTGAGCGTGAGAATAATTTAGGATGAAGCATCAGTATCTCATCACCATTCAACAATAGAGGTTTCTTACGTAAAGGAGTCGTTTGAAAATACTCGCTTTGCTGGTAGAGCTCTCCAGGCACAGTATGTTCAACGAAGAAGTCTCGCAACCCCTCCGGCCGAAGACTCAAGAGCGTCAAATATTTTACAATCACCGAGAGAGGAATGGACGGTCCAATTTTAGCTATGAGATCAAAAAGATTTACACCCACTACACCTTTAGCATCTGACGCCACTGCAACAACCATGTACAGGCTAAGCAAATAGAACTGCTCAAGAGTAAACCCATATGATTCTTGGAATTTTGAGTCATAAATTGAACCGGGCTTAACAAACCACAGCATCTGGCGCGTTAAGGTTTTCACATCAAACATCACAGACCCTTGATAATAGGCCTGCTGAAGCACCATCGGGCGCATCTGTAATTGAAGCGCATCACTATCCAACGGACATGCCACACTTTGGAGCTTATAGATTGAATTTGCAAAACGACCAAACTCCCTTTCAGTCATTTCCCTATTGCCTTTGACGCTTTCCTGCATCGAAATCTTCAGCATAAATAGTGCAATCCACGGCATACCCATCGCCGGAATTTTCTGATTTTGGCTTCTATGCAAATGCTCAAGCACCCGCGCCAAGACGCTAATAGGCCTATAACAGGCTAGGCGCTTGCGAATTTCATCAATCCGATTATGGTATTCGACCTCAGACATCCCCGTCCTTCCTTTACGTTGATTTCAAGTAGCCCTGCACATTGGCATTCTTGGTTAGGCGCTGTTTGTGAGCTGACTATCGACTGTGAAACGCGATTAGCCCAGCGGCTCATTCAAATTTATTACCGTCCTGGAGCAAAATCAGCCGCTGGTAGCAAACCAGTTGGCATCGATGGCCACGCTAATCAGCCGCCACTTCGGGCAACTGGAGACATCGACCAGCGTGCCGAAAATTCTAACCCTACGTGTTATATATTTCCTGCTGCATGGGAATCTGCCGGCTGTCACTGTGCCCTCATTGACCACAGGGGGCCTCATGATCAGGCAGTTGACCACTCTCTCGCTCGCCGCACTCGTTGCGGGTTGTGCGATTCAGAAGGCTGAGCAGCCGCCGAAGCCGGCGTTCGATAGCAGCCGCAATCCCGAATGGCTGTCTCCGGACATCTACCCGAACGGAGCAAGTCCGGAGAAGGAACCCGTCGTTCGGTATGGCCGCTACACCTTGGTGAGCACCCAACCCGACGCGAGCCAGCGCGACCTGATGGCACAGATCATCGACGTGACCATCCCATCGAGCATGAACCCCAGCGTTCGGGACGCCATGCTCTACGTGGTCGACCGGTCAGGTTACGCCCTCTGCCCGCCCAGCTCGCAGCACGTCAACATCCTGTACACCCGACCTCTGCCAGCAGCCCAGTACAAGCTCGGCCCAATGACTCTGCGAAACACTCTGCAGGTCCTCGCGGGCCCGGCCTGGCAGGTGAAAGTCGATGAGGTGAACCGTCAAGTGTGCTTCGTGCTGCGCCCAGGCTATCAATTACCAACCCCGTCGACGCCGGCAGGCCAACTCTACGCCGACAAAGCGCGGGCTCCTGGAACCAGCCCCGCCACACCAGCCTCGACGCCAGGCGTAGTCGTCGCCGCAGTGCCTACTCCCGCCCCCATCTCCACGACTACACCCGCTGTCGCAGCCCCAGCGGCAGTGGCTCCCGCGCTCCCCCCAGTGGCACCCGCCAAGGATGGCTCTATCCCGGCTGCGATGGTAACCACCGCGGCTAAACCTTCGACACCTGCGTCCCCAGCACCGAATGCGCCCAACCTACTTGCAGCATCCAAGCCAGCGGTTGCCGTGACCACTACAGCAGTGGTGGCCCCGGCCATCGAGGTCAAGCCCGCCACACCACCCCGGCCGCTGCCCCAAGTATGGACGGCCGAAGTTGGATCAACCCTGCGCGATACCGTTGAGGAATGGGCCAAAAAAGCCCGGTGGCGGGTGATCTGGGCCCAGGAAGACCTCAACTATCCGATCGAGGCACCGCTGCACTTCGAAGGCCCGTTCCAGGAAGCCATCAAGCAGCTGTTCCCGCTCTACGACAATGCCCCGCGATCCTTCATCGTCGACGGTAGCGAAGGCTCCCAGAGCGTCTTGTACGTCGCTGAGAGGAAGAAGAAATGAACAAGTTTCCTTGGGTCCGCTGGGCATTGACCCCGATCGCCTTCGCCCTGCTGAGCAGCTGTGCCGTGCAACGGGTTAATGAGTCGTTCGACCGAGCAGAGTTCCAGGGCCGCACGGCTGGCCAGTACACCAAGTTCCTGCAGAACCAGCAGCCACAACAAAACCGCGACACGGTCGTTTTCAGCAACAAGCCCTGGGTTTCCACTGAGCCGCTGGTGACCAGGCGCGGGCTCCCGTTCAGCCTGGACCGTGACATTGCCTATCGGCCTGCAGGCCCAGTGTCGATCACCGACGTGGCTCAGCTGATCACCAAGGAAACCGGGCTGCAGGTCATTGTAGCGCCTGACGCATTGAACCCCGGGATACTCTCCGCGAAGTCTGCCGGCAATACCGCTCGCGGCGCCGCTCAGGCTGTACCTGATCCAGACAGCCTAGCGGGTCTTCTGCCAAATGGTATGGCGGGGGCAATGCCTGGCAGCGCAAGCTCATTCGACTTGGGCCTCAGCAGCGGAGGACTGATTTCCGGGCTGAACTACAACGGCAAAACCTCCGGGCTGCTTAACCAGGCCACCTCACGCCTGGGGCTGTCGTGGCACTTCGACCCTGAGCTGCAGGGCGTGCGCATTACCTACTTCGACACCCGCACCTTCGACGTGTGGACATTCGGTGACGAGTTGGAGATCGAGAGTACCGTCAAGTCGGGCCTGCTGACCTCCACCGGCAACGGCGACTCGGGCTCTTCGACTTCGTCGGGGGGAGCCACGGGTGAATCCGGCAGCAACCAGAGCACCAAGTCGACGTACAAAACCTCTCTGATGAGCGACATCGAGAGCAACGTCAAGGCCATGCTCAGCATGCAGCCTCCAGGGCGGCTGTATCTCTCTCGCTCTACCGGCACGCTCACCGTCAGCGACCGGCCGGAGGTGCTGAATCGAATCTCGGCCTACCTGAAAGATACCAACCGCAGCATCACTCGACAGGTGCTGTTCAACGTCAAGGTCTACGAGGTTAACTTCAGCGACAGCGACCAGACGGCGGTCAACTGGAGCGCTGTCTACAAGTCCATCTCTGGGAAATGGGGTTTCGGCCTGAGCAACACCGTCGCCGGCATCAGTTCCGAGGCGATCTCTGCCAGCGGCAGCATCCTCGATACGTCCAGCTCACCGTGGGCAGGCTCCAAGGCCGTCGTGCAAGCCCTGTCAGAACAGGGGCGCGTCTCCGAAGTGCGGTCGCCATCGGTGACCACGCTGAACCTGCAGCCGGCACCGATCCAGATCGGCAACGTCCAAAGCTATGTCGCCTCCAGCTCGACCACCACCACCGCTTCCGTCGGTTCCAGCACCGCACTGACACCGGCGACGATCACCAGTGGCTTCAACATGATGCTGCTGCCCAAGCTCCTGGACAAAGAAAACATGCTGCTGATGATCACCCTCAGCATCAGCAGCAAGCCGATTTTCAAGGATTTCGAGAGCAACGATTCCAAGGTCCAGACCACGGACTACGACACCAAGAACGTCGCGCCAAAGGTCCGTCTGCGCAGCGGCGAGACACTGATTCTGACTGGGTTCGACGAGAACGGGGATGACGCCCGTAAATCCGGCGTTGGCAGTCCTAGCTTCTTTGGCTTGGGCGGTGGGCGAACCCGATCCACGTCCCACAGCGCCCTGGTGGTACTGGTGACACCAATCGTCCTCCCGGACAACCTGTAAGTGGCGGCGCTCATGAACACCGATACACACAAACCTTCGAGCCGGGTGCAGACCATCCAGCACCGGGGGCGTGTCTTCGTCACTGGCATGCTCTGGACACCTCTGGGCAACATGACCAGCTACATGAAGGAAGCTCGTCAGTACGGCCATGAGCACGGCCTGGACATCGTGGCTATCCGAAGAACGTCGCTCATGATCCAGGCGGGCTTTGTTTCCCGCTCCGCTGACGTTCACAAAGGCATGTACTCGCTGGCTGCGACCTTGGCTGGCCAGCTCGGTGATTCATGGATTGCTGCCTGGGCCGTCGACGCCGATCAAGATCGCTATGCCATCGTCGCTGTCCATGAGGGCAGGATCATCCCGGGTTGCGACCTGATTGCCACGGCATCGGAAGTCCGTAAACGGGTGTTGCAGCAACGCAGTCGCGGCATCCAGTTTGAGCGAGAGTTCTTACCAACCGAGTTTGGCATGGGCGGCGACCTCATCGACATCGATGAGCTGCTCCAGCCGTCCCGGCTCAAGCGTGAATACCGGCTGCGTCCACTCGTGTTCGGTATGTCCAAGCCTGAGCTGGCTCAGTTGCTCCTGGTGGCCCTCTTGATCGGTGGAGGGCTACTGGCCTGGTCACAATGGAAATCCCATCAGGCAGAGATCGCGCGTCAAGCTGCCATCGAGGCGGAGAAGAAACGCCTCGAGGAGCTGGCCGAGCTGCAGAGGCAAACAGGCACGGAACAACCCATCCAGGCGCTGGAGCACCCCTGGGCGAAACAGCCCTCTGTCACCGATTTCGTTGAGGCCTGCAGCAGGTTCATGAACCGGTTACCGCTGAGCATCCGCGGCTGGCCCATCATGGAGGCAAAGTGCAACAGTTCACAGGTTATTGCGACCTACGAACGCTCAGGTAACAGCACCGCTCACGAGTTCACAATGGCTGTCGCAGAACTCTTCTCTATCCGCCCGGAGTTCATCAATCAGGGGAATACCGGGCTGCTGAAATTCGACATTTCCCTTGATGCTGCCGGTGACGACGCCCTCATCGAGGCCAGAGATGCTCTGGAGAATTTGACCAGTTGGTTCCACGGTTTCTCTCAGGAACCACAGTTGCAACCGATCCCCGTTGTTACGCCTCAGGAACCTGCTCTGCCAGGTCAACCCACGCCACCTCCGCCGCCGCCTCCCCAGTGGCAGCAGTACCAGCTGTCGTACACCTCTGGCGTGCTGCCCTACGACTCCTTCAATGGCGCTCCAACCCAAGGGCTGCGCCTGCAGGAGATCAAGACCCAATACAAGGCCGACCACCTGATCTGGTCAGTCACAGGAGTCCTGTATGCGAAATAACTTCAGCCTGATCCTGCTCACGTTCTGGATGCCAATTGCCGGAGCACAGACAGCGACAGATCTCTCAGCCATCAGCGTCGGTGAGCTCGGCAAGGTGCAGAGCGAAACCATCTTGCTCAAGGCAAAAGCCGAACGCGCGAAGGCAGAACTCGAGGCAAACGGCACACTACCTAGCCCCCCCCAGCCAATGACGCAGTTTCCTACTGTCGGGCTCACTCCCGCCATGACGGCTACATCCCCAGGGCCGCGCCAATCGGCATTGCCGGTGGTGAAAGAAATCAGCGGCTCCGGACAGAAATTACGGGCAAGCCTGATCTACAGCGACGGCAGCGAGCTTGACGCCAAGCCTGGCAGCGAGCTGCCGAACGGTTTCCGGGTCCAACAGATCACGCTCGATGGGGTCGTGCTGACCAAAGAGGGAAAGCGATACCCACTTGGATTCGGTAACCGGGTGGTATCTCAGCCACCACAGAGCCTCCCCGGCCTCCTGCCCGGCCAACCCTGAGGAGTATTGACCATGACCGAGATATCCGCAGAGCCCGTCGATCTTGAGCCTGCCGAACTGACTTTGGCGCCGTTGCCAGTGGCGGTGCTGACCGCCCCAGGCGGCCCTCATGCGATTAAGGAAGACTTGCGCCAGGTCCTGGCCATGACCGCCGATGGGAAGCTGTACATCTCTCCCCAACACGTCAGTGACCCCTACGTGATGGCATTCATGGACCAGCTTGAGCACAAAGGCATTGACTACGAAGTGGTCTCAGCCTCGATGACTGAGATTAAGACGCTGTATCAAGCCTCGGCGTCGAGGGGCATGAAGGCACTTGTCGAAACCCAGCGCCAAGCCCAGGTGGTGGAGTTCATGGGGGACGCCCACCGGCGCGGCGCCAGTGATGTTCACATCGTCGTTTCGCACGATGTCACCCGGATCAAGTATCGGCTGTATGGGGTCCTTCAGGAGGTACGCCAGGAAAAGAGCGACGTAGGGCGCGAATTCTGCGCTGCTCTGTACAACAGCATGTGCGATGTTTCTGGCGATTACTACCAGCCCCACATCGCTCAGGATGCCCGCGTCAGCCGTAAGTTCGTCGACCAACTGGGCTTGTACGGCGCTCGGGTTGCAACTCGGCCGCTGGTGGATGGCCCGCTGATGGTGATGCGTCTGCTGTATGACGATACCTCCAAGCAGAGCTTCGAAGAGCTCGGCTTCCTGCCTCAGCAGATCGAGCACTTCAGAAGACTGCGGAGCCTGCCTTACGGACTTAACCTGATTACTGGCCCAACAGGATCCGGAAAATCCAAGACCCTGCAGGTCAACCTCAACGCGCTGTATGACGAGACTGGTGGCTCCAGGCACATCCTCACGCTCGAGCATCCCCCTGAGTATCCGCTCAAGGCTAACCAGTCACCGATCTACGCTGGCGAGACTTGGGGTGACGGTATTACCAATGCCGTACGGCTTGACCCAGATGTCCTCATGTACGGTGAGTTGCGCGACCTGGCGTCAGCCCAGGCGGCGTACACCGGCGCCATGACTGGTCACCAGAGCTGGTCGACCCTGCACACGAACAACGTGATCGCCACCATCCAGCGCCTGATTGACATGGGCGTGGCTGATTACCTGGTCACCGATCCACTGCTTACCACTGGGATCGCTAACCAGTCATTAGTGCCGGTGCTCTGCCCTGCTTGCCGGATCCCGCTGCGTGACCATACCCACGGCATCAGCAAGGATCTCTTCGCCCGGCTGAAGCAACTGCAGATCGTCGACCAAGTCAATCTGGTCGGTGAAGGTTGCAGCAAGTGCAGGAACCTTGGGGTCGTCGATCGCACCGTCATCGCCGAAACCTTGCTGACCAACGTCAAGCTCATGGATACGTTTACCAAGCGCGGCGCAAGCGCTGCGCGCAGGTACTGGGTCAACGAGATGGGTGGCATCACCAAGATCGCCCACGGGATCATGAAAGTCACCAGCGGGGAAGTAGACCCACGCGATGCCGAGCTCTTCGCTGGACCGCTCGACTTCGACAGGCAGTTGATGGAGCAATCCGATGTTTGAATTGCTTCAGGACTTCTGGACAGGTGTACGGGAGGCCGCCCAAGGCTGGGCGGTCACCTTCTATGCAAAGCAGTTTGGGAAGAACGAGCGAATCCAGTTCTACGAGAGCCTGATGGGCGTCCTGGAGGACGGTATCCCGATCGAAGAAGCACTGGAGACCGTTGCCAAGGCGTTCAGCAATGACGGTAAAACGATGCATCCCGTGTCAGTCATTTGTGGCCAGGTGGCGATGCTAGTGCGAGGAGGAAAATCTCTCGCCGACGCCTGCAGGAGCCATTTGCCATATGACGAGGCTTCCCTGGTCGATACCGGGGAGAAAACCGGCAACCTTGTGGAGGCTTTCCGGGACTGCGTTCGGCTCATCGAGGCCCGCCAACGCATTTCTCGCCTGGTTGTCTCCGTCGTAGCGCTTCCATCGATTACCTGGAGCCTCATGGGGGCGCTGCTGTATGTCATCGCCACCTGGATGGTGCCGTCGATGGCTCAGCGGCAAGATCCAGAGCTGTGGACCGGCATCCCAAGTCTGCTCTATGTAATTTCCAAGGTAGTCACGAACTACGGACTTCTGATCGTTGCAGTCGTGCTGACCCTGGTCGTCGTCTCGTTCGTGACCCTCCCATACTTCTGCGGCCTGCAGGTTCGACCGAACAGCCCGGTTTGGAAAACGCAGCTCAGCTTGCTACTGCAGACCACCAGGCTGCGGCTCGAAGGCATTCCTCCATGGTCAATCTACAAAGTCCTGCACGGCTCGATCTTCCTGCTGAACATGTCAGTGATGCTCCGCGCCGGGGTAGGCCAGCTGAGTGCGCTCACCATTCTCAGCCGGAGCGCCTCTCCATGGCTGCGAGAAAGGATCGACGCAATCAACTACGGCGTCAGCTCGGGTAAAGACTTCGGTACAGCTCTCAAATTAGCCGGGCACCAGTTCCCGGATCCGATGGCCATTCACTTTCTGCAGGTCTTGGCCACACGCCAAAGTTTCGCCGCATCGATGGAGAGGTTCGCCAACCGCTGGCTCGAGCAAATGCTCAAGCGGGTGGAAACGGTCTCGAAGTCCCTTACAGCCCTATCCGCAGTAATCATGGGCCTGCTCATGATCTTCGTGATGGTCGGCATCTTCCAGCTGGCCATAGGCCTGATGGACTCAATCCAACACTAAGCACACAGCCCAGAGGCAACCAATGACACTCTCTACCCCAAAAAACCAACGTGGCTTCCTGTCCATCGACGGCGTGATGTGGATCATGCTCATTACCATCGCCTTAGGTTTCATCGCCTGGATCGGCTACAAGATGCTGGGGAGCTCCGATGCCGCTGTAGAGCAAAGCAACATCACCACCATCATCACCAACGCCAAAAAGCTGAAGGGATCTTCTGGATATGGCACATCGGGGACTAATCTCGTGCCTTCGCTGATCGCTATCGACGGAACCGGCTCAATGGGCGTTTCGGGCACCACCCTGACCAACCAGTGGAACGGCGCCGTCACGCTTGTGAGCAATGGCATGACCTTTACCCTCTCCGAGAGCAACGTCCCCAAAGCGGCTTGCATCACGCTGACCACCAAGATCGCCAAGGACAAGCAGACCACCACCGCCATCAATGGGGGCTCGGCAACCAGTGGCGAGGTCCTTCCCGCCGCCGCTACAACTAGCTGCTCCAACGAAATGAACTCGATCTCCTGGACTACCTACTGAAGGCTGCCAGCGTGAGCTTGATTGCAGATGCTGAGTTCGTGGACCTCTATCTTGGCCATGATTTTGCCGATGTGAAGGGGCTGGCAGGTCAGCCCCGCAAGGCCGCCGCTCCTACGGAGTGGTCGACCGAGATCCAGGAACTGAGGGCGCGGTGTCTGCATCAGTACGAGACAACACGGGAGCCTGAGTTCGCCCTCGTGTTGGAGGATCGCGTGCTCTTGCGAGTGACGTACAACCTGGACGTCTTCACTAAGCCGTTTTTTGTGTTGAATCGGTCAAGAGCAACCATCATCCCCCTCGAAGATCTCGGGTTACCGGACCATATTTACGAGTGCCTGCTCGCCGAGGATACCCGGGGTCTGGTGTACTTCGCTGGTGAGATGGGCACCGGCAAGACCAGTAGTGCAGCCTCGGCGGTCAAGGCACGCCTGACAACACGCGGAGGCCTGGGCCTGACTGTAGAAGACCCGCCTGAAACGCTCCTCCAAGGCGAACATGGCTCTGGTCGCTGCATCCAATTGCCGGTTTCCCGTATGCAAGGCGGCTATTCAGAAACGCTGATACGAGCTCTTCGAACTCGCGCAGACCTCATCCTGGTCGGTGAAGTTCGAGACACGGCCACTGCCGCTGAAGTCATCAAGGCATCCATCAATGGCCATCTCATTTTCTCCACTGGGCACGGCGGCAGCATCGGAAGCTCCATCCAACGCCTGGCTGTACTTGCCGAGCCCATCATGCCGAATGCCCTGGAGGTGCTCTCACAGGGGCTGACGGTGGTCATTCATCAAACCCTCCTCCGTCCAGATCACGGACAGCCGCGACTCACACTCCAAACGCTGTCACTGGCCCTGGATGACGCGCCGTCCATCCGCGAGAAGATTCGTAGCGGACATCTTCAGATGATCGAGCAAGACATCGTCACCCAATCGAACAGGAGTCTCTGGCATGGCCAGTAAACGCGGGCAGGCTGGATTTTTTACCATTGATGGCCTGTTCGGCCTGATAGTGATGAGCATCATGCTGTCTCTCGCGGGTTGGTGGATGCTCAATTACGGCAACCAGCAGGACTACCGGATCGCCGCGGAACACCAGCGGACTGTCGCTGACGCTTTTGCCAAGTACCTCAAGGACAACTACTCCGTGGTGCTCAGCAATGCTAGCCCGACTACGCCTGTCCAGGTCACCGTAGACATGTTGCAAAACACCAAGTATCTGCCGGCTGGCTTCAGCTCGACCAATAGCTTCGGCCAGACCATCGTCGGCCTGGCCAGGCGCCTCAACGCTAACCAGCTCGAGGCCATTGTGGTGACCACCGGTGGCCAGGTCATCCCGGAACTCGGCATTCGGACCATCGCTGAGCATCTTGGCGGGCCAGGCGGCTTCATATCGTCACTCAAGCCCGGAGTCATCCAGGGTGTGCGAGGTGGATGGGAAGTGGCGCTCAGCAACTACGGCATCAACCCTGGGCAGGGACATACCGCGAGCGCGCTCTTCTTGATGGACGGCGAGCTGGCCAACGACTACCTCTACCGCAACGCGGTACCAGGCCACCCTGAATACAACCGGATGAACACCGCGATCGATATGGGTGGCAACGACATCACGAACGCTCGCACTTTAAACGCAACCAGTAACATTACCACCACAGACGGTTGGTTCAGAAGTCAGAATGATACCGGCTGGGTCAATGGAAAATGGGGCGGCGGCATTTATCAATCCGATGCAGATTGGGTCAGGGTTTTAAATAATAAAGGTCTGTTGACGGGGGGAAAGGTCCGTGGCGGTACGCTCCAAGCCGACGGACGAGTGACAGTAGGCGAATATCTCGATATTGAAAGTACGGCGGCCGAAGGCCAAGCGTGCCCAAAGATTGGAGTCCAGTCTAAAACCGCTCTCGGCGCACCGCTAACTTGCCAGTGCATAACGCCTACTTGTCAATCCGCCGCCTGGAAATCTGCCGGCACCGCAGACTTTTTAGTCGTCAACTGTGTTATGAACAACTGGGCTAGCTGCACACCTATATGCCCCAGCGGTTACACTCTCAAATCATCTTCAGGGGTGTATGGAAAAAACAGCAGCTATTTTGCTGACCGATACTATGGAGTTGGAGTTTGCACCAGATGAAACAAGCAGGGTCGCAGACTTAGCAAAAGCAATAACACCAACCATAAACCATATGATTTCAGGCCAAAAATAGCTTTCTGAAGAATCGGAGGCTTGCTAAAATCCCCCCAAACAGTCGTGATGCGATCAGAGATATGCTCAGAATACTTAAAGAAAAAAAATTCAAGAAAGCGTTCCGAAAAATGGGGGGGAAAGCTGCGGGAGGGGCCAACTCCTTCAGTTCTCGTGCCTGCGCAACCATTGAGGAGGGAGTCAGTCTAGGGCACATCAGAGTTGAGTCACCTGCGATCACAATCGGTGCTCACTCGTACATTAGGAGCGGGACCAAATTATCAGTTATCTCTGAAATTGGCCGTTTTTGCTCTATTGGATCTGAATGTACTTTAGGCCAGGAAAAACATACCCACCCCACTGACTGGGTGAGCACGCACCCATTCCAATATGAGACAGGGAACTTATCCTACTCTCCTAGTCTCTCCTGGGCTACGGTAGGGCATGACGTCTGGATCGGACATGGCGCGACTATATTAGAAGGGGTTGAGATCGGTACGGGGGCTATCATTGCTACACGGGCGGTTGTCACAAAAAATATTCCCCCCTACGCAATTGTCGGTGGAAATCCAGCTAAAATTATAAAATACCGCCACAGCCCTGAAGTAATTGAACGACTGCTCAAGAGCGAATGGTGGAACTACGATATTGAATACCTCAGAAGACTGCCTCTCAACAACGCAGACGAGTTCCTCAAGGCGATTGAATTGAATCCATCCCCCCCTAAAGCCCAATACTTGAAACTAGATATTGCTAATCGTAAAGCACAGCAGCAACTCATAGCAAAGTGCAGCCCATGAACATCCTCAATTAGGATATTGTCGTGCACATCTACTGGATTGCTATAATTCTGATGATTGGAGCGGCGAGTATCTTCTCTAATATGCAGAGCATCGACGAAACCACTTCTGAGCAGGCCACAGTCGATGCACTCAGTAGGAGCTTGCTGATATACCGTTCGGCTACTGCGGAGTTTGCACGAGCCAATCCAAACTTCACTGGATCACCCACAGAGCTGTCACTGAATCTTCCTGGGTGGTACACCAAGCAGAGCGGTATCACATCATATGTGCTCGGTGGGATCTCCTACACCTATATCAGCGGAACGGTTCCTTCAGGTCTCGTCTCCGCGCTGGCGGAACGTACTGAGTCCGCGATCGTAGGGGTTAAGAGATCTGGGCAACTCGTCTCACCGAGGGCCGGAAACATGGCCATCGCTATCCCAGCGCCAATTCCTGAGGGGGCAGTCGTCGCAGTATACTGACCCTACACGCATTCAAAAACGTCAACGAGCCTTGCATCCTGGCCGTGCAGCGACCCATAATGATATCAGTTCAGGTTCAACCCCGCTGGCTACTGACGGTCATCAGTAGCGCCCCGGTGTTGTGGTTCGCCTCAACACCAAACCGTAAGCACGCTATAGCTCCGGGAAGGGCGTGCGGATCTGGTTGAAAGCTCTCCCTGTGTCTCCCTGCTCTCTCTAGTCGCGCAGCCGTCTAACTCGTGATGATCGAGTTCACAGGCACATAGAGTTTCAAGAGGTTCGGTGCTTCTTTGATCCAAGGGCCACATTGGTAATGTGGCCCCTCCTCTTTCCTTCCCCTTGGGTAGCCTGATGGACTTGTCGAAGGTCCATCAGGCTACCCAATGGGTACTCTCTCCTTTGCCGGTGGCCCGCCGGCGATAAGCCGGGCTCCTTTTGTGCGCGGATGCGTGCCTCATGTTTGCTGGCCAAAGCCACGAGAATGGCCAGGTGATGAGAGTCGAAACGATCAATGCCCAGGGATCGACGATTCCGACACAGGTGGCTCCTTCAACTTTTTTTTTCAAACACGGCTGGGTCACCTGTCAAAGGCTGATCCAGCCGGACTTCTCCCTCCATCTCTCCCCCCTTCCCCTCCGCTTGACACAACCCTTCCCCGCTCCGATTATTAAGCCGTGATCTGCTGACGTCGTCAGCAACATGCCCTATGCAGCTCGGATCCGTAATGCTGCAGCACGAAGTCTGTGTGATCCACCAGCCCAAGGTCGTTTAGCTTCTGGTAGCACGACCGGTCGACCTCCGTCGATAGAAGCTCCTTCCGCAAACCCAGCGGGGAATACATTTCCCCGTAAGGGTCAGTGTTTTCTCCGCATTTTTTTAACCGCAGGAGAAACACCATGACCGCAATGTCCGCATCCTCCATCGGCTTCCGTTTTGGCTACGCGCTCGGCACCCTCACCCGTGAGTTCCTGCGTGCCATGAAACGTCCAGCCCCAGTGGTCCCAGCACATGTTCGGCCTGTTGTACAACTCGCGAACATAGCACCCACCCGCAGCGACTGGGATGAGCTTTGCCGCATTCCAACACTCGCACGCCGCGGCGTTGATCTGAACCAGTGGTTCGAAAACAACACCAAAGCGGTACCACCGACCAAGCGCCGTACCCGTCAGCGCAAGCCGAGCAAACCCAAAGCATCAGAGCTGCGTATGGGCCCGCTGAACGATCTCATAGCTCCAGTTGCGATCTAACTCCCTCCAACCTCACCCAGTGCCAGGCACCCCACCTGGCAAGGTGAGGGCCTGGCGATCAAAGGAACGCCATGGTTTCAAAAAAACGTGCCGCTGTGGCAGACGACCTTCGCAAGATCGGAACGACGGCCGTTGCCGCCGCCCTTGTAGGTATCTTCCTCAGCACTAGCCGTCTCCTGACCGCTTTCGCCCTCGTGGTAGGTGTTGTAATCTGGATCACAGGCATTTACCTCACCCCGGAGGAATGACATGAGCCAAACCACATTCGGCATCCTCATGTTCACCGCCCTGCTCGTCATCTGCGTCGGCATGGCAGTTTGGGCCGATTGGCCTAATATCAAACGCCGGTGCCAGAAGATTCTTCGAGCACATTGATCATCGATTTACCCTACTTAACCCTCCACCTGGAGGGTTTTTTTCGTTCAGGGCTTGACAATGTGTTTCTCCGTTTCCATCCTTGTGACCGTGAGCTGCTGACGTCGTCAGTAACCCAAGCCCGAGCAGTCATGATCTGGAAGACTGCTACACCCACTGCGGTGTTGATCTCCCCAAAATCGCCAAGCTTCCGGAAGCGCGATTGATCAATCGAGAGATTGATGGAAGCCCACCCAACTTGCTACATCCCAACCCACGCGGGGAATACTTTCCCCCATGGGCGAAGTGTTTCTCCGCTTTCGCTATTGAAACTGGAGAATCACCATGAGCAATCAATCCAACGAAGCCAAATTCTTCGACCTGCACACCACTGGCATCGGCTACCTCAACCGTATCCGTGAAGTCAGCCCCCGCAAGGGCAAGCCCTTCACCTGTGTCACCGTTGCAGCTTTGCACGGCGCGACTGATAAAGCCGAGTATTCCTACATCGACTGCAACATTGTCGGTGCTGAGGCAGAATCGCTGGTTAAACGCTGCCAGCAGGCCGTTGAAGCCAAAAAGAAGGTGCTCGTCTCCTTCCGAATCGGCGACATCTGGGCTGACGCTTTCACTTATGATAAAGGCGACAAGAAGGGTCAGGCCGGCGCAAGCCTCAAAGGCCGCCTGCTCTTCATCGGCTGGATCAAAGTTGACGGCAAGCTGGTTTACGAAGCGAAGCCGAAAAATGCCACTCCGCCCACTGACAATCAGGGACAACCTGGTGTTGATCAAACGTTGAATCAGGAACAACCTGAGCAACCCGTGAATCAGGGACAGCCAGTCGCCGACCAGTTCGGTGAGCAACTCGACCATGACCTCGGTAATGATCTTCCCAAGGAAGCCAACCAGGCTGCATAACCCCTATCAAGGCGCTGATTACAGCGCCTTCATATTCTGCCAAGGAGGCAGTCATGAAAATCCTGTTCGCGTTGAACCTTCTAATTCTGGTCGCCGCTGTAATCCTCGGCGACATTGTTTTCGGTGCCTGCGCTTTCATTGGGTTGAGCGGTTTCGCGATCGACGTGCTCAACCGCAAAGCCACCACAGTACCCTCTGCGCTGGCCCACTGATCATTAGCCTGATTCCTACCCAATAGGGGACGACGATCCCCTTCGCGAGGCGTTTTCCTCACAAAGTACTTTGAGCTGTAACAACCAGACATCCTTCGGCTGCGCTCTTATAAACCTTATCGGGTACATCACCCGAGCGGGTTGGTGACCCCCTCATCGGAGAATCACCATGTCTCAAGCCACCCAAGTCTTCAATGGCGTCATGTTCATCACCAATCCCTTCGAGAAACGAGTTGCCGGAGCCTTCATCCGAGTAGACGTCCTCGAGCGGCGGTTCGCTGAGTCAATCAAGGCGAGTTCGGACTTTGCTCTGGAACGATTTGGCCAACTCCACCTACTTTACGAGATGAGCCTGCTCAGCACGCTACGCAATGCATGCGCAGCACTGGCCTTTCCTCACAAGAAGTTGTTCGAACGTGAAGCGGAACAACAAGGCTTCCAGCTCGATATGGAGAATTACCTCGCAGCACAGAAAGCTGCTGCCGTCCTCCGGAAAGAGATCGACGAGGGTTTATTCTGACCCACCCTGTTCCACCAGTCCTCCCACCCCGAAGGGTATCCCTTCGGGGGGACTTTCAAAGCGGCACCTGGCAACTGTGAGGCCTCTGCCTAAAGGCCGGGAAACGAATTCCGTATTGGTTCACTGTCGTTGACAGTGCCTCCCGGAGCCAGGGTTTAAGGCTCCAGCGCGTTGCGCCAACCCACCCAAGATCGCCGAGCACTCGGCAGCGCGATCGCATCACCCAGTGATGGAGTGCCTTCTACATTACCTACCTGCGGGGATCTCATCCTCGCGGACGAGGCCTCGCTTTATTTGGAGACCTCATATGTCGTTTTCCCCCGCCTCATCCGAGGCATACCTCACCCTTCCTGTAGTCCTGGACAACCCGGCTTGGATGCGGGCGGTCTATCTCGAAAACCCCATGCGGGTGGCCGAGATGAGCCAACGCCTCGCCACCGTCGTCCAAACGGCGTGGCAAGAGCTCAAGCAGCAGCCTCAGGCCACTGTTCTGTCCTTCGGTGTGTACACGAAGCGCCACACCGGCCGCGACCGTGACTGGGTCGCCCTCATGTTGCAAATCGTGACCCCCGAGGACGAGCCATCCTACATCCAGATCCAGCTGCAGCACGCTGCAGACCCCGCCTGACACAGCCATTATTACTCACCCAGAGGGGTCACCCTCTGGGGTGGCTTCCTCTCAATCAGGAGCACGCCACATGGCACAATCACCCAACCCCTTCCAGATCGCTGCCGGTGATCACCCTCAACCCCATCCCTGCTGCAGCCGAGCTTTCGAGATCGCCTCAGCACACCTGCCCGAAGAAGACTGGGCGGACCTGCAAACACTCGTCGAGGATGCTGATACAGCGTTGCTTCACTTCGAGTGCTTCACGCTGCCCGACAGTGACGCCATCGGCTTCAAACTTCTCAGTACGCCCTGGACCGACCATCATCTGGGACAGTTCTGGGGGTACGACCTGTCGACACTTCAAGCCCTGCAAGCCGCCGAGGGTTTCAGCGAGGAGACCATCCGAGTGCTCACCCTTGCCGCTCAGGCTGAAGTGAGGTTCCTGGTCATCGACCCCAACAGCAACGTTCTCAACGGTCTGCCTCTGTTCGACTGCTGATCACCTTCCACCTCGCGGGGAGCACCCGCTGGTGTTCCCCATGCTTTACGGGGAGCGCACATGATCTCCATCACCGGCCAGTTGGCCATCCGCACCATCTCCGGTCGACTCGGGCTCTTCAACGTCGGCCGCCTCAGTACCTCGATCGGTGAGTTCACCATCAAGGATGCTCTTCTGGATCAGTACCAGGAGGGTAAATACCGAGGTGACTTCGCGATCAAGCAGATTCGACCATCGTACTACTCGCACGGCGGTCGACTCGTAGTTGAGATCAGGGCTGAACTCGAGGGCATGACCCTGGAGGATGTCACAGGTCTCAGTCGCGAGGACGAAGAACACCTGCCAACAAACGTCCCTGACCCTCTTGAAGAGGACGGGCCACCATCCACACCGCTACCGCCACGTCGGACTCCAAATACACCGGCGCGACAGCCCCAAACTGATGCCTTCGCCTCGGATGAGCCCTTCGGGATGAGTCCAACGGCACCACCAAGCACGAACGACATCGATGCCGAGCTGTTTGGCACGGTGTGGCCACTGAGCGAAACCGTGAGGCTCGACACCACCGTTGACCGACAACGGCTGCGCGCCCAATGCACCCGACTGGACCAGCTCGGTTTCACCATGGACTTCAAAACTCAAACCTGGACCAGGGCCTCGCTTTAAAGCGCCCTGCCACACCACTGCCGTGGCCAACCTGAACCACACACCCTGAGGGGCCTCCTCGGGGGGCTCCATTTTTCTACCTGGAGCACCACCATGAACGCCATCTTCAGCAACTTGAGCAAACAAACCCTCGCGAACATCGAGGACCAGCTGTCCAACAACGAGGTGTCGACTGACGAGGAGCTCGTCGACCTGTTCATCGAGGAGTTGGAGCTCACACTGGACCAGGCCGAGGCCGCTATCCGCCTCCGTGACCAGTATCGCATCCAGATTTTCCGTGCTGGTCACGGGCCACTGCACAATGAGAAACCCGTGGTGTTCGATCCAGACACCAGGACCTTCAACTAACCACCAGACCACCCCGGGGGGCTTCCGCCCTCTGGGACGGACGCCTCCAAAATGGAGGCCATCATGCACCCATCCCCCTTGTACCAAATCGAGGAATGCCCGGACCTTTACGTCGACGCCTGTGTGTGCGACGAGCAGCGCAACCTGGTGTTCATGTCGGCCTGGGGTCGTGACACCGCACTGCAGGAGTTTCTGGCCAGGCTCACACTTGGCCGGGAAGAGAATGGCATCGAGCAGTTTCACATTCTCGTCGACGGGCGAAGTATTCCCGTTTTCCCTAACCATGACCTGCTGGAAAAGCGCACCACACGGCAATTCCGCGGCACCCTATTCGGAAGCATGTTGCACCTCTGGCTGTTCGATCGACGCGCCGCAGCGCCCGACCAAGCCAATCACTTCGCCTTCGCCCTCCTGGAGCGCAATGAAGCCCCACACCAACGCCTCTGGCCGCTGGTGATAGAGGCCTGCCCGCTCCCCCTTCTCCACCATTGGCGCGAGCCCGTGATGGAGGTCCTCACGCAGCACCGCATGCTGACTGCCCTACCTGGGGCGATCGGCAACATCTGCGCCTGGCGGCTCGCTCTGCAGCTCGACGAGCTCGAGCCCTCCCTCGGAGAGCTGATCCGTCGCGGCGAACTCACTATCGAAGCTCAGGCGTAGGCCTGGGCTCACCTATGACTCAAGGAACGCTTATGGCCCTTATGTTTCCGCGCCTGGCGCGCAACTTTGCTCGCAACGGCTACTACCCCACCGATGAGATCACTCTCGAACGCACACTACAGGCGCTCACTCCCGCCACTACGGGCAGGATGAGGATCTGCGACCCGTGCGCCGGCGAGGGTGTTGCCCTTGCTGAAGCAGCTCACCTCCTTGGCCGCGACCAGGTCCAAGCGTTCGCCGTCGAGTACGATCGCGAACGCGCGGATCACGCCCGTAGCCTGCTCGACCGGGTGCTGCACAGCGACCTCTTCGATACCTTGATCAGCCGCCAGTCGTTCGGCTTGCTCTGGCTCAACCCACCCTACGGTGACCTGGTCGCAGATCACTCCGGTGCATCTCAATATCAAGGCAGCGGCCGCCGGCGTCTGGAGAAAGCCTTTTATCAACGCTGCCTTCCGCTTCTGCAGTACGGCGGCGTGATGGTGCTCATCGTTCCTCACTACGTGCTGGACGACGAGCTGACTGGATGGCTGAGCAATCACTTCGCCGACCTACGCGTGTACGGTGCTGCAGACCCCACTTTCAAACAGGTGGTGATCTTCGGCATCCGTGTGCGCCGGCAAGACCTGGCCCGGGCTTACACCAACCAGGTTAGGTCTCGCCTGCAGGCGATCGGCGCCGGGCAGGAACAGGCCGAGGAGATCCCAGCCATCTGGCCATGGGAGCCGTACCTTGTCCCGCCAGCCGCTAGCGAGCTGGAGCATTTCTACCGCATTACCCTGGAGCCGGAGCAATTCGCCGCCGAGATCCTGCGGTTGCGGGGTCTCTGGCCCGACTTCAACTTGCACTTCGGGCAAGCCGGCCTTCAACCTCGAGCCCCTGTCCGCGAGCTTTCCCGCTGGCACCTCGCTCTGGCCCTGGCCGCCGGCGCAATCTCCGGTGTTGTACGTTCGAAGTCGGGGCGGACCTTGGTCGTGAAGGGTGATACCTACAAGGACAAGGTGCGCAAGACCGAATTCACCGAAGACGAGAATGGAAACGTCTCAGAAGTCAGGATCCTCACCGACCGCTTCATCCCAATCATTCGTGCTTGGGAGATGACGCCTTCCTCAGCGCATCACGGCCAGGTTCTGATCATCAGTTCCTCGCCGGCGAGCACCGACGAAGCGCCCGCAGTTGACGAACCAGTCACAGCACCGCTGTTTAACCCAGGACAGATCGTGATGACTGCCGCTATCAGCCACCTGGTGGAAACCAGGCAGCTCAACCCCACCCCTGCGCTGAAACGGCACCTGGCTGGCGACTGGGGCGAGCTATGCGATGACGACAGAGCTTCCAATCAGCTCGCACTTACCCACGGAGACCGTTTGTTCTCAAGCTACGACATCGACGCCGGCGACGAGTCCAGACTCTGGATCATCACCGAAGCCGATCGTAGCTCCACCACCCTGCTGCTTCCCAGCGACTACTGACCAGCGCCGCAACGGCGACAACCCCACACCGACCCACAGGGTATGCCCATACCCACCGGGTTTGTGCATGCCCTGTTTTCCCTGCAGGAGATGCACATGAACCCACTGACCCAAGCAACCGCCTCGGCGAACTCCCCACTGAACATCAACCTGACGGATTTCATCGACGACTTCGGCGACGAGCTCCTGGAATCACTCAACCGCTCCAACCCTCCGGTCTATACCGGCAGCATTAACGAACAGCGGCAGGCCGTGATGGCGAACCTCAAGCGGACGCCATTCGTGGCGCAAGCTGAGGTTGTCCAAGCTATTGCGGCGCTGCTGCTCGATCGCAACGAGCAAGCCGCGATCATCAACGCCGAGATGGGTACCGGGAAGACGATGATGGCCATCGCTGTCGCTGCAGTGATGCATGCGTCAGGCTACCGTCGGACACTCGTAATCTCACCGCCCCACCTGGTCTACAAGTGGCGGCGTGAGATCCTGGAAACCACGCCAGACGCTCGCGTCTGGGTACTCAACGGCCCGGACACGCTGGTCAAGCTGCTCAAGCTGCGTGACCAGTCGGGGCAAACCTACGACGGCCGGCCGGAGTTCTTCATTCTCGGCCGCGTCAGAATGCGGATGGGTTTCCACTGGCGGCTCGCCTGCTGGAAGCGGCGTACTGCAGGGGGCCAGCTGCTGGCGGCATGTCCAGATTGTGGCCAGGTCCTCGAGGACCTGGAAGGCAACCTGGTCACCGTAGACGAGTTCGAGCGCGGTGATCGCCGTCGCAACTGCACGGCCTGCAACGCTACCCTCTGGACGCTTATGCGCCCAGGCAAAGCCGATGGTGGGGACCGACGCTCGACGATCCTGAAGTCGATGTGCCGGATACCGACGATCGGCCCGGTCCGGGCGGAACGGCTGCTGAACGACTTCGGCGAGGACTTTCTGGCCTCGATGCTGGTCGACAACGTCTCAGAGTTCATCAACTTGATGGACGCGAAAGGCAACTTTGTCTTCAGCGACCGCCAGGCCAAGCGCATGGAGCGGGCAATGGCCAACATCGAGTTCGGATTCGGCGAAGGCGGCTACCAGCCTACTGAGTTCATCAAGCGCTACCTACCCGATGGCTTCTTCGACCTACTGGTTGTCGACGAGGGGCATGAGTACAAGAACAGCGGTTCGGCCCAAGGCCAGGCCATGGGTGTGTTGGCCGCGAAGGCGCGTAAAACCGTGCTCCTCACCGGGACCTTGATGGGTGGCTACGCCGACGACCTGTTCTACCTACTGTTCCGCATCCTCACCCAGCGCATGATCGAAGACGGATATCGACCCAACGCTCGCGGCAGCATGGCTCCTGCAGCCATGTCGTTCATGCGCGATCACGGCGTGCTCAAGGACATTTACACCGAGCGCGACGGCGATTCGCACAAGACCGCCAAGGGCAAGAAGCTGTCGGTACGCACCGTGAAGGCCCCAGGCTTCGGCCCTAAAGGCATCCACCGGTTCGTGCTGCCATTCACTGTGTTCCTGAAGCTCAAGGATATCGGTGGCAATGTGCTGCCCAACTACCAGGAGGAGTTCATCGACGTGCCCATGGCGCCGGAGCAGGCCTCGGCCTACCAGCGCTTGGCTGCCACGTTGACCACCGAGCTCCGCCAGGCCTTAGCCCGGAGAGACACCACCCTCCTGGGAGTGGTGCTCAATGTGCTGCTGGCCTGGCCCGATTGCTGCTTCCGATCGGAGATGGTCAAACATCCGCGCACCCGCGACACGCTGGCTTTTGTGCCGGCACTCTTCGGCGATGATGAACTGATGCCCAAGGAGCAGGCGCTGATGAACCTGTGCCTTGAGGAGAAGGCGAAAGGCCGCAAGGTCCTTGCATATACCGTGTACAGCGGTACGCGCGACACCACGTCTAGGCTGAAGAAGGTCCTCGAGCAGGCAGGTCTGCGCGTTGCGGTTCTGCGGGCCACCGTTGAGACGGCTCGGCGTGAGGACTGGATCCTCGACCAGGTCGACCGCGGTGTCGACGTGCTGCTCACCAACCCGGAGCTGGTCAAGACCGGTTTGGACCTGCTGGACTTTCCAACCATCGCGTTCCTGCAGACGGGGTACAACGTGTACACCCTACAGCAAGCCGCGCGGCGGTCGTGGAGGATCGGGCAGAAACACCCCGTCCGCGTGATTTTCTTCGGTTACGCCGACAGCTCGCAGATCACCTGCCTGCAGCTGATGGCCAAGAAGATCGCAGTGGCGCAGAGCACTTCGGGTGATGTGCCTGAGTCCGGATTAGACTCACTAAACCAAGATGGAGACTCTGTTGAAATGGCTCTCGCTCGACAACTAATAGCTGCGTGAACAATGGCCACCAATTGGTGGCCTTTTTTCGCCATACACACTGTCACTACTCTTCGTAACCGAAGCCACTGCATATCTCCCACACAGCGAGAAATGGAGTCAACATCTGATATCCGAACATAACTTCTTGCTGCCCAGTCTCAAACAAATAACTAACATACTCACTATACACTTCTCTCAGGAGCCCCGTCGTATACGCTTCCAAGTTATGTGTAAACACCGCATCCACCATACTTGTCTTAAATCCATACCAGTCCGGCACGCCGATCTCAATTCTAACCGACCGCAACTCATTCATAAGGCAATACTCTAACTGATCTCGGACTGTTCGAATCAAACGACCTATAAAGTCACTTTCCATCGTCTCCAGCCAATTAAAGCGTTGACCCTCTTCAGTGAGCTGGTTGTAAATCGACTGAATTTCAGTCAGCCTACCTGGAACAGACCGCCCTCCAATACTCCCATCTTCTGTAAATGTCCTGACTGACGAGAAGGGATTCACTGCAGCTACAACGATTGTATTCGGATAGGGGAATACACCAGCTATTTCACTCCACTTCTGATTTGCGTAAACTATAGCGTGAAAGCCTTTGGATTCTAGGACATGTGAAATAGAGTTGCTTACTTGATTCAAGGCGTCTATTGCGTACTGAGGCGGCTCACTATACTCAGAGTCAATCCAGCCTGGAATTAACGGGAAAGACATTGTCACACACATCATGGAGTGATCATTGAAAACGTTATTTTCAAACCACTTATAATAACTATCATCCGGATAATAAACCCTTAGAGCATAGCGCCCATCCTCATAAGAAGGAACAAACGAGACAATATTTTTTTTATTTAGCAAAAGTTCTTGCACGTACGCATCTTTAACCGTACGCGTCTCCATCGGAGCAACCAAGACAGAGGTAATAGCCGTCTCGTTAACGCCTGGGAATATGGAGCAAAAGTGATTCGCATAGGCCAGAAGCTCTGTGAAGGCCTGCCTTTCGGTTTGCTGCGACTTCTTCAATTCGATAATCGTGATACCCGTGGACTCCGAGCACCCAAATAGGTCAACCCGAGTTGGATGAGGGCCATTTTTTTCGAGTCGAAGTTCTTTGGCCGTTAAAACCAGACTCTCAAGCTGATCTAGCATTTCATTGATGGCACGCTCAACTTTCCGCCGAAGCAGAAAATGAAGCGGCGGAAACTCTTCACCTTCCCACTCTACCGGCTCCCTCCGACCTGAAATCAGTGAGGATAAATCCTCCTTATGGTGGTCAAATAAATAATCCCTGAAGGCATTTTCAGTTACATTTATCATTGCAATATCGTCCATATAGTCACAGGGGCGGTTTCACAGATGAGTAAGCTGGTACAGTGCGATCAAACGGTTCGCCAGCCAACTCCTCAACGAGCCGATTTTTTTCGGCTATCCAGCGTTGGAATACTTCACCACGCTCGTGAATTAAGGGATGATTGTCGATGGAGGCTGCTATCATATAGGCGATTGCTTGGCCTGCTTCAACGCAGACCAACAAAGCATGATTTACTTGCCAGCTGTTTTTCCCGTACACGCTTGTGAGCTCAAAGCCATGCAGACCCTCCCCAACTGGCCCGGAGTTAGACAGATGACCAATCACCGACTTAGTGTTAGGGTGCGCGCCAAAATCTATTGAGGCTTCGTAAAACTCCCAGACATAGTCGGCCATCACCGGATCACTGCACCTCAAGATATCCACAGCCTTTTTAGCAGTAAATACATTCCGACACCTCTTTACAGCATCTTCCGACGAATGCCTCTCTAGCCAAATATCAGCCTTGGCAGCATCATTTGCTATGAGATACGCATAACAGGAAGACTCCAACGCAGCTCGGACTATTGGGAAAACGCAAACAACATGTCCAGACAGGGCCTCTCTAACTCCAGCCAGAAGCATCGCATATGCGTTTATTATCAGTAAATTCGAGGTTGGCTCTTCCGAGATCGCGATCGAAAAAATCTCATTGTGAAAAACATCGTCCATATCCGAAATCAAATGCATAAGCTCAGGGGCTTCACTTGCGTGGTCTTGAGTGTTTTCCAGTGTGGCAACCAAATAGTCCCGGACCCTACCAATATTTATTTTCAATCGATCACCTTCATATTGACAGATATGTGTTTTTTTCCGGCTTTCCCAAAGCGGTTAAACCGGCTTTATCAGATCCGGCCCCTGATTGCGGATATTCCCAACCTGCTTGCTCACCGGGAACCAACGGAAGTCGGTACCACGCCGGCAGCCTGTTTGGATTATCTCCGCCATACGCTCAGTCGTTGTGCCTGGATATATCCATTCTCGGGCGAGCTCAGGGTTAAGCACCAGGGGCTTACGATCATGGATGTCCACCAAACCTTCGTCAGCCGCAGCAGTCACGATAACGAAGCCGCTGCGCTCATCCGGCTCCAGCCCTGGATGAACTTCGGCCAATGCAGCGAAGAACAACGGAGTGCCGTCAGCAGCCTGGATGTAGTATGGCTGCTTGCGCTTCGGGTCCGCAGGATCTGGTAACCACTCGAACCAGCCATTCGCTGGCGCCAAAGCTCGGCCATTCGGCCAAAGCGACTTGAAGAACTTCCCCGTCATCACTGTCTCGGCCCGCGCATTGATCGGGTCGGCCCGCTTCCCCTTCGCCCAGAAAGGCGACCACCCCCACTTCACTCGATCGACGTTCAGTCCTCCCGGGGCGGGCCTTATCACCTCCACGTTGGTAGAGGGCGCCACGTTGTACCGATTGATCCGCTCATGGTCATATCCGTTAATGACCACCAGATCGAGGGCCAGCTGCCTCAAGTAGTCGTCCATGCTCTCGTAGATCGAGTACCTCCCGCACATACCACACCTCGCTCGTTCGTCGGCTGCCTCTCGTCCGCGCATTGACGTAGAAACGGCCTCACAGTTTACTGTATAAATATACAGATATTCATTTGAGTTGATCTGCCATGACCATTACCGTCCTGGGCGCGCCGACGGGCGGCCCTGCGCTGCTGCCGGTGTACTCCTTCCGCGTGCCGGCCGGATTCCCTTCGCCAGCTGCGGATCACCTGGAGCGTCACATCTCCCTAGACGAGCTGTTCGACCTGCGTGCCCCTCACGTGTATCTGGTACAGGTGGAGGGCGACAGCATGCAGGGCGCCGGGATCTTCTCGGGCGATCTTCTCATCGTAGACCGCAGTAGGGAGGCCGAGCACGGCGACATCGTGATCGCCGCGATCAACACTGAGCCCGTCTGCAAACGCCTTTATCGTCGCGACGGCGTGCTGGTCCTGCAGTCGGAGAATCCAGCCTTCCCCCCGCGCCACATCATGGAAGGCGACGACCTGGTCATCTGGGGTGTGGTTCGATATAGCGTGCGCGATCATGCCCAGTGACCAGGTGTTCGCGCTGATCGACTGCAACTCGTTCTATGCAAGCTGCGAGCGCGTGTTCCGGCCGGATCTGGCCAAGACGCCCATCGTGGTGCTGAGCAACAACGACGGCTGTGTAATCGCCAGATCATACGACGCCAAGCCGTACGTGAAGATGGGCGAGCCCTATTTCCAGGCCAAGGAGAAGCTGCGGCGGCATGGCATCGTGGCGTTCTCGTCCAACTACGCGCTGTATGGCGACATGAGCGAGCGGGTTATGTCGCTGATCGAATCGATGGTGCCTGCGGCCGAGGTCTACTCGATTGATGAATGCTTCGCTGATCTCACTGGCGTGCAGGGGAGTCTGACCCAATTCGGCCGGGAGGTACGCGCCAAGGTGCTGCGCTGCACTGGCATCCCCGTCGGTGTGGGGATCGCCCGAACCAAGACCCTGGCGAAGCTCGCCAACCACACGGCGAAGCGCCTGCAGGCGCATACGGGTGGGGTTGTTGACATCACCGATGACTTCAAGCGCGACTGGGTACTGCGCAACACTGAGGTGAAAGAAGTCTGGGGCATTGGCCGGCGGATGACGGCTCACCTCGAGGCAATGGGCATCCGCATGGCCATGGACCTGGCGAAGGCAGATCCGCGGATGCTGCGTGACAAGTTCAGCGTGGTGGTGGAGAAGACGGCGCGCGAGCTCGCCGGCACGCCATGCCTCGAACTGGATGAGGCTGATCCGCCGAAGCAGGAGATCTGCTGCAGCCGGATGTTCGGTAAGAGAATGACCGAACTGACACCAATCAAGCAGGCGGTAGCGACCTATGCAGCACGAGCAGCCGAAAAGCTGCGGGCCCAAGGGTCGGTGTGCAAGCGCATGCGAGTGTCGATCCGCACAGGTATGTTCAATCCCAACGAACTGCATTTGGCGAAAGGGGCGCTGGTTGAGCTGCCTTACCCCACGAGCGATACCCTGTTGCTCACGCGGGCAGCGACTGAGGCTGTGGAGAAGGTCTACCAGGACGGGTACCGCTACAGCAAAGCCGAGGTGCTACTGCTCGATCTACGACAACCGGGTGAATTCACTGACGATCTGTTCGCGGCAACGCAGCCAGTTGCCTGCGATCGCTTGATGACGGTTATGGATGGCATAAACCATCGGTACGGCAAAGGTACACTGAGGTCTGCCAACGTTCCACGAAACCCGGAGTGGGGTATGCGTCGAGAACTCCTGAGCCAGTCGTTCACAACCCGGTTAGATCAGCTATGGCGGGTCTACTGTAAGTGATCAGATCACAATCTCAGGTATGGATGAATAGGTTTGCATATTCGCGCCAAAGGCTCGAAAACTGGTCCAAGTCGGTAGTATTGCTGGACACCCTGAATTTGAGTATGCCAGGGGAGTCAATCGGCGCCGGCTTCGTAAGAACCCTGCTCTCGAGATCATAGTGACTCAATAATTTCTCATCTGTGGGGTTGCGGGGGGTAGGATAGCGGCCAGCCCACATCACTGACGCCTCGTAGAAATCAAGAATCTGCTTTCGCTCCTCGTCCAGGTCGAGGTCAAGCATTCGATGAAGCCTGTGCAGAACGTGAGTCTCCACATCCTTCTGTGGTGTGGCACGCTGGACCAGCACCGCCTTCATGATCAGTTCCAGTGAGAGCCCGCACAGCATGTGATAAACCGGCCAACAGGCCACCTTCATGCTGAAACCACTTCCGTGGCCAAGCGCCTGAGCAATTGCTGTGTCCTCCGCTCCCATCGCGTGCCATAGCGCACCTGCAGAGGCAAGCAAGTCTGAGGCTCGGTTCAGCCAGTGATTGGGGTGGCTCCTGTCTTCTACGAGCGTTGGTCGGGACGCAAGCCAGCCTTCGTAATCGTCTTCCATCTCATTCTCCACAAACAGCCAATGGCACCTCAAAGCAAAAAGCCCCGCCCTGGCGAACCAGGACGGGGCTTCCCCACTAATTAGAACAAGTCTTCATAATGGTCCCGTAGGAAATCGTACAGCCTGAAAGCTCTGTAACCATTCCATACGAGGTCCCACAAACGTCTGAATTTAGACATTTCGGCCTCCTAAGTAGGCAAGGCCGAACCTCCAGCGCTTTTTCCAGAACACATAGCGCCTTCGAGTTACCGTTGATGGTCCCTGTGAGGTGGCCGGTTGAGAACCCCCGGATGGTCATCTGGCGCGGGTTCCTACGCCGCGTCTGGGGGATGAAACTGTTGCGTAACTGGCCACCTGCTTCGGGCAACGTGAGTGCAGGCAGCGCCATAATAGCTGCAAATCTGGCATTGTGCGATCATGGGCGGAAGCAGTCAGCTTTCAGCCAGCCCAAAAAGCGGATCGCTTTTCAGGCCACCGAAAACGGCCGCTACGTTCGTCGCATGCCAAAACGCAATCCCAATCGGACCACCACCATTTGCAAATCGTAATTTACGAACGTAAACTGAACGCACGTTGATGGTCCCTGTGAGGACTCGCAATTCAGACCCCTAATCTGGATTGCACAAAAACCGCCTTCCCTAAAGGCGGTTTTTTTTGCCTGCTGGAAAGTGAATCCAGTGTAACTCACAGATGGCTGGTTCTAAACATTCGAGGCATTCGCTCACTGGTCGTCAGCCGACGAGGTCACTCGGCCCGCACGCTCGCCTTGAGCGAACTGGACTGCAAGAGCGGGTTTTCTGTCGCGGCGCTAGCCAGTACAGGGTTTGCCCTTCGGCATCGATCAAGAAATTCCACGCGGGCGGGCTAAGTATTTTCTGCTGAATCAGGATCATGGTTGCGCGAGGGTGTACTCGGCTTCGAGAGGACACCCATGAAACTGCTGATCCGAAAATACCTGCCCCTTGCTACGGGCCTGCTCATCCTGGGCGCCATCATCGCGTTCCAGCAGTACCAGCTGTTGACTCTGTCTCGCACCGTGAATGGAGCAGCAGAAAAAGTCTCGATCGATGCACTCCTGAACAGGGTGAGCGCGATCGACGATCGGCTCGACACTGTGTCAGGCAAACCCCTGGTCACGATGGAAGACTTCCGTATCAGCCAGCAAGCGCTCTCGAGCCGGATCGATGCTGTGCAGGCCACAGCAACGCAGGCCCACGAGGCTGCAGCTGAAGCCACTCGCTCATCCGCAACTGCGGGCGATCTCCTAGTACTGAAAGCCGACGTTGAGTCGCTCGACGGCAAACTGCAGAAAATGAGCAAGCCTCAGGCTCAGGCGACTGCACCAGCCCCCAAAACCTCCTCCAAACCGAAGCCGAAGCCCGCACCGGTTAAAGCCCCACCAATCCCGCAAGATCCTCCGCCTTTTCAGATGGTCGGCCTCGAATACCGAGGCGGAGAGCGTTTCCTGTCTGTTGCCCCCACTGGTAGCACGCGGCTGAGCCAGATCTACCTGATTCGGCCTGGCGAAGTGGTCAGCGGCAGCAACTGGCGCCTCAGGGCTGTAGATGAACGGACCGCAACCTTCGACGCCGGCGGAACAACCCGAACCCTGAGCATCCAGCCATGAGTAAAGCACCATGAATCTACCGATCGTTCGAGCCATCGCCTGCGCCTGCGCGTTTACCGCAATTGGCATTGAGGCCGCGCCGCTTCCTTCCGCCGCTGGAGGGGCCGCCTCCAGTGTTCAACAGCTAACCAGTGAAAGCACCCTGTCCCAGAACAAGCTCGATGATAGAGCCGCGCAGGAGTGGGGCCTGACCCCCAAGGAGTACGAACGATATCAAGAGGTAATGCAGGGGCCCCGGGGGGTGTATTCGCCAGGGCTAGACCCTCTCACCGCGCTGGGAATCGAGGCACGATCAGAGAGCGAACGACGCCGGTTCGCCGAGCTGCAAGTTCAAGCAGAGCGCCAACGAGTCGATCGGGAGCTCGCCTACCAGCGAGCCTACGACGAGGCGTACCAGCGCATGTTCCCAGGCATCAAAGCCATTGAGATTTCGACCACCCCTTCGGGCCAGGCCGGATCCGGGAGCGGCCCAGCTCTGGAGGGTAACGGGCGCATGGCACTCTTCGTCAAAGACGACTGCCTACCCTGCATCGACCAGGTCAAACGGCTGCAGGCGTCACAGACGCCGTTTGATCTGTATTTCGTCGGCAGCCAGCAAGACGATGAAAGGATCCGCCGCTGGGCAATTCTCGCGGGTATTGACCCGTCCAGCGTTAAAAGCCGACTGATCACACTGAATCATGACCAGGGCCGCTGGGTTCGCCTCGGGCTCGGTGGCTCGCTGCCAGCCGCCGTAACACAGGTGAATGGATCATGGCGTCGTCAGTGAGCGGATGGCGGCTCTACGTTCTGTCGGTGGTTCTGCTCGCCGGGAACGCATGGGGTGTAGAGGATCCGCCAGCAGCTTACAAGGCGATCGGCATCAGACACGGGGTCCCGCCCGTTGTGCTCTATTCGGTGGCACTGCAGGAAAGCGGGACGCGATTGCGCGGACAGCTTGTGCCGTGGCCCTGGACGTTGAATGTGGCCGGAACCGGCTACCGCTTCGCCACACGAGCAGACGCTTGCCAAGCTCTGATGATAGCGATTGTTAAGGCTGGACCCGCTCGAGTCGACGTGGGGCTGGGACAAACAAATATTCGCTACAACGGGCATCGCTACCGCTATCCCTGCGAAGGCCTGGATCCATACAAGAACCTGGCGGTGACCGCTCAGATCCTGGCTGAACAAAAGGCTAAGGGTGGAACCTGGATCGATGCTGCGGGCCGGTATCACCGCCCTGCCGGGGGGGCGCCGGCCGCGAAGTACCGTAGCTATTTCACGAAACATCTTAGCCGGGTCACCGGCATCAAATTCGAGGTAGTGACCCCATGACATATCCCCACGCCCGGCGATCACACGCCGTGCAGGCCCTGGCCCTCGCGATCGTGAGCTGCCTGGCTCTGCCCTGCAATGCTGATCAGCAAGCGGTGCTCACCGTGGTGGAGGACCGTGGCGGCTCATCCGCACTGTCCTACTACCAAGACATTGATCCCGAGCCTACGCACACCACCCCAGTTGTGACTGGCGTCCGGGCGGGCGGGGCATTTCCGGTGTCGACTCCAGAACTGAGCCCCGGCCCAGTACAGGGACGAGTGATCAACGCAGCAGGCCTGCAGCCGATGTTCATCGTAGGGGATGATCCAACGTCGCAGGCCTGGCTCAAGCAGAAGCTGTCGGCACTTCAAGGCCTGCACGCAGTAGGCCTTGCTGTGAATGTCAGCAACGCTGCACGACTGCAAGAGATCCGCCGCTGGGCACCTGGGTTGCAGGTGATGCCTGTACCTGCCAGCGATATTGCTGGTCGCCTGGGGCTGCAGCACTACCCGGTGCTGATCACAGCTACAACCCTTCAGCAGTGAGAACCCATATGCGCCCAACACGACTATCGCCGGTGTTCACACTGATCATCAGCCATCCCCTACACCGGCCCGGCCGGGAGCAAATGATCGAGCAGGTTCGCCATGTAAGCGAGCTGTACGGTGCTCGCTTGACAGGAATCTCCGAGCTCAACGAACACGCATTTGCCCAGCGCCTGGCCGAACGGCTGACACCGGACCAGGTTGAGCAAGCGCGTGCGGAAGTCGACGTCATGACATTCACCGCGAGGACTTGAGATGGCGACCTACACCCTTGAATCTCTGCTCCGGCCGCCAGTAGAGCTTTTCACTACTGCGGTTTGCTATGTGGCAGCTTCGCTTTGCATTGGCGCGCCCTGGGCTTTTGCGCTGACCCCACTATTTGGAATTGTCGCCGCGCTGGGTTTTATCTACCTGGGCACCATTCGGCTGCTGCAGGCGCGGAGGGTCCTAAGGTATCAGGCGAACCTCAGGCGACTTCCCCACTACACCATGACCAGCGCTGAAATGCCTATCAGCAACGAGCGCCTGTTCATCGGCCGCGGATTCCGGTGGACTCAGAAGCACACACAGCGCCTGGCAGACACCTACCTCCCTCAGTTCGCGGCATACGTCGAACCGACGAACCTTTATGAGCGGGCGCGCTGGCTGGAGGAACGCCTAGAGTTCGCCCCCTTCCCACTGAAACTAATCACAAAACTCACTGGTTGGGATTCCAACTGGAACCCCGCTCGACCTCTCCCACCGGTAGGTGGCCTGCCCCGATTGCACGGGATCGAACCAGATGAGCAGAATGTCAGTCTCCCTCTGGGTGAGCGCGTGGGTCACACACTGGTCCTGGGCACTACACGGGTGGGCAAGACTCGGCTGGCGGAAGTGTTCATCACCCAGGACATTCGCCGAACGCATCGCCGCGGGCCGCGAGTTCGCATGGGGCGACGGAGCCAAACCTCCCATCGATGGAGCCGGCGCCGGCGAGCAGAGGAACAGGCCGACCACGAGGTCGTGATCGTTTTCGATCCGAAGGGCGATGCCGATCTGCTCAAGCGCATGTACGTCGAGTGCAAGCGCGCCGGGCGCCTTGATGAGTTCTACGTGTTCCATCTGGGGTGGCCAGATATTTCCGCACGCTATAACGCCATCGGCCGCTTCGGACGAATCAGTGAGGTGGCCACTCGCATCGCTGGCCAGCTTTCCGGTGAGGGCAACTCTGCAGCGTTTCGAGAGTTCGCCTGGCGTTTTGTCAACATCATCGCCCAGTCGCTGGTCGCGCTCGGTCGTCGCCCTGATTACGAACAGATCCGCCGTCACGTCATCAATATCGACGAGCTGTTCATTGAGTACGCACAGAAGTACTTCGCTGAACATGATCCGAAGGCCTGGCAAACCATCGTCGAGCTTGAAGGCAAGATCGATCGCAAGAACCTGTCTTTTGCCATGAAAGACCGCCCGCTGCGCGTGGTGGCCATCGACATGTACCTGACCCAGAAGCGCATCAACGATTCGGTTATGGATGGCCTGCGCAGCGCTGTCCGCTACGACAAGACCTATTTCGACAAGATCGTCGCATCGTTGCTGCCACTCCTGGAGAAGCTCACCACTGGGCGTATAGCTGAACTGCTTGCCCCCGACTACCTGGACCTCGCCGATGAGCGTCCCATCTTCGACTGGATGCAAGTGATCCGAAAACGCGCCGTGGTTTATGTTGGCCTCGATGCACTATCCGACACCGAAGTCAGTGCGGCCGTGGGCAACTCGATGTTCAGTGACTTGGTCTCTGTTGCAGGCCACATTTACAAGCACGGCATCGACGACGGCCTGCCGGGACATATGGCTGGGGGCAAGGTACGCATCAACCTCCACGCTGATGAGTTCAACGAGCTCATCGGGGACGAATTCATCCCGATGGTGAATAAGGCCGGTGGTGCCGGCATCCAGGTCACCGCCTACACCCAGACGATGAGTGATATCGAAGCGAAAATCGGCTCTAAGGCGAAAGCCGGCCAGGTGATCGGTAACTTCAACAACCTATTCATGTTGCGTGTTCGGGAAACCGCGACCGCTGAGCTGCTGACCAACCAGCTACCAAAAGTACAGATCTACAACAGCACGCCGGCGAGCAGCGCGAACGACTCGGTCAACGGCAAAACCGCGTTCACCTCAAGCTCGCACGACCAGGTGCAGCTGGCGAGTGTGCCGATGATTGAGCCGGCCCACGTGGTGGGACTGCCGAAGGGACAGGCCTTCGCGCTCATCGAAGGTGGGAATCTGTGGAAAATCCGCATGCCGCTCCCCGCGAACGACCCAGACGAGGTCATGCCCGGCAACCTGCAGGAGCTGGCCGCCGGCATGCGGCGATCGGCAGCATCCTCGAACGATTGGTGGGAAGCCCCTGGCTATCAAGAGCTGAAATCAGCTTTGCCCGAAGACCTGGTTGAAGATTTCCGCCAGGTGGCCACCGATGATGCAGCTTGAGGTGTAGCCAATGGCAGATGACGTATCAAAGAAGGCCGAACAGCAGCAAGAGCGACAGGAATCGCTTTTCAGCAAGATCTTCTGGTTCCCGATTACCTTCGTCGGCGTAATGTTCAGCTCGCTGTTCCTCGCCATCGTGGTCGACTGGATATGCCTCTACTACTTCTGGCCAGAGGCCGGGTGGCGGCACGGTCAGCAAATGCTGGTCAGCGAGGTCGGCTGGTTGTCCAAGGGTCTGGTCCATAGCGCTGTCGTACAAGAGCCCGGGCGCACCGCGACCTGGCTGGTCACTGAAGCTTACGACTGGCTGGTCGTGAAGACCGGAATGCTTAGCTGGGTCCAGGGCATGGAGTCGATCGCTCAAGCCGGTCCCCGTAACGAGCTGGACATGCGCTATTGGGCCGCGCAGAGCGTCACAACGGTACAGAACTATGCCCTGGCTGCCCTCTTTACCGTCCTGGTGTTTTGCGTCCGTCTGGTGGTGCTGCTGATGACGGTACCGCTTTTTGCCATGGCTGCACTCACAGGCCTGGTCGACGGTCTGGTGCGGCGAGACCTCCGTAAATTTGGTGCCGGCCGGGAGTCCAGCTACCTGTACCACAAGGCCCGGGCAACGATGTTGCCGTTGGCCATTTTCCCCTGGACTTTCTACTTGGCGCTCCCGATCAGCATCAGCCCAATGCTGGTACTACTCCCCTGCGCTGCCTTACTCGGGGTGTCCGTGAGCATTACGGCCGCGAGCTTCAAGAAGTATTTGTGAGGAAGAGAACGATGCAATGGACACACGAGCAGTCGCCAATCATCCAGTCGGAAGCCCCGAAACTCCTTATCCAGGCCGGCGCTGGCAGTGGCAAGACCACAACGCTGGTGGGCTATGCGCAACACCACACCAGTCTGCGGATTCTCTATCTCTGTTACAACAAGTCGGTCGAGATCGCCGCGCGTGGCCGATTTCCGCGCAACGTGGTGAACAAAACTGCGCACGGCCTGGCCTACGCCGTCTATGGCACACAGTTCAGCCATAAGCAGACCAACAACTTGCGACTGACCGATATTGCCCGAGCGCTTGATACGCAGGACTGGGAGCTGGTCAGGGACGTACTAACCACCCTCAACAACTATATGGCCAGCGCCGACGACCTGATCGAGCGCTGCCACTTTCCACGGTTCCGTGACCGCCCAATGCTTACCTCCGCCCAAGAGCGCTACCTGAACCAGGCGCTGGTAGCAGCGATGAGCATCTGGAAGCGCATGACTGACCTGCAGGACACAGCGGTGCAGATCACGCATGACGGATACCTGAAGCTGTACCAGTTGAGCAAACCCGACCTGAGCCAGCGCTTCGACTGTGTCCTGCTCGATGAGGGACAGGACGTAAACCCCGTCATCGCTGACATAGTGCGCATTCAGCGTATTCGCAAGGTGGCCGTGGGTGATCGTCACCAGCAGATCTATCGCTTTCGAGGGGCGGAAGACGCTCTAAATGCCAGCTGGATGGCCGGGGCGGAGAAGCACTACCTGACCCAAAGCTTCAGATTTGGGCCTGCAGTCGCCCATGTCGCCAACATCATCCTGTCCTACAAGGGAGAAACCAGGAAGCTGCAGGGACTGGGCGAGAAGACATTGGTGAAGAAGGCGCTGCCGGCCGGGCTGCCGCACAGGACATACATTCATCGGACCGTGATCGGAGTGATTGAAAACGCACTGTGCCTGGTCACCGAGAAGCCCAAAATCTGCTGGGTTGGCGGCATTGACAGCTATTCAGTACGCGACCTCGAGGACCTGTTCTATTTCAGTCGCCAACAGCGCGATCTGGTCCAGAACAAAAAGCTGCTCCGTGACTACCGAGACTATGGCCAGTACGTGGAAATCGCCGAGGTTAGCCAGGACAGCGAGATGATCCGATCGATCAAGATCATCAACATGTATCCGGATCTGCCTCAGCGAATCTTGGCCCTGCGGTCATGCACCGTGGACCAAGAGCTGGATGCAACTATCACACTCACCTCTGCCCACAAATCGAAAGGCCTGGAGTGGGACTTCGTCGGGCTCTTCGACGACTTCACGTCGGACCCGCTCTCACCTGACATCGATCCAGGTCGACGAGATGATGAATTGAACCTTCTGTACGTGGCCGTCACCCGGGCGATGAAGATCCTCGCCATCAACAGTCTGGTGCTGTCCATCATGGAACGCTACGTGGACGCTCTCGCCCCAGGAGCGCGTCAAGCGCGCGGCTGATTAAATAAAGGAGTCACTATGAGCAAGAAATTCGAACACCGCGCTGACTATGTCGCTATCCCATTCAAAAACGCGACTAGCGGCGCTTGGATATTCAAGAGCACAGAACAGACGCTTGAGCCCGATGTTGCGTCTCTTTTGGCAGAAGGGGAGCAACTGCAGAAGAAGATGCTCGAGCTCGGAGCCGAAGGCTGGGAACTCGTCAGCACCCAGCCAGTGTGCCGGGGCGAGATCAAAGTGGGCAATCAGAATGCCCAGGCCTGGTCCTACGGGTTCCCAATGCCGGTCGGATATCTGCTCTTTTTTAAACGCGAGTCAGTAGCCTGACCAATCAGGCGCTTTAAGCTTCATGATCATGTCCTGGGAGTAGGGCCAACATGGCGTTGGCCCTCCTGACCATCTCGACCAGCTCCACTGAGCTCACCTCTCGTCGGTGCTGCAGCATCTCGGCGGCCAAAACCGCTTTGTCGTAGCAACCTTCATCTCGGAAATGGGCACCCAGAAAGTCCGATACCCAAGCTTCAAACGCCGGCGAATTGGTGGTTTTCCGCGTCATAAGCCCCCCACAGATCAGTTTTTCCCGTATGCCTACTCCTTGGCTTAACTTCGGCTCATTGTAATCGGTCTGGGCCGTTCAATCGCCCTACCAAAGTGGATCAATCCACTTCACCAAAGCGTCACCGGCTTAGAGAAAAAATTCTACGGACCTCAGATAAGTATTTCTTGAGGCGCCGCTCCAGGTGGTCTCGGCATTCTGACGCCCACAGTCAGTTGCCCCAGAGCCCAGCCGTGAACAAGCCATCCCTCCTCCTTGTATCTCCTCGCCGAATCCTGCTTGGCGCGCTGATCAGCGTCAGCGGCGGCTATTCACTAATACCGAGCGCTCAGGCGGCCGGTGCATCAGAACAGGCCAACATCGAGGTGATGATCCGGCAGCTGAACGCGCTGGAGGACTCGGCGCGGCGCAGCGCCACAATCGCAAGCGAACCTGGCCAGCGCTACTACTTCGACTATGAACGTCTGGCTGGCGACATTCAGCGCGTTCGCCAGGGCCTCCAAGAGTACCTGACCCCAAGTCGCGCACAGCCGCGAGATCCGGCAGAGCTGGCTGGGAAATACACCCTCACCGGCGGGCGGATGCCATGAGCATGAGCGGCACTCAAGTCGCAGCTTTCAATGCTGCCAGCGGCGTCACCCCCCAGGCCAGCACCGTGCTGTTCGTAGGCACCGTCATCGCACTGTCGACCCTGTGGGGTGCCTGGGCGCTGTACAGCATCTACCGGGGCTGGGCGACTCAGAACATCGACAGAAACATTGCAGCCGCATCGACCGTCAAGGTCATCGTCCTGCTGCTGATCCTCGCCACACTCGTTCTCAGCTAGCCAAGGAGCTAACCGATGTCAATCCGCACCATCACCAAGTCACTCACCAGCGCCGCCGCATTGATTATGGGCCTGAACCCCATCATTGCCGCTGCCGCATTACCAGGAGCACAAGCCCCTACACGCGGCGAGGGAACCAGTTGGCTGCAAACCATCCAGAACTACGGTTACGACGGTTTCATGCTGATCGGCCTCTTCCTGCTCGGAGCCATGATGGTGGGGGTCGCCTCCCATGCCTACGGCGTTTACCACGATATCCATGAGGGCAAGAAAAAGTGGCGAGACCTGGGGCTCACCGCTGTGGTCGGGATCTGCCTGATCGGCGTCGGCATCTTCATGGTCACCAAAGCTACTGGCGTCCTCTAACTGGTGATGCGACATGGCTGAGACCACTTACCTGAAGGATGGAACGCTCGATTTCCTTCCCCACAACCTTAATAGGCAGCCCATCGTCATGGGAGGTCTCACTGCGGATGAAATGTGGGGAACGGTCGGTGCTTGTGGGGGGGCCGGGGTGATTCTGGGCATCCCCGTGTCGTTCTTGTTCGGCAACCCAGCTCTCTTCATCGCTTGCGCTCTTGTAGGTGGAGCTCTGGGCTTGACCGTGGCAAGCCGGATCCTCCGGAAGATGAAACGCGGCCGCCCGGATACATGGTTTTACCGCCAGCTCCAGTTCTACAAGGCTCAACACCTCCCCTTCCTAGGTGGCCCCCAGTTGGTCATCCGGAAGGGGGCGTGGACATGCCGTCGTACAGGAAAGTAGGAATCTTCATGAGTTTTCGAAAACGAGTGGATGCTCAGCAAGCACACATTCTCAGCTTGCGAATCGCGGTAATTGTGCTGGGCGCAGTCAGCCTATTCGCGTTTTACGGCTGGCACAAAGCCCCCGAAGACCTGACCGTGCATGTGCCGCCGGACCTCCGCTCCGGCAGTACTCGCAAATGGTGGGAGGTGCCACCAGAGAACGTGTATGCCTTCGGGTTCTATATCTTCCAGCAGATGCAGCGCTGGGAGAAGAACGGGGACGACGACTACCAGGACAACATCGAGCGTCTGGCATCCTACTTGACCCCTGGATGCAAGGAGTACCTGCAGAAAGATTACGAGATGCGCCGTAACGCCGGTGAGCTGCGCCGCCGTGAACGGAATGTCTCAGAAATCCCGGGCCACGGGTTGACCGACCCTGGCGTGCTACGCGTGGAAGAAATCGGAATCAACGATTGGACAGTCAATCTGGATCTACTCGCTGACGAGTCGGTGAACGGCGAGCGGGTCAAGCGTGCAATGACCCGTTATCCACTGTCCATCGTCCGGGCCGACGTCAACCCAGAGAAAAATCCGTTCGGGTTGATGTGGAACTGCTATGCGTCCAACCCGCAGCGCATCGAGGTTGATCTGCAAGCAGCCGGGGTGAAGCCATGAATCTGCGCGCGTACCTCCTTGTTCTGGGCCTCTCTGCAGTTGCCAATGTGAAAGCGGTAGAGCTGCTGCAGTGGGATCGTATCCCCATGGCAATCCCGCTGATTGTCGGTCAAGAGCGCATTGTGTTCGTCGACCAGAACGTGCGGGTAGGCATGCCTCCACAGCTTGTTGGCCAACTGCGGGTCCAGAGCACCGGCGGCGCCGTCTACCTGCTGGCCAGCCAGGAAATTCCACCGACCAGGCTGCAACTGCAGAATGTGGCCACTGGCGAGATCATGCTGGTGGATATTGCCGCGACACCAGCGGCAGAGGGCCAAGCCAAGCTCGAACCCGCGAAGATCGTCGCCGGCGCGGCCCCTTCTACCTACTACGGCGATACCACCTCGACGCGAGCTCCGACGAAGCGATCCGCGACGTCGGAGGAGGAGGAGGATGTTCCGCCGGCACCGCGACATGAGACACCTGCGCCGGTGGCCCTGACCCGTTATGCGGCGCAAATGCTGTACGCCCCACTCCGGACCGTTGAGCCTGTCGCTGGCATCAGCCAGGTGCGTGTTGATCGAGCCATGGACCTCAGCACCTTGTTGCCGGTGTTACCGGTGGAAGCATCGGTGCTGGGGGCTTGGCGCCTCGACAACAGCTATGTCACGGCAGTCAAACTCAGAAACCTGAGTGCCCAGCAGTTGACGATGAATGCAACAGAGCTGATGGGCAACTTCTCCACGGCGACATTCCAGCACCCGTACCTCGGAGCTCGTGGAAATGCCAGTGATACCACCACGCTTTACCTGGTCACCCAAGGAATGGGGCTGAAAGAGACCCTGCTGCCGTCTTCGGTCAGCCAAATTGATCCGAAAGCAGGAGGGCGCCGTGGGCAGTCTGAAAAGTAATCCACTCCTCAAGTACCTGCTCATCCCCGTGCTGATCATCGCGCTCATCATCGTGTTCAAGGGGGGGAGTAAAAAAGAGGAGCCGAAGGCTCCTGAAGATAAGCCGATCATCATCGGAGGCGACGCCGCACGCAAGCTAGGGGTGGACGGTGATACTCCGGCCGACACCCTCCGCACGGTGGTCGCTGAAAGTCGGGAGGTGAAAGACCAGATCGCGAAGGTGCTGACCGACAACAAAGAACTGAAGGACCAGAATGCAGAGCTCCAGCTCCGGCTCTCGCGCATAGATCAGAATGTCGACAACAAGCTGAATGATGCGAAGGGCGAGCTGCAGGAGCAGGTGAAGAACCAGAGCGTGGGCCTGTTGGACCAGTTCCAGCGTCAGTTGGATAACCTATCGCAGAACCCAAATGCCGCTGGGCAGGACCTCCCCATTGGGCTCGGAGTGATGCCAGGTGACGGCGCGGGTTTCGACAAAGGGACGAAGTCCAATGGACTCGTATGGGTTGAACCGACCGATGCCACTGCCTTGGACGCTAGCGGTAAACCCCTTCAGCCCGGCTCCGCCCAGACGGCAAGTAGCTTCAATTTTCCCACCAGCTTTGGGAGCACCCTGGACAAAGGCCAAACAGTTCTCAGCGCGACGGCTCAGAACGTCGGCGCTGATTTGTCTCCCCAGGATGCCCGCAAGCAAGTACGCAAAGCCTATACCTTGCCCCAGAACTCGACCTTGATGGGGTCGGTGGCCATGTCGGCGCTCATTGGCCGCGTACCGATCGATGGAACAGTCAATGATCCCTTCCCTTTCAAGGTCCTGATCGGTCCGGACAACCTCACCGCAAACGGCATCGAGATCCCTGACGTCGTCGGTGCTGTTGCCAGCGGTACCGCATCAGGCGACTGGACATTGTCCTGCGTGCGCGGGCAAGTCCGGAGTCTGACCTTCGTGTTCGCAGATGGCACGGTCCGATCGTTCCCTGCCCCGGCAGAAGAGGCCAACGGCAGCCAGAACAACAACCAGAACAGCAGCAACGGTAACGGGCAGCCCGCGATCCAGGGCGGACTCGGCTGGATCAGCGACTCCTACGGCATCCCTTGCATCTCCGGCGAGCGCCGATCCAACGCAAAGGAGTACTTGACCAACCAGTCCCTGGTGACGGCCGCGGGCGCCGGCATCGCCAAACTGTTGAAGGCTGATGAGCAAAATAGCTCCACTACCTTCAGCAGCGGAGGAACTTCATTCGGGACCACGGGCTCCTCGGGGAACTCCGCCATGGGCGCGATCCTGACCGGTGGGGTCAGCGACATCCGCTCCTGGATGAACAAGCTCTACGGCGAAGCTTTCGCCGCCGTGTATGTACAGCCCGGGGCGAAGGTCGCCGTCCACTTGGACCAGCAGCTCGCCATCGACTACGAGATCAAAGGCCGCAAGGTCGATTACAACGCCGGAGCCAACCATGTATCCGCAAACCTGGACTAAGCCCCGCCTGCAGGCCGGGGCCTGGCTCGTGCTCGCCCTCATTCTAGGCGGATGCACGACTGACAAGGACGAGCTGCTTCCCCACGGGGAAGCCAACATGATGGACGTGTGGCAACACGGCACGTCTGGCGGGAGCTCTGGCAGTTCCAACAGCAGAATGTTGCTGGATGCGCGCCAAGAGCTGCGCCGACCGCTCGATGAGGCTCAGATGGCTCGCCAACAGGCAAGTGCTGACGCCTTCAACCGCACGCCCCTGAACGAAATCTACAGCCAGTTCAAGCGCCTGCCGAACCCTGATCTGGTGATGTACGTGTTCCCACACCTGGCTGGTACGGATCCGGTCCCAGTCCCGGGGTACACCACGGTGTTCCCGATGTATCAACGCGTGCAGTACGCCATGCCAGGCGAGCGGACGGAGGAGTACTGATGCAGTTCATAAGCAAATTGCTGGGCAAAGGCCCTGCAACGCCTATCGAGCCCGTGCTCGGCCAGACGACAACCGATACCGACCTTGTCGACGACTATCCCGCAACAGCCAGTACTGTCATCAACGAAGAAGACCGCCAGGCTGCGAATGACCGGTACATAGCTCGCCTGGAGTCCATGGGCATCCCTTCACCCATCGACTGGCAAAACCCTAAACGTCGGCCGGCGACAAAAGCTGACGTGGCGAGGATATACGAGGTCAACCCGTCGTTCGTGGACATGCTGCCATGGGCAGAATACCTGCCCGAGGACGAAGCCATGCTCCTCGAGGATGGCATTTCCAGGGCGGCGTTTTTCGAGTTGGTCCCGATCGGGACCGAGGGACGCTCCGACGACTGGCTTCAGCAAGCTCGCGATGCGTTGCAAGGTGTCCTGCAGGACAGTTTCGACGAACTCGAGAGCTCTCAGTGGGTAGTGCAGCTTTATGCCCAGGACGAAACGGACTGGACCGACTACCTGCAAAAACTCCAGGCCTACGTCCAGCCCCGGGCTGAGAACACGGATTTCACCAAGCTCTACCTCGCTCTGTTCCGCCACCACCTCGAGTCCATCTCCAAGCCAGGTGGATTGTTCGTCGACACGGCAGTCAGCAACCTCCCGTGGCGTGGCCAGACACGGAAAGTCCGCCTGGTGGTGTATCGCCGAGTAAAGAAACAGGACGTCGTGGTGCGCGGCCAGGAGCCTGCCGCCTACCTCAAAGCGATCTGCGACCGTCTTAAAGGATCCCTGGCCAACGCCGGCGTGACAACCAAACGCATGGATGGCCATGCGATCAAGCGTTGGCTCGTAGGCTGGTTCAATCCACACCCAGATCACCTGGGCTCGACTGAGCGCGATATCCGACGTTTCTACGAAGCGGTGTGCCAGCAAGCCCGCGAGCTGCAAGAGGGTGAGCTGCCGGTGGCGAGCGGCACCGACTTCTCGGAGAACTTGTTCTACAGAGAACCGCGCTCGGATATCGATAGCGGTCTCTGGTCGTTCGACGGCATGCCGCACCGGGTTGTGATGCTGGATCGCCTGAAGAATGCCCCCCTCACCGGGCATCTCACCGGTGAGACCAAGCAGGCCGACTCACTGAACTCGCTGTTCGACCGGCTGCCGGAGGATACCGTGTTGTGTATCACCATGGTGCCGACCCCGCAGGATCTGCTGGAAGGGCATCTCGAACAGCTATCCAGGAAGGCTATCGGGGATACACAGGCGTCCAGTCACACCCGGGATGACGTTGAAACGGCGCGGTCCCTTCTCGGACGAAAGCACAAGCTCTACCGGGGAAGTGTCGCGTTCTTCCTCCGTGGTCAGAATAAAGCCGTGCTCGAGGAGCGCACGACTGGCTTGTGCAACGTGCTCCTCGGCGCCGGCATGCAACCAGTCCAGTCACAGGACGAGGTAGCTCCTCTAAACAGCTATCTGCGCTGGTTGCCATGCAACTTCGACCCGAATGAAAACCGCGCCTTGGATTGGTACACCCAGCTTATGTTCACCCAGCACATCGCCAATCTGGCACCAGTCTGGGGGCGCTCCACTGGCACAGGTAACCCGGGCTTCACCCTATCCAATCGAGGGGGGGCAGCGCTGACCTTCGATCCGCTGAACAAGCTCGACCGACAAATGAACGCGCACTTGTTCTTGTTCGGCCCCACCGGCGCGGGTAAGTCTGCCACAGCCAACTACCTGATCATGCAGGCCATTGCGCTCTACCGCCCTCGACTCTTCATCATCGAGGCCGGCAACAGCTTCGGCCTGCTGGGCGATTTCGCCAAGCGGCTTGGCCTGACCGTCAACCGGGTACGGCTCGCTCCGGGTAGCGGCGTGAGCCTTGCCCCGTTCGTCGACGCCGTGCAGCTCGTAAAAAACAAGGACCAGGTCAAGGTCTTGGATGCCTCGGACGTGGATGCATCGGACCAGCACCTAACCGACGCACTGGCGGGGATGGAGGACGAGCAGAGGGACATCCTGGGCGAGCTGGAGATCACAGCCCGCCTGATGATCACTGGTGGCGAATCGAAGGAGGATGCGCGACTCACTCGGGCCGACCGCAGTGCCATCCGGCAGTGCATCATCAACGCCGCCGAGCTGTGCGTAAGTAAAAACCGTCCGGTGTTGACTGAAGACATCAGCGCAGCGCTGCAGGCGATGGCCAGCGACGACAAGCTCCCTGAAAGCCGGCGCAACCGGTTCATGGAGATGGCCGAGGCCATGGGGATGTTCACCATGGGCACCGAGGCTGAGATGTTCAACCGTCCTGGTACCGCCTGGCCGGAAGCAGACATCACAATCGTCGACTTGGCCACTTACGCTCGTGAGGGCTATCAAGCCCAGATGGCCATCGCCTACATCTCCCTGCTGAACACCATAAACAACATCGCAGAGCGGGACCAGTTCAAAGGCCGACCACTCATTGCCTTCACCGACGAAGGCCACATTCCATTGAAGGTGCCACTGCTCTCCCCGTATTCGGTGAAGATCACCAAGATGTGGCGAAAACTAGGTGCCTGGTACTGGATGGCAACCCAGAACGTCGACGACATCCCTCCAGAAGCATCCGCCCTGCTGAATATGATCGAGTGGTGGATCTGCTTGAACATGCCGCCTGACGAGGTGGAGAAAATCGCGCGTTTTCGTGAGCTCACGCCGGCGCAGAAGACGATGATGCTCTCGGCACGGAAGGAAAACGGCAAGTTCACCGAGGGCATCGTCCTGGCCAAGCGGATCGAGATGCTGTTCCGTGTGGTGCCACCCAGCCTGTGCCTTGCTCTGGCCATGACCGAGCCAGAAGAAAAGCGGCAGCGTTACGAAACCATGCAGGCGCTCGGCTGCGATGAGCTACACGCAGCACTGCAGGTAGCCGCGGACCTGGACCGCAAACGCGGTATCACTCCCTATCCCATCACCTTACCCGAACCAAAGAAGGCCGTGGAGCGCGTGGCATGAGAGTCATGAATACCCTGACCCAGAATATTATTGATAGCCTGACCCAGCTGCTCAAAGAACCCGGGCACGACACACTCCAGTCATTGTCGGTTTGCGCCCCAGTGCTCATAGACGAGCTGCAACAGATCAAAAATAACGCCCTTGATCGTCGCGACATCATTCCACTGGTTCAGTGCGTGTTGGACGAATGGCTGAAGCAGCACCCCCAACCTGACGGAGCCATTCAGGATCTCCAAGTCGCCTTGCAGAAACTCGGTCGGCCTGGACCTCATCCTGGTGATTTGGGGGGAGAGCATGCCAAAGATTAGGCTCAACCTCATCTTGTTTATCGTCATGGTGATCGCAGGCGTAGGTGCCTGCTGGCAGCTCGCAACGAGTTCGAGTGCTAGAGGTTTCGATGAGACTTGGTACTTCGGTCCCTCGAATGCCAGGTGGTTAATCACTGAGTACGCAGACCTCGAATGCCCTTTTTGCAGGGCATACACCCCGCAACTGAAGCAATGGATAAGCGGCCAAGAGAACGTGAAGCTCGCGTGGCACCATTTCCCTCTCGATATCCACGGCGTTGCTGCACGATCGGAGGCGCAACTCGTTCAATGCGCAGGGTACTTAGGGGGGGCAGCGGTATTCTGGCAGGCGATCGAACTGGTTCTGCTGCGCACACGGGGTGATGGACAAGGACTCGCTGAGAAGCTGGAGGTACCCGGTGTGTCCACCGAGGCTCTTTCCAGTTGCGCTAGGGCAAACATGGACATCCGTGGAGTAGTTGAGGGGCAGATTGCTGTGGCCAAGAGCCGCGGCATTGCCGCTACCCCTACGATCGAGGTCACCGACAGTTTGACGGGGCACAGCATGCGCCTGGAGGGTCCCGTGGATAGCGCCACACTGCTGTCGGTCATTGATGCCCTCGCAGCCCAGGCCACTGCGAGCAAGGAGTAGCCAGGGTAATGATCAAGCTCACGGTCTCCCGCATCGACAACAATGACGAAGAAAGCAATCTACCAAGCAGGTTCTTCCCAAGCGCAGGCTCTGGCCATGGATGGTTTCAGCTTGAGTCGACCGGGGAAGAATTCCCCTCACACGATGAGCTGAGCTGGGCTCTCCAGGAGTGGAACGACGACTGCGTGCTCATGGACTATGACGCGACCATAGGCAAAGGTCGGTTTGTAATAGTCGACTGGTATGCCCCAACGCCCGGGACCGTGATCGAGCTGCAGCTGCAGCTCGATATGAACCTGGAAGACCTTGATCCTGGTGACGAGGAATGGTTCGACTAGTTCACATTTTTGTAGCGACCTGAGATCCGAGGGGAACGGACTTCCCTTCGCCCAGTCTCTGTCGGTGTGTTTGTGGAGGTGAACGGGATGATGGAACTACAAGGTTTCGCCAGCAGACACAGCTATTTGAGTGTTCAACTTGAAAAGCTCTATCAGCAGCTATCCGACTCACACGATGCCGTAGGTTTGTCGGCCTCCGTGACACAACTCAACAATGATATTTGTGAACTGCAGCGGGATGTCATGGAGGCAGTAATACGCCGATCCCGATCACCCGCCGCAGTAACTTGGGCATCAGCGACCGGGTACCCACAACTCACTCACGCTCTCGACGATCATAAGGATCTGGAGGAAGTGTGATGGTCAGGGTGAAACTACCGGTGAGACCCTGACGTAGTTCCTGAGGCATCCAATAGGCAAACTGCACCAGCCACGCGCCATCTTGCAGGCGATGGGTCTCCTGCCGAAACTTCTCAACCGATGCCTCATCAATCCCAAGAATGGCCGCCACTTCTTGGTTGGTGGGTATGGCGTCCTTCACCAGCCTGCCTCCTTGCGTCAATCCGGGCAGTATGGAGTCACCTCAACGAGCCTTCCAGACCGAAAACGCCTCGCCTACGCCCGTGTGGGGATTCACCGAGAAATCCAAGTACCGTCAGATATCTATTTCCTACTGCGCCTGGCGGGCCGATCCGTTTTTCTGTACCCGTCCCCACTTCAGGTGCAGCCTCATGTTCAATATCCCCCCGCCTTCATCGCGAGTGATCCCGTTGTTCGTCGCCGCGCTGGCCACCGGTACCGCGCATGCCGAGACCTGGGCCATCACAGACGCGGCGCACCCACTCACCTCCGTACCGGCAGATGTGCGTGTCATCAAGCTCGATGATCAACAGCGCATCGAGGAGCAGTTGTCCAGGAAGTTACCACCTAACCCGCACCAAGCCGCGCTCGCCGCTAGGCAACTAATGGGCACGCCGGCCGGAGCTGCCCTTATGCAACAGCTGGCTGCCGCTCAGCAGGGCAGTACCGATGCCTGGAGTGTCGGGGTCTCGAAGGTGCCGGCAGTCGTTGTCGATCGCCGGTTTGTGGTCTACGGCCAACCCGACGTGGCTGCTGCCCTTCAGGCAATCAACCAGGCAAGGGGGCGATGATGAGACGAATCTCGCGACTCACCTTGGCTGGGCTTCTAACCTCGGCGCTACCTTTCTCAGCCTCCGCGGCCATCAGCTCGGCGGCGATTCTCGCCTCCACCACCTCGGCTACCTGCCTGGAATACAAAGTAGTCGGCATCTGCTACTGGCTGCTCTGCACACCGGTTGGCTGCACGGTCAAAACCTCAACCAAAGTCCGGCACTACATTCCGGACGCAGTGGTATCCGCCTATGCCAACACAGGGGAGAACCCGTGGACAGAGGTAAGCCCCATGGGGGCGCCGAATGCGACGGCGCAAGCCGGCAATGATGGGACTACCAACCACAACGCCGAGAACAACATCACCAAGTTCAAGGAGGCTGACGTCATCGGTCACCCTGGAGCTGCGGTATTCAGCCGATTTGTAAGCTCTTTTGGCTACTCCTGCCACGGCGCTACTACCCCCTACGTGCCCTACATGCTCAGCACCCTGGACACCCTCGCATGGCGGTACGGGGTTCCCGAATCCGTCTATCCAGAGGCCCTGATCCCCGGCATGCGGGAGGTCGGTGGACTTCTCTCGGCCGACATGTGGGGGAGCGTCTACCCACGGAGCGGGTTCATCCACCAGGTCGACGACTTCAAGGCCGGTGCAGTCATCGCCCAGCGCGCCGGTGACATCACCACCCGCGTAGGACAACCCCACGTGTACCTGCCTATGCGCTCCCTGCCGGAGCCTGGCTACTGGCCTGCCGGGGAACTGAAAGAAGGTGATGCCAGCACAGGTAAGTGGCAGGAGCTGACGCCAACCATCAGCCCTACCTGCGCCGTGTTCCCCTCCCCTGGCCCGAATGCCGATGCAGTCGACGAAGCCTATGCCTGGGCCCTGTGGCGGCCCTATTCATGCTGCCAGCGCAAGGGCCAGACCTTCCTGGGAAGCACTGACTTCCAATGAGATAAGACCTGGAGAGCTATATGAACAAATTTACCATCGCCATCATTCTCGCTACTGGCATGGGCAGTACCTGGTGTATGGCTGAGGCCGCCGACCCAATCAAGGTGGAGTCCCAGGGCAGCGTGATCGGGGACGACGTGCTCTACAGTATCGGCGGCGGCAGCGCTGTCCAGATGGGCAGCGCTGGCCAGATGGAAAGCATCACCGTCGGTGCCGGCTGGCAGAACAACCTGGTCTGCGGAAACATGGACCTCAGCAACACCCTGCAGAACCAGCTGAACGGCGCAACACAGGGCTTCCAACAGATCATGGGCAGCGTCATCCAGAACGCGACCGGCGCTGTCACGTCGTTGCCGGCACTTATCCTGCAGCGGGCAAATCCCGCCCTCTACAACCTGCTGACCAACGGGATCCTGCAGGCGCGCCTCGACTACGACCGATCGAAGGGAACCTGCAGGGCGATGGCCGAACGGATGGCCGACATTGCCGGCGGCCAGATGGGGTGGGGCAAGGTTGCCGAAGGTCAGAAGATGGGGCAAGCCCTGGCATCGAGCAACGATGCCGTGGCAGTGGTCGACAAGGTCGAGCAAGCACCAGGATCGAACGGCGTGACCTGGGTCGGCGGTAAACAGGCCGGTGGCAATGGGCAGCAGCCCATCAAAGTGGTTGGGGATGTTGCCAAAGCAGGCTACAACCTCCTCAACAACCGCGCAGCTCAGGACACCTCGAGCATCCCGCAGTCCAGCTGCTCCAATGGACTGGTATGCGGCAGTTGGGAGTCTCCGGCCGAAGCCGCCCAGTTCGCAAACCGGGTCCTGGGTGAACAGCAGCTACAGACCTGTGAAGGATGCACGACTACATCGACTCCGGGTGTGGGCTTGACCCCGCTGATCCAGGAAACATACGACAAAAAGCTCGCGGCCCTGCAGGAGCTCTTGAAGCCCGGGACACAGATCACCTCCGAGAAGCTGCGTGAGGCAAGCAGCGACTCCCTCCCAATTACCCGCGGCGTAGTTACTGCCCTTCGTGACGAGCGGGATCAGGCGGTGTTGGCCTCACGCCTGGCATCCGAGGTCGCCCTGGCTGATGTTCTGGAGAAAGCTCTGCTGCTGCAACGCATGCTAATCACCGGTAGCAGGGAACCGAACGTAAGCATGAATAAGCTCGCAGTAGAAGCGACCCTTGGTCAGGTCGACAACCTTCAACTGCTGATCACGAATCTGAAGACCGAACTCGACATGCGGCAGCAGCTCGCCAACAACTCCCCGATGAAGATCATCGAACGCAGCAAGTCGCGCGCCGAAAACTCCCGCTCGATTTACGAAGCGGCGCCTGAACAGGATCGCCTGCTTCAGTTGCAGAAGCCTGCCGGCAAGGAGTGACCATGTCCGAAGATGTCGAGAAAAAAGTCCACCCCCTCAAAGTCCTGCTGGGAGGCGTTTTATTGAGCGTGGTGATGCTGCTGTTTAGCGTGTTGCTCGGCATCATCGCGGTGAACCATCTGGACGTGTTCGACACCTGGTTGAAGTGGCGTGAGGGCAATTACCTACCCCTGTTGCTGTGGCGACTTGCTCTCTACGGCAGCATCGTCTTCGCCTGGGTGAAGCTAAAGGCGCGCCTGCCCGGGACGGAGGAAGGTCAGTCATCCAAGGGAGTTCAGCGAATCGAGTTCCTAGTACTCCTGTTGTTCGTGATCATCGAGATCTCGAAGGCGCCAATCACCTGGTCGGAGGTCCTATGACGCTCTACACGAACGACTATCTGGAGTATTACCTCACCCTGGTAGGCTGGATCATCAACAACGGGATCTGGGACATGATCTCCGACACGGGGCTGTTCGCCCTGCCCTTCATCATCATCGTGGCCCGTGAGTGGATCAAGGTACGAGGAGAAGGTGCTGACGAGGGAAACAAGGGGGTCCTGTCCTTGGCCCGTATTGAAACTCAACTCTACGTCGGATATGTGGTGGTATCTCTGTGCGCTGTGCCATTCATCCCCGTTGGCTTTGACACCTTGCAGTTCGACCAATCGCGAGGAAAGCAGTGCCAGGTGCTGACGCCGGCACCCTCGGAGACAGGCTGGAACACGACGTTCAGCTCGTTGGCCGGCAAGAGCGCGAAGCTCCCGGTGTGGTGGGCTCTGGTGCACGCGCTGTCCAAGGGGATGAATAGCGGTGCTGTCGCAGCAATCCCATGCGGTACGGATCTCAGGCAGATGCGTATGGAGGTCGACGCGATGAGGATCGGCAATCCACTGCTCGCACAGGAGGTGGCAGACTTCACCCATGATTGTTTCGGTCCTTCCCGCGCGCGTTTGTTCATGCGTCAGCCCGACATTGGATCGATCGCCAAAGACCAGAAGGCCCTGCAGGATCTGAACTGGATCGGGTCCCACTACCTGCTAAACACAGCTGGTTACTATGACACGGACTACTCCAGAACACCCCGTACATCCTGGCCGTATGACACGAAACGAGATGATGGCATGCCCCAGGTTACCGGTGGTGGTGGGTATCCCACCTGCAAGCAGTGGTGGTCTGATGGAAGCATTGGGCTTCGAGACCGCCTTAAAGCCCAGGTCGATCCAAGCTTGCTGGATCAGTTCCTCGGGTGGGCAAAGTGGCTGTCCCAGGAAGAAGTAACCGACTCGATGATTCGCCAGCTCGTGTCGCCATCCAGCCAGGTAAACGGCAACGTCTACACCGACTATGGCGGACAGATCGATGGAACCGTCTGGAATGGCCTTGCTCGTGCAGGGGGAACACTGGGGGTCGCCGTAGGCTCGCTAGCCATCTTCCCGGCTATGGACATGGTGCGCCAAGCCTTACCGATGGTAGTGGCCTTCCTCAAGATGGCCATGGTTATCTGCATTCCACTGGTACTGATCATCGGCGCGTATCAACTGAAGGTTGCCATGACCATGTCAGTAACAATGTTCGCTTTAATATTTGTAGATTTCTGGTTTCAACTGGCCAGATGGGTCGATAGCACTATCATCGACGTTTTGTATGGCTCGGGCTCGCCGCACTTATCCTTTGATCCAGTGATGGGCTTGAACACCACGACTCAAGACGCAATTCTGAACTTCGTAATGGGTTCGATGTTTATCATTCTACCAACCTTTTGGGTTCTAGCTCTTGGCTGGGCAGGAGTGCAAACAGGAACGATCCTTAACGGTCTAACCAAAGGAACCGACGCTGTAGGAAAAGCTGGCAGCGATGGTGGACAAATGGCTCAGAAGGCCGTGAAGTCAATCGGCGGGCAGTAACGTTGATAAAAGCTTGGTCCTTTACTAAGGCCAAGCTTTTCAAGGAAGATCCCGATCAAGACCGTCAGTACGCTCGCCCCACATATTGAGAGGGCAGCCCATAACACCGTCCCGACCATAGGGAGCTTCTTTATCCTCGAAGAACAGCTCACCCTTATCCAGGTCAACTTTGGAAAGTGCGTACAGGCCGAGAGCAAGTGAAATGACCGTCAGCAGCACCGACATAAGCCAGCTTATCGAGTTGGCTAAAATGAGCGTAATTACCATGGCGAGGACTGCCCGCTTAACCCAACGGACTGTCGGATTCAAGTCATGCATGCAGAAGCGAGCCACGCCTCCCAGAGCCCGGCCTAAGCGGAAGGCAATCGTGTGTTTGGCGGTTGCAGTCATGACCCAATCTCCTAGCCCTGCGAGAGCATCTTGCCATCAGATATACGACACCTTTGGCATTTTCGCAAGTGATATGGCATAAAATGCCATCACCATTCAGCAGGTTCACATGCATGGCCACCCACAATGTCGTCGTCCCAAAGCCGATGGAGCAGTCCATTGATGATCTAGTCAACACTGGTCGGTACCAAAACTTCAGCGAAGTCGTGCGTGCAGGCATCCGTATGCTGCTTGAGCATGAGGCAGCTGAAGCAGCCAGACTCGAAGCACTGCGGAACGCAACATCAGTGGGCATCATGCAGGTCGAAGCAGGTCAGTACGATGAAATCGATCCAGCCAATCTGGCAGCCTACCTGGACAGTCTTGGAAGACTAGCGGGCGATAAAGTATGACTAGGGTCAGGGTTCGCATGTCACCCCAGGCATGCAGCGACATCGCGGATACGCTTCGCTTCACTGAGGTGAGGCTCGGTCAGTCCGTCAAGAATCGGTATCAAGACCTGCTACAGACAACGTTCCATTGCATTGCTGTACAGCCGACACTCCCCGGTAGCAGAATGCGCGATGAGCTTTCACCAGGTCTTCGCAGCCTGCATCTGTCATTCAACGTGCTGCAGACTACTGAAGGCCGCGTAATCAGCCCCCGACATGTTGTTTTCTATCGCATTGGGAGAGACCAGGTGATTGAGGTCATCCGAATCTTGCATGATGCGATGGAGGACACTAGGCACTTGCAGCATCTACTGTAAAGTGCTGAGCGGCCAGAGGCAAATGGCTTAAACATCTCCCAGCAGGAACCCAGTAGCCCAGGGTATCTATCCTAAACGACGAGATATAAGCCTTATAAGTGAACAGTCAGAACAGGTAATTCATGACAGACGAGACCCCTAAAAAGATAGACTATCACTACTCCATGTTAGCCAACATCATAAACCGAGATAGTCGCGCAAAAATAAAAGACATAAAAGATTACAGAGAACTTATTGACACAACGCTCCGCCCTCTGAACGAAAAATACACGAACCGCTACAAAACCGAAGAAAATGACGACCCTGAAACAATAAAAATCCTGAACAATATCACGCGGAGATTACACTACAGCAGACATAATGAAATACTGATAAAAACTCTAGTACTGACTATTTTCAGCACCTTTGAATCTATATTCGTTTCCGCCAGCACATTCATTATTGCGATAAACGATAAAACAGAAGAATTTAAAAAACTACAAACAACCAGATACCGCTTCAAGAAAAACATAACGCGCCACAAGCTATTTCTAGCAACCTTCGGCATCGAACTCAACCCGGAACATTGGCGTGCAATTGAAAATCTTAGCAACCTAAGAAATATCATTGCACATGCTGACGGCGAAATAACCGACGAGTACAAGAATACCGCCAAGACACTCGCCAACTCATCTATACACATACACAACAAAAAATATTGGCTAGATATCGACACTGCCTATATCGACGAGATACTCCCAATTATAGAGTCGACGCTTTCTCTTTTCCAAAAACAAATTCTTAAATTACCGCCATTGAAAGCCCGAACTAAGTAATCGCTCTGCCAAATGGCAAATGGCAAAATGGACCAAAACGGAAATGGAATTTAATGGATAATGGAATGGATCACAAGGGTAAAAGCCTTACCCGAAAGGGCGGACGTAGTCCGATAAAAGGAAAATAGGAGCCTTAGATGCAACCAACCTGGTGGGAAAAAACTGTCGAGTACGACTTCGTTATCAGACTTGCCAGCCATGGTCGACTGGACTTCGCTGCGCCGATCGCCGGCCGACATGAGCGCTCATCAGGCGATGGAGTTTTCGGAAAAGACAACAAACTCATACTTGTCGAATTCAAAAAAGACTACTCGGAAATAGAGTCAGAAAAAACCATCTTCACTGACTATGAAGCAGCAACTGCGGTACTCAATAGCTACGACCACCACTGGATAGTCTACGGCGTTATTACAGAAAGTGGTGAGCTAGACCTTTGGAATCAAAGATACTTCGAACCTGAAGAGTATTACCTAGACACTACAGATATACTTAACACCGGGGTTGAACATACGACCTTTATGGACTATCTGGACAAACTGCAGAGTTTCAGGATCCCAGATGCGCGTGGTAGCGGGGGGAGTGACCAGGCGAGGCATGTTTCAGCAGAAAGCATGCTGACAGTTATGGGGGTTTCAAAAACTGGCAAGCTCATCGGAAGCATGAGCCTTGAGCAGTATCGCCAAGAGTTGAAGCCTTCCCCCCCTGCACCACGCGTCGACCTCACACCTCGGCCATCGCCTCCAAGATTTGGCTATTGATGATGGCTATTTGCCAAGAAATCCATAGCGGCAGACATTCGCTTTACCGTTGATGCCATCTTGGCATTAAGAGAAAAGCCCGCTCCATGCACACCCCATGGAGCACCCTATGCAACTCCTCTCCTGGTTGAGCCGCAAACCGGCTAAACCAACACCAGAAGCCTCACCACAGGGCTTCCATCTGCCGGCAAAGGCTACTGCTCTCCTGCAGAGCCCACTCCGTCAGCAGCTCCTGGAGAACATCTGGCGCCGGGCTTCGCTCTCACGAGCTCAGTTCAATACCCTCTACCTTAAACCGCTTGAGCGCTACGCTGAGCTGGTGCAGCTGCTCCCTGCCTCTGAAAACCATCACCATGCCCACCTTGGCGGACTCCTGGACCACGGCCTGGAGATCATGGCCTATGCCCTAAAGATCCGGCAGACGCACCTTCTGCCAATAGGCGCTCCACCGGAGTCCCAATCTGCTCAAGCAGAAGCCTGGACTGCAGCGGCTGCCTACGGTGCGTTGCTACACGACTTGGGGAAGATCGCTGTTGACCTCCGCGTCGAGCTCGAAGATGGCCGCGCATGGCACCCATGGCACGGACCGATCAACCGCCCCTACCGGTTCAAGTATGTGAAAGGTAGGGAGTACCAACTGCACGGAGCTGCTTCAGCTCTTGTGTACATGCAAGTCCTGGACACCGGAATCCTGGACTGGCTCAGCGGCTTCCCTGAATTATGGAAGCGACTGATCTACCTTCTCGCCGGCCAGTACGAGCACGCCGGCATCCTCGGCGAAATGGTGATCCAGGCGGATAAAGCCTCCGTTGCCCAGCAACTGGGAGGAAATCCTGAACGCGCGCTTGCGGCCCCAAAGCAATCGCTGCAGCGGCAACTGGCCGACGGTCTGCGATTTCTGGTGCGAGAAAAATTCAAGCTCAATCAGCCAGATGGACCGGCAGATGGTTGGCTGACGCAAGATGCGCTTTGGCTGGTGAGTAAACCAGCAGCTGACCAGCTCCGGGCATACTTGCTGACCCAGGGTATTGAGGGAGTGCCAACCTCCAATGCTCCGTTCTTCAACATGCTGCAGGATCAGGCAATCATCCAGACCAATGCCCAGGATAAGGCGATCTGGAAAGCCACCATCGATAACGGCCGCGGTTGGAAGAACAGCTTCACCTTCTTAAAGGTCTCGCCGGCACTCGTATGGCCGAATCCGGACGAACGCCCCCCTCAATACGGTGGCAGCCTCGTCCTGGAGCAGGAACCGGAGACAGTCGGGCAGGCGGGCATCAGTGCGGAAACCGTCTGTGCGGTACCGGATGAGCCAGTCGGCCCCTCGGGCGACGCAACCCAACCGCCGGCACGACCTCGAGCCTTAGTCCAGCCAACTCCAACCGAAGGGATCCAAGCGTCTGAGCGCGAAGAGTTACTGTCACTGTATAGTAATATCACTGCGCCATCAGAAGAGCTAAGTGCTAGCCCAGGCTCAGCAGCCGCCTCCCCTCCCCAGCAAGGACTCGAAGAGGTAGAGCCGGCTGACGATTCTCTAGCAGCCACAGCAAGGAATGCTGCATTAAAAGATGTCACCACCATGCCTACGAGTAGTTCGCTGGGAGGAGCTTTCATCGCCTGGCTTAAAGCCGGGGTCGTCTCCCACAAATTGATCATCAACGATACCAAGGCCCTGATTCACACCGTCGACGACACAGCAATGCTCGTTACCCCTGGGATCTTCAAGCGATATGTGCTTGAGCACCCGGAGCTTGAGCGGATCGTCGGTAAACCGGGGACAGCGGCCTGGCAGCATGTACAACGCGCATTTGAGAAAGAGAAGAGCCACCAGAAAACCAGCAAACAGCTGAACATCTGGACCTACGATGTAGTAGGCCCACGAAAGACCACGCAGCTGAGGGGCTACCTGCTTCTTGATCCGAAGCTGATATTTGCTGAGCAGCCCCTGAACAACCCAAGCTTGCGACGAGTGACGGAAGGGGCCGCTGAATGACGCCCGAGAAATTGCTCCGGGAATACCTCGTCGATCACGACCTCCGGCCTGCCAGCGCGAAAATCTACGGCGCGGCAATGAAGAAGCTGGAAAAGAACTTCGGCAACGCTGTTGATGTGGAGACCATCGATCGACGGGACGTCCTTGCCTTAAGGAACAAGCTGATTGAAGGAGGTCTGTCGAAGCGCAGCTGGAACACTTACTCCAATCACCTCCGAACAATATGGGGTTACGGCATCGAGTATGGGATTCTTCCCAACACCGATGTGAACCCATTCAAGAAGACGACGGTAATTGCACCGAAGCGACAGAGCAAAATCATTGCCGGCGAAGCGATCGTCCGTGCAAGGCGGTGGCTCAGAAGTCTTGCTGACCAGGAGGAGTCGACTGGGGACCGGGCCAGAATCACACCAGCGTGGTTCTGGCTGGCAACTTTCGAGATGTTCTACTACACCGGCATACGGCTGAATGCACTGCTGTGCATCCGGCTCAAGGATGTGGACTGGGATCGACGGCTGGTCCTCGTCCGCGGCGAAACCGAAAAAACACACCGCGAGTTTCGCATTCCCATCATGGATGGGCTAGCGCCGCACATTCAGCGCCTCGTCGATGAAGCTGGTCGAGCGGGCTTTGCCGCCGATGACCAGCTGTTCAACGTCAATCGTTTCTCCCGCCACTACAAGCGGCATGAAATGAACTCGGACCAGGTCGAGGCGATGTACAAGAAGCTGATCATCAGGCTCGGGGTACGGATGACTCCGCACCGGTTCAGGCACACGCTTGCAACCGATCTGATGAAGCAGCCGGAAAGAAACATCCACCTGACCAAGAACCTGCTGAACCATTCGAACATCGCAACCACGATGAGCTACATCGAAGCCGACTATGACCACATGCGAGACGTTTTGCACGAGCGCAGCATGCAGCAGGGAGCATTAAGGCTTGTACGTCGGGTGGATGAAAGTAGTGCACCAAATTCGCGTCCAGGTGAAAGCGGTACCCGCTCAGAGCCTGGTCGACGAATAACGATCGAACAAGATCATCAAGGAGGTGGCTGCTCGGCACCAGAACATCTGCTGATTGAGTTCAGGCAGAGCTGTGCCAGTGCTTTGCTACCGCCCGAAGATCTCTTTCAACCAAGCCTTCTGTTCAGCCTGATGGCATCGACGACAGGGTCTACACCTTTTGCTCGATCTCATTCTGCTGACCCAGGCACTGTGTACAACGCCCGTGCCTCCCCGAAGTTCTGAACCGACGAATGGCAATGAGCCACTACAGGGTTAACTGAAGCAGGGCAGATAGCGCATAACTGTCCCAGGTCACTGGTGCTAGGAAACTGGCGCCATGCCTTTGGCTGCGCGCGTTTTGGAGACGTCGCGAAGCGAGGTTTCGCGGAGCTGAGCAGCCCGCTCCCCCCCTAAGTCATTGAGTTTTTTGACCCAGGAACGAAAAAGCCCGCCATAAGTGGCGGGCTATTCCATATTGACATCACGCCGAAGCGAGCCTAAGGTTCGCTCCAGACGGCTGCAAGACTAGACATGGCTGTGGCAAGCCCCCCTCTCTAGCACTCACGAACCGCTGTGAATAATGGTGGGTCGTGTAGGATTCGAACCCACGACCAATTGGTTAAAAGACAATTGGGATCTAGGCCGAAAATTCCACCTAGGGAGGGGTTTTTCAGCACCACTCCGCGCCTGGGCACGCAGCCTCTAATGAAATCCACATTAGAGGCATGGC